>Ga0183098_10092_pt1 | contig 334852 bp, 298 predicted proteins | sample BioMet9_FD_128884 | JGI IMG/M metagenome (GOLD analysis project Ga0183098, IMG submission 128884) | Microbial communities from bioreactor (seeded with sewage sludge) at Lawrence Berkeley National Lab, California, USA - Biofuel... | ecosystem: Engineered > Bioreactor > Anaerobic > Unclassified ...
TAGAGGCCGTCTTTGGTATGTCCTCCATGCGGAAGATATACATCATTCGGTATTAGCAGTCCTTTCGAACTGTTGTCCCCATCGGAAAGGCAGGTTGCCTACGCGTTACTCACCCGTTTGCCACTAAATCTAAAAGTCACCACTCAGCCTTCCTATTAAGGTAAGCACTTTATTAACGCGTGGTAAATGCTGCGCATTTACCGCTTGGCTGCCACCTCGTAGTGAAAACTCAGTGGTAACTTTTAGATTCCGTTCGACTTGCATGTGTTAAGCACGCCGCCAGCGTTCGTCCTGAGCCAGGATCAAACTCTCCAATAAAGTTTTATTAGAGAACCTTGTTTGGCTCAATAAATTCATAAAGAAATTGTGATTGCCGAAGCAATCTTTATGTTTTGGTTTGACTTGCGTCAAACCCGCACATCTGGCTTGAACCATGTTGCATGATTCATTTTGCATTGTTTAGTTTTCAGAGAACACCTGCTGATCCCTGCGGCCAGTGCCGCTTGAGTCAACTTTTATATCATACCTTTTCTTCAAGTTCTTGTCAAGAACTTTTTTCAAGGTCTCCAGCTGCTTCTGAAGAAGCCTTGCTGGAAGCATGCCGCCGTGTTCATCAGCGACTTGTATTATATTACACGCTTTCCAGGCCCCTGTCAATACTATTTTTGAGGTATTTTCTTGTTTTTACTTAAAATTTGACAATTTCCCTTTTTCTCTGACAGAAGGTTACCAGCTGCAAACCGCAGGCCGCCGCCATCTCGCAAGCCTCATGGAAGGAACTGCCAATAGCATCGGCACTGTGGGCATCAGAACCCAGTGTCAGATAGCGTCCGCCCAGCTCATGGTACCGCTTATAAACCGGCATAAGCTCTTTTTGCGCCAACCGGCTCTTCAGCCGGCGGGTATTGAGCTCCATAACCGTATCCGTATCCACTGCCGCCCGCAGCACTTCATCAATCTCCTGCCGGAAGGTTCCGTAAGAAATCTCCGGATTGTCATAGGGCGCATAACGGGCAATATAATCTATATGCCCCAGCACATCCACGAAGGAATGGGTACGCAGCAGCTTTGCCATCCAATAAAAATACTGGGTATAAACCGCCTGCTTCTCCTTCTCTTTATAGAATTCCTCATAATATATATCCTGCCCATCCAGCAGATGGATCGAACCAATAACCAGATCAAAAGGAACCTGGCTGATAAAGGAAAGATTGCGCTCTTCATCATTCTCGCACATGCCGATTTCGACACCCAGCCGCAGATTCTCTCCCCGCAGCGGTTCGTATTGCTTCCAGTACGCCTGGGGATCAAAGGTGAAATCAATAGCCTCGGGATAGGCACAATCATAATGCTCTGTAAAGACCAGTCCTAAATCCAGCCCCTGAGCCGCCTGTAACGCCTGCTGCGCTGTCATCTCCGAATCAACGGAAAACGCCGTATGTACATGATTATCAAAAAGCACAACCAATCTCCTCCTCATCCAATGAACGGATTATTTCTCCAGTTCCTTCCGGGCAGCCTGCAGGGCCAGTGACAGCTGATCGGGGCAGGAGGTCTGCTTCATACCGCAGTGGATGCCTGTAACCCGGCGGATCACTTCATCGATGTCCATCCCCTCCACCAGCCGGCCAATTCCCTGAAGATTGCCATTGCAGCCGCCTTCAAAGGAAACGTTCTTCACCTGACGGCCATCCAGCTCTAATTTGATTTTACGGGAGCATACCCCTTGCGGGACATATTCAAAAACACTCATTACTGATTCTCCTAACTTAATGATTTACTATCATTATAACGTCATTGTCCATGTTTTTTCAAGGAAAACCCTGCCATTTGCCATTTCCTTACGTCCCAATCAAAAACACTATATGGCATCCTCATTATTTCAATCCGGTAAAAAAATCCTAGAAGCCTGCCTGCATACACTCCCGAGCCATAACCAAAGTTTGCCGGCAAAACATCAGCCTCCGTTATTATCTTTAAAGATAGAATTTTTTCAAAAGTTTTTCCTTTTCCGGTTGAAATATCCCGTTCCCTATTCTATACTAAGAATGTTGATATGATTTTCTAGGATTTTTTTCTTATTAAAAAGGGAAACAGAGGTCTTTGCCAATGAATCAAATAAACAACTCCCCCAAAGGAACTCCCATCCCTGAGGAATTGACCGATGATGTCTTCCATAGCCTGGAAGGCTTTGATAACGTGTGCTATTTCCGCTGGGACCTGCAGACGGACTCACAGTTCACTGCCTGGATACCCCATGATAATCCATTCTTTACACCGCCCATCCATCATTTTTTTGATTTTCTCTATAACAGCGAAGTAATCTATCATAAGGATCTCTTTCTTTTTGAGAATTTCTGGCACCATATCCATGCCGGACAGAATCTGCCTCAAAACGGCAAAGAAAGAAAATCCATCGAGATGCGTATTCTAAGTGCAGACCAGACAAAATATCTTTGGACGAAAATCAATATTTTGACTTGTTTTTCTGATGGAGTGCCGACTATAGTATATGCTTCTGTCCGCAATATCCATGAACAGAAGGAGCATCAGCTCAATCTCCTGCGAGAGGCTGAAGTTGACAAACTCACCGGCTTTTTAAATAAGCAGGCGACTGAACGGCATATACAAAAATATCTTCAACTCCTGCAGCCAAACCAAACCGCTCCTATTTTTTTCGTAATTGACGCGGATGGCTTTAAAACCGTCAACGATACCTTCGGGCACCTGTTTGGCGATGGAGTGCTGGCTGATATGGCCCTGGGCATCGAAAAGCATTTTCGCACCGGAGACATCCTGGGGCGTATCGGCGGTGACGAATTTGTGGTACTGGCAAAGGAAATGCCTAATTCTGCTGAAATCATTGAAAAAAAATGTCAGGATCTGGTCACAGCCCTCCAACGAAACTATGAGGGCTGTGACCAATCCGTTCCTTTTTCGGTGAGCATCGGTGTTGCCCGCTATAATGATAGATGCCAAACCTACAAAAAACTTTTTGCCCATGCGGACCGGGCCCTGTACAATGCCAAGGCTAAGGGGAAAAACACCTATACCATTTACAAGGAGAGCCTGCTGAACCTTCATATTCCCACCCGGACGGAGATTGATTCCGCCCATTCCGCGGATTTCCAGCAGCGGGCTTTCAAGGATAATATGATTGAATTCATCTTCCGCCTTCTTTATGAAACGAAGAATTCCGAGGCCACGATTTCCCTTTCCCTGGGACTGCTGGGAAAACAATTCAATCTGGACCGCATTTCCATCGACATCTACCACCGGCGGACCAGTTCCATCCAGATTGCCTATGAATGGCTGAGTCCTAACGGAATATCCCGTCGCAGCAGCTGCAAGACTGCCGCCCTGGAGGATTCCAGGGAAACCATCAACGAGGCCATTCTCTCCCGCTACCGAGCCAGCGGTTTTGGCACGCTCTCGCTCTGCGAGGATACCCACCTGCTGGACGATGAAGCCCATGGCGCTTTTGCTGCACTGCACTGCCGTTCCTTTGCCCATTGCAAGATCAGCCGCGGAACAGAGTATATCGGCGCAGTAAGCTTTGAAACCGCCATGGCCCCTCATCATTACACGGAGGATGAACTGAACTACCTGAGCATCTTTGCCGGTCTGCTGGGTACAGTACTGCTCCCTCCGGAGAACGATACCGCACTGGCCCATGAAAACAAGCGGCTGATGGATATCATCGATCACATGCAGGAAATGGTCTATGTCATCGATAAGGAAACCCACGAACTGCTCTTCTTCAACCAGGCGCTCCGCCAGGCACTGCCGGAAACAGTATCCACCGAAGCCTGCTATTATCGGTTCCACAAGTTCACCGCTCCCTGCCCGGAATGTCCAGTCGGCCGGCTATCGGAGCGCGGTGCAGAATACATCAAAAGCACGCTGAAAAGCTGGGGTGCTCCCACCCCTTCCCGCGCCTTCAATATTGAATGGGGTCCCGACCGAAAGGCCGCGTTGATTATTGTCGAGCCCTTTTAAGGACAAAATAAAGCCGTTCCTTCTAATTCAAACGAAGGAACGGCTTTTTACGTTATTTTTTTGGTTCTGCCTGCTTCATCATCTGGGAATACCCATCCACCAGGTAATCACTGAGGCGGCCAATCTTGAACTTCCGCGGGTCATCATCCTTGCGCTTCTCATTGGCGGTCAGCATGATGTCCAGTGCCCGGGGCGTATAGCCAGCGGTACTGCTCATATGCATGACAATAATGGAACCGCGGCGGACCTTCCCCTTCTCATCATAGATGCCAGATTGCATGGCCCCCACTAAAGCGGACAGGGAAACGGCATCATAGTCCTCGGTGCTCTCATAGCCAGAAACCATGTAGCTGTAACCGGCATCCATGATAGCTCTGGCTCCGGATTTGCTGATGGCCAGTGTTGGCGGCCGCATGAGCCGGGTGAGGGAATGACGGCCATCCACCACCACATCGCCTACGGTCTCTGCCAGCTTCCGATAGGCCTCTGTCACATCCTTGGCATATTCTTCCGGCTTCAGCACCGGAACCTGTTTATTCTTTGCATTCCGTACAGCCATGGCCTTATGTCCATTGGTATGGCTGCCGATCTCATTGCCATCCAGGGCAATGGCCCGAAGCAGATTCGGATTGTTGGGCATATTCCAGGTGATGATGAAAAACGTCCCCGTTACATGATGCTTGCGCAGCACATATAGCAGCTTATTGATGGACACATCATTGCCCCAGTCATCGAAGGTCAGGAATACTGTATTGTCGGTTACCGTCTTTACGGTGCCGCTCTTGTCCGCCCTGGTCATTTCCGAGCGGGAAAAACCCAGCATCCGGTCCTCTTCATCCACCTGGGGCGCTCCGATGTAACGCTTCAAAAATTCCTTATCGAAATTCTGGTCCGTGATTTTCACCGGAACAGTTCCTGGCTGCAATTCCCCCGGCACGGTCTTCAGATCTACAGGATATTCATACCGTTTATCCCAGTCATTCAGCACATTCCCTGCTGAGGTGATTGCATAGGCAGAATCATTTGCCGGGTTATTCTCCGGCGAATCATCGTAGGTACGATAGGCAATGTTATCCACCTTCTGCTGCTTGATGGCCATCATCACATCTCCGGCCAGGGTATCCTTCGCATAAAAATCGGTGCGTATATACACGATCTGACCCCGCCCCAGAGAAGTGCTCCATTTGCCAAAGATCTGGGGCATGATCTCATCTGCCGAAGTCATATTCTTATGCTTGGACTGCACCGCATTGACGGTCTGTCCCAAAAGCACACAGCCCAGCGCTGATACGGCTTCCTCCGCCACGGGGGACTCCGCTCCGTACATCTGTCGAACCACATGGGTGTCCACGCCGTAACGGTCCCGTATCGCCGTGCGGATACGGTCAATCTGAGCGCAGATTGTGTAGAAATCGTCTTTTTCATCCAGACGCAGACCTATCCCCAGCTCCTGCCCATGAGACACGATCAGGGCCACATTATCCGCGTTGCGCTTCAGTTCTCTTTCCGTTACAAAAAAGGTCCCTTTCATGCCATTCTCATCCAGCCGCTGCAGAATATCCTGCAGCGAACTCTGCCGGGACAGGCCGCCAAAGGTAAAGGCAACCGCCTGCTTCGTGGTGGGAATAAAATTCATTTTTTTTGCGGTGCGGCCGGCATTTTCCTGCCGCAGCTGCTGATAGGAAACAGCCTCTGCCCGCTGGGAGAAAAAATTCCCCGTCAGGCAGCTGCTGACCATCATCAGCAACAGAACCACCAAGACCTGATATTTCCGCATCAGGAGTCACTTCCTTTTTATCGCACTTTTTCGATATCCGTATTGCTTCCCAGACGCCAAAGGCTGATATTATCGATGCCCCTTTCAGCTGCCACGGTAATCCAAGCATTGAGGGTCTCGCTGTCCGCATACCACACGGTATAGTGACGGCCGCCATCCTCATACTTGAATACCATGCAGGCACTTTCGGGATCCCGGGATTCCTTCGCTCCGTATTTCTTCAGAAGCTGCTGTGCCTCCGCTTCCGTCAGGAAACGCTTTTTCCCGGGGATAATTCCCAGAGGCCCCTTTCCTTCCCAAAGACAGCCGCCCACTGAAAAGGCCGCAATTTTTTTCCCTGGCAGCACCGCCATCTTATCAATGGTTTTTTGTATGAAATCCCCATTGGCCTTCGGCCCCGGTCCGCTGTGGGTTCCATAGAGATTATACAGCATCACCACGTACTCCGGGCCCTGGCAGAAGCCGGCATCAAAAGGCGCCGAGGGCTCCAATACAATGCGCAGCTTCAATCCATTGCGGATGGTCTCCGTAGAGAGCCTATAGGTAAAATCCATAAACTCCTGCTTCAGCTCCGCATCCTTCCAGAATTTTTCATAGTCGATCTCCACACCATCGTAGCCGCCGGCCTTCGTCAGGGATATGATTTCCTGGATATGCTCATCCATAGAGGCTTCTGAACCCAGCACATGGTAAAGGACACTGATATCTTTTTCCGTCTTTCCCTTTTCCCCGCGATCCGAATCATTCACAATGGTGAGATAGGTCAGCTGCCGTCCCTTCTTCTGCTGCTTTTTCGCTTCCGCGACCTCCGGCGGAACCACCAAATGGTCATCAGCATCAAAGTAAGCCGCAAAATAGCAGATGCTTTCCATCCGGCCTTGGATTTCCTTGTATTCCTTGAGGGCACTGGGCATATCCCAATAAGCCATCCATCCTGACAGATTCACCTCGCCATGGGCACTGCTGCGGATCGGATCCCCGCACCCGGCCAACAGAAATACCATGACCATTGCTGCCATTACCTTAAAAAATCGGCACTTCATGCGTACACCCTCACATTCTTTTTTACAGATGCTTCAAGAACCAGTTCAGAACAGCCTCCCAGACCTGCTTTGCCCGGAATTGATATTTCTCCCAGCCCTGCAGTTCAGAGGTAAACAGCACTTTTTCCGAGGATTCTCCCGTATTGGAGGTTACAATCAATTTACGGTAGATTCCGTCGTAAACATCGTCTGCCAGATTCCGCTGGCTCCATGCATCCTTATTCCAGGCAGCATGCAAATACAAGGCCCCCCGCTGGGTATCCGCAACCTTCACATCCGCTGCGGCTGCCTTGCCATCTACCTGTACGGATATCGTATCGTTTTTGAGTGAAATCGTCAACTTCCTGTTTTGACGGGCATGGAAGCTTTCCGGTCCCTTATAGGGATCAGCCCCTTCCTCAATGGAGGCAGCCGGCTCATTGCGGCGCTTTTCTGCCCGGGCCGCGTATTCCCTTGCTTCCTCTGCAGAGGGTGCATAACGGGCAAAAGCCTCCAGCTCACGAACCTCGGCATCCCGTTTGTCCTCCTCTACAGACAGCGGCTTCTCGCCATCAATGATGCTGAGCTTTTCCTTGTAAAGTTCCCGACGGTCCCCATTGTTCACTTCCTCCACAATGAGCTCGCCATTGATGATCCCCACAGAAATGTACCGTTTAAGGTCATCACTGGCCCGCAGATAAATTTGCTGGGTACCGAAGGAATTTCCCTCCAGATAGGCTGAAACCTTCACATCGGTATAATCACCGCTGTCCTTGAGCCGGGCCAGCCCGTCGCCCTCCGGCAGCGAGGTGAGCAGGTATGTCTCTTCCTTGATTTCCGATGCGCCATCGATCAGCTCCCATTTTTTCTGCTTCTCCTCATTGCCCTGGATAAACTGAATGGGCTGATTGATATCGTACTTGATGCGCATGAGCAGATGATTGATTGGCCAATAAGGCTGGGGCTGCATGCGGGTCAGATCATAGATACTGCTGTTGCGCTGATTGAAGCAGTAGCCCTCCCGATTGAAGTTCATCTGAAAAAGTTCCCGGATCCAGCGCTCGTTCACCGCACTCACCCGGTCATTGTTGCCGAATTTTCCTGTATTGGAATGCATGAGCACATAGAGCTCCGGCACAGCGCCAAGCTGCTCGGTATAAATATCCCGCAGCCGCTCATAATCGTAGCCAATACGGGAAACCATGTGATTATAGCTTTCCTTCGGCATCCCGTTCTTATCACGGATATAATCCATAAGAAAATGATTATAGCGGCGCCCCAGATAATCATGCATCATGGAAAACTTCAAGGGATCGATTTCGCCGATATAATTATTGTAACGATCAAATACATTGATGAATTCCAGCCGATAGCCATTGGATCCCAGCTCCCAGAAGCTGGACTCCTGCATATCCTTCAGTTCTTTCGGCATGAGGAACTTGGGGTCCTTTTTCTCGAACTTCTCCGGATAGGTCATCATACTGGCCTTGTAATTGAACTCTTCCAGGATATCCTGGGCAAAAATAGCCGTATCCCGCCGGCCATCCTCAAACATCAGAAACAGCGAACGCTGAGGCAGCGGCTTGCCATCCTTGTAATAAGCCTCGATATCCTTCTGGGTAATGGTCACATATCCCTGGTCCCGCAGTGCCTTGAGCTGACGGCGCAGCTGTTCCTCTCCAATCAGGGTAGATGTGTCCCCCATGCGGTCCACGCCGAAATAAGACAGCGCAATGAACCCTGTATCCTCTGAATTCCCCGCTGCGAGGGACTCGCTGTAGGGATGATAGGTCTTCAAGGTAAAAAAGGCATTGATGAACAGTGCCAGGGCCCCCAGCAAGGCAATGATCTGAATGACCACCCGGATGCGTTTCCGATGATCCTTGCGGTCTGTAAATTCTTCATTTCCCAGAATCATGCCTTCGCCTTCTTTCTTTTCTTCTTAGCCGCTTCGGCCAAATCCGCCGGCGTCATACGAGTACCCCAGGTGGACTTCCAGAAGGTGAACCAGGCTACCGGCATCTGCCAGAGCAGCACCGCCTCATAGTAAACACAGAACCAGACGCCGTAGATCCAGGTGGAGCTGCGGCGCAGGAAAAGCTGGGCCATACTCATGAGCAGGGCCATCATCAACATACCAACGATAAAGGTCGTGGGAAACACCCGGTGCAGCAGCGGCACGTAAATCAGGTTGTAGATTACAATAATCGGCGCCGCAATAGGCACCATGAGCCCCATATAAAAGGACAAGGCCATAAAGGGCTCCTTGCGCCACATGAAACGAGCCGCGATCAGGGACTCCCGAAGCCAGGAACGCTTCCAGCGCATCTGCTGCTTCAGGAACATCTTGTAATCCCGCGGAACAATGGTCATGCAGACCGCCGAATCCTGATAGGTGGTGCGGTTATGGCGCAAAATAAAATTCGTCATGCTGCGGTCATCGCCAAAGGTAGCCCGCTGGCCCAAAAATGTCTGATGCAGCCAGGAATCGCAGTACTTCAGTACCAGATCCTTGCGGTAGCAGGAAAGCGGCCCTGAAAGGCAGGTCGCGGCGTCAAAAAAGCCCTCCGCCGCCTTCATGATGCGAAAGGCAATATAATAGCGCACAGCCTGCATTTTTGTAAGGGAATTCGTATAAGTGTTCGCTACATCCGTCCGGCCAGAAACGCCGCCCATCTTGCTGTCCTTGAAGGGCTGTACGATATTGCGCACGGCAAAGGGATCCAGAAAGCTGTCTGAGTCCACGAATACCAGCAGCTCATGCTTGGCCATTTTCGCCCCCACAGCCATTGCTTCCCGCTTTCCCTTGTTCACCGGCTGAACGTAATAGCTGACACGGTTGGAAATATCATAGCGGCCATCATCCTGCTTCAGTTCCTCAATCATTTCTTTGATTTTATCCACGGAATGATCGTTGGAGCAGTCGTCAATGACGATGACCTCCAGTTTGTCCGTGGGATAATCCTGATTCACACAGCCCAAAATCGTATGCTGTATCCATTCCTCTTCATTGAAGCAGGGAACAATGACCGTGACCCCGGGCGTATAGCTGGAATCAATCTTTGTCGGCCGATAGAAGGAAGCGAAAAAGTAGCGCGATAACAGAAAGGTCGCTGTAATAATGCTGTAAACATAAAGATACTTATTGAACTTGAAATAAATAACCGATTCAGAGCGCATGAGAATGATGATCAACGTGATGCAGAACAGAAAAAAGGACGAAATGGCCAGCATGTAATTGCTGTGCTTCTTAGCCGCATATTCTGATAAAGACTGGGTGAATTCCAGGCCAAAAAATATTTCTCCATTGCCCTTGCGCACTCCCCGTACATAGTGAGCGGGAATTCTGCGGATCTTCATCTCATAGCCCTCCGGCATAGAGCCTGGCGTGATCTCAAAATCCAGTTTCATATTACTGGCATCCACAAAATCACGACTGATATCCTTGTTAGGCCGAAGCAGGATCCCCGTAGTGGAAATATCCTCCGCCTGAGCCATTACGGCCCGCCGCTCGCCATCCGATGTTGTAAAATGCACCTTGACCGGATAATCCACCTTATAGCGTTTTCCCGCCTTTTCCATCTGCTCGTAGCGGAAATAATCCTCCTCCAGGACAGCCTCATCCGCTAAGCCGCGGCGATCCGTGTTATTGCGGACATTGGTTTTATCTGGTACATTAGGCAGCAACCGCCGGTCATCTTTTTCAATAAACAATATTTCTTTTTTATCTTCCATGGGTTCACCGCCTATTCTTGTTGATTTTCCTCAGCAGCAGCTTCATCTTCAGCCTGCGGCTACGTCGCCGGCAATACGGGAATATAATGAATATGCCGGAAGCCATCAACGAATTCCATGTCCATGTTCCGCTGCTGCAACGCGGCCAGCAGACGTTCCACCTCATCGGCCAAATCCTCCTTGGGCCTGGCCGGCGCTGAACCATCATCCGTGATTGTAGGCCGTTTATCGATAGCCGGCCGTTCATTCGTCTTGCCCGGCTCATAGGTTTTCATCTCCACCGCCACACCCGACGGAATGGCTATGATACTCCCGGGCTGCAGTTCAGCCGCAAAAGCATCCGCATCCTCCTGGCTATGCAGCGTCCCCCGCGGGAAAGGCACATTGCTTTTCACCGCATACTGGATACCGGCTGCATCCAGGGATTTCAGCAGACTGTCCGTATACTTCGTACGCGGCGCCCGAAACAGCGAAGGTTCCGTCCCTGTCATGACCTTAAGGATCTTCTGTGTCTGGCAGAGCTGCTGCAGCAGGTCCTCCTGAGAAAGCTTCTCCGCCTGCTGTACTCCAAAGAGGGTATAATTGCCGATCTCCTGGCCAGCCTTTTGTATCAGCTTAATGGTTTCCGGCTGATCTGCCGCATTGCCGCCCTCTACAAAGAATACCGCCTTGGCATGGTATTTCTGCAAAACATCCAGCAGGCGGGCTGTCATCGCCCGATCCGGAAGACCGTCAAAAACCAGGGCTACCTGCTGCCGTCCGCTGTGATCCACCGTGAGCACCTCCGAGGCCTGGGGATTCTTGTCCAGCTTCTCCCTGGCCTTGGCCATCTCCTCGCTGACCTCATAATTCGCGTTCAGATCCGTGATATCCGCTGCCGGATGAGCACTATCCCGCAGAGACTGATATAAAAAAGCTGCGATGCCGGCAATGATGACAATCCCCAGCAACGCTATCCATAATTTCTTGTTCTTCATCTTTTATCTCCTGTCAGAGGCTCCAATATGCATAGCCGGCCCGCTGGCATTCCGCCGCAGAAAACATGCTTTTCACGTCAATCAGCACCTGCTGCTGTCCAGCCAACGGTGTCCGATACATGGCCTTCAGCTGGGGCTTCTGCAGCTGGCGGAATTCTCTATGATCCACTAAAAATACCAGACAGTCCGCATCCTTCACATCCTGCATACGCACCAGCGGTACACCGAACTGCTGCTGGAACTCCGCCGCATCGGCCAACGGATCCACGGCCATCGGCTGCAGGCCGCAGTCCTTCAGCCACCGATAAACATCCAACGGCCGGGAATTGCGGGTATCCGGGCAATCCGCCTTAAAGGTCATGCCCATGAGATACAGCCTGGCCTTGCCCGCATCGATTCCCGCCCGCAGCATCTGGCGAACCACAGAATGGGCTACAAATTCGCTCATGCCATCGTTCACCCGCCGACCGGCAGCAATGATCTGGGAATGATAGCCCAGCAGCTCCGCCTGATAGATGAAGTAATAGGGATCCACCCCTATGCAGTGTCCGCCTACAAGCCCAGGAGTAAATCCCAGTGCATTCCATTTGGTATTCATGGCCTTGACCACTTCAGCTGTATTGATGCCCATACGGTCAAAAGCCATGGCCAGTTCATTCATAAATGCGATATTGATATCCCGCTGGGAATTCTCCACCAGCTTCGCTGCTTCTGCCACCTTGATGCTGGGAGCCGGATAAACGCCCGCATCAATGATAGTATCGTACACAGAGACAATTTCCTGCAGGGCCTCCGCATCCATGCCAGAAACGATTTTCCGGATATTGGCCAGCCGATGGACCTTGTCTCCCGGATTGATGCGTTCCGGCGAATAGCCGATCTTAAAATCCCGGCCGCACACCAGGCCGGATTCCTTTTCCAAAATCGGCAGACAGATGTCCTCAGTCACACCTGGGTACACAGTGGATTCAAAAACCACGATGCTGCCAGGCTGCAGATGCCGCCCTACTACCTCAGCAGCCCCCTTTACCGGTTTAAGATCCGGGGTTTTGTCCCCATTGACCGGGGTAGGCACTGCAATGACGACAAAGGCTGCCTTTTCCAACTCTTTTTCGTCGCTGGTATATTCCATGGATACCTGGCGCAGCGCTTCGCTGCCCAGTTCCTCCGTCGGATCCTCTCCTGCCAGATACTTGTTGATTTTTGCCTTGTTTACGTCAAAGCCAATGACATCAAAATGTCTGGCATAGGCCGCCGCCAACGGCAGTCCTACATAACCGAGTCCAACCACCGCCAGGCTTTTCTCCCGCTGCCGCAGCATGTCCAATACACCCATTCTTCTGCCTTCTTTCTTGCCTATATATGATTAATCATTCCTCATAATTCTTGAAATAATAGCTCAGGGATCCCCAAATGGTATTGTTGCGCTCATGAGTAGCCAGATCCCAGAGAGAGTCATATTCCAGTCCCAATACCCAATCCTTCTTCAGCGTGTAGGTATAGCCAAAACCATAGCCGCGGAAGCCACCGGTCATAAAGTCGGCCATACCATTCATGGTATGCTCCACATAGGTAGAGAATGGCTGATAATAATATTTCCCATAGATACGGTATGCACCAGGATTCCAGCTGTCTTCCCGCCCATGGCTCAAGGTGAGCACATAGCCGTTGCCGCTGCCCAGTTGGGAATCAGAGCCCCGCAGGTACATTGCGCTGAAATCCAGCCAGCCTAACGGCTTGCGGAAGTTCGCCATATAGATATTCCGAGAAGCCCCATTGATAGGACTGAAGTGGTAATACCCTGCATCCACCCCATAAGAGGAAGTATCGTAGGAAACCGTCGCATCAAAGGCATGAGATGCCTCTGTCACCGAGCCGGTTTCCACCGAATAGCGCACAGGCTTCCCTACCGTTGCCCGAATTCCTTTGAATTTACTGTCGTAGATATTGCCCTCGGCCATAGTTGAACCAAAAGCCCCGACATCCAGCTTCACGATTCCCGACATACCTTCCAGATAATACCGGTCCAGCCGCAGGCTTCCATCTGAATTGTCATACTCCTGCCCCTTGATGGTTTTCTCGCTCTCAATCATCCCCAGGGCATGCCAGTTTCCATCAATATTATAGTCCGGATAAAGCCGTGCCCGGATACGGGCCCGGTCGCCAATACCTTCCGATCCGGTATTATGCCCATAATCAAAGCGCAATTCCCCATCCACATGAAGCTTTTTATCTATAGGAGGCTTCATGGGCAGCTGCACCGCTGCCTGCTCCTGAGCTGTTTCATCGTCAAAATAGCCTGCCGCTGACAGTTCCGGAGCAAACTCCGCCCTTAGACGGCCAGCCATCTGGGCCAAATGATCCTCCTCCACGCTGGGATTCATCCCCACAGCATTCTCGATCTGCCCCTCCAGGGAATTTCTTTTATCCTGCCAGGCCTGCATCATGATCCGACGGCGGTTCAGCCGCCCCTGGGCCAGTGCCAATTCTCCAGACAGTGACTCCACCTTTTGTGAAGATTCATCTGTCGTTACCTTCAGCTGCTTCATTCGCTCATTATCGATCTGAGCTGCAGAATAACGGGCCAGCAAAGTCATATTGCTCTTCATCTTGGAAACAGCTGTCTTATATTCCCGTTGAAGCTGCTTTACACGCTGCTCCAGCAAAGAACACTGCACCTCATCACTGGCCATGAGGCGGGTGGTTAGTCCATAGGTCTTAGTCAAATCCGATGGTCCCGCTTCACTCTGTGCCTTTCCATCATCCAGGCGCTTGAGTATCCTCGCTGTCATCATAGCCATATCCCCACGGGATAAAGACCGCACATCGGTCGCCGGTACCGGAGCATAACCCGCATTGACCAGTTCCGCCATATCCGCATAAGCCCACTCCGGCACGGCAGAATCCGCCAAAACCGCACCAGGCATGGACGCGGCCGTCGCCATCACACAAAAAGAAACCGCATATGCAGTCTTCATATCATCTACATCCTTTTTCTAGTCTAAATTTACCGTTTTTTTACTTAATAAGGATATTATCCGGCTAAACCGCTTTTTTCGTCAATGGTCCTTTATTACTTACATCCCAATTTAATTCACCTTTAGTCCTATAATAGCAATGACAAAACGCCTTGAAGTTGTATGACACCTGGATTTTATGCGGATAAATAAAAAAGGCCTGTATCTTTTATCTGAACTAAAAGATACAGGTCCTATCAATAACAGCACATTCTATGATATATTACAGGCTGCGGCCAAAATGTACGTAGAAGTTGCAGCCATGGTAGCGGTTGTCCCCATCCTGCCCACCGTAATCCGCCATGCGGAAGGTTTCCAGCGAGAAGCTCAGCACCGTCTGCTTCTCTTTACCGAAATAAAGGTCATAACCAACCCCGTAGGTGTTCTTCTGCCGTTGGTCCGTGGTGAGATTAGTCAATGGATCGTAATTCTCGCCCCGATCCCGCAAATGATCCCAATAGAGCCGCACCCGGCCGCGGCTGCCTGCCAGTTTGGCCCATTGCAGGCCAAAATTTGAGCCAATCTGGGTCTCTCCGGGATTTTTCAGATTTGTATCAGCTAAAGGTTTCTCGTGAGAATTCCACCAATAGACCGTAAAGAACTGCTTATCATCCGGCAGATAGTTCACAGTGAAGTTAGGAGCCAGGCGATCGCCGGAACGGTAATGATCTGTGGTCGAACTGGAATTTCCATAGCTGGTATGGCTGAGCTCCGCCAGATACTGCACCTTCGGCGAAAGATATTTCCACTGCACGGTCTTGACCCAGCTGTTCCCCGGGTTCAGCCGGCTGTCCGAATGGGTATTGTCCAGATTATAGCTGCCCGCGAAGGTATAATAGGTGCCCAAAATCAAAGTACTGCGATTAGTCACCTTGTGATGCCACCATATTTCCGGAACAATATTGAAGCCCTCGCCAAAACGCTCCTTTTCCACCAGTTCATCAGACATCACCGGTCCGTTGCCATGCAGCGCATCCGTCCCGGTGGGCAGATTCAGGGACAGACCATAAATCAAGGCATCCCCATGCTTCAGCGGCTGGGTATAGGCTGCCCCGATGGTGGTATCCGTCAGGGTATTGATGCCTCCATTGGCATCCTGCTTATTATTGGAAAAAGCCACCCCCCCATCAATGCCATACTCCCAGGCATTATGCACCACGCTGTAGGAAAAGGGGAAATACAGCTGGCTGCCGCTGTTGCCCCGATTATCCGTCCAGGAATAATAATGGCTGTCCAGCGAAACTCTGGAAGAATGGCGCTTCTTCACCGTAACATTCTCGTATTCATAAAGATTTTTTTTCTCCTGATCGATATCCAATGTCAAAAGTGCCGCTGCGTTCTGCCGATCTGTGCGGCTGATGGCCGTCTCCGCCTGCTTGCCCAGCTTGTCATTGATCTCATCCAGCTTTCCTATGCGCACCGCCATGGCCGCCAGCTTCGTATCCATAGCCTGCATGCGGCTGTAAATGGCCGCATCCTGAGCTTCCAGCTCCGCGATGATGGGCTCCAGCCGCACCTCTTCCGCATAGAGCTTATCCGCGTAGTCCCCTTCACCGGCTGCCTGCAGCTGATTGTCCAACGAAGAAAATTTATTTTTCTGGGCCGTCAGCCCTGCGTCCACATCCTTCAGCTGCTGTTCCAGCCGGGCACGATCCGTCTGCAGCTGAGTCTGCTCCAGGATAGCCTTGCTCAGATCTTTTTTTGCCTGATCCAATCGGGCCAGCAGATCCTCATCAGCCGCAGTGGCCGTCTCATCCTGCAGCTTTGCCAGCTGCTGCTCCATCTGCTGAATATTGTTCCGGGACTCCCGGGCCGCTTTTTCCTTCACCGCCTGATCCCTGGCCTCATTCTTCAAACTGTCCGCCAACATACGCACATCGGACGGCACCGTGACACTTGCTGTCGCTGAAGCCGCATATCCCAGTGACAAGCTCAAAGCCACCGCCGCGGCCAATAATTTTATATTTCCTTTCTCTATCATTTCATAGCCCTCTCCATCTTTGATTTTGTCAAATGACAGTATACCTGCTGTTCAATGGGCTCAGCCACCCAATTCTCCTCAGGATGATACCGCAGAAAGGTATCATAAAGCTGCTGCGCCTGCGCCTTGTCCACCACAGAAAAATAGATAGGAAATAGCTGTGCAAACGCATCCGGATAAAATTTCTTCATCTGCACCTTGCGGCTCTTCTCCGTAGGATCGTTAACCCAGAAGAATACCTCCCGGTCATCCTCATAAAGCTCGCCCAGGATTCCCGCCTTGATATTGTCCCGAACTTCCGTATAGTACTTTTTATCAAAGGGACAGCCCAAACGGGTGCCCATCTCGATAAAGGCATTCATGCCCCCATAGGCCTCGCAATTATCCATCAGATATTGCTGCTCGTATTCTGTAAAAGCAATGGTAAGTCCGTCGGGCTGCTGCAGATAAGGAATGGTATAGGCAATCGCGCACACCGTATCCCAATGCTTGCGGATCAGCTCATGGTCGCCAGTCTTCTTATCATACTCATTGAGCATATACAGGAACAGGCCGGAATAACCATCCACCGAATCATACTGCTTGATCACCGTATCCCGGTTCCCATGCAGGGTAAAATCATAGATGGTCCCGCTCATACCATAGATATCCAGCTTGTTGATGCGCTTGAAATACCATTCGATATAATCCCGGATATCATCGTAATACCGTTCCTGATCCAAATCATCCAGCGCCATGATCACTACATCGTAGGGTGTCAGGAAAGCCTCCTCCGGCAGCTTCAAATGATGCTCATAAACCTTGCGGGCCGGATGGATGTACTCCGCCTGGCATACGGAATTTCCCAGAAAAAGCCCCACTGTGCTAAGCAGCAGGAATGTCAAAAGCAATTTCATTTTTATCATCTGCCGTCACCGTAATGTAATAATATTGATCATCGTCATCATCAATATCAAATCCTTCCTGCGTAAAATTTCCTAGCCCCTTTTTCGGCACAGCCACCGTAATATCCTTCAAGCCATCCGGATTTTTCAATTCAACATGCATACCCGCTGCCGTGCGATGGAAGCTGTATTCCGTTTTCAGGAATCGCTTGAAAAAAATCACCGCATCACTCATGGTCACCACCTGGATGTCCCCGGCCTCTTGTACTCCCTCCAGCCAGTCCAGGAAATCAATGACCATGCCGGGATATTCCTCCAAATCATAAGGATGAGAATAGAACATGCGGATGGTCCGATTATCATGACTGTAGTTCACCATGGACTGCATCCAGTCCATCACCTGTTCCTCCGGAATATTTCCCAAATGATGCATCTCCTCCAGGGAAGCATAATCGCCAAAGGGCATGATGGGAACCGCAATGGTCTTGTCCGAGACCATCTTTCCATTATAAAAGGTCCGGTTCATAAAGCTTCCCGAATCTCCTGTATAGTAATAAGCAATAATGCCCATATCCTCCAAAACCTTGGTTGAAGAAGGCTGAGGATAGACACCAACCGGCGCAGCATACTCCGTGACAGGAATCCCCGTAACCGAGGAAACCGCATCATTATTAATTTGGATATAATGACGCATTTCCTCTTCGGAAAATTTTCCCTCGAAGAGGTTCTTAGCGAACCAGTTATGAGCCCAGCCGCCATGGGAACCGATCCGGCCATAATCCTTCAGGGTTTCCAGAATGGCCCGTCCCCGTTCTCCTGCAGCATTAAATCCAGCACCATCACCGGGTTCATCGAGATAATCCCCCGCCGTCACATCAAAAGACATGGGAATATTTTCATGCAGGAAACCGCCCTCAAAAAGCTCCGGCAATACATCCAGTTCCACACTGGAATCCACGTGCCAGTTCAGTATAAAACCGCCCTTCCCCTGCGCCACGTTCATCACATGAGGCATCTGGGCAAATTTGAACAGGATGGTCCGCAGGAAGGAACGCAGCATGAGATCATCGGAATCGATCTTCAGCGCCCCCAGCGGAAGATTCACATAAAAGAGATGGCCGCTGCCAATACTCTTATGAATGAGTCCCGGCATTTCCCTGCCTTCCGGAGTGACCACCTGAGCATAGACATCCTCGCTGGAAAGATCCCGGACATCATTGATACTGCGCACCGGCAGATCCAGCGCACCAAAAGAATAACCGCTGAGGCGCATCTGGTCATCTGTCTTACCCGCAGGAACGCCCCAGAAATCCCTGGCATCCGCAGAGGAAAATTTAAATTTTCCCACATGGAACGCCTCTTCCCTTTCTTCCTTGAAGGTGGAGTAGTTAAAGCCCAACAGCGGTGTGAGCACACTCTCATCCAGATATTTATCCTTCTTGTTCAGAGTTCCCGCATCGTATACCACGGCTGCCGTGCCCCCGTGTTCCAGATAGGTATGGAGCCAGCTCACCGTCTCATCGGGAAGATACAGAGCGGCCCGGTCCGGAATCAGTATGGCCGGCGTATTCTTTGCCACTGCAGCCGCATCCAGCTTCACCAGCTCATAGATATCCACCTGCTGGCTGGCAACGCCCTCTTCTTCCAGCACGCTCTTATAGCCGGCCACAACGTTTTTTGCATCCTCGGCCCGCAGCTGGCGGCTGTCCACTGCCAGAATGACCTTCAGCTCATTCGAGGAAGTAAGTCGCTGGGCCCTCTCATATACACCATAAGCAAACCAGCTGGTACCAACGGCTAAAAGCAGGAAAACCAGCACCAGACATATATTTCTTTTCGTCATAGGATGGAACCCTCACCTTCTGTCAAAACGAACCCATAAACCGTAGTATGGGAAGAAAACACAATCCCATTCCGGGCAACTACGGACTCCACTGCATCAGCATGTCCAAAGATACAGCCGGGGCCGGCTTCAATCCTGCCCTGCGAAAAAATACTGCCCCGTATCCAATTGCCGCCCAACAGCCTGATTCTCTTTTCACCAAACACATTTCCCTGGATCTGAGAGCCTTCCTCAAGCAGCAGGTCTCCATATACCTTCAGGCTCCCAACAAGAACGGCTCCCTCATGCAAAGTAAAATCACCCTTGGCAACCACATTGCCGCCCAAAACCTGCCCAGCCTCAATATGATTCACATCCCGCTGCAGACCATCCTGGGTGCCCGCTATTTCCATCATCTGCTGTAATCGCGATGCTCCGCCTTGAATATCAATCATCGGTGCATAGAGCCGGCGAAAGCGACAGCCGCTGGCTATCAGCAGATGCTCCCCAGCAGTCGCACTTAAATCCAGCTGACAATTCTCCGCAATTTCCATCTGCCGCTCCGCATCAATCCATCGTATGACCCGGGAGCTTTTCCCCAATCGGCAATTTTCCTCACAGGCCGCAGCCCGAAGCAATGTTTCCTCTGGAAACTGAATATTCTGCCTGGCATAGATTTCTTTATGAAAAACACTGCCCGGCAGCAGTTCCGGCTGTTGATTAAAAAAAACCAGATTTTCAAATTTTTTCTGTCCAGCAGTCAATTTATCAGCCTGGATCAAAATCTCTTTTTTGGAGAGCATGACCTCCTGCTCTTCCTTTAAAATCGAAAGACTGCCGGTGCCCAACAGCTTCTGCTTAAAGGAAGTACTGAAATAGCGTGGATTCCGCACAAAATCCCCATTGATATATAAATGCCTGACATCCTTTTTCCGCCGCATCTCCAGCCATCCAGGCACAAAGGGAAGTACCATCATAAGGACAAAAAGCAGCATGCAAAGCCCTATATAGATACTCATACGCCTGTCCCTCCCTGCCGAAAACGTACGGTTTTTTGCCAGCTCGCCTTGCGTTTGGTCAGCACATCCACCACGGACTCAAAAAAACCCTGGGTAATGAACCATAAATAAAAATAGAAATTAAAGGACAAATAGGGCAGCAGAAACATCCGCTGCCGCGAAGCATCCAGTATATTGGCAGTGCCTACTTCAAAGAATGGTGCAAAATTGCCAAAGGTATTGTAAGCACCAATAAAGAGCAGCACCCACCAGCCATCGATGATATCCATTTCGCCCAGGAAAAACAATCCCAGGGAATCCAACAGTCCCAGCAGAAGCACCACCGGCATCAGGTAGATGGTCAGCAGCATCAGCGCATCGATGCGCTGCAGCGGCCGCAGATATTTAGTGCTCAGCAGGGTACCGAAATAGCGGAACATCACTTCATTATGGCCCCGGGCCCACCGGCGGATCTGCCTGGCCCGGATCTCCCAGGTCTCCGGCGCTTCCTCATAGCACTCCGCCGTGTTGGCGTAGACAATCTTCCAGCCCGAACAGGCCAGGCGATAGGTAAGCTCTGTATCCTCCGCCAGTATATCCACCTTGAAGCCGCCGGTTGCCAGAATCAGATCCTTGCGAAAGCCACCCACGGTCCCACCATACTGAGGCAGCAGATTCAGATTATACCGGGCCTGCTGATCCACCTGATAGCCGCCGGAGCGTTCCAGATCCAGCAGCCGGGTGAGTATGTTCGCCTCCGTATTCACCGGGATGACCCGGCCCATGACAGCGCCCACCTCAGGGTCCATAAAGGAAACCACCAGCTCGCGCAAAAGTCCCCTGGCCGGAATATAATCTGCATCGAATACCACTATGATCTGTCCTTTTGCGGACTTCATGGCTTCATTGAGCGCCGCCGGCTTGCCCCGATCCCCGGAGTAGCGGTGGATCGGGTGGATGCAGTCATATTTTGCCGCATAGGTATCCAGGATCTCCCTGGTCTTATCCTCAGAGAAATCATTGATCGGCACGATTTCCATTTTCCGGTTTCCCTCAGTATCCGCGGGATAATCGCAGCGAAGCAGCGCATCCAGCACCCCATGGGCCACCAGCTCCTCGTTATGCATAGGAATCAGTACAGAAACAAAAGGAATATCTGAACTCAGAATATCCTGGCAATACATTTTCTGCGGCTGATACAGCCGATTATAGGTAAAAACGGTATGCCGTACCGCATAGGCCAGCATCACCAGAACGGTGATGACAAAATACAATTTCATAAAAAAGATAATTACCATTTCCATACCCCCACATCCTTAGCCAGCATGCCGCTGGTATGATCTGCCACCAGGCTGTAAATGGAAACCAGATACAGGAAATCTATAAGGGGTCCGAAAGTAAAGAACATGCAGGCCATATATAGCACCGAAAACTCCTTCATAAGAAACAAAAAGGTAGTATAGCGGACAACAGCAAAAACAAAGGAATAAATGCCGCATCCCAATACAGCCAAAATAACCTTCCATGGCGCAATAGGCAAGAAGCTGGTTACACACCCCATAACAAAAGTCATGCAAATGAAAATACCCATCTGCTGCTTCATATAAAGCTCAGAGTATTCCGCCAAGGTATAAGGAAACAACTCTGGAAAGAAAATAAAGAACAGGCAGGAACAAAGATGCACCAGCAGCGCAATATAAATAAAAATCGTTATCGGACGAATCTTCAAGAAAAAAGTTAAGATGAACAGTATTATCAGTGTAACCAGAAAATTCCCCAACGAAAAGAGGATATCCGGCATGATCCCCTCTGTAAGCAAATAAGAAATATCGCCCAATGAAAAATTTGTCATACCAATAGTAAAGCTCCCCGTCCCCAAACCTGTTTCTAGGATGTCTTTACTGATATAGGCAAGTGCCCCTGTAATCTCCGGACTGAAAAAAGCCCAAAAACAGCTGGCAGGCAGTACAACTAGAAAAACGAGCCCCGCAGTACGCACTTTACTCAACATTAAATAACGATAGGTCCGGGCGTAACGGATTGTCTGCTTCATATTCGCTGTTACCAACACAGAGAAATCCCCCTTCAAATCATATGATGAATCCCATAAATATTTCTTCTATTATGCTCCTCCTCCACAAAAAGGTCAATATTAATGAGTACATTGCTCGCATTTAATAGATCTATATACCTATTCTTTTTTCTGACAGCACACTGTTTTGATTGAATATTACTATTCAGGAAAAACAAAAAGCCTTTATTACTATTCGTAAAGAATAATAATAAAGGCAAAAATACAGCTCGAATCCTATGCTTTTTCGCTTGAAGTCCTATTTACATATATTGCATTGGCAATCGCCGCAAACTCATCAAGACTCAACGTCTCACCCCGGCGGCTGCCATCGATGCCGGCCGCGGGCAGAACCTGCCGGATAATTTCCTTGTCGAAGCCCGCGCCCTTCAGCGCATTGCTCAGGGTCTTGCGGCGCTGGCCAAAGGAAGCCCGTACCACCCGGAAGAACAGCTTTTCATCCGTTGTCTCCACCGGCGGCTTTTCCCGCACATCACAGACGATGACCACCGAATCCACATCCGGTGCCGGAATAAAGGAACGGGGCGGCACATCCAGCTCCACATGGGGCCGGGTATAGTACTGCACGGCTACGGACAGAGCTCCATAAGCCTTCGTTCCCGGAGCAGCCACCATGCGGTCCGCCACTTCCTTCTGCACCATGGTGACCAGCCGGCTGATGGGCAGCCGCCGCTCCAGCAGTGTCATGATGATTGGAGTGGTTATATAGTAGGGCAGATTTGCTGCCACCTTGAAGGGCTCCGGACCCATGATTTCAGGAATATTCACCTTCAGGATATCACCGGGAACGATATGCACATTATCATAGCCCTCCAGCGTCCTGGCCAGTACCGCAGGCAGCTTTTTATCCAGCTCCACCGCTGTGACCTCCGCACCGGCTTCAGCCAGGCCCTGGGTCAGCGTCCCTATGCCAGGGCCGATCTCCAGCACCCGGTCCCCGGGACGGATATCCGCGGCATCCACAATGCCCCGTACAATATCCGCATCGATGAGGAAATTCTGCCCCAGCTTCTTGCTCATATGGATATTAAAGGTTTTCAGTATATACCGCGTAACCTCGCGGCTGGCAATGGTTGGCTGGATCATTGGGCACCCTCCCCTTCTTTATCCATGGCTGACAGCGCAGCCGTAAACTCCGCCCGGGACACACCGTAGTGATTGAGCCGCAGCAAAAAGGTCTTGGCATTGGCATAGCCGACTCCCAGCAGCGCCCCCAACCGGGCCCGGCGGACTGCCGCCTCCGGGCAGCCGCTGACACCGGCCCCGATGAGATCTGCCCCGGTGAATTCCGTCTGTGGATTCCAGTCCAGGGTCCGCACCTTGGCCAAAGCCCTGCGGATAGCCTCCGGGGAGGCCTGCTCAATCCCGATATCATCATGGGCCGTGGCATCCTCCTTGGGTACGAAGGCGTGCTTGGCCTCCGGGAACCGCTTGGTGAGGAACTTGCGTATGCGCTCCCCTGCCGAATCCGGGTCCGTCATGATGATGATTCCCCGCTTTTTGTAGGCCTGTTCGATGCTGTCCAGCGTCTGCCTCTTCAGGCTGAACCCGCCGGTGATGATGCAGTCAGCCTCCACCGCCTTGTCGATGGCCACCACATCCATCTTTCCTTCAACAACTAATACTTCTTTTATCATAGGTCTCTCCAAATTCTATTTTAATATCCGCTGCACCGCGTCATAGACATCCTGATGGATATCCTCAACCGCCCGGGGCTGGCCGCAGCTGCTGCAGGCAATCCGCTGCCAGCCGTACTTCTCAGCCAGCAGCCCATAGGCCGCATGGCAGCGATGCAGATAGGACTTATCCCGTTCATGGATATCCTCTGCCTGGTTCTGCTCCCGGGCCCGGGCAGCGATGAGCCGATCGCTTACCGCCGGATCCATATCCAGGAAGACCACCAGATCCGGCACCGGCAGGCCCAGCTTCACGAACTCGAAATCCCAGAGCCAGTCCAAAAACTCCTCCCGCCTGGCCGCATCCTCGATTTTCACCGCCTGATGCACCATGTTCGACGTAGTGTAGCGATCTGCCAGGATGATATCCCCGGCCTCATAGTACTTCTTCCATTTCATGTGATAGGAGGCATACCGGTCCACCGCGAAAAAGGTGGAGGCCGCAAAGGCATTCACATCCTCCGCGTGGCTTCCGAAGCTGCCTCCCAGATACATGCGCACCAGTACCGAGGACTCAGCGCCATAATCGGGAAACTCCACCCGATGGATCCGGCGGCCGTCCGCCGCCAGATGCTTGTACAGCTCCCGGGTCTGGGTGGCTTTTCCCGAACCGTCCCCCGCCTCCAGGATGATCAACCGGCCTTTTTCCTTCATGATGGCTCCTCCTCGATTACTTTTATGGTCTGCAGCGATACATCCTCAGGTCCGGTGACCCGCAGGCCGCGCTGCTGCATGTCCCGGATATAGCCCAGCAGCTCAGCGCTGAGCCGCTCCCCGGGGCAAACCACCGGAATTCCCGGTGGATAAAAGGTAATGGTCTCCCCGCAGATACGACCGGCACTGACCGCGAAAGGCACCGGCCGGGAAGCCGCAAAAAAAGCCTCCCGCGGCTCCATGGCCAGCTCCGGCACAACAGGCAGCTGAATATCCGCCACCGGCCGGCCGGTTCCCTGCCGGCGAGCCAGTGACTGCAGCGCTGCCAGCAGACGCCTGGCCTGTTCTTCTGTATCCGCATAGGAAATAATGAACAGTAGATTGTAGGCATCGGATAACTCGCACTGGATCTTATATTCATGCCGCAGGATATACTCCGCCTCAATGCCGCTGAGTCCCAGCTTCCGCACCTGCACCGTAAGCTTGGTACAGTCCAGCCCCACAGCTCCCGGCGTAACCATGAGCTCCTGCCCGAAGCACCAGAGACCGGGAATCTCATTGATGCGGCAGCGAAGCCGGCCGGCGAGCTCTGCCGCCCGCCCTACCAGCTCCCGGCCGCGCTCAGCCATCTGCAGCCGGGCTATATCCAGGGAGGCCAGCAGCAGATAATTGGGGCTGGTGGACTGCAGCAGACTGGCCGCCGCCCGTATCCGATCCTCCGCGGCCCGTCCCCGGCGCAGATGGAGCATGGATGTCTGGGTCAGGGAACCCAATATCTTATGGGTGCTCTGAGCCACCAGATCCGCACCCGCATCCAGTGCCTGCATCGGCAGCCTTTCGCTGAAGCGCAGGTGAGGACCATGGGCCTCATCCACCAGCAGCAGCATACCATGGCTGTGGACCAGCTCCGCAATAGCGGCCATATCCGAGGCCACTCCATAATAGGTAGGTGATACAAGGAAAACCGCCCTGGCTTCCGGATGGGCTGCAATGCCCCGGGCCACCTCAGCCAGCGGAATTCCCATGGGAATCCCCAGTTCCCGATGGAACTCCGGCTGCAGATACACCGGCCGGGCACCGGCCAGAATGATTCCGCCCAGAATGGAGCGATGGGCATTGCGCGGCACCAATACCGTATCTCCCGGGCACAGCGTCCCCAACAGCATGGCATGGATCGCGCCGCTGGTGCCATTGATCATGAAAAAAGACGCATCCGCCCCATAAAGCTCCGCCGCCAGCTGCTGAGCCTCCTGGATGCACATAGTGGGCTCATGGAGATCATCCAGCTCCTCCATAAGAGAAACCTCCTGCCGAAGTCCCTGCTCCGTGATGAGCCTGCGCAGCAGCGGATGGGCCCCCAGCCCCTGCTTGTGCCCCGGCGTATGAAAAGCAAGAGCGCCATCCTCGGCGTAGGCCTGCATAGCCTCCGGAAGCGGCGCTTTCTGTTGTCCTGCTATAAAAGTCTTATCCCCGCTCATGCGTTGGCGCCTGTATTGGGCCGCTGCAGCTCAGGATAAGGATATTTCAAATGCACCCGTGTTCCCTTGCCTGGAGCGGAAACCACCGTCAGCTCTGCTCCGATGATCTGTGCCCGCTCGTCCATCCCCAGCATGCCGAAATGGCCATTGCCTTCGCTTTCCTGCCGGCGAGCCTCCACTTCTTCCATATCGAAGCCCTGCCCTTCATCCACAATGAGCACTGAAAGATGGGATTCTGTGAAAAGCATCCGTACCTTCGCCTTGTTCACGCCGGCATGACGATGCACATTGTTCACAGCCTCCTGGATGATCCGGAACACGCTGACCTCCACATGCTTCTCCAGGGGGCGCTCCCGGCCATCCACCTGGAAGGAAGCCTCCAGTACCCCCCGCTCCCGCAGCTTCAGCAACAGCTGGCGGATAGCCGGTACCAGCCCCAGGTCATCCAGGGACATAGGCCGCATATCAAAAATAATCTGCCGTACATCGGTAAGACAGCCCCGGATCTGACGGCGCAGTTCCTGGAGTCCTTCCTTGGCCTCCTCAGGCTTCACGTCAATGAGCCGCTCACAAATACTGGACTGAAAAATCAGGTTGGCCAGATCCTGGGCCGGACCGTCATGGATTTCCCGGGAAACACGATGCCGCTCCTCCTCCTGGGCTTTGATGATCTGCGCGCCCAAAAATTTATTCTTTGAAATAAGCTCCATCTGAGAGACCACATCGCTGATCTGCGAGGTGAGATATCCCAGCACCGAGCCGATGCGCATAGCCAGCCGTTCAGCGTTCACCAGCGTCTTCTGCAGACGGCGCAGGCGAAGCTCCAGCTTGTCCCGCTGCCGACGGAGATCATATTCCTTTTCCCTGGCGATTCCCAGCTGCACCTGGACATTTTTCACCGATTCATAGCAGGCCCGGATCCGATCCTCCGAATAGTCAGCAAAATTGCTGCTGACCTGGACCAGCTTCTGCTTCTCCAGCTGTTCCTGCTTTGTTAACGTATCCACCAGTTCGATGGTCTTCTCTGCCTGCTGCTTGATTTCCTCAAGATTCTTCCGGCTGGTTTCCACCTCATCCTTGGTAGATTCATAAATCTCGAAAATCTGCCCCTTGCTGCTTTCAATTGTCTCCAACGTATTGCGGAATATGCGCTTTAAAGACTGTTCCCCGCTGGGTTCCGTTTCCATATCCAAAATAGCCGCATCCTCTGCACTTTGTCCAAGCTCCAAACTCATTGAACCACCCTCAACAAAAATCTATTCCATCCCATTCTATTCTATTCTAACCTACCCAGCCATGGAACGCAAAGATTTTCTGCTATTTTCGTAAAAAATACGGAAATAGACCTCTCCATCTTACCTTTTCCAATGAAAAAAGCAGCCTGCGGCAACAGGCTGCTCCAAATCCATCATTTCTTCTGTGCTTTTTCTTTCTCTCCCAACCGGGAACGCCAGGTGGTAGCCGCATAAAGCAGTACCAGCGCGATGAGCGCCATGACAATGAATACGCTGTCCCCCGTATGGAAAAAAGCCGCAAGCCCGCCATCCTGGGCCTTGTAGCCGACAGCGGCGCCTACCACTGCCAAAACCACAATGACTGAAATCCATCCATTTGGTTTTATGAGAATCTCCTCCTTTTCAGCTTACAGCCGATTCCTCCCGCAGGACCTGCTGCTCCTCCCAGACGATGGTCTGGGCCGGAGCAAATCCGTTGAAAGCCGTTGCTGCCGCGCTGGTATAGGAACCGCAGTCCGGCACCAGCACCCGGTCTCCAATGCCCAATACCGGTGCCATGATATCCCGCCGCACCACATCGATGGAATCACAGGTGGGCCCCACAAAGGTGGACAAGCGCTGCTCACCCCGCTGGAAAAAGTCCAGCTCATAGGTCCAGTGATCGAATACGATGCCGTTGAGCGTGCCGTAAAGTCCATCATCCAGCACATACCAGGCCTCGCCGCCCCGCTCCTTGGTCCCGATGACCGAGGTCACGAGATTCACTGCCGTACCGCAGATATAACGTCCCGGCTCCGACCAGATCTCTGTATCCGGAAACAACCGGTCCAGCTGGCGGTTGATGCCCCGCATCATGCCCTTCAGGTCCGGTGCAGGCGCCTCCAGGGATGGCACCGGCAGACCGCCGCCGATATCCAGCACCGAAAGCTTCATACCGCTGGCCGCCGCCTCATCAAAAAGCCGCCGGCACAGCAGCAGGGCCTCGCCATAGGCTTCAGCCGTCAGCGACTGGCTTCCCACATGGAAGCAGATCCCTGCCGGCCGCAGCCCGGCTTTTTCCGCCTGCCGCAAAAGTTCCAAAGCCTTTTCCGGCGGCGTGCCAAATTTTGTATTTAAATCGACGACAGCCTTGGCATTCTTGACCCGTATTCGCACCAGCACATTCGCGCCAGGCACAGTGGCGGCCATCTTGCCAATCTCGCTCTCATCGTCAAAGGTAAACTTATTCACTCCATACTCAGCTGCCAGGGACAAGCCCTCCAGCGTCTTCACCGGATTCGCATAAATCATGCGGTCCCCTGCCACGCCAATGCTGTGCAGCAGCCGCATCTCTCCCGGAGAAGCCACATCGAAGTTTGATCCCAAAGATGCCATCCGCTGCAAAATTGCCCCAGTCGGATTTGCCTTCATGGCAAAAAACACCTTGGCCCGCGGAAGATTCTTCCGCAAAAAATCGTAGTTTTCGCTGATCTTGTCCAGGGACGCCACCAAAAAGGGCGTCGGATATTTCTCCGCGAGATCGTTCATTTCTTTTTCAGTGAGTTTAAAGCTTTTCATAACACTCTCCCATTCCTTAATGTACAATGCTGTACATGATATAGAGACACTTATTTTGTCTCTTCTCCGTATTGTAGTACGAATGGAAGGATTGTGCAATATATAAAATTACGTAGCGGCACCAGCATCAGAATTTTTTTCAAAAAGCCGGCAGGGCCTCCCCCTGGGTCTGCTCCTGAATGAAGCGCCGCATGGCCTCCGACTGGCAGATAGACCGCAGCTGCTGGAACTCCGGCCGGTCAAGATCCGTCTGGCGCACGGCCAGTACCTGGGCATAGGGAGAATCCGCCGATTCCAGGGCCAGCGCATCCCGGCAGGGAACCAGCTCCAGTGCCCCGGCCAGGGTGGTTCCCATAACCGTAAGGTCAGCCTCGGAAAAATGGGCCGGCAGCTCTGTGCCTTCCCGCTGTACCAGCTGCAGTGCCTTGGGATTCTCCGCGATATCCGACAGGGACGCATACTCTCCGGTCCCCGGGCGCAGCCGCAGAAGTCCAGCCTGTTCCAGCAGCCGCAGGGCCCGGCTGCCATTTACCGCATCCCCGGGAAGCTGCACCACCGCCCCGGCGGGAATATCCGCCAGGGAAATGCCCGGCTCCCGGGCATAGATTCCCACCGGGAAGAGCACCGTCCTGGACAGAACCCCAAAGGCAAATCCCCGATCCCGGCACTCCGCCTCCAGATAGGCCTGGGTCTGAAAAGCCGCCGCATCCAGCTCCCCTTGGGCCAGCTTCCCATTGGGCTCCGAATAATCCTGCAGCAGCACCAGCTCCAAATCCAGCCCCTGGGCCCGGGCCTCCCGCTGGACAGCCTTCATGAAATCCGCCTGCATGCCCGGCACCACACCGATGCGCAGTACCCGCTGCTGCCAGCCGCAGCCGGCGGAAATACAGAGCAGCAGTGCTAAAAGGCAGCAGCATATTCCTTTGCCCCACAGTCCCCGGCCCCGCCTGCGGAAAAAACCACGATTATTTTGCTGCATGCTTCTTGTCGCTGACATAGCGGCCCACCACCTGGAGCACATATTTCTGGCATGCCTCAGCCGTAGCCGGGCAGAACCCTTCATGATGGATTGCCGCATCCGATATCACCCGAATGCCCAGAAAGGGGATATGATATTCCTGGCAAATCTGGGCTGCGGCATTGGTCTCCATTTCCTCGCAGGAGGCACCATAGGCACGATGCAGCCAAAGGATACGGTCGATCTGCTCATTCCAGCAATTGCTGGTGTTGATGCAGCCAGCGGCAATGGAACCGCGGGTATATTTATTCTTTACTGCCTGGGCTGCCGCCAGAAGCTCCGGATCCGCCATATAGTAAATCTGGCTGTTGGGATCCCTCAGCCCGGCTGTCGGATCATAGGTCCCCCGCAGCTCAATATCCTTGTAATCCACCCCGGCCCCCGCTGGTGAAGGATGGGAACGCCAGGAACTGCTGTCAAAGGACTTCTTCCCCAGAACAATATCGTAGTTGTGCAGAGCCGGATCATTCCCTCCGGCAGTTCCCTGGTTGATGACCGCCTGGGGATGAAAATGCTCAATGCCGACCGCCGTTGCGGCTGCCGCCCGGGCCGCCCCTTCCCCCGTCCGGCAGACCACCACCGGATAACCGTTCAAAGTTCCCGAAGTATAGGTCCAGCCGCCGAACTGCTGCTGTTTTGTATCCTTCAGACCGGACGCCAGCTTTGACATTTCAAAATCCCATGCGCCCTCAAGCAATATGGGCTTTGCCCCGGACGCAGCCGCGGCCGCAGCCGACAGTACAGTCAGGAATGAAAACAGCACCGCCATAAACAATGATGCTTTCCAACGCAATTTCATGCGAACTCCTCCTCCGATTTTTTTTAAAACAACCCCTTATCCTCTTATTATAGCATTTTCTCAAATGTAGATTTGTCAATGATGTGAGATCTAAAAATCGACAAAATCCTAAAGAAAATTCAAGAGGTCTACACCAACTGCTTTCTTTTGGGGATTTAAGAATGCCAAGCCATCAACTGCATAGGGATCAGGGATAAACTAATTTACCATTTATTATGTTGTTCTTCTAAATATCCTTATTTTATTTTCAGAATTATCATCTTCATAAATAATCTGATATTCCGGGTCATCAGCCAAATACGTATATAATATGTCACTATTTTCTGTCAGATAATACGTAAAATGATAACGGTCGACGAATTCCTTGTAATGGAGTTTCCCTTTTTCCAAGGATACATATTCATGAAATATATCCTTTTGCTGGTTATTTGTCTTTAGGAACACCTCTGCCCGTGGATCGATATAACATTTTATCCCCATGAATTCAGCATATCCACCGTTATTATAGTCAATCCATAGCAGAATATCTGCTGCATCATCCTGCTGCAGCAGGAATTCAACCGCCGTTTCTACTGGCTGCCTTTCCTGAAATATCCTGATTTTATTTCCAATCAGCAAAAAGATTCCCCCCAGCAATGAACACACGATAAAGATACAGCATATCCGTTGAAGATGCTGCTTAAAAGAATGCTTAGTCCAGCGATAAATTTCTGCCAGCAATGCCATTACAAAACCACTGAGAACCAGATATAAACAACCTGCATGAAACTGCAGGATACTCTCATAAATCTCCTCATGCCTCTTGCTAATAATGAAAACTAAAGTAAGGGTCAGTAGTCCAATCATAATTGAACGTATTCTTCTGTTTTTCTTTTGCTGCTCGACATCCGCTGTATCCCTCAAGCCCTTCCACTGGTAATAAATAAAAGCTACAGGGACAGTGCCAATAACTAAGAACAAAAAAATACTGCGAACTGCATTTAAAGCCATATACATCGTGCCAGCAGTCAGTAAGACATACCGGACTGGCAGGGACTTTCTGATGTAAAGCACAAGTATGCCTAAAAAGATGGCATAATAGAACTTTCCGAGAGGCAGCTGTATATCAAGCGCATGCATTTCTCCCACGAGCATATTAATCTCTTCATAGCCATAGGAACGGAATACATAGGTCATGGCTTCCCAACCATAGGGATTGATAAAACCACATAGCAGAATCAACCCTGCCGCCGTTAGAAAAGTCCGTACGTCTAATACCTGCTCCGTCGCAAATTGCCAGGGCAGTTTTTTCTGTATCAAGCTCTCGAGCAGATATGGCAAAAGGAACACCAGCAGCATGGGCCACATCGCAGCATGCAGATTGATCAGCAGCAAGGATAATATTGGCAGCAGCAAGATATATTTCTTTTTCCGTGTCTGCAGATAACTCTCCAGGCAAAAGATCTCCAGGATAAAGATCAGGCTGGACAGGAGTTGGGGACGGGTCCGTATAAAAGTCAGGCAGACCAATACTCCCGTAAACATAGATAAGACGATAGCAGTATGCTCATTTCCACGGCTGACGAGCTTTGCAAGACGGTAGTAGGCATAGATCAGGGCAATTGCCACGACATGAAGCATACACAGCAGTCCACCCATACCGGCATAACGATAGATTTCCCAATAGAGCACATCGGTCAGCCATTGCTGCATGACAAAATGCAATCCCTCATGGATTGTAAACGGCTCGGTGACAGGAATCCCGTTTTCCAGCACATAGCGGCCGCTATTCAGAATGAACCAGCCATCGTTATCCATGACCGGCATGATGAATAGCAGGCCAATGAACATCGACAGGAACAGGCCATATCGTTTGATTTTACTTTTTTCCATGTTTTTCATCCTCGTGATAAACTTCATCCGTGTTGACATTCCAGATACGGCTTTTGTCCTGCCCATTCTGCTTTACAGCTCGGACCGCTTCAATGGCGGTCATCATAGCATGGTCCATATTGTTATAGCGGTGCTGACCATTCCGCCCGATGCAGTACAGATTTGGAAACTGATCCAGATAATCACGTATCATCGGCAATTTGTCATAACTGCCGAAATAAGCGGGGTAGGCCTTAGGTACACGGATGCAAACGCTTTTGCGGACCGATTCCCGCCGGATGACACCGATTTTCTCCAGTTCTCCTGTTGCAAAGTCGATGAAGGATGAATCTGACATTTGCCAGCAGTTGTCTCCCTCCTGACAGAAATATTCCAGTCCGAGCCAGACCTGGTGCTCCGGATCCTTCACCAGATACGGAGACCAGTTGTTGAAGATCTGCAGCCGACCAATCCGTACATCCGGCTCCTGGATATAGATCCAACAGTCCGGTACGATGTTGCCCAGCGTTGGAATAGCGGTCGTATTACGGATAGCCATCCGGTCCACCAACAGGCCAACGGTCATAAAATCCCGATAGGGAAGCGAACGGGCTGCCTGCTGAACTTTCTCTAGGACCATCTGATCTGGAAAGGTATCTATCAGCTCCGCGATGGGCATGCTGGAAAATACATAATCTGCAGCCAATGACTCTTCGCGACCAGCTTTCTCTATCGTTACATGGCTGATTCTGTTATCTGCTGCCACTTCCAACCGGACAGCCTTGCTGCCGAAGTGGATTTCTCCGCCCTTCTGCAGGATTTCCCGACTCATTTTCTCCCATAGCTGCCCCGGCCCATATTTGGGGTATAGAAACTGCTCAATGAACGAAGTTTCTGTATTCTTCACGTTCTTTTTTCCTATCGTACGCATAAGAAAATCTTTTACTGCACCAGACAATGACACGCCCTTGATACGCTGCCGTCCCCAGTTCACATCAATATTCCTTGGGGACTTCCCCCAGACCTTTTCCGTATAGTCCCGAAAGAAAGTCTCATACAGTTTCCGTCCAAAACGATTGATCATGAAATCTTCCAGACTGTATTCCTGTTTCTTATGCAGGCATGAATACAGATAGCTGCCTCCAATCCCCATCATCCGACGCAGACCAAGGTTACGAATGGTATTACAGTCCAGGGATACCGGATAATCAAAGAAATGATGCAGATAGAGAATACGGGAAATACGGTGACGTTTAAGCATAACCTCGTCAGTTTTCTCTGGATCAGGTCCACCGACTACAAGTCCGCCTGGCCGACCAAGCCTTTTATCATCATAGCTGTTTGCGCCTTGTACCGGCAGCAACTTTTTCCACAAATCCATGATTTCTGGCTCTTTTGAGAAAAACCGATGTCCACCGATATCCATCCGGCTGCCCTCAAATTCTACGGTACGCGAAAGACCGCCGACCCAGCTTTCCTGTTCTAGGATGATAGGATGGATATCCGTCTCCTTCAATAGGTAATAGGCAGTTGTAAGACCAGCCGGCCCAGCACCGATAATGACTGCTTGTCTCAAATTCTTTCTTCTCCCTTCTAACAAAATACCCAAATTTTGCGTGCGCCGTAGTTCCAGACCATGACAACACCCGCAACAACCACTTTGACCCAAAGATAATAGCATTGCAAAAGCTCTACACCAAGGAACATCCCCAATTCCGTCAACAGCAGTCCCAGTATCCCAATACCAATAATCTTTGATATATCCAATAAATTTCTGCCTCGGTGCTTCGCGACGACTTCAGGCAGACGAAAGACAAAGTGGATGGACAACCAAGTATTTACTACAATCCCCCCTAGGAAACCGCCAAATGCCGCCAGATACAGTCCAATCATACTGCCGGCACAGATTGTTTCCCGCAACAGATAAAGCAACAGGAAATCCACCAGGAACGAAATACCCCCAACTACACTATAACGAAGAAACTCACGCAACGCTTTGTATTCCTTTCTCTTTGATCAAACTCTTATAAATTTGTAAAATTTGTTATAATAATATACTTTCGATAGGCAGGCCTTTTATCCTGCCTGCAAAAAAGACATAAACATTTTTTCACCCAGGAATAAATTGTAAAGCAATTTACCATTACCCCCCTTACATGTACAACCATAAGCTACCAGCAAATACCCACCAGACTTTAAACTCCAGACAAAAAAACGAAGACCCTTGGCTCACATCTGCGAATAGAAACTCTCGTTTTTTTAAATCTGAGCTATTGAAACAGTTTGGCAGGCTTCATCTCATTATGTTATAGCATTTTTTTCAAAGCGCTTGCTTTTCTTCGCAATAAACCTTACAATTTATAGTAGACTGTATTTAGATTTTAAGAACAAGGGTGATTAAATTATGGGGATTTTATCAAAATTCTTACCAAAAAGAAAGCAGCCGGAAATAAAGAATAACATCCCAAAGGAAAAAGCGAACATCCGCAAGACCTTTGGCGTTTACTGCCACAGCCATCATAAAACCGCCGGCGACAGGCTCTGTCCGAAATGTACGGCCCTGCTGGCAACGGTCATGACGAAAATGAACCGCTGCCCCTACGGCATCACCAAGCCCATCTGCGACCGCTGCGAGATGCCCTGCTTCGGCGATTCCCAGAACAAACAGTTCCGGGAGATCATGTCCTCCAGCCAGTCCCGCATGCTGCTGCGCCATCCCGTCATGGCCGTCAAGCATAAAATGGCCAGCATGAGCTTTGACTACGCCAAGCATGAGCAGGAAAAGCGCCAGAAGGAAAAGGCTGACGCCAAGGTAAAGAATGCCCAGGAAAAGGCCAAAGCAAAAGCCAAGGAAGAGAAAAAGAACAAAAAGAAGAAATAATCGTCTCACGTAAAAAATCGGCAGCCTCTCAAAGGTCTGCCGATTTATTTTTTTGAGCAAAATAAGGTGGACTCGCTGCATTGTAGCCATTCTCCCTTTTGGATGCCCGCCTGCTCCGCTCCGCCTGCGGGAAGCTCCAGCACGCCCCAGGCGCCAGGGCACCAGCTCAGACCATACCAGGGCTGCAGCCGCGGCCGCACCTTCAGTACCTGCCCATCCGCAGCCAGATAAACCACATCGATGGGAAAGCGCATAAAGCACATATGAACGCTGCTGCAGGGTATAAGCAGCAGCCCATGAAAAGGTGGCAGCGCCTTTTTCCCCATCAGCCCCAGGAACCGTCCTAAAAAAGTATCCGCCTGGATGACCTCCAAAGAAAGCGATGAACTCCTGACTCGAAGCTGAAAGTGATTCAATCCTTCAGCCCCCTTCACAGCTTTAAATTCCTCATGAGCGCCAGCAAGGACGGCAGCAGTACCACCACAAACAATGCCGGGAAAATGAACAGCACCAGGGGCAGCAGCATTTTGACCGGTGCCTTCAGTGCCTGGGCCTTCACATACTGCCGGCGCCGTTCCCGCATATTGTCCGCCTGAACCAGCAAGGTCTTGCTCATGCTGGTCCCCAGCCGCTCTGCCTGGATGATAGAGGTGGTAAACAGCGATACCTCCTGCAGGTCACAGCGCTTCGCCATATTCTGCAGGGCCAGGCGCCGGGTCATTCCCATGCGCACATCCCGCATCACCTTGTCGCATTCATCAATGAAGGGGCCCTTCATGCGCTGCAGGATACTGCCCATGGCTCCGTCAAAGGAAAGACCGGCCTGGACACTCACGCAGAGCAGATCCAATATCTCCGGCAGCTGCCGCCGGATCCGCTCCTGACGCCGCTGAATAATGGTGTTCAATACCACAAAGGGCATAGCCATCCCGAATACCGCCCCCAGCACGGCCAGGGCAATCCGCTGTATAGGGGAATAATTCCCCCCCAGGGAAAACATGAACAGCGCGATTCCTGCCACTGACAGCAGCCAGAAAAAGGCCATCACATTGGGATTCCATACGTATTGGCGGCCGGCATGCATGATGCGGACCTCCAGCATATTCCGGATGCCCCTTGGTGTAAGGCGTCTTGCAAAGGCCGCCATATACTTTAAGGCCGGCTCCCATATGCGCTCTCGAAAGGACCGCGGCTTCTGCTCCTGTTTTCCATCCCCCGCCTGCGCGGAATGTACGCCGCTGGCAGCAGTGTAGCGCAGCATGCGTTCCTTCTGCATATCCCGGTTCTTCGGAGCATTGCGCAAAATGGGAACAGCCAGCAGCACAAAGACCAGCAATCCCCCCAATAATGCAATCCAAAAGGCTCCCATCAATACAGCGCCCCCTCATTGTCTATATCACCATTGGCCTCAAACAGTCTGAGCGGCACCTCCACCCCATTCACCACAAACCGCTCCATAAAGGAAGGCTGGATGCCGGTAGAAGTAAAATGTCCGATGGATTTCCCATTTTCGTCCAGGCCGGTCTGCACATAGCGGAAGATATCCTGCAGCACAATGATATTGCCCTCCATGCGCTGCACCTCTGTAATATAGGTGATTTTACGGCTGCCATCCCGGATGCGGGACTGATGGACAATAAGATCGATAGCCGAGGAAATCTGCTCCCGGATAGCTCGCACCGGCAGCTCCATGCCCGCCATGAGCACCATGGTCTCCAGGCGGCTCAATACATCCCGGGGACTGTTGGCATGGGCTGTGGTCAGGGAGCCGTCATGGCCCGTATTCATGGCCTGAAGCATGTCCAGCGCCTCGCCGGAACGCACCTCGCCGACGATGATGCGATCTGGACGCATACGCAGCGCATTGCGCACCAGATCCCGGATGGTCACGGCCCCGCCGCCTTCGATGTTCTCGGGACGGGATTCCAATGTCACCACATGCTCCTGCTGCAGACGCAGCTCCGCCGCGTCCTCAATGGTCACGATCCGTTCTCCATCGGGAATAAAGGAGGAAAGCACATTCAGCGTGGTGGTCTTGCCTGAACCGGTACCGCCCGATACCAGCACATTGAGCCGGGCCTGTACGCAGGCCCGCAGAAACATAGCCATATCCTCGCTCAGGGTGCCAAAGCCCACCAGGTTCTCAATGGACAGGGGATCCCGGCTGAACTTACGGATGGTCATGCAGGGACCGACAAGGGATAAGGGTGGTATGATGATATTCACCCGGGAACCATCCTCCAGACGTGCATCCACCATGGGAGAGGATTCATCGATACGTCGTCCCAGGGGCGTGAGGATGCGCTCCACAATATTCATGAGATGAGCCGTATCGTAAAACTGCACCTTCGTATGCTGCAGCTTGCCCATGCGCTCTACAAAGATATCCTTGGGACCATTCACCATGATCTCGGTCACGCTGTCATCCTTCAGCAGCGGCTCCAGAGGCCCCAGACCCAGGATCTCATCCCGTACATCGGCCACCAGCGCCGCCCGTTCTCCCCGGGAAATCGCAAAGGGATTTTCATCCAGCACCCGCTTGCAGTATTTATTGATGAAATCCTCCAGGTCATGGATCATACTCTCATCCCGATTGCTGCGGGATAAAAGCTGCTGCTGTTCAGCACTCATCTCATCAACGATCCGCCGATGGATTTCCAGCTTCATTTCCTGATAGGCATCTTCATTCTGTTCGGACCGGCGCTCGGCAAAAATCGGCTTGGGCTCGTCCATTCCCTCGGGACGCCCCAGCCGCGTCAATAATGACATATGAAATCCCCCATTCTGCTCTGGTGCTCATGCTTGTTCCGGCTGACCCGCTATTGCGTTTCCTTATGCATGCTGTAGTTCAGTGCAAGGGTCTCCGGCAGACCCATGGAGCCCATGGTTGCAACGAGATCGTTTGTTTGATCCAGATTTAACTGTATTTTGACCTGGACTGCGTTATCCAGCTGCCCGGAAGTCACATCCTGAATGGAAAAATCCGTCCAGCTGGAAGGATCCCATGTGTATAAATGGGTATGCATGAGATCCCCGTTATTATAGGCACTGATATATTTATTCCGAATCGTCTGGTACTGGCCCGCCCCTCCCAGAGCTGCTTCCCGGGCACTGCTGCGAGCAATATCGCTGAAGGCAAGATAATCCACAAAAAGCAGTCCCATATAGGAAACAATCAAAAACACCATAATAAAAAACGGCACAACCAAAGCAAATTCCACCATTGACTGCCCTTTCTGCATTGTCCTTCCTCCTCTCCAGGATAAAATGGCCCCTTGCTGCCAAGAGGCCACTCCCAAAATACTCCTGATGAAATCATTGGCTTGAAACTTTTTACCCTATTAGCCAATCTCATTTGTAACTTTCGTCACAATGCCATTAATAGCTCCGCCCAATCCACCTGTAGTGTTCTTCGCAAATACTACAGTAGCTACAGCCACTACAAAAGCCAGAATCAGCGCATACTCCACCATGCCCTGACCCTTTTCGCCAAGGTAACGGACCTTAAGATAATTCAATACTGCTAACATACCAATCCCTCCTTATAAAATAATATATATATGTCAAAGCCCAAGGCTCAAACATCTATGGTACTGATCTTATGAATAAAGAAAAACCCGATAGCCTCCAATACCAGCGCACCACCAATGGCCACACGCCCCATTTCAGCTTCCAACAAAGGCTGAAGATAGCGGGGATTGAGAATATAGAGTCCCACTCCCATGACCAACGGCAAGCCACCCAAAATCCAGCCGGAAAGCCTGCCCTGGGCAGTGAGCGCCCTGGCCTCCCGTTTCATGCGGATGCGGTCGTTGATGGTGCCCGCGATACTGTCCAGTATCTGGGCCAGGCTGCCGCCCACCTTCCGCTGGATGAGCACCGCGGCCACCAGCAAATCAAAATCACTGCTCTGCACCCGCAGGGCCATATTGTCCAATGCTTTGTCCAGTGTGGCTCCCACCTGCATTTCCGCGATGACCTGCTGGAACTCCGCTCCCATGGGAGCCTCCATTTCCCGGGCAATAAGCTCCACTGCCTGCAGGAAGCTGAAGCCCGCCCTCATAGCATCGGCCGTCATGCTCAGTGCATCCCCCAGCTGATTGTTGAAGGCCGACCGGCGGCGACTAATACGGATGGATATGTACAGCCACCCGGCCAATATGCCACCTGTTCCCAGCAGCAGGGCCGAGGAGAAGCTGGCTGTAAGCATGAGCCCCAGCAAAAAGCTGCCTAAACCCAGCAGCGCTTCAAAAATCAGGAACTCGCTGCCCAGCAGGGGAAGCCCGGCCCGCTGCATACGCAGGTCCAGGCCCTGACTGTGACGCACCCGGTCCATGAGCTGAGCCAGCCCCCGCAGGAACAGCCGCAGCCGCTGGTGCGGTGTCAGCCGTTCCTCCGGCTGCAGGTCCACCGGAGCGATTCCGGCCACATAGCGCCGCATGCGCTGGGACACCCCCACCCGGCTGCGGCGGATATATTCCATACAGCAAAGCATGACAACGGTGAAAAGCATCCCGGCCATCAAAGCCGCTAAGAGTCTCATGGCTTATCCCACCTTATGTGATGACGGCCCGTAATCCGATCCGCCAGCTGCGATATTTTCTGGGCCAGCGGGGAATTGGGCTTCAGCTCGATAGCCATGCGGCCGTCATTCACAGCCGAGGATACCAGCATATATTCATTGGGCAGCACCGCTTCCACAGGATAGCCCAAAGCCGTCGCCAGCCGCCGCTGGGACTCCGGATCACAGGGCTCCACCCGGGTAAAGACTGCCCGAGCTCTGTCCTCATAGTCCGGCCAATCCCTGAATATCTCCAAAGCCCGTTTCATATGCTCCACCTCAAAGCCGCCGCTGATCATAGCCACCAGATAGGTGGTATCCGCCGCTTCCGCGGCTGCAATGGACAGGGGATTGAAGGCCGGCGGCAGATCGATGAGTACGTAGCGATACTGGTTGCGGACCATGCGCAGCAACTCAGTGAACCCCCGGGGATTGATATTCTCCGCGTATTCCGGCCGCTTGGTACCGCAAAGCACCCGCAGATTCTCATTCACAGTAACAAAATAAGAGTTCAAGGTAAAAGGAGACAAAAAGCGGATATCCCGCACCGCCTCCACAATGGTGCTCTGGGGTGTCAAATTGAAAAACACGGCCATATCCCCGAACTGCCAGTCCGCATCGATGACGGCCACCGGGTCTCCGGTTTTCTGGGCCAGGGTCAATGCCAGATTCGCAATGAGGGTAGTCTTGCCGCTTTTTCCCTTGGGGCTGAAAAAAGCCATTACATCCGAAGCTATGCCCTGTCCACTGCGTCCCAGATTTTTTACCGCCGCCAGCAGTTCATCGCCGCTGAATGGCTTCACCAGGCAGCCCCGGCCGCCTGCCTTGACCACCCGGGAATCCATTTCTGCATTCCAGCTGTTGCAGAGGCAAAGCAGTGCGGCATTGGGAAAGTCCTTCACAAACCGGGGCACTGCCAGCAGGCTTTCTTCCTTTTCCACATCCAGCAGAATGAGGTTCGGCTCAAAGACCTTGCCCTGCCCCAGGGCCTCCTCCGGGCTGCGATAGCGGGCTGCCAGCACCATATCCTTTGTTCCGCGGATGACGCTGCTGAGCCGTTCCAGCATGATCCGGCTGCTTTCTATCAAAAGTATGCGATATTCCATAACAACTGCCCCTCTTTACTTGAAGATGCGCTTGAACCAGCCGCTGCCGCCCCGCTCCTGTACTGCGGCCCCGCTGCGGTTTGTATAGCGGGCCACCAGTTCTCTGAGTTCCTCGCTGAGTCCGGACTTGCCAGCGGCCCATACCAAGGGCTGGCCGGTCTGCAGCGAGTGCTGGGCAGCGGTAAAATCATTGGAAAGCACATGATAAAAGGAAGCTCCCAGCAGCTCCTCCACATCGCTGTGATCCAGGCGGGTCTGGGCATTGCTGCGATTGAGTACAAAACGTATGCGGCTCTGGTCATAGCCGATACTGGTCAATGTGTCATAACCGATCTTCATGTTCTTGATGGTGGGAATAAAATCCACGATGCCGATAAAGGTAACCAGGGTACTTAAGTCCATAGCCATAAGATTCAGTTCACTGAAAGCTGCGGCTGTATCTACAACTATGTAATCGAATTCCTGCTGCAATTTCTTCAGTATTTGCTGCACTGTTTCCGTAGAAATATTGTAGGCTTCTTCTAAGAGTTTCGGAGCAGCCAGGACGAAAAAGGAAGCCTCTTCATGGGTATAAAGGGTAAGGCAGCTGCGAACATCAAAAAGCTCCGGATCCTGCCGTATTTCCTGCTGGGCCTGAAAAATTGTCTTCTCCGGCTGCAGCTGCAGGGAATTGCTCACATCCCCGAACTGCAGGTCCAGATCCACTACGCAGACCTGGAAACCTTCCCGGGCCATCTCCGCGGCCATATTGACAGCCACCAGCGTCTTGCCCACGGCAGAGGCCGTACTGAACACCGTGAATATGGTGCCGCTGGCTCTACGCTCTTCTTCCATTGGTCCTCAGTCCCTTCCCTCACTTATTTCGTCGTGCCGCTTTTTCCTGTGGATGGTACTGGCTTCGCGCCAGTGTCCGCAGCCTTTTCCCTGGCATTCAAATCCACCTGCTGCCGCTGCTCGGCTGCCGTGCGGCCTTCGTCATAAAGGCCCTTGAATTTATCCGACATCCGGGCCGGTGTCGTTTCGTTGACGATCTTGGGGGTAATCAGTATGATGAGCTCCCGCTTATCATGGGTAGTCGCCGTATGACGGAAGAACTGTCCCAGAATAGGAATATCTCCCAGCAGTGGCACCTTGGTAATGGTCTTGCCATCCTCCATGTTCAGCAGCCCCCCAATGGCCATGGTCATTCCCGAAGGTACATTGAGTCTGGCCTCTGCTTCCCGGGTGCTGATAGCCGGTACTGTGCCAACACTGGTAGTTATCAGGTGGGCATAGTCCAAAGCACTCACCTCAGCCTTGACCTTGGAGGTCACGTTATTGTCCTGATCCACCACCGGTTCCACCGTCAGCTTGATGCCATAATCCGTCCAATCGATGGAAATCTGGCCGTTGGAGTCACTTTTCGGAATAGGTATCTTGCCGCCGATGAGGATACTGGCCTTCTCCCCGCTCATGGTGGTGATATTGGGCCGTGAAAGGATCCGGGCCTTGCCATCAGTAACTAAGGCCTGCAAAGAGGCATTGATATTGGCGATATGATTCCAGAATTTTGCATTGGTTCCCCCATTGGTGAAATCCTGGCCCATATTGAATTTTCCCGTATCCCCCATCGTAGGCGTAGAACTGGTGGTCGATGTGGTGGCATTCCCATACTGCAGGCCAATTTTTGACGCATCATCCGAAGACATCTCGATAACCTGCATTTCCAGATTCACCTGGGATGGATCGCTCATCTGGAGCATATTCAGCACGGCATCCTTATTAGGAACGTACAGCTCTGCCACCCGCATCGCCAAATCCCTTTCATACTGGTTGCGCACCGTTCCCCGCAGCAGGATCTTATCGCCGGCCTTATCCACCCGTACCCCCGGCAGGCCGATGGCCCGCTGCAGGGCGGCAGAAGTAGTGCCGTCCTGGCCATTTACGGTAATCATGTATTCCTCAATGGAGCCATCCTCCATATGGGTCACCAGCAGTGTGGTTCCCGGTCCCTTGGCCACAATAAGGAAATCATTATCCGAAATCAGGGCGAAATCCGCCACCTTGGGATTGCCCACCGCAATGCTCTGGATATTGCCCCCGGTATTCATATAGTAAGAGGCATTCATATCCAGATTGATGGACTGCGCTGCCAGCACGGAAACTGTAACCAGCAGCCAGCAGGTGAAAGTCAATAGGATTGTTCTGCATATTTTCCACTGTCTTTCCATCATTTCACCCCCACCGTGCTCACATCGGTCCCATGAATTACCCGAATGCTGCGGCCGCTGCCATTGCTGTTCCCTGCCGGTGCAGCTGCCGCTGGTGCCGCTGCCGGATAGGCGGACTGAGCGGCTGGTTGAGCAGCCGCAGGTGCAGGTGCCTCCCCGCCGGTACCGCCATTTTTCCAATCATAATAATCCGTATCCACCACAAACATATCCCGGGGCTTAAAGGGCCGAAGCACCAGATAAACGGTTCCATTCTTGGCAGCTACAATGAGCTTCAGGGCCTCTGCCGGTTCCAATGCCAGGGTAGCTGTAGCCGGCGCATCCTTCAGTCCTTCCTGAGAACCGCCCACTACCGGCTTGGACTTATCATCACCAGCATTCGCATTGGAATTGCCTGAGCCCGTCATGGATGTTTTGTTTATGGCCAGCAAAAGCACATTCTGCAGCAGGATTTCTCCTGTCACCTTGTTTTTCTCCCGGGAATCTGAAACCACCATCACATCCACATAGTCTCCGGCCTTGGCAAAGCCTGCGATACCCGTAATGTCATTGATGGCAACGGAAACAGCCCGGCAATCTGGGGGAATCATCCCCACAAATCCGGCCTGCTTATCGTCCAGCAGCACCTTTTGATCCGTAAGCACATCTCCCTGCATGATTGGTGTCAATGCGGTCTTCCCCACCACCTCATCCGTGGAGCCCACTGCCCCAGGCGGCACCACATCCGCTGGCATCTGCACCACCTTCACCATGCTGTCCTGGATGATGGAACGCTGCGGGATATTTTCCTTAGCCACCACCACCGCTACCGTAGAACTATTGGCCACCTGCCTCTTTTCCGAAGCGGCACCAGCCAGAAACAAATAGATGACAACAGACGCTAAAAGTCCTGCCGCACAAGCCAATGCCAGCAGCTGCCGAGAAGAGAATTTCTCCAAATAGCGTGCAGTCCATTCCGTCAATCCTGATAACTTCACCCCGAGCCCTCCAAACGGATTAGAATCCATTATTTATAATATTTACAATTGAACAATTTCTTTTTTTCAATTATACCATAGTCCCAGTGAAATATTCTACACTATAGAAAAGAATTATCTCCATTTGATGAAAACAGAAAAATTTGCGTATGATATGAACAAACCGGTATAATAGCTTATACTTAAAAAAGGAGTTTCGCCCCATGATTGATAAAATTTTACAGCTTTTCCCTATCGCAGTCCTTTCGCTGTTCTGTTTTCAGCTTGTTTCCCTTTGGATGGAGCAACTGTACAAAAAAAATGCCGGGCAGCTAAAAACAGCGGCCCGACTTTCTGTTAAAAAATACCGTTGGCTGCTGGTTCCTGGATTCTTCGGCTGCTTGCTTTGGCTCGGCCAAACCAGCTCCTTCCCGCTATTTTTCCGCGGCGCAGTTGCCTCTATTTTTCTGCTGGCCATTTGCGCTACGGATTTTGAGCAGCAGCTGATCTTTGACCGCATGCTTTTCCCCTTTGCTCTGCTGGGTCTGCTGCTGCTCCCCTTCAGCGCCATAGGCTTTACAGATGCCCTGCTGGCCGGCTGCATCGGCGGCGGAGTCTTTTTGCTGCTGGCTGTATTGACCCATGGCGCCATCGGCGGCGGTGACATCAAGCTGATTTTCGTATTAGGGCTTTGGCTGGGAACTGGACAACTGTATGCCACCATACTCAGCGGCCTGATTCTCGGCGGGCTGGCCGCCCTGCTGCTGCTTATCACCCGCCAGCGCAGCCGCCGGGATTTCTTTGCCTACGGTCCCTGGTTCGCATTGCCCGCACTGTACCTGCTGCTAAGCTAAAACCTAAGGATTCACCAGCCGCACCTGACTGGTACCAAAGAAGCGGTTACTATAGCCTGTATAAGATCCCGCCGGCAGTGTCACTTTGACAAAATATCCCTGAGCACGATAATTTTTATAGCAATTGGTATGCCAATCCAATCCCCCATAATAAATATTTTGTAACCAGAAGCCGATGAATCCAACAATTTTAACCTGTTGCCACTGCCGGGTTGTCCGATCTGTCGGCAGTGTTTCCACCAAGGGAATAATCATGAGTCGTGAATCCCCTACTTTTGCCTTTGTCACATCTGTATTGCTATCCCGATGGATACGGCTGCCAAAGGATTCTACCGCCGTACGTCCCCCTGCTGCCTCACCTAAATAATACAGACCTGTATCCAAATTACATTCTTCAGAATAGCCATTCGCCAATAAATCATAATAATTACTCCAGTCGAGTCCAGCATTGAATAACGTATTAGCATAGGTAAAACTGTTCGCTGATCGCGGATTAATCTGCATAGTATAGAGCTGGCTGTGCTGATAATTATCATTGGCATACCACTGGATGTTTTTAGGTGCTTCGATCACAAAAGGGGGCGCACGGGATATGCTGCCAGAATTAAAAACCTTGGCCTTGGCTGTAGCCGTAACCTCATAGGTAGGCGGATTCTCAAAAAGTCCAGGCAGCGATATCTCCACTTGCCGAGTTGCAGTAACCGATACAGAACTCTCACTATCATTGTTCACAATAACCGGTTGCCCCACTGTATCTCCTTTCTGAAGGTTATTTTGCGCAAAAAGTATTGCCTGGCTGCGCACGATATCCATAGACTTTGCATTTCCCATAGCCGAGGCACCCGCCAGGGCTCCCGCGTCCACAGCAGCCTGAAGACTAGATTTTGCCGCAACAATAGAGCCCACTGTTCCCACCATAGCCACAAACAGCAAAAGGGTAAACAATGAAAAGGCTGTCAGCAGCAGGATGTTTCCATTCTCACCTTTTGTCCTACAAATCATATGGCTATTGACCTCCATTTCTTAGATATGTGTCAATAGCCTAATTTTACCTAATATTCATACAAAGGTCAATGGGATGGAACATTTATAATACTATAATCCTGCTTATATTTTTATATTAGGTTTATAGTAATAAGATAAAAGGAGCACATATTGCACAATGCGGTATACATCTATTCCGGTAGAAATTTTTCAGCTCCCCGACTGTACCAACAGGCATCTACCTATAGAAAAGCGGCAATAATGGCGATATAATAAAAGAAATAATTGCGATAATAAAGAGAAAGGATGTGAACTATATGTTGTCAGGAAAAGGTCAAAACGATCAGCGCGGCGCTTTTCTGCTCGCCACAGCACTGTTACTGCCTTTTTTACTGGCAGCACTGGGTATGGCAGTGGACTTTGGCGATGTCTTCATGCAAAAATCACGCCTGCAAAATGCGGCCGATGCCGCTGCCTTGGCCGGTGCCAAGGTATATGTCCAGGAGTTGAAGAGCAATAATGCCGCTGCTGCGGATCAGGCATTTATTTCTGCTAAACAGTATGTAACAGCCAATGCCAGCGATGCCACGATCGATGTACTTGACCTGAAGAAAAGCCAAAGCGATGCAAAGACCCTTTATTACGTGGCTAAACTGGAGCAGTCTGTCCCCTTATCCTTCCTGCGTTACTTCGGCATTGATTCCATCACCATAGAAGCCATGGCCAACGTGAAGCTCACCAGCCAGGGAACAAATACAAATACCTTCCCACTTTTTGAAAATCTGGTGACCTTCAGCGACCGTTTCAATGTGGTAAATTCTAAAATGAAAAGCTGGGATGGAAATATTATCCATACTAAAGAAAATTCTTACATCAATATTAATGATAATCCCAACAACCTTTTGAAATCCTCTACAGGAACCACCATCAATCCCCGGGACAAGCAATATTACGATCCAGCCTTATCCATCAGTCTTACTGCCGATAGCAACAAGGGGCTAAAGAATTATATTGATAGCCTTATGACCTCTGCCAATACAAAAAAGGTCAATGGACAAAGCATCAGCTCCGCTGACCTTTCCAGTACAGTCAACTGGTTTCCTGACCGTATCTCCGAGATAAAGCTGAACCAAGCAATTGGCTCTGCTAATACCACTAAAATTCTAATTCTGAGCCAGGGAGCAGCCAATATCCATGTTTCAGCGGATACGGTAGGTAAACTCATCATCTTTGACTTGAGCACTGAACAGCTACATATCGCTACCACAGCATCTGATAAGTCTGTCCAGATGCGTTCCTTGATTTATACACCAAATAGTGAGATCATGATGAATCCCAACGGCCTGAATTTTTACGGCAGCCTCGTATCCAGAGTTGTAGATATCCAGGCAGCAACCGGTACCTTTACCTATGAGGCCATCAGCGCCGACGCCTCCGGCGGCAGCGGTGGAACTGCCAGTTATTCCGCTGCGCTGGTAAGCGATGCCGGCAGCGATATCGTCTGGTAACAGGTAGCAGCAAATAAAAAGAACAGGCAGGATGTTTCCCCAAGGAAACATCCTGCCTGTTCTTCTATTTATGCCGTTACCCAGTTAATCAGTAATTCTTGGCAATCATCTGGAAATAAGCTTTCGGATGGGAGCAAACCGGGCAAAGCTCCGGAGCTTCCGGACTGGAGCATACATAACCGCAGTTCGAGCACTGCCAGATAACCTTCTCATCCTTCTTGAATACCTTATCCTTCTCCACATTCAGGAGCAGGAGCTGATATCTCTCATCATGATCCTTCTCGATTTTGGCAACTGCCTCAAACAGAGCCGCGATCTTGTCAAAGCCTTCTTTTTTAGCCGTTTCAGCAAAGCCAGGATACATGGAAGTCCACTCATCATGCTCACCAGCAGCAGCAGCCTTCAGGTTTGCCGGAGTATCGCCAATACCTTCTACCAGCTTGAACCAGATCTTGGCATGCTCCTTCTCGTTATTGGCTGTCTCCGTGAAGATATTGGAAATCTGTACATAGCCGTCCTTCTTAGCCTTGGAAGCGTAGTACGTATACTTATTGCGCGCCTGAGATTCACCTGCAAATGCCGCCCACAAATTCTTTTCTGTCTGAGATCCTTTTAATTCCATTACAACTCTCCCCTTTACAGATTATTATGATTCTTACAATTTAAAGAATCATTCTTTATTACTAATTATATACATGAATAGGTAAAAGGTCAAGCCATTTTACCAATATTTACATATTCTTCACCGGCACCGGTCCCCGGGACAGGGCGATGGCTCCGGTGCGGGCGATTTCGGTGATCTCGTACTCCGAGAGCATCTCACAGATGGCATCGATCTTGCTCTGGGCTCCGGTGAGCTCGATGACCACATTTTCCGGACTCACATCCACGATCTTGGCCCGGAAGATATTCACGATATTGATGATATCCGCCCGGGACTGCTTGGTGGCATGGACCTTGATGAGCACCAGTTCCCGCATGATGGATTCCGTCTCGCTGAGATTCACGATCTTGATCACGTCGATGAGCTTGGAGAGCTGGCTCACCACCTGGTCCAGCTCCTGCTCGCTGTCCACGGAAACAACGATATTGATGCGGGTAATGGAGGCCTCCTCCGTATAGCCCGCGGAAATACTTTCTATATTGAAGGCCCGGCGGCTGATCAGTCCCGATACATGGGTCAGCACCCCCGGCTTGTTGTCCACCAGTACGGCCAAAAGATATTTTTTCATTCTGCGTTCCCTCCCAATACCATGTGATCCAGCCGATCTCCCGGGGATACCATAGGCAGCACATCCTCGGTTTCCGGCAGCATGCAGTCGATGAGTGCCGGTCCCTTGGCGGCAAAGGCCTTTTCCAGCACCGGCATCAGCTCTGCCGGCTCGTTGATGCGATAGCCGCTGACTCCCATGGCCTCGGCCAGCTTCACGAAATCCGTATGGCCGTTGAGCAGGGTCTGGGAATAGCGCTTGCCGTAGAACATGCGCTGCCACTGGGTCACCATACCCAGCACGTGGTTGTGCATGACCACCACCTTCACATCGATGTCATAGTCGGCAAGGGTGGCGAATTCCTGGCAGTTCATCATGATGCTGCCATCACCGGTAAAGAGCACTACCTTCTTCTTTGGCTGGCCCAGCTTGGCCCCCAGCGCCGCAGGCAGTCCGTAGCCCATGGTTCCCAGGCCGCCGGAGGTTAAGAATTGCCGGGGCTGGCGGCAGTTGTAGAACTGGGCTGCCCACATTTGGTGCTGGCCCACATCCGTGACCACGATGGTATCCGCATCCATTAGGCCGCTCACAGCCTCCACCAGCTGCTGAGGCATGATGCAGCCCGTGTCCTTTTTGTAGGTAAAAGGCTTTTCATCGCTCATGGCCAGGGTATACTGACGCCACATGGAATACCGGGCCTTGTAGTCCTCGACAGAGTCCTGCAGCTTCTGGCGGAAAACTGGCAGGGACCAGCGAAGGTCTCCCAGTACCCGATAGTCCACCGGAACATTCTTGTTGATTTCCGCCGGATCCACCTCAAAATGGACGATCTTGGCCCGGGGCGCAAAAGAGGACAGGTCCCCAGTCACCCGGTCATCAAAGCGCACCCCAATGCCGATGAGCAGATCACATTCCATGATGGCCATATTTGCCGCATAGGAGCCATGCATGCCCGCCATGCCCAGGAAGCCCTCCGCCTCATTGGGAATGCAGCCCAGGCCCATGAGAGAGGTCACCACGGGAATGCCCGTACGCTCCACAACAGCCCGCATATCCTCCGTCATATCCGCCAGAGTGACGCCGCCGCCGATGAAGAAAAGAGGCCGCTTGGCTTCCTGCAGGGCTCCCAGCACAGTCTGTACATCCTTGGTATCCCCGGTGAAATCACCGCTGTAGCCCTTCAGGCTGACCTTTTTCGGGTATTCATAGGAAATCTGCGCCGCAAACACATCCTTGGCAATATCCACCACCACCGGCCCGGGACGACCGGTCCGGGCGATGAAAAAGGCTTCCTTCAGTACCCGGGGCAGATCCGCGGGATTCTTCACCAGATAATTATGCTTGGTAATCGGCGTGGTGATGCCGCAGATATCCGCCTCCTGAAAGGAGTCCTTGCCGATATAGGGATTGCCCACCTGGCCCGTGATGCAGACCAGCGGCACCGAGTCCATGTTGGCCGTGGCAATGCCTGTAACAAGGTTTGTCCCGCCAGGTCCGGAGGTGGCAAAGCACACCCCTACCTTGCCTGTAGCCCTGGCATAGCCATCCGCCGCATGCACCGCCCCCTGCTCATGCTTGGTGAGGATATGGGGGAATTTCATTTTATAAAGTTCATCATATAAAGTCAGTACGGCCCCGCCCGGATACCCGAACACAACCTCGACATTTTCTTTTCTCAGGCTTTCAAGCACAGCCTGTGCACCATTCATAAGCAAAAATAAGCCCCCTCTTTACAAAATCTAAATAAAGTTTCTCTATATTATACAGCAAGTGTATACAACATTACAATAGCTGTTTTTTATAGATGGCATTTTGTTTTCGCCATCAGGAGCCATCCACAGGTATTCCAGTCATAAAATAGCAAAAAGAGATCAGCCGCTCTTCCTCAGCTGATCTCCCTTAAATCAATTTTTCTTGACAGGCTTCACCGGCAGGCGACGGTATTGTTCACAGAGTCCCCGCAGCCATTGGGCGTGGGCTTCCGTTAGCTGGCCGGGTTCCAGGCACCATTTCCAGTTGGTGCCTACGGTACCGGGCAGATTCATGCGATTCTGCCCATCCAGCGCCAGGATGTCCTGGACCGGGACCATGGCCAGCCGGGCCGGGGAGGCATAGGCCATCTCCACCAGCCGGCGGCAGATCTCCCCCGCATTGCCGGCAGGACAATCCAGATAGTGGGCAACGGCCTCCGCATTACGCGTGTCCAAATCCTCCTGGAACCAGCCCACCGTGGTATTGTTATCGTGGGTTCCCGTATAGACGATACTGTTCTCCGGCGCACAGAAGCCCATGCGCTGCATATCGTTGAAATGCAGCTCGAAATGCAGCACCTTCATACCCGGGAAGCCGCAGGACTCCCGCAGGGCATCCACTTCATCCGTGATGATGCCCAGGTCCTCCGCCACAATGGAGAGTTCCGACCTCACCTTCCCCATGCAGTCGAAGAAGTCCTTGCCCGGCCCCTTGACCCAGCGGCCATGGATGGCTGTACGGGCATCTCCCGGAACCTCCCAGTAGGATTCAAAACCGCGGAAATGATCTACCCGCACACTGTCCAGCATGGAAAACATCTGAGAAAACCGCTGTTTCCACCAGGAATAGCCATCCTTTTTCATGGCCGCCCAGTCATACTGGGGATTCCCCCAGAGCTGGCCTGTAGCACTGAAATAATCCGGCGGAACACCGGCCACCGTTTTGGCCCGTCCCGCAGCATCCAGGTCAAAGAGGGACTGGTGGGCCCACACATCGGCACTGTCTCCCGCCACGAAGATGGGCATATCCCCAAGGATACGGATGCCCTGGGCATTGGCATAGCTCCGCAGCTCATTCCATTGCTGGAAAAATACATACTGCTGGAAAATCTCCAGCCGTATTTCCGTTGCCAGCCGTTTACGGATCTTAGCCAGGGCTGCCGGCTCCCGCCGGCGGATATCTGCCGGCCAGGCAGTCCATTCCCTGTCAGGGAATTCCGTCTTCAGGGCCATGAACAGTGCGTAGTCCTCCAGCCAATAGGCCTGCTCCTGCCGGAAGGCCGCATATTCCGCGGTTTCCTCTCCCCCCTGGCGGCAGAATTCTTCCCAGGCCCGCTTGAGGCAGCGCTTCTTGAAGCTGGCGGCAAACTCATATTCCACACAGCTGTCTTTATTTACGAAGGGAAGCTTCAGTTCCTCCGTAGTGAGCAGCCCTTGCTCCTCCAGCATATCCAGGGATATAAGCAGCGGATTTCCGGCAAAGGCCGACGGTGACTGATAGGGAGAATAGCTGTAACCCACCGGGTTCAGCGGCAGGATCTGCCAGACCTGCTGTCCGGCTGCAGCCAGGAACTCCACGAACTTCCTGGCTGCCTGTCCCAGATCACCGATACCGTACCGGGATGGCAGGGATGTGGGATGCAGCAGCACCCCGGCCTGCCGCGGATACTTTGGTGCGGTCTTCCGCTCCTGGTAGAGCCGGCCCATCAAAGGCGGTATCACCAGATTCAGCCGGCCCCGTTCCACCTTGCGGGCATCCGCAAAACCCAGAATGTCCTCAAAGGTCCCCGAGGCGATATCCCGCACATCCAGAGAAAGCTCCGCCGTCTCCGTCATGCTCCGGTTGAATACCGCGATGAACACCCCATCCGTCGCCGGCGCGCCGAAAATATCCTTTCCGCCCCGGACCACCCGGGCATAGGCGTACACATCCCCCTGGGCCAGCAGCGGCAGGAATTCACCGGTCTGCAGCGCCTTGTGGGCATTGCGCATGGCAACGGTCTTCTGTACCCAGCCTCGCAGATAGGTGTCGCCGTTTTCCCAGTCATAGGGGCCCCGGTTGTAGGGATCCCGAAAGCCCTGCATGCCGATCTCATCCCCGTAATAAATGCTGGGGACTCCCGGAAAGGTCATCTGCCAGAGCACGGCCATGCGCAGGCGGGCCACGCCCAGGTTGTAGTGATCGTCATCCAGCCGGGACTTTGCCTGCTTGATAGCCGGCATCCCCTGATAAAAGGCCCCCTCCCCTAGCAGGGTGAGGATGCGCTCCCGGTCATGGCTGCCGATCAGGTTCATCATGGCATAGAAATTCTGGTGGGGATAATTCTCCCACAGGCTTTGGATACGGCGATTGATGGCCTGTCCATCAGCCGCCCCCAGGAGGAAATCCAGCACAATCTGCCGGAAGGGATAGTTCATGGCCGAATCCAGCTCCTGCCCGCAGAGGTATTCCCGGGCAACACCATAGCTGATTTTGTTGGAAGCATCCTCCCAGACCTCGCCGATGAGCACTGCCTCCGGATCCGTCTTCTTCAGCTCCTTGTAGAAGGTCTGGGTGAACCGTGCCGGCAGCTCATCCACCACATCCAGCCGCCAGCCGCTGATGCCGGCAGCCATCCAGTGGTGCAGCACGCTGTCCTCATCGTTGATGATGAAATCCATATAGGAGGGCGTGGTTTCCTTCACATTGGGCAGGGTCGGGAACCCCCACCAGCTTTCATAATCATAGGGATATTTCTTGAAGCTGTACCATTCATAATAGGGTGACTCCGAGGATTGGAAGGCTCCCAGTGTCGGATAAGTCCCATAGCGGTTGAAATACCGGCTGTCGCTGCCCGTATGGCTGAACACCCCGTCCAGCAGGATACGGATTCCCATGTCCTTTGCCTCCCGGCAAAGCTGAGTGAATTCCTCATTGGTGCCCAGGATCGGATCGATTTTATGGTAATCTCCCGTATCGTAATGATGATTGGTCGCCGACTCAAAAACCGGGTTCAGGTAGATGACCGAGATACCCAGTTCCTTCAGATAGGAAAGCTTGGAACGTATCCCCGCCAGATTACCGCCGAAGAAGTCGTAAGCCACGATATCCTTGGTGTCAACATCCTTGAAGTAAAAGGGGGAATCCTGCCAGCTGGCATGATAGACGGCCCCCTTTTTCTCAATAAGGGTATTGCCCTTGCGGCAGAAGCGATCCGGGAAGATCTGATACATGACCGCATGCTTGAACCAGTCCGGGGTATGCGCTCCCTTATTGTAGACAGTGATCTGATAGGAAGCCGGCACCTGCAGGCTGGCCTCTCCCATGCCGCCCAGATTCCCTGCGCTGTTGCCGTAATACACGGTCCCCTCAGGACGGGAAATGATGAAATAATACCAGAGCAGACGCCCCCGCTCCGGCATGGTCGCCAGGCAGGAAAAGCAGCAGTTTTCCGGTGTCCGATCCGTCTGGTCCTCCGGGCTTTCCGGTTTTCTGTCCTTCTCCTGATGCAGTTCCACCAGCTTCTCGCCGATTTCGTCCTGCCAGAAGCGGGCCCATACCCGGGTGCCCCGCCCGTCCCCGGAAAGCTGCAGCCGCAGCCGCACCGTGCTCTCAGCCTCCACTGCGCCGGTGGGCCAGCGGTAATAGGCATTCTGTGAATCATGCTCCACCCTGAAATTCTGCGGCATTTTCTTTTCCTCCCTCGATTTCCTCAGTACAGCATACAGAAAATGACTGTACGATAGTCCAAACGGGCCCGGCAGCTGCCGGACCCGCTTTATTCTGTTGACACCTGCTATATCACTTTTCCAGCAAGCGGCTGTAGAGATCTATATATTCCTTGGCTGAAGCCTTCCAGCTATAATCTGACTTCATCGCATTGCGCACAGCCTGTTTCCAAAGGCCAAGATTATCCCGATCGCCCAGGGCCTTTTTAATGGCGTACATGAGCTCATGGGCGTTGTAATTGCTGAACACATAGCCATTGCCTTTGCCCGTATACTTATTATAGGGCTGGACGGTATCCTTCAGACCGCCGGTCTCCCGAACCACCGGAATCGTGCCATAGCGCAGCGCAATGAGCTGACCGATGCCGCAGGGTTCGTAACAGGAAGGCATGAGGAAGATCTCCGCCGAAGCGTAGATGCGCTGGGCCAGTTCATTGGAAAAGCGGATGTTGGCCGATACCTTGTTGGGGAAGCGCCATTCCAGTCCCTTGAACCAGTCCTCGTAGAATTTATCCCCGGTGCCCAATACCACCAGCTGGATATTCTCATGGAGCAGCAGCTCATCCATGATGCGCACGATGAGGTCCAGCCCCTTGGGCGGAACCAGCCGGGAAACCAGGGCAACCATCGGAGTCATACGATCCTCCGGCAGGCCCAGCAGCTTCTGCAGCGCCACCTTGTTGTCCAGCTTGCGGTCCACGGTATCAATATCATAGGTCTCAAAGAGATTTTCATCCGTGGAGGGATTGTAAATATCATAGTCGATGCCATTCACGATGCCAAAGAGATCATCGCTGCGCTGCCGCAGCAGTCCGTCCAGATGCTCGCCAAAATACTCGTACTGGATTTCCTGGGCATAGGTGCGGCTCACCGTGGTGATGTAGTCCGAATAAATGAGCCCGCCCTTCATGAAATTCACCGCATCGTAGAATTCCAGATCCCCGTTCTCAAAGTATTTCCAATCCAGCCCCAGCACATCATCCATCACATCCTTCGGGAATACACCCTGGTATTTGAGATTATGGATGGTGAAAATGGTCCGGATCTTCTCATAGCGCTCATCCACCATGTGCTCCAGCTTCAGCAGCACGCTGAGCAGCGCGGTATGCCAATCGTTGGCATGGATGATATCCGGCCAGAAATCCAGTGCCGGCAGCAGATTCAGCACCGCCCGGCAGAAAAAGGAAAATCGCTCCGCATCGTCATCATAACCGTAGAAGCCTTCCCGGTTGAAATATTCCTCGTTATCCACAAAATAATAGGTGACTCCCTGATATTCCAGCATGTCGATACCGGCATATTTCTGGCGCCAGGAAACGGGTATTTCCATATCGCATACATGCTTCATCTGCAGGCGGTATTCCTCAGCAATTTTTCCATATTTCGGCAAAATAACCCGTGCATCCACGCCCTGGGCCTTTAATTCCTTAGGCAGGGAGCCTGCCACGTCGGCCAAGCCGCCGGTTTTCGCAAAGGGTACTGCTTCTGATGCTGCATAAAGTATCTTCATTGTGCCTGGTTCCTCCTTCATCCGACGGCAGCCCGAAGCCGCCGTCGGTCCGTCTCATTTATTCAGCAGCGGGCGCTGCCTTTTCCGTCTTCTTTGTGGTGGTGCGGCGGGAGGTCTTCGGCTTTGCCTCGGTCTCCGCGGCCTCTGTCTTCTTCGTGGTACGGCGGCGGGTGGTCTTCGGCTTTGCCTCTGTTTCCGCGGCCTCCGTCTTCTTCGCGGTGCGGCGGGTGCTCTTCGGCTTTGCCTCTGTTTCCGCGGCCTCCGTCTTCTTCGCGGTGCGGCGGGTGGTCTTCGGCTTTTCCTCTGTCTCCCCGGCCTCTGTCTTCTTCGCGGTGCGGCGACGGGTGGTCTTCGGCTTCGCCTCTGTCTCCGCGGCCTCCGTCTTCTTCGCGGTGCGGCGGCGGGTGGTCTTCGGCTTTTCCTCTGTCTCCCCGGCCTCTGTCTTCTTAGTGGTGGTGCGGCGGGTGGTCTTCGGCTTTGCCTCTGTCTCCCCGGCCTCCGTTTTCTTCGCGGTGCGGCGGGTAGTTTTCTTCGGTTTTTCCTCTGCCGGAGCAGCCGCTTCAACAGTCACCTGCAGGCGCTCAGCCACAGTCTTTACTCCCTCCGGCGCATTGGCCAGCCGGAGATAAATCGTTGCCAGCGGCGGAATGGTCAGTGACAGTGACTGTCCCTTTTCCTGCCAGGGGATATTCTGGGTCACCAGATCTCCAGAATTTTCTACTCCTGAGCCGCCAAAGCGCTCCGCGTCACTGTTGAACACTTCATGATAGGTGCCCTGGCGGGGCATACCCACCCGGTAATCCCTATGGACCTCCGGCGTGAAATTACAGATGACCACAATGAAGTCATCGCTGTTTTCCGCCTTGCGCACAAAGGAAACGATACTGTTATCCGTATCGTTGCAATCGATCCATTCAAAACCGTTCCAGTCAAAATCCACCTGCCAGAAGGGCTTGTTATCATTGTAAAATCCGTTGAGCTCCCGGGAATATTCCTGCATCTTCGTATGCATGGGATACTGCTCCACCAGATGCCAGTCCAGGCTGTCATCAAAGTTCCACTCAATGAACTGGCCGAACTCACCGCCCATGAACAGCAGTTTCTTGCCTGGATGAGCCATCCAGTAGGCAAAGAAGGTCCGCAGGCCGGCGAACTGCTGCCAGTAATCCCCCGGCATCTTGCTGATCAGGGAACACTTTCCATGGACCACTTCATCATGGGACAGGGGCAGCACAAAGTTCTCCGAAAAAGCGTACATGAGGGAGAAGGTGAGCTTATCCTGGTTCCATTTGCGATAGACAGGATCCAGGCTCATATAATCCAGCATGTCGTTCATCCAGCCCATATTCCATTTGTAATTGAAGCCCATGCCGCCTGCGTATACCGGCTTGGAAATCAGCGGCCAGGATGTGGATTCCTCCGCGATCATCAGCGCGTTGGGATGATACTTGAATACGGTCTCATTCAGCTTCTTGATGAAATCCATGGCTTCCAGATTGCCCGTATCCCCGTATTTATTCGGCTGCCATTCCCCGTCCTTCCGGGCGTAATTCAGATAAAGCATATTGGCCACCGCATCGATGCGCAGCCCGTCAATATGGAATTCCTCCAGCCAGAACAGCGCGTTGGAAATCAGGAAGCTCTGGACCTCGGTGCGGCCGTAATCAAAGTTGGTGGTTCCCCATTCCCAGTTCTCCGCCCGCTGCTCATTATCCGACTCGTAAAGGGTCTGCCCGTCGAAATGACGCAATCCCTGATCGTCCTTGCAGAAATGGCCCGGCACCCAATCCATGATGATGGAAATGCCGTTTTCATGGGCCTTGTCTACCAGATACATGAAGTCCTCCGGTTTGCCGTAGCGGCTGGTTACCGCATAATAGCCTGTAGCCTGATAGCCCCAGGAGCCATCATAGGGATGCTCACAGAGGGGCATGAGCTCCAAATGGGTGTAATGCATATCCTTCACGTACTTGATGAGCTGATCAGCCAGCTCCCGGTAGCTCAGGTAGCCTCCCTCCAGCGTACGCCGCCAGGAACCCAGATGCACCTCATAGGTCAGCATAGGGCCCTCATAGGAACGCTGCTTTTTCTTCTGCTCGTACCATTCCCCATCATGCCACTCATAGCCGGAAAAATCATAGACCTTGGAAGCCGTCTGGGGCTTTTTCTCAGCGAAAAAGCCATAGGGGTCCGCCTTCATGATATGGGGACCGCCCCACTGGGGCCGGATAGCGTATTTATAGACGGTTTCCTGCTCCAGACCCTCGATGAACACGCACCAGATTTCCCCATCGTGGATTTTCTTCATCTTATTGCGGCGGGTATCCCATTCGTTGAAGTCCCCTACTACACTTACTGATTTTGCATGAGGAGCCCATACAGCAAAACGTACCCCTTTTTTCCCATCCTGCTCAGCGAAATGCGCCCCAAGCATTTCATAGGCATGAAAATTCGTACCCTGATGAAACAGATACAGATCAAACTCACTCAAATCCGATGTCTTCATTTCAAATCCCCCTCTGTCTTTCCCCCACTGCTCTTACGGTATAAGTATCGGCTTGATTTTCCAGATATCGGCTGCGTATTCATTGATGGTACGGTCCGAAGAGAACCGCCCGGAACTCGCTATATTGATAGCTGAAGATTTCAGCCAGGCAAACTTGTTCTTATAAAGGGCCAAGACCCTCTCATGAGCCCGGCAGTATGCGGCAAAGTCCTTCATGATGAAGAACTCGTCATTGCTGTTCAGAATATAGTCATAGAGCGTCCGGAAATCCCCGTAGGTTCCATCCCGAAGCTGATCCATGACCCGTCGCACCGCGGCATTGGTATTGTATTCATCCCAGGCGGAATACGCCCCCGTGGCATAATACCCCAGCACCTCCGGGGCCGTGAGTCCGAAGATCACGCAGTTATCCTGTCCCACTGCATCCCGGATTTCCACATTGGCTCCATCCAGGGTTCCCAGAGTAATGGCACCGTTCATCATGAACTTCATGTTGCCGGTACCCGAGGCCTCTTTGCTGGCCGTGGATATCTGCTCGCTCACATCCGCTGCCGGATAGACGATTTCGCCGATGGATACGCCGAAGTTCTCGATGAATACCACCCGGATCCGTCCCTTGATGCTCTTGTCCTTGTTGATCTTATCCGCCACCGCGTTGATGAGCTGCACGGTGCGCTTGGCCACATAGTAGCCCGGCGCGGCCTTGCCGCCAAAGAAATAGGTCACGGGCACCGGCAGATCATAATCCGGATCCTTCTTCAGCCGATCATACTGATACATGATATGCAGAATGTTCATGAGCTGACGCTTGTAGGAATGGATGCGCTTCACCTGGATGTCGAAAAGGGAAGTGGTATCCAGCCGCAGGCCCGTATGCTCCCGCACATACTGGGACAAAGCCCGCTTGCGCAGCAGCTTGATCTTGCCCAGGGCTGTGAGGAAGGGCTTTTCATCCACATGCTCCATGAGCGCCTGCAGATGCTCCGGCTTCTTGCGCCACTTCGTCGAAATCGTGTTGTCAATGAGCCCGGCCAGCTCAGGATTGGCACCGATGAGCCAGCGGCGGTGGGTGATGCCATTGGTCTTATTATTGAATTTCTTTGGATAGAATTCATAAAATGGCTTCATGGTGGTGGTCTTCAGAATATCCGAATGGATCTTGGCCACGCCGTTGACGCTGTGGCCGCCCACCACAGCCAGCCGGGCCATATGGACCTGGCCGTCCTGCAGGATGGAAAGTTCCCAGATCCGCTGCTCATCTCCCGGATAGCGCCGGCGCACCTCCTCCAGGAAGCGGCGGTTGATTTCCTCAATAATCATATAGATACGGGGCAGCAGCGGCTTGAACATGGCGATGGGCCATTTCTCCAGCGCCTCGGGCATGATGGTATGGTTTGTATAGGCAATGGTATGGGTGGTGATATCCCAGGCCTCATCCCACTCCATATGCTCATCATCCAGCAGCACCCGCATGAGCTCCGCCACCGCCACCGCCGGATGGGTATCGTTGATATGGATGGCGATTTTGCTGGCAAAATCATGGATATTCATCTTGCTCAGTTTATAATGGCGCACAATGCTCTGCACACCGGCGGAAACAAAGAAGTATTCCTGGATCAGCCGCATACGGCGGCCGTCCTCTGAGCTGTCATCCGGATAGAGATACTCGGTAATGCTCTCCACGAAGTTGCGATAGGCATTCCGGCCCTGTATCTGCTCTTTGGTGAGCATGCCGTAATCGGAGAAATCCTGATTCACCTCTGCATTCCAGAGGCGCAGGGTATTCACCGTATTGTTCTTGTAGCCGACGATGGGAACATCATAGGGTACGGCCATGACCGTCATATAGTCCTCATAGACAAGCTCCAGGGAACCGTCCTCCTTCGGACGCATGTAGGCATTGCCATTGAAGTGCACATTGATGGCCTTATCCGGTTTGCGGAATTCCCAGATAAAGCCATTTTTCAGCCAGTTATCCGGAATCTCCACCTGGTTGCCATCGATGATTTTCTGCTCAAAAAGGCCGTACTTATAGCGCAGGCTGCAGCCATGCCCGGCCAGCCCCAGCGCCGCCATGGAGTCAATGAAACAGGCAGCAAGACGCCCCAGGCCTCCATTGCCAAGGCCCGCATCCGGCTCCTCGGAGTAGAATTTATCGATATCGATATCGATATCGGACAGGACCTCCTTGAAAAGATCCTTCAAGCCCAGGTTGATGAGATTGGTATTGAGCAGCCGGCCCAGCAGGAATTCAATGGAAAAATAGTACACCTGCTTTTCCTGACGATCCATATATGTCCGATTGGTCTTGATCCAATTTTCCGTGATATATTGCTTGACCGTGGCGGCGATCGTTTCGTAAACCTCATGCGCTGTGAGCTCTGGGATATCCCGGCCCCACATGATATGGGCCGTGGATATGAACCTTACCTTAAGGTTTTCCTTCATGAGCTCCGTTTCCTTATCCTTTGCCAATTGCATTCACTCCTAACCCCAGAAAGTCCCTAAACGATAAGCCGCCGCAGAGATGGAAACGCCTGATTGGTTGATTCCTCTGCAGCGGCTGGATGGCTTCCTGTTAAATTACTACATTTTTGCTTACAATCAATGGATAATTTGCCGCTCCTTTGAGCCATTTATCCCTGGTTATCTTCACATTCTTATCACAGATCACGTGCTCCAGCAGCGCATTTTCTTCCAGATCGCACTGCTGCATGATGATGCTGTCCTTTACCTTGGCTCCCTCCGCGATGGTCACGCCGCGGAAAATGATACTGTTCTCCACCTCGCCCCGGATCACGCAGCCATTGGCTATGAGGGAATTGGTGACCTTGGCCGTATCCTTGTACTGCACAGGCACCTCATCCTTGCTCTTGGTATAGATAGGATCCTCCCCCATGAACAGCTCCTCCCATACACCGGGGCGGAGCACATCCATATTGGCCTTGTAATAAGCCGCGGTGGAAGTCATGCGGGCTACATAGCCCTTATGCTCATAGCCGTAAACGGCAAAATCATCAAAGCGCTGCATGAGGCCATCCCGCATGAAGTCTGTACCTCCATGCTCAAAGGTGTCCTTCACGATATCCAAAAAGGTCCTTTTCTCCATCAGGTAGATGCCCATGGACAGCTTGGCCCCTTCATAGCTGACCATCTTTTGGGCCAGGTCTGTCACCAGGCCGTTCTCCGCCGTCTCCAGCAGCGTACAGGAGCCCTGCTGCTCATCGAAGGCCGTATTGTAGACCACGGTCACATCGGCCCCGGTATTCTGATGGAAGCGCAGCACCGGCGCGAAATTCATATTATAGATTGCATCGCTGCGCACCAGCAGAACATAGCGCTCTGCACTATGCTCCACGAAATCGATATTGCGGTAAAGCCCCTCGATATTGCCCCGATCCGACTGGCCGTTCCGATGCACGCTGGGCAGATAGGACAGGCCATCCCGGTGACGGGCCAGGTCCCAATCCTTGCCTGAGCGCAGATGATCCATAATGGAGCGGGACTTTGCCGAGAGCAGCACGCCCACATTCCCCACTCCGGAATTAACCATATTGGACAAGGGAAAATCTATGATACGATAACGGCCCGCAAAGGGAATGGACGCCAGGGAACGATGCTCTACCAGTTCCTTGATCAGGCTGTCATTTCCCTCCAGATTTATAATTCCCAATACACTTTTCACGATGATCCTCTCCGTTCTTTTTCGTGTCAGCCTACCTGCTTGCTTCCGTCCGCCGGCAGTACTGTCTCGCCCTCCGGTACCACTGCGATGGCCCCCTCAGCGCCAGCCACCTGTGCTCCGGCTGCAATTTCGCAGTTCTGGGCAACGATAGCATGGTCGACCCGGGCATTTTCCGCGATGGTGGTAAAGGGCAGGATCACCGAATTTTTCACCTGCGCCCCCTTGCCGATCCGGACCCCTGGGAAAATCACGGAGTTCTCCACCTCACCGAAGATCATGGAGCCCTCATTGATCATGGACCGATGCACCTTGGCCGTAGAGCCAAGATAATGGGGCGGCAGCGCCAGATTGGAGGAGTAGATCCGCCAGGTATCGTCCAGGGAGAAGGGCGGCTGATCCTGCAGCAGATCCATATTGGCCTGCCAGAGGCTCTCGATGGTCCCCACATCCTTCCAATAGCCGTCAAAGGCGTAGGAATAGAGACGTGCCTTGTCAGCCAGCATCTTGGGAATGATATTCTTGCCGAAATCATGGCTGGACATGGTATCCTTCGCATCTGCCTCCAGATAGCTCTTTAAAAATTCCGTATTGAATACGTATATGCCCATAGACGCCAGATTGCTCTTGGGCTTGGCCGGCTTTTCCTCAAACTCATTGATGCGGCCATCCTCATCTGTATTCATGATGCCAAAGCGCGGAGCCTCATCCCATGGCACCTCGATGACGCCAATGGTTGCTTCCGCCTTGTTCATCTTGTGGGACTCGATCATCCAGGAATAGTCCATGGTGTAGATATGGTCACCGGAAAGTACCAGCACATACTCCGGGTCCATGAGCTCGATAAAGTTCAGGTTCTGATAGATGGCATCCGCTGTGCCCTTGTACCAGTCAGCCCCTTTATCCCGGGCATAGGGTGGCAGAATGAACACGCCGCCGTTGCGCTTGTCCAGATCCCAGGCGCTGCCTGTTCCAAGATAATTATGAAGCTCCAGCGGACGATACTGGGTAAGCACGCCCACCTTGTCAATGCCAGAATTGGCGCAATTACTCAGTGGAAAATCAATGATACGGTATTTTCCTCCAAAGGGCACTGCCGGCTTCGCGATATTTTTCGTCAAAGCCCCCAGCCTGCTCCCCTGTCCTCCAGCTAAAATCATTGCCAAGCATTTCGTCTTTCTCATAAAAATCCCCCCTAACGGCACCGATCCTCTGCTGAAGCATCTGCTCCAGCACCCCTGAACAGGCACCTGAATTGCTGTAATCCCCTGCTACGTAAAAATAAACAGTACCATCGCTGCCTTTGCACGAATTTTTGCCGGGAGTGTTTATTTATTCACTCCTGATGCTTTCTTAGTCCCATAGACCCATATCTGCGGTGGATGGATTCTATTTAAATTGGCTACGTACCGATCCTTTGACAGGAATCCTTTCTTTATACATTTCCATAAGTTATAACTTCCATATGAGTTACAAAAATCCTGCATAAGTAGTGAACTTTTTAAACTATTTCAAAAGAAAATTGCCGTGCCTAAGCACGACAATTTTTTTTTGATGCAAAATGGTGACTATTTGCGTATTTGATTATATATTTTTCAGGAATATAGCAGGATAATCAGAGAGCCTGCAAACAAAGCAATGCTGAAGCCCTTCAATAGATTACTTATGTTCTTTCCCTGCGGACTGCCGCTTTGGGCAAAAAAGGAATGGGCTTCAAAAACCAGGAAGGAGCTTGTAAGAAAAACAAGCGGTATATCCTGCTGAAACAGTCCGTACACCAGCAGGCAGAGGGCCATGCCCATACCGGTCAGTTCACCCCGGGTGAACAATCGTTTTTCCTGTTTTGCCGTCGGGATGCCTGTTTCATCCCGTTCCTGCTGTTCCTGAAAATGCATAGTCATCCCCATCCTTCCCCCGGATTATCCGCCTCTGGTCATAAATTCCTTTTCTGCTATTGCATAAATATCCATCTTCTGCTAAAATAACTCTTGTTTCCATTCAGGCGATGGAGTTCGCCTCAAAGTGCCGGCGTCGGCAATGATGACTCCTATCCAATAGCGGGTAGGGGTCTTTTTATGCCTATTTCACATTGAGTTAAGGAGCGTTTCTATGTTTTCTATCCAACAGCTGAGTATCGTCCTCATCGGCGGCGGCCTGGGATCCGTCTGCCGCTATATCGCAACCACCCTTATCGGCAGCATTGGCGGTACGGTCTTTCCCTTCGGCACCTTATTCGTAAATTTCACAGGCAGTTTCCTCATGGGGTTTCTGATGTTCTTCTTCCTCGATGAACATTTCACCCTGCCGGAGACCCTGCGTCTGTTCCTGGCCGTCGGCTTTTTAGGCGGCTTTACCACCTTTTCCTCCTTCAGCATGGAAAGCATCCTGCTGCTGCGTGGTGACAGCTTCTTCTACGCCTTTGCCAACATGGCCGGCAATCTTCTGCTGGGCCTGCTGGCCGTATGGCTGGGCATCCAGGCAGCCGGCCGGCTGGCCTGAGATCGCTGCGGTACACTCTCAGAACAGGTCCGCCGCCTGCTGGCGCAGCGAAGGCAGCAGATCGTAAAGGTTCTGCCCCGGACACAGGGTATCATTGAGATCCCGATGCCCCAGGATCGCAGCCTCCCCCGGCCGCAGCTGATAGAGCTGGCAAAGCCGGGCAATGAGCCGAGATGCCGCATCCATCTGCGCATCCGTGGGCATATTCGTTTCAAAATTTCCTACGATGTTGATGCCGATGGTATGGCGATTCTCCCCATAGCAATGGGCGCCAATGGTATCCCGGGGACGGCCCCGCTCGATGGTGCCGTTCTTCCGGATGAGGTAATGGTAGCCGATACCGGCCCACCCCTTGTCCAGATGCCACTGATGCACCTCCGCTGCGGAAACATCCCGGTTGATGTCTCCTATATGATGAATGACGAGCATATCTGTTTTCTGCCGGTTAGTCAGTGACCGGAACCGCAGATACGTCTCCTTGATCTCCACATCAAAACTGCCTCTTTGCCCCCGGTTGGACGCCTCGGCCACAGAAGCAGCCAAAGCCTCCGGAGCCATATATGCTGCGGCAGCCGTAGAAAGCAGCATTTTCAAAAAATCTCTTCGTTTCATTCTCAATCCCCCAACCGGCCGATACGGCTCATCGGCCAAAGTAAACTATCTTTATTATAACGCCACTGTTCAAGATTCCGCAACGCGGAATCCTTCCAATCAGCGTTTCCCACAAGGGACTAGCTTCGCGTCGCAACGAGGCGGGAGATATCAACTCACTGCCTGTTATCTCTGTTCGCGCCCTCTGCCTACAGAGGTGGAGGCCAGCTTGTTCCGAGTTATAACGCAATCTGCAAATTTTCCATAGGGAAACCTGCCATTCTATTCCCCTCATTCTTTGTGGTTTTTCGTCTTTTGTTGATGAATCCAAGAAAATCATCTATAATAAAATATAATAAAAGAAAATGATGCAAGAAAACAGGAGATGAACTGCATGCTTGGTATAGAACGGCGCCGAAAAATCATGGAGCGCCTGGTACAGGACCGGAAAATCTACGTGTCAGATCTCAGCCGGCTTTTCAGCGTGACGGAAGAGACCATCCGGCGGGACCTGGAAAAGCTGGAGGGACAGAATCTGCTGCGCCGCAGCTACGGCGGTGCGGTGCTCAACGAGCACACCAGCGAAGATCTGTCCTTTGTAAAGCGCACCACCATCAACAGTGAGAACAAGGAAAGCATTGCCCAAAAGGCCGCGGGGCTCATCAGTGACGGTGACACCATCATGGTGGACTCCAGCACCACCTGCCTGGCACTGCTCCCGCACCTGCGGGGCAAGAAAAACCTCACCATCATCACGAATTCGGTGCGTCTCATCAACGATTTCGTGAATTCCCCCTTCACCATGATCTCCAGCGGCGGCACCCTGCAGGCCCATTCCTACGCCCTCACCGGTGCCACAGCCAGCGAAACGCTGAAAAAATACTACGTGGACCTGGCCATCATCAGCTGCAAGGGCATTGATTCCAAAAAGGGACTCATGGAGTCCAACGAGGCGGAAAGCGTGATCAAAGAAATTATGATTCAGCAGGCCCGCAGGGTCGTACTGCTGGCGGACCATTCCAAATTTGCCAAGACCGCCTTCATCAAGACCTGTGATTTTTCCGCGATTTCTGTGGTTGTGACGGATCTGCGTCCCAGTGACAGCTGGGTAGAATTTTTGAACAAGCAGCAAATCCAGCTGCTGGATTGAGTTTTCAGGAAAATAAATAGCCACTCGCAGGGAATTATGCGAGTGGCTATTTTTATGCAAGCCTCAGACCGCTTCTATGGTCCGCAGCTTCCAGGTTCCGTCACCGTCCAGGTGCAGCTCCTCATCATGCTGGGCGAACAGCGTGGAACGATGGCCCACACTCACGATGCCCATTTCCGGAAGCTCCTGGCGCAAAAGCTCATACATGGCCTTCTCTCTCGGCTCATCCAGCGCAGAGGTGGCCTCGTCAAGGAATACCCACTGCGGTTTGAACAGCAGTACCCGGGCAAAAGCAATACGCTGCTGCTCACCCAGGGACAGGATACGGCTCCAGTCATCCACCTCATCCAGACGATCGATGAATTTCTCGATACCCGCCTTTTTCATGATCTCCGACAGATCCTCCGGCTGTTCAGGAACATCCTGGGGATAGTAGATGGCCCGGCGCAAACTGCCCAAAGGCAGATAAGGCCGCTGGGGCAGGAACAGGACCCGGCTGCCCGCTGGGATCATCATCCTGCCTCGGCCAAAGGGCCAGATGCCGGCCAGGGCCCGCAGCAGCGTGCTCTTGCCGCAGCCTGAGCCGCCGGTGATGAGCATGCGCTTTCCAGGCACCAGATTCACGCTGCAGTCACTGAGCAGCACCCGCCCATTGGGCAGTGCTACCTGGAAATCCTGTACACCAAGCTCTGTTTTCTCGCCCGACTCCTTGATGAAATCCGACTCCAGTGCGTCCACCTCTTCCATATGGCGGGTGAAGCCATTTAAACGTCGGATAATAGCGATCAGCTGAGCGATGGATTCGTATACATTCACGAAATAGGAAAGTGCCTCCTGGACCTGGCCAAAGGCATTGAGTGTCTGCATGAAGCCGCCCAGCTGCATACCGCCGCTGAAATATCTGGGAGCAGCCAGCAGGATAGGGACGATGATTGCGCACTGGCCGTAGCCATTCACATAGAAATTCAATAGCTTGGTCTGGCGCATAAGCCCCCAAAAATTCTTGATGACCCGGGAGAAGCGCTCCTGGAAGGCCACGGACTCCGGTGCCTCGCCCCCATAGAAAGCAATGCTCTCACTGTTTTCCCGTACCCGCATCATATCGAAACGAAAGTCTGCTTCAAAGCGCTGCTGATCGTAATTCAGCGTGATGAGGCGGCGGCCCACCCGGTTGGCCAGCCAGGTACCGGCTACGGCGTAGATTACGCAGAGCCAGAGCATATAGCCATGGATGGTGAATTCCTCACTGCCGATGGGTATGGTAAGCAGCCCCGACAGCTCCCAGAGAATAAAAGCAAAAGCCACCAGAGTGGTGAGCTGCTTCAGGAACCCCAGCAGAAGCTGCAGGGTGAGATTCACAAACTCATTGATATCCTCGGAAATACGCTGATCCGGGTTATCCATATCACTGCCCAGTACCTGGAGACGGTAGTAGACCTGCTTGGCCATCCAGCTCTCCAGATAGCGGTTGGTCATCCAGGTACGCCAGCGGATCTGCAGCTTCTGCCGCAGGTAAATGGCATATACAGCCACCAGGATATACAGGAAAGCCAGTACCGTGAACTGGCCGACCAGCGGCCAGAACGCGTCAAACTCATAGGCCTGCAGCACGTTGTAAAAATCACTGTTCCAGGAATTCAGCTGCACCAGCAAAAAAACCTGGGCCAGTGTCAGCACGATTACAATGGTCAAAATCCCCCGGGCACTCCATTTCTCCTCCGAATTCCAATACGCATGGAATAAGTGCCAAAAATCTTTCAGAAACTTATGCTTCATTTTCACCAAACCCTTCTTAAGAACCCCCGATTCCTCCATTCATGGACCAGCGGTTTCCTGAACTAAAAAATAATTTATTTCATAAAGGATACTTTCCAGTATAACGATTTGAAAAAAATCCCGCAAGACATAAATTTATGATAGAATACTAATATATTGCTACAGGAGGATTTATCCGGTGATTTCTATCAAATATGTACTATTGATTCTGGCCGCTATCCTGGCCTACCTTCTCTACCGCCATGTACCGAACCGCAGGTTCGCGATATTTTTCTGCCTGGCCCTGCTGGCCGCAGCCGGGCTCTTCTTCTTTTCCTATCAGGCCAAGCCGGCCCCTCCCGTGATGAGCCCGGAGGCCAAGGCCGAGGTCCAGCACCAGCAGCAGATTTTTTCTGACTGGTATACCGGCTACAAAAAGAATATCGATCAGCTGGACTATAACTGGCAGCTCTACCACCACATCCTGGATGATTTCAAGGCTGACAACATCAGCATCCAGACCACCTATGTCCGCCTGACCCAGCTGGAGGGCGATGCCGCTCAGCTGCGGGACACGCTGACCAAGCTGGAGCCCCCCGGCGAGCTGAATGATGAAAACTATGCCCTCACCACCACGGTGATCCAGAAGACCCGCGACTACGCGGAGCAGCAGTACAAGGCCATCCACGCCACCAGGGAAGCGGCGGATCCCTCCAGGCTGCTCTCCAATCGCCAGGAAGAACAGAGCCGCCGGCTGGAGGAAATCATGATCATGGAATCCCCCAACGGCCTCTTCACCGCCAACGAAATTTCCGGTCTGAAAGATAATTTAACAATTCCCGATGAAAATTAGCTAAAAGCCGCCTGAAACGAACAGGCGGCTTTTGTTGTTTTGCTATTCTCCGCCTTTTCCCCAGGGCGGGTTGCAGCGGGACGCGGCAATCACCAACAAAAAAGCATCGCAGCGGATATCTCTGTCCGATTGCGATGCTTTGTTTTCATTGTTTCTGCACAGGCAGAGGCTGAGGCTCGATGACATGGTGACGGCGGAGCCGATACCAGATCATGGGAACCACCATCATGGGAACACCCGCGTAAAGGGTAGAGCGCAGATCCGGGGTGAAGGCAATGACCACCAGGCAGAACACCTGAACCCATATGCCGAAAAGTGTCACATAGGGGAAAAACGGGGTCTTGTACTTCAGGGTATCCACCGCATGGATGGCAATCATATGCTTGCGGAAGCGGTACTGGCTCCAGCAGATGGAAATCCAGGCCATGGCTCCCGTGAACCCGGAAACCGCCAGCAGATACGTATAAAGGGTAGAGCTGGTATCAAAGGTATAGGCCAGAATGATGAGCCAGCAGGCACATACGGACACGAATATGGACTTGGCCGGCATGCCGTTCTTGTTCAGACTGGCCAGCCATTTCGGGGCCATGCCGAACTTCGACAGTGCATAAAGGGTGCGTCCGCTGCCGTAAAGACCGGAATTGGAGCAGGAAATCGCCGCGGTGAGCACCACAAAGGCCAGCAGCGAGCTCAAAGAACTCAGGCCATATTCACTGAGGGCCGCCGCAAACACGCTCTCCTCCAGGCTGGCCTTATCCCAAGGCAGGATGGAGATGAGCAGGGAAATCGGTATGATATAGAGCGCGATGATCCGCCAGGTCACATTGCGCACGGCAATAGGAATGCTCTTTTCCGGTTCCTTGCATTCCCCGGCCGCCAGGCCGATGATCTCCGAACCCTGGAAATTCACCAGGATGATGACCATGGTCAGAATGATGGACCAATAGCCATTCGGCGCGAAGCCGCCGCTGCCCAGCAGCACGCTGGTCCCCAGCGGGCCGTGGTCGCCGATGACCCCCAGGCAGATGAGAAAAGCCACCACGCTGAAAGCCACCAGAGCTATGATTTTTATGATGGCGAGCCAGAATTCACTCTCGCCGAATTTATCTACATGGAAAAGGTTGATGAGTGTCACCAGAAGACCAAAAAGAACTGCCCACCAGAGCTGACTTACCCCTGGTATGAAGTTATTCATGATAATACCTGCGGCAATCATTTCCGAAGGTACGTACGCCACCCAGTTGAGCCAGTATGCCCAGCCCACCCCGCAGGCCCAGGTTGAAGAAATATTCTCCTTTGCGTACGTTACAAAAGATCCGGACACCGGCTTGGCCACGGCCAGCTCTGCCAGACAGAGCATGACGCAGAGCACGATGGCTCCGCCCAGAAGATACGCGAGAATCGCTGCCGGCCCCGCTTTTTCCAATACATATCCCGTTCCGAGGAAATAGCCGCTGCCAATGATTCCTCCCAGGGAAATCAGCTGCAGATGCCTATTCTTCAACCCTCTATTCATCGTTGGTTCCTTCATGACCTCACTAACACAACCTTTCCTGTTTGCACTGCATAAGCGCATTTTTATCTGTCCAAGGTAAAGAATACTACAAAACCGGATGATTTACCATAGAAAACCGAAATATTAATTGTATTTTTTTTCAATCTTTTTCTGATTATTTTACCCTGGGAGGAAAATACGCTATACTTAAAGAAACGAATCAATGGAGTGCATTGCCCATGAAAGAATATCAGACCCTTCTCCAGCCAGGGGAAGCCAGCTATGAAATACAGAAATCCCGTTTCCTGGCCCATGCCCGGTCCGTGGAAACAGAGGCCGAAGCCCAGGCCTTCATCCAGCAGATGAAAAAGAAATATTTTGACGCCCGCCACAACTGCTCCGCCTGGGTGCTGGGCGACACCGGCAGCCTGCAGAAATCCAATGATGACGGTGAGCCCGGCGGCACCGCCGGCAATCCCATTCTGGAGGCCATCAAAAAGAACAGCCTGACCAATACCGTGATTGTGGTCACCCGGTACTTCGGCGGCATCAAGCTGGGAGCCGGCGGCCTTATCCGGGCCTACAGCCACACTGCTGCCCTGGGCATCGAGGCCTCCGGCATCCAGCGCATGGCCGCCTTCCGCCGCACTGCGGTCACCATCAGCTATCCGCTGCTGGGCATTCTGGAAAATGAGCTGCGCCGCCGGGAGATCCGCATCGCGGACAAGGCCTTCGCCGCCGATGTGACCCTCGTCCTGCTGCTGCCGAAGGACACCGCCGACAGCATCTGCAGCGCTCTCGTCGAACTCACCGCCGGCCGCTGCCAGCTGGATGAACAGGGCGAGGAATATCTGGGCCTTCCCATCTGTCAGCCGCAGCAAGACCAATCCGATTGACCATTGGGCACCTGCCGTCATGGCAGGTGTTTTTTTATTGACGTTAAGATTTTATTGTGAATCTTCGATAAAATATACAGGGATGAATCTTCCGGGAAGATTCTCACAGAACAAAGATTAGAGGGAACGCCATATGAAAAAGGATTCTATTTGCTCGGCACACAACAAAAAGGTACTGGTCTTTGCCGTAAGCTGCTGGCTGGCTTGCGGTGGAATCGCCCAGGCCCAGGATGTCTACGGCTTCGGCGATGCCGCAAACAAGGGTGATATCTCTGGTTTCACCTGGACGCTGAACCAGGACTTCACGGACGAGAACTACAGCAACACATTCAACACGGCTTACACCCAGGAAGGAAACACCACCAACAACAAGCTGATCATCAACGGTGGGACATATTCGGTAAGCGGCACCAAGGGCGGCTTCGCCAACTGGTTTTACTGCGGCAATCCGGATTCCGGCGCGGCGACCGGCAACAGCATTGTCATAAATGACGGCACATTCACCAATACCACCACTACCAATCAGGCGGCCGGCATTTATGCGGGATTTGCCAGAGGCGGCTATGCGGCGACAAACAACAGCGTGACCATCAACGGCGGCAATTTCGATGGCTATACCTATTCATCGGCCGCTGTGGCGGCCAATGGAGATGCCAACAAGAACACCATCACGGTAAATGGCGGCAATTTTGAACGAGGCGTATACCTCTTCGGCGGGCGGGCCAATAGCACCGGAAACACCAACGAAAACACCGTCAATGTGGTCAATGGCACCATTGGCGGCTACCGGGCCTTCGTCTGGGGCGGCAAGGCGGATCAGGGCAATGCCATCGGCAACACAGTGAACATCACCGGCGGTGTGATTGCCGATTCAGTGGCTGACCCCACTGACGGCCTGTACGATAAGCTGACCTACGCGGAATATGACCAGGGGGCCGCAGAAATCTACGGCGGTTATACCCTGAACGGCACTGCGGCCAATAATACAGTGAAAATCACCAACGGCACGATTTCCTCCAACGGCGAATGCATCATCTACGGCGGCTATTCCAGAGCCGGCGACGCCACGGGCAACACAGTGAATGTATCCGGCGGCACCGCGGAGAAGAGGCTCACCATATTCGGCGGCTTCGCCACCAACGGCAATGCCGACGGCAATACGGTCAGCATTACCGGCGGCAACGGAAAGGGCGCTGTCTACCTGAACGGCGGCGTCACCATGAGCACCACCGGCAACGTCAACAACAATACGGTGGCCATCTATGTGCCGGCCCAGTTGAATATCGTTGTTGGCGGCGTCTATTTGACAGGAAGCAACAACAGCTTTACCTGGAATAAAACGAACAGCGGCGATTTGAAGACAGGGAACAAGCTCCTGCTGGCCTCCTATGACATCAGTGCGGAAAACATCTACAACTTTGAAACATTATCCTTCCAGCTGCCCGCCGCTGCTTCGGACAATGCCATGCTGACCCTGACCGATGGCAGCAATACGGATATTTCCGGTACAACTGTCAAGCTCGCTGCGGACGGGAACGCGGCGCTGACTTCCGGACAGACCATCAAGCTGATCTCCTCCGGCAGCGCGCTGAACTACGACGGTGCCAACAGCGGCATACTCCGTCAGGGCGTGACCCTGAACTACAACTATACGCTGAACAACAGCGCCAACAGCCTGTCGGCGGTATTGGGCGAAGCGGCGCTGAACAGCGAAACGAAATCCCTGGTGGAAACAAGGGCTGCCCAGTCGGCATTCCTCAATCGGGGGGCTGATCTCCTGATCGGACAGGGCCTCCAGCAGGCAGCCCAGGCAGCCAAAGGCCAGACCGCTGGCTGGACCCCCTTCGCTGCCGCCCAGACGGGCAAATACAGCTACAATACCGGTTCCCATGTGGACAGCTTTGGCTGGAGCGGTATCCTGGGCATGGCAAGGGAAAGAGCCAATAAACAGGGCTCCCTGCTGACCGGTGCTGCAGTAGAATACGGCAATGGCAGCTACGACAGCTATATGGACAGTATGCACGGAGAGGGCGATACCAAATATATGGGCGGCGTTCTCTTCGCCCGCCAGACTGCCCACAATGGACTTTACTATGAAGGCAGCCTGCGCGGCGGCAGGAGTGACGCCGATTTTCTCTCCCGCAATTTCTCCGGCTACGAAGGAATCCCTGTCAGCTACCGGACCGACAGCACCTATTGGGGTGCTCATCTGGGGATTGGCAAAGTGATCCCCCTGTCCGCTAAAAACAGCATCGACCTCTCCCTCCGGTATCTGTATTCCCATAACGGCAAGGATGATGTAAAGCTTTCTACCGGTGAGAACTACACCTTTGATGCGGTCAACAGCCATCGCCTCCGTGCCGGCTTCCGCTGGACAAGAAACTGCGATGAAAAGAATGCCCTCTATGCGGGGATGACCTATCAATATGAATTCAACGGCGACGCCAATGCCAATTACCGGGGCTTTGAACTGGCCAGCCCGTCCCTCAAGGGAAGCAGCGGTATACTGGAGATAGGCTATCGCATGAAGCCTTCTAAGGAAACGCCCCTCACCCTCGACTTCAATGTTGCGGGCTGGGCCGGACAGCAAAGAGGCGTAACAAGCCAGATCGGTCTTACCTACAATTTCTGACGTCCCCTGGAACAGCAGAGGCTGTCGCACGAAGGACATCTACTTTATAAATATACAGCCAATGCATCCCACCACCATGCTGCGCATGGTCCCCCGCCCTTCAAAGGGCGGACATGGGGTGCGGGTATTGTATACTTATGAAACATGATGCAGCGTGCGACAGCCTCTTTTTATTAGCCGAAGTTTTGCAGGGAGGAGAGAGCCTTATGGCAGTGACAGCACCAAATGCGCCTGCGGCGCCAACAGCACCCAGTGTGCCGTCGGTGACGCTGGCACCTACCCATGGCGGAGGTGCCGGCAGCGGTGATACGGAATTTGGTACCACGGTTACCCAGCAGCCTGTTCAGGAGCGGCCGGCCAGGCCCGCTGCGCCGCAGCGGAATGCTTCGGCTGATGGGCAGAAGACTGCCGGGGATAATGGCGCAGCCGCTGGAAATGCTGCCGAACAGCCGGCAGCGGCTGCCGGCCAGCAGCAAGCGGGGACAGTGCAGACAGCGGATGCAGGAGATGGTGGGCAGCAGACCCAGACATCCCTGGGCCAGCAGCCGGCTATTCCCCCGTCGGGCAGTTCACTGGCCTATTGGCCCTTTTTGCTGGTGTTCGCCGTGGCCTTTTTGGCGTTTACCGTCATGCAGGCAAAAAAGCGTCAGCATCAGCTTCCTGTGCAGGAGAAAACTCCGGCGGCACAGCCATCGCAGCCGCAGTCTGCTGCCGGGAAGAAGACCGGCAAGAATTCCCCTGGGAGCCATTTTGAGGTTAGGATTTAATCCCGAGCCCTTGAATGGATGTGCAGAGCAATCTTTCAGATAAAAATCAGAGAAACGGGTGTATAATAAGCAATGCTATCCATTTGCTTCAAACAGGGGGAATAGAAAATGAAAAAGACAATTTTAGCCTTGGCGGTGCTTTCGGCAGTAAGTACGACTACGGTCATGGCGGCGCCGGTCAATAGCATGACGGGAAATGAAACCGCTGTGGGGGTGGGCACGAAGGAAATGTATGTGGAGCATAAATTCACACCGAAGCTCACCGTGGGTTATCAGCGGGCGGATCGGGATCAGTACAATAAGCAGAACGATGTCTATGCCCAATATGATCTCTTTGGTTCGAATCTCAAGGCCATTGCCGGCTGGCGCAGCAATCTGCCGGGCGATAAGAGCAATATCTATGGCGGCGTAGCCGTAAGCGCACCATCCCTCATGGGGATGCAGCCTTATGCTTCCTATGTACGGGGATCTGATTTCGGCGAGACCCAGGTGGGACTCAATGTGAATGTTGTTGCGAACGTGGATATGAACATCAACTACCACAATTTCATGCCGGAGAATGGACGCCACGAAAATGGTGTGGGCGCAGGCATCACAGTGAAATTCTGATTTTGCATACAAGGATGGGCCATTACAGGAACAGGAATTGTTTCTGTGATGGCTTTTTTTATTAATAAAAGGATTTTGCATCGGGCAGCGCGAACTATAATATTAATTCATGCAGGATTTTTTCTGGGAATGGATGTGATGCAGGTGGGATGCCAGGCATGGAAAGGGATTTGTATTGGCCTGATGGTTTTATTGTTATTGAGCGGGGCTGGTAATGTACAGGCGGAACGCAGGGTGCTTCGGGTAGGCTATACAGAGAGTCCGGGATTTTTTTCCCGGGATGCCTATGGCCGATACAGTGGCTATGCTTATATGTATATGGAAGGGCTGGCCCCCTATGGGGATTGGCGCATGGAATACATACCGGGCAGCCGGGAGGAGAATCTGGCGCGTCTGGCTAAGGGAGAGATCGATGCTGTACCTGGGCTCATGAAGGGCTTCTTGTATCCCGGGATCAGTCTGGCTTCGGTTCCCTTGATGCATGTTCCCATTGGATTGCATCTGAGGAATGGTGCAGCGGATATCCAAAGTGGAGGGGATTTTCGCATTGGCAGCAATGTGAGTGTGGATGGTGATATATTTGCTGTGCTTGGCCAGGCTGCGTCAATCAAAGGACTGAATTATCAGAATAAACCGTATTTTACAGATGAGGCAGTGATGGGGGCATATGAAAAGGGCGAAATAGATGGGGTCCTGGGGGGGATTATGGCTTATCAGGGGATTGTGCCGCCAGTGGCCATGCTGGAAACCAAGGCGGTATATATAGCGGTCCGGGAGGAAAATAACACCTTAGCGCAGGAGCTGGACAACGCTATGAAACAGGTCAATATGGTGAATCCGCGCTTGCAGACAGAACTGTTTGAGGATAACTATACAGATCATGTGGATGGACCTCTGCTGCTGACACCGGAGGAACATGCCTATCTGCAGCGGAAACAAAAATTTGTCGTACTGTCATCTCCGGGGCAAAAACCCTATTCCTATTTCGAGAATGGAAAACATAAAGGTGTTATTGCGGAAATCATGAAAAATATGGCAGCTGACCTTGGCATATCCTTTGAGGTGCGGGAAACCTCCTCAAATGAGGAAGTCATGCAGCTGCTGCGGAATGGTGAAGCGGATCTCATTACAGATTTTTATTATGATTATAACTGGGGCCGGGAGCATCATGTGAATGTCACCTTTCCCTATCTGGATTTGAATTATGTGGCCATCATGCGCCGCAATGCGGCTTTGCCGGAGAAGCCAAGGATTGCCTGCGTCACAGGTCATTATTACACCCATGCCTTTGTGGAAAAGAATTATGATGCATCCCAGCTTATTTATTTTGATACGGTACAGCAGTGCCTGGAGGCTGTGAGCGATGGACAGGCAGATATAACCTTCACGAAAGCGATCACCGCCCAGGAGGACATATTGAAGGGGAACTATTATGATCTGGTGACAAATGGGAACGTAGTATTCGCCCATAAAGTAGCCATGGGAGTGAATGACCAGCTGGATCCGATATTATACAGGATCCTCAATAAGGAGATTGCGCATCTCAATCCGGTCCGGATGCAGGGGGTCGTGAATAAGGCAGTATTTGATATCCGGGAAGAGCGCAATGTGATTTCCCTGCTTTACCGATATCCAGCAGTATTCTTTTTCGGTACTGTGCTGCTGGCGGTCTTGATCATCGGGACTCTGCTGTACGCGCTGTGGGTACGCCGCAATCATTTGCGGCAGATGCGGCAGATGGCCTATACGGACATGGCTACAGGCCTGCCTAATCTGCGCTGGCTTCAGATGAAGATGCCTCCGCTGCTGGCCGGATTGGCTGAGGAACAGCAGCAGGGCCGGGTATGGTTCATGCTCCTGGGAGTAGGGCGTCTGGATATCCTGTGGGATATTTATGGCCGTGAGAAGATCGGCCGGGTGCTCTGCGATCGGGTGAGAAAAGCGGCATCTTCCGTTCCCTGGGTCAGGGCTGTGGCTGTGCTTCCGGGCACAGGAAGATGCTATAGCCTATGTTGTCTGCCGGCAGAGGTGGCTGTAGAGGATCGGGAGAAGTTCCTTTTGGATTTTGTGGAAGGTAACGAAGTCCTTCGTTTAGGGGATATGTCCATCCGACTGAATCTGCAGGCAGGGATATACCGGCTTGACAGAGGGGGGAAGGAACCCTTTATCCACATGCTGAGCGCAGCTGATATTGCCTACAATGAAATCCAGGGGACCGCGGCGGTGGTCGGTGTTTACGATGAAAGTCTGCAGCAGGGGCTTCGGGTCCGCAAGCAGATTGAGGATTGTATGGAGCAGGCTCTGCGGGATCAGGAGTTTCAGGTATGGTGCCAGCCTAAATACGATATCCGCACCCACCGGCTCACGGGGGCAGAGGCGCTGGTCCGCTGGCACAGCAGCGTAATGGGAGATTTGATGCCGGGTACCTTTATCGATGTTTTTGAACATAATGGATTCATCCTGCGCTTTGATTACTACATGCTGGAAAAAATCTGCCAGCTGCAGCGCCAGCGACTGGATGACGGTCAGAAGATCGTGCCTATTTCGGTGAATCAGTCCCGTCTGCACATCAAGGAAGAAAATTATCTGGACAAGATGCAGCGGATTGCTGACCGCTATAAGCTGCCGGCGGGTTGTGTGGAGCTGGAGCTTACGGAGACAGCCTTCGGTGATTTTGAGCAGAGTGAGCAGCGGGGCCATGCGGTGCATGTAATTAAGGAATTGAAAAAGATGGGCTATTCCATTTCCATGGATGATTTTGGCTCAGGCTACTCGTCCCTGGCTCTGCTGCAGACACTGCCCATGGATATCATGAAGATCGACCGTTCCATGCTGGTATCGGCGGAGGAATCTCCCCGGGCCAAGAGCATACTCCGGAATATTGTCGACCTGGGGCAGCGGCTGGATATGGAGGTTATCTGCGAGGGAATCGAGACACCGGAGCAGGAAAAATTTTTGCTGGAGCTGGGATGCCGGTATGGACAGGGCTATTTGTATGCCCGACCTATGCCTATGCAGAAATTTGCTGATTTCATTGAGAATCAGGGGAAAACGCCTGTTTGATCCTGAGGTAAAAGGAATGCCTGTAAACCTGTACAGAAGGTTTGACAGGCATTTCCTATGTATTATATAACTCGGAACAGGATGTCTCCCATCCCTTTGGTAACGGGCGCGAGAGGAGATAACATACGGGATGATGATATTTACCGCCTCGTTGAAACGCTGCATGGAAGAATTTTGCCTTGCGGAATCTTGAACAATTGCGTTATAATAAAAAGATGGAATATCGTTGAATTTATGCGCATTTCGCGCCATTATATGGGGGTCGAACAGAGTGTTAGATATTAAATTTGTCCGTGATAATCTGGATACAGTCCAGACTATGCTGAAAAACCGTCAGAATAAGCTTACGCTGGATGGCTTCAGGGAGCTGGAGCAGAAGCGCCGTTCCCTGCTGGCTGAGGTGGAGGAGCTGAAGAACCAGCGCAATACTGTTTCCAAGCAGATCAGCCAGATGAAGAAGAATAAGGAAAATACCGATGCTATTGTAGCTGAGATGCGGGCTGTTGGGGATAAGATCAGCGCGCTGGATGCCAGCCTCAAGGAAGTGGAGACCGGCCTGCGTGAGATCATGCTGAACATCCCGAATATGCCGAAAGAGGATGTTCCCATCGGCAAGGACGATACGGAAAATCCTGAGGTCCGCAAATGGGGAGAGCCCACGAAATTTGATTTTGAGCCTAAGGCACATTGGGATCTGGGAACGGATCTGGACATCCTGGACGCGGAGCGGGCAGCCAAGGTGACCGGAGCACGATTCACCTTCTACAAGGGCCTGGGAGCGCGCCTGGAGCGGGCGGTCATCAATTTTATGATGGACCTCCATTCCAACAGGCATGGCTATACGGAAATGCTGGCGCCTTATATTGCCAACAAGGACAGCATGATCGGTACGGGCCAGCTGCCGAAATTCGCTGAGGACATGTTCAAGCTGGAAGGGCTGGATTATTATCTGGTACCGACGGCGGAGGTGCCCACTACAAACTACCACCGGGATGAGATCCTGGATGGTGCCAAACTGCCCGAGTACTACAGCGCGTATACCGCCTGCTTCCGGGCGGAGGCTGGCAGTGCGGGCCGCGACACCCGGGGACTCATCCGTCAGCATCAGTTCAACAAGGTGGAGCTCATCAAGTTCGTGCAGCCGGAGACCTCCTGGGATGAGCTGGAGAAGATGGTGGATGATGCGGAGGATGTGCTGCGCATCCTGGAAATTCCTTACCATGTGGTATTGCTCTGCACCGGTGATATGAGCTTCACTTCAGCCAAGACCTATGACATCGAGGTATGGATGCCGGCACAGAATACCTATCGGGAGATTTCCTCCTGCTCCAACTGCCTGGATTATCAGGCTCGGCGGGCAAATATCAAATTCCGCCGGGATGCGAAATCCAAGCCGGAATTCGTGCATACCCTCAATGGCTCCGGTCTGGCTGTAGGCCGTACCGTGGCTGCCATCATGGAAAACTATCAGCAGCCGGACGGCTCGGTAGTGATACCGAAGGCTCTAGTTCCCTATATGGGCGGAGTAGAAGTTATCCGCAAGCCGGAATGATAAGAATAGAGGAGACTGTCACTTTAGCATTTTTTGCTGGTGACAGTCTTTTTTTATGCGTCTATTGCACAAAATGCCAGGGATGCAGCAGAAAATGCCTTTTATTTTCCCTGGGTGGGGTGTAAAATAAAAAAAGCGTCTGAAAATACAGGCAGATAGGAGTGGACAAAATGGCAAAGCGTGCTGTATGGGCTGAGATCGATTTAGCGGCCATTGAACATAATATCAAAGAAATCAAGAAATGTATCCATGGAGGAGCCAGGCTCTGTGCCGTGGTCAAGGCGGATGCCTATGGGCATGGTGCGGCAGCGGTGGCCCGCAAGGCCATTGAGGGAGGTGCCTCCTATCTGGCGGTGGCCGTGCTCAGCGAGGCTCTGGAACTTCGCCAGGCAGGTTTCACGGAGCCAATCCTGATCCTGGGAGCCACCCCGGTGGAGGAATCCGGCGTACTGGTGGATTATGATATCACCCAGACCGTATTTACCATGGAGGCGGCGGAGGCATTGTCCAAGGCGGCCCTGCATCGCGGCAAGGTGGCCAAGGTCCATCTGAAGGTGGATACCGGCATGAGCCGCATCGGCATACGGCCGGAGCTGGCCGGTGAACTGGCGAAACAGCTTTCCATGCTGCCCGGCATCGAGCTGGAGGGGATGTTTTCCCATTTTGCCCTGTCGGATAGCCGGGACAAAAGCTATGCCAAAGAGCAGCTGGCCCGTTTCCGGCTGGCGATTGCCAAAGTGGAGGAAAAGGGCGTCCGTATTCCCATTAAGCATCTGGCTAATTCCGCGGCCATCCTGGAGATGCCGGAAGCCCATTTCGATATGGTGCGGGCTGGTGTCATCCTCTATGGACTGTGGCCCTCGGATGAAGTGGAGCATGTGATTGATTTGCGGCCGGCCATGAAGGTCTGTGCAAAGCTGGTCTATATCAAGGACATGGAGCCAGGGGAGCCCATCAGCTATGGCTGTACCTTCCATACCACCCGTAAGAGCCGTATAGCTACCATTCCCATTGGCTATGCTGATGGCTATACCCGTCTTTTTGCCGGTAAGGCAGTGGTGGAGCTTCACGGGCAGCGGGTGCCTGTAGTGGGGCGCATCTGCATGGATCAGTGCATGATTGATGTGACGGATGTTCCGGAAGCCCGTGAGGGGGATGAGGTGGTCTTGTTCGGTTCGGATACCCTCACCACGGATGAAGCAGCCAGCTGGCTGGGAACCATCAATTATGAAATCGTCTGCATGGTATCGCCGCGGGTGCCTCGGATGTATAAAGCTTAAAGCGTGTTTAGCGGAGTAAATACCGGAATCCTTTGCGGATTTCGGTATTTTTTTCAGGAAGCGGTTTGCTGGCCGCGTAATGATTCCTTTTAGTCGGAACGTAATGATTTTATCTTGCGAAATATTAAATAATGGTGCTATAATAAAAATAAATTCAGGCCGAAGGCCGAAGGAAGAGGCGCATTGAAGTGGCAGCTATGGAATTGGAAGTACAGTATAAGGATCCGGCAGTACAGGCAAAGTATACGGAGTTGGTGAACAGGCTCCAGGCGGACGCTGATACGGTGGCAAAGCTGGAGGCATCTGAAACGCCGGAGGAAATCTATGAGGCCATCAAGAAATACCTGACAGCGGGTTTTGAGCAGTTCAAAACAGTTCTGACTGATACGTTGGAGCGGGTGATGGCGGTTTGCTATGAAGCACAGAAGGATCGTGAGCTGGATCTGGATGAGCTGGATATGGTCACCGGGGGAGGTAACCATCGTGTCTGGAACTGGCTGAAAAAGAATATCGGCACTGTGGTTTGTGCTGCCGTTGCGGTGATTGGTCTTGGGGTAGCAACAGTAGCCACCGGCGGTGCGGCTGATGTTGCTCTGGCTGTAGGCTTTGCCGGTATAGCAGGGGGAACCCTGCTCGGGGTTTTCAAAAAGTAAAGTTGCAGGGGCGGCATTCTGGCCGCTGCTATCGGGAAAATGCCGGGGTTCATTTCGAATCCCGGCACTTTTTTTATTGCTTTTGTAGGATGAAAATGCGACAATTGTAGGAATTTTTCTCACATGAAAATAATTTCATGACAAATGCTTATCCTAAATGTATAATATGACTTAGTACTGCTATTCTGTGGGCCATAAGTCTCTGGATTTACAGTACCTTATGATTGCCTGGCAATCGTAAAATTTAGGGGGGTATTTTGTAATGGAAAAGGGCTTTCAAGGAAAAGCAGCAGTGGTGCTGGGGCCGCTGCTGCTGGAGAATCTCGTACTGTTTCTGCTGGCGGATGCCGGCGGAGGCCGTGTGCTCATCGGAGGGGCTGCAGCGCTGGTACTGACGCTGGCGGCACTTTCCTGGGTGTTGTCAGGGCAGGTATCGGAGCCGGCTGGCAAGGCCGTGCAGCCAGGCAGGGAACCAGCCAGGCAGGTGGATACCACGAAGCTGCAGGCGCATGCCGAGAAGGCCGCCGCAGCCAGTCAGGAGCTCAGTGCGGCTTCTCAACAGGCGGCGGAGGCATCCGAGCATATTGCGGCATCTCTGTCGGAGATTTCCAGTGGTGTAACGGAGCAGTCTGAAGCTGCCCGGCAGGCAGACAGCATGGTGGTGGATATCACAGATCAGGCCTCGGAAGTAGCGCAGAAAGCGGATGCCATCACCATGGTGGCCAAGATGACGCTGGATGGCGTCAATGCGGGGCGTGGTTCCATCCATGAGATTGTCGGTCACATGGAAAAAATCAACACAGGGACCCGGACTGTGCAGGATTCGCTCCATGCACTGGCTGGCAGTTCGGAGGAAATCAATAATATCGTGGGAATTATTTCCGGCATAGCTGAGCAGACAAACCTGCTGGCACTCAATGCGGCCATTGAGGCTGCCCGGGCCGGCGAATACGGCCGTGGGTTTTCTGTGGTGGCCGAGGAGGTGCGCAAGCTGGCTGAAGAATCGGGCAGCTCTTCCCGGCAGATCGCGGAGCTGGTGGCAAAGATCCAGTCGGATATGCGCCAGGCGGTACATGCTGGCGATGAAAGCGATGAGAGCGTCCGTCAGGGCAGGGCGGCTGTCGATCATGCGGATGGCGTTTTTGCTTCCATCCTTGTATCCATTGAGGCACTGGCAGGCGGAATTGATGAGGTTTCTGCCAGCATCCAGAAGGTGGCTTCCGATGGACAGGGCATGCGGGCGTTGATCGATGATATCAATCGGGTCAGTGAGACCAATGCGGCCCAGTCACAGAATATATCGGCGTCTATGGAATCCCAGTCCGCTTCCATGCAGGGCATAGCCTCTGCCGTACGCGGTCTGTCCGACCTGGCTGCAAGCCTGCAGGACGAAATCCGCCGTCTGTCTGCTGCCCGCTGAGAGTCCGGCGGTATCTCATGATGGCTTAATCCATGCTATGGCAGGGATATGATGTTTTATATATCATGTCCCTGCCATAGCATTTTTTTGATGGAAAATCGGTGGTTGAACGGGAATTTGCAGAGCGGGTTCCGTTCTTCTAAGCGGGTCGATACTGTGGTTTTGGCAAAATGAAATATTATTGCATCCTTAAAAATGGTATGCTATGATGGATTAGAATTTGAATCCGTGAGGAAATGAAGGGATGTCAATGGAGGAAGCAGGTATTTTGGAGCAATTGCAGGAGCCGCAGTTCAAGGCTTCCAAGTCGGATCGCATACTGCTGGAGTATATACGGACCCATGTGGATGCGGTGCCTCATACGGCTATTGCCCATCTGGCGGCGGAGTCCGGGGTGGGAGAGGCGACGATTACGCGGTTTGTGAAGAAAATGGGGTTTTCCAGTCTGCAGGCTTTCAAGCTGGCGCTGGCCCGGGAGCTTACGGAAACCAGCCATCGCTATATCATCAACAACAATATTGAAGCTGGCGAAACGGCTTTGGAGACGGGCCGCAAGCTATTGGATGTGAATATAGGCACGCTGGAGAAGACCCTGGCGGCACTGGACGAGGGGGTTATTGAGCGCTGTGCGGAGCTTATGCGCCAGGCAAAGCGGCTGCAGTTCATCGGACTGGGAAATTCCGGGTTCATTGCGCTGGATTCTGCCTATAAATTCTATCGTATCGGGATGGAGAGCACCGGGCTGGACAATGGGCACAGCATGATGATCATGGCGGCGCTGGCCCGGGCCGGAGATGTGCTGGTTGCCGTATCCCATTCGGGCCATTCGCCTGAGGTTATGAAGGCGGTCCAGCTGGCCAGGGAAAATGGCGCCGCTGTCATTGCCATCACTGCGAACCGGAAATCGCCGCTGTGCACGGCCGCTGATCTGGTGGTGCCCTACCAGGCGGAGGAGACGATGCTGGAGACAGGATCGATTTCCGTGAAAATCGCCCAGTTCTTCATCATGGATCTCATCTATACTCAGATCGTAAAGGAGATTCCGGAGGCGGCCGTGGAGAATAAGAAGCGGACAGCCCAGGCGGTCAACCGGCTTCAGCAATGAGAGAATGTTGTTTTGGACAGGAAGGGGATAGATCTTTATGTTTGGTTTTGGAAAGAAGAAATTATCCGTCGGTGCCGTTGTGCCAGGACGGGTCATCGATATTGCCGAGGTGCCGGATGCGGTGTTTTCCTCAAAAATGATGGGGGATGGCTATGCTGTGGAACCGGCACAGGATGAGATCTTGGCGCCCTGTGATGGACAGGTGGTACTGGTGGCGGATACGCTCCATGCCCTGGCAATGGAAAAGGACGGGGTCCAGCTGCTCATCCATATGGGGCTGGATACTGTGGAACTGGGAGGCAGGGGCTTTGAAGTGCTGGTTCAGCAGGGAGACCCGGTGAAACGGGGTGCTGTGCTGGCCCGCATGGATCGCGGCTATGTAGCATCCCAGGGCAAGGATACCATTGTCCTGGTGGTGCTCACCAATATGGCGGAAAAGGTCGCCAGCCTGGCCAAGGATCTGACAGATCCGGAGGCATTGTTGTCCATCCAGGTAAAATGAAGCAAAAAAAGGCCGCTGTCCGGGAAAATTCCGGGCAGCGGTCTTTCATATCGCTATTTTATTTCTGGGCTTCATCCATGATCTTGGAGTAAAGATAGCCCTCACGTACACCGGCGGTGCTGATCTGGACCGTCTTGCTCTTGTAGAGCTTGATGATGCTGTGCAGGATGATGAGGCCTGGCAGGATGGTGCGTACCCGATCCGGTACCAGACGGACCAGGATATCCAGCGTATCGCTGGATACCAGATCGTCCTCTTCATCGTTTTCCAGCATCTTGATGATCTTTTTGATATTGGAAGCGTTGATTTCCATGCTGTCTGCAGGCAGGCCGAAGATGTCATTGTTCAGTTTGCCGGCTGCCCGGATGGTGCCGCCGATGCCGCAGATATTCGGATGGATTCCCTGGCTGAATACAGGATCCTGGGCCAGAGCATCCAGAACTTCCTTTTCGATGGCCTTGCGTTCCTTATGGGTGGGGATGAGGTCAGCCACATGTTTGTTGTACATGTTCAGGGAACCGATGCGCATGCTGAAGGAATTGGTCATCTGGCCGTCCTTGGCGATGACCAGCTCCGTGCTGGCGCCGCCGATATCCACGAACAGGCTGTCATGGACATTCATGGCTGTGCTGGCGCCGATGAAGTCCAGCTCGGCTTCCCGTTCGCTGGAAAGGATGTAGACCTGGATGCCTGTGCGGCGAGTGATCTCATCAATGGCCTCCTGGCTGTTGTCCGCATCGCGCAGAGCCGCAGTGGCAAAAGCATAGGCTTCAATGTTGAACTGTTCCAGCAGCAGCTGGAATTCCCGCAGAACCTCGCAGGCTTTGTTGATGCCATCCGGAGTCATGCGGCCGTGAAGTACGTAGGAAGCCAGGCCTGCGGCGGTCTCTTTGGTGAATACCATGCTGGTCTTGCCGTTTTCACGTTTATAGATGTTCAGATGCATGGAGTTGGAGCCGATATCGATAATGCCGTACATAATACATTCCTTCTTTCTGATTGATTTATATATTTATTATACTCCAAAAGCGATAGGTCGGGATGATGTTTTTGTTAAAGTTTTTGCAAAAACCGTTATTTTTTAATCAATTTCGTCTTCCCGCCGGTCCTTCAGCAGCTGGACTGCGGCGCTGGCACCGATGCGGGAACAGCCTTCATCCAAGAATTCCTTCATGTCCTGGACAGTGTGGATGCCGCCGGCAGCCTTGATCTTTACCTCTGGGCCGATATGGCGGCGCAGCAGCCGCACATCACTGTGGGTTGCACCGCCGGTGCCAAAGCCGGTGGAGGTTTTGATGTATTCGGCACCGCCATCGGTCACGCATTGGCAGAGGGCGATTTTTTCCGCCTCGGTGAGATAACAGGCCTCGATGATGACCTTCAGGAGCTTTTTGCCGATGGCCTTTCGGATGCTGCGTATTTCCTCGGTGATGGCGGGAAAATCGCCATTTTTGGCATCGCTGATGTTGATGACCATATCGATTTCCGCAGCCCCGTCCTTGACAGCCTGTTTGGCTGCAGCCACTTTCGATGCGGTGCAGTCATAGCCCAGGGGAAAACCGATGACCGTGCAAATGGTAATAGTGCTGCCGTAGGTTTCCCGGACCCGGCGGATATAGCAGGGGGGGATACAGACGGATGCTGTTTTGTAGACAATGGCCTCGCCGCAGAGCTTCTGGATTTCAGCCCAGGTGGCTGTGGGGCGCAGCAGTGTATGATCCACCGCAGCAAGAATAGCAGAACCCTTCATACAAAAACCTCCTTTAGATGATATGCTTATTATAACGCCATTGTTCAGGATTTCGCAACGCGAAATCATTCTAATCAGCGTTTCAACGAGGCGGGAGATAGCAACGTACTGCCGATTATTTTCTTTCGCGTTCGTCACTAAGGGAGTGGAAGGTCTTATGTTCCGAGTTATAACGCCATTGTTCAGGATTTCGCAACGCGAAATCATTCTAATTAATGCTGGTCGCGGCTTGCAGTGGGAAAGCGACTGTACTATGATAAACACAGGGGAGGATAAAAACAGAAAGAGAAATAAAATATCATGAAATAACGATGGTAAAATATTCTACTGAAAAAATGAAATATTATTGCATTTTTTACCGGGCTATGTTATATTTAATTTGCTTGAACAGGAGGATTTATATGAGCAGGTATGTTTGCATCGATATTGGCGGTACGGCAGTCAAGTACGGGCTGGCTGATGAGCAGGGCAAGCTGCTGGACAAGGGCAGTATGGAGACCAGGGCCCAGGAGGGGCCGCAGCCTCTCCTGGAGCATATCCGGGAATTGGCCGCAGCCTATCAGTCTCAGCAGCCGGTGGCCGGCATAGCAGTGTCCACCGCCGGGATTGTGGATCCGGAGAAAGGGAGCATCCTCTTTGCGGGAGATAATCTACCCGGCTATACGGGGACTGATGTCAAAGCCATCCTGGAACGGGACTGCGGGGTTCTCTGCGAGGTGGAAAATGATGTGAACTGTGCCGGGCTGGGGGAGCTGTGGCTGGGGGCCGGCCGGGGGGCAAAATCCCTGGTCTGCATCACTGTGGGCACCGGCATCGGCGGCTGTGTGATACTGGATGGCCGGCTGGTGCATGGAGCCGGCTGCTGTGCTGGCGAAATCGGCTATATGCAGATCGGTGAGGCCGGCACATTGGAGCAGATGGCGGCAGTCCCGCAGCTGATCCGCGAGGTGGCGGTATCCCGGAAGCTGCCGCTGGAGGCCGTGGACGGCCGCATGGTGTTTCAGCTGGCCCGCACCGGTGATGCGGACGCAGTCAATGCCATCGAGCATATGATGATACGGCTGGCCAAAGGAATTGCCAATATCTGCTATGTGCTGAATCCGGAACGGGTGATCCTGGGCGGCGGCATCATGTCCCAGCGGGAGTATCTGGGTCCGCGGCTGTCCTTTATTCTGCAGCAGCATATGGTACCGGCCATCTGGAAAAGCACCCGGCTGGAATTTGCCGTGCTGGAAAACGATGCGGGGATGCTGGGCGCACTCTATAACTTTCTGCAAAAGCACCATTCTTGATTTTATTGTAGGGAGGATTTGTATATGCGGGTAATTGTGACAGAGTCTTATGAGGAAATGAGCATGGCGGCGGCCAAAGTGGTGGCAGGTCAGATTTATTTGAAGCCGGATAGCGTACTGGGGCTGGCAACCGGCAGTACGCCGCTGCAGATGTATGGCAATCTGGTAGCTGTGCACCAGACCATTGGGCTGGATTTTTCCGAGGTGACGTCCTTCAATTTGGATGAATACATCGGTCTGGCACCGGATAACCCGCAGAGCTATCATTATTTCATGCAGCAGAATTTTTTTAAGGATATCAATATCCGTCCGGAGAACATCCATATTCCCGATGGGATGGCGGCGGATGTCAAGGCTGAGGGGCACCGGTATGATGCCCTTATCGATGCCCGGGGCGGTATTGATCTGCAGGTGCTGGGCATCGGGGCCAATGCCCATATCGGTTTCAATGAGCCGGATATCAAATTTGAGGCCACTACCCATCGGGTCAAGCTGGATGAAGAAACCATCCGGGCTAATTCCCGGTTTTTCAAGAATATGGACGAAGTGCCCCGCTATGCCATCAGTATGGGCATCAAGACCATCATGCTGGCGGAGAAGGTTCTGCTGCTGGCCAGCGGTAAAAATAAGGCGTCAGCGGTTTGTAAGGCGGTCTGCGGCAGTATTTCCCCTGAGGCACCGGCTTCTATCCTGCAGCTGCATCGGGATGTGGTATTCATTGTGGATCGGGAGGCCGCGTCACTGCTCCCGCCGGAGATTGTCAAGGGAGGTAAAGCATGAAGGCAGTAACGAATGGTCGGGTCATCCTGCCGGACGACCAGGGAGTTTTTCAGGTACAGAGCAATCTGGCGGTGCTTTTTGATCAGGAGATCCAGGCCATTCTCCCTCAGAATGAACTGGCAGCCAGTCGGGTTGATGAGGTCATCGATGCGGCTGGCTGCTATGTGGCACCAGGTTTCATCAATATCCATGTGCATGGCTGCAATGGTGCGGATACCATGGATGAGGATGCCGAGGCTCTGGAGAAGATCCGGGCAGGTCAGGCGGCTATGGGCGTGACTGGGTTCCTGCCCACCACCATGACATATGATATTCCCCGGATCCATCGGGCACTGGAGCGAATTCGTCAGGAAATGGCCCGGCCGGAGGGGGGAGCCCAGGTGCTGGGCTGTCATATGGAGGGACCTTTTATCAGCGAGAGCCATAAGGGGGCTCAGGCGGCCAGCGATATCTGTCCGGCAGATTTTTCGGTCATCGAGCCTTATCGGGATGTGGTGAAGCTGGTGACAGCGGCTCCGGAGGAATTGCCGGGTGATGATTTTGTTGCGTCCTGCCATCGCAGCGGCATCATCGTGTCCATGGGGCATACCGCAGCAGACTACGATACGGCCATGCGGGCTATCGAGGAGCAGGGCATCCGCCACGTCACCCATCTCTTCAATGCCATGACGGGTTTCCATCACCGGGCCCCGGGGGTAGTGGGAGCGGCCCTGGATACGACGGTGAACTGTGAGCTCATTGCGGACAATGTCCATTCCCATCCGGCAGCCCAGCGGCTGGTTTATCATGCCAAGGGCGGGAAAAATATCATCCTCATAACGGATTCCATGCGGGCCTGCGGTCTAGGGGATGGTCTTTCCGAGCTTGGGGGCCAAAAGGTGTTCGTCAAGGGCACCGTTGCCACTCTGGAGGATGGGACCATCGCGGGCAGTGTGCTTGCCATGAACCGGGCTATCGCGAATTTCGCGGCCAATACGGGGGCACCGCTGCCCCAGGTGGTGGCCATGGCTTCCCAGCTTCCGGCCCGTGAACTGGGCCTTTATGGGGAGCGGGGGTCCATTGAAGCCGGCAAGCGGGCGGATCTGGTGCTCTTCGATGACCGGGTGCAGGTAAAAACCGTCTTTTCTGCCGGCTGCCTGCTGTATGACAGCGGGGAACTGGTATAATTTTACCAGTCGCTATCTTTAGTCCCAGGAATGTGGTATAATAAAGACAAATGAGTAGTTGATAATAACTATCAAGCAAAATAGAGGAGGCTGTCTTTATGTACTATGAATTTACCGACGATTATCTGACTGGCATTGATTTTATCGATAATGAGCACAGGCGGCTCTTTGCGATTGCCAATGAGGCCCATGATGTGCTGACCAATGAGTTCATGGCGGATAAATACAACCATATCGTACAGATCATGGAGGAACTGCGGGACTATACCAAGACACATTTCGCCCATGAGGAGCAGTATATGGATGGGATCGGCTATCAGCATCGGTTCAGTCAGCTGCACCAGCATACAGAATTTATCAAGAAGCTGGATGCTATGGATCTGGAGAAAATCGATGCCCAGCAGCAGGCCTCCTTGCTGGAGGTGCTGGATTTCCTGGCCCATTGGCTGCAGCATCACATCAAGGGTATGGATCGGCGGATTGGACATTGAGCGCACAAAAAAGGCTGTGGAAGATCTCTCGGCAGAGAGTCTCCACAGCCTTTATATTTGTCATTATTTTTTCAAATAGGAATACATGGCCCGGAACATGATCATGGAGGAAACCGCGCCGGGATCTTCATGGCCGATGCTGCGTTCTCCCACGTAGCTGGCCCGGCCCTTGGTAGCGGCGATGGTCTTGGTGTAGGCTACGCCGTCCCGGGCAGCCAGAGATGCGGCCGCCAGGCACTGGAACAGGGTCTTGTCCCCGGCGTTCTCCGGTATGAAGCACTCATAGACAGGGATGAGCACATCCAGCATGGTCTTTTCACCCCGTACGGCCCGGCCGCGGGCCTGGATGCCCTTGATGGCTGCGCCCAGCGCTTTTTCCACGTTGGCGATGCTGAAATTGGTCTCGTCATCGCAGGCCTCCGCGGCCTTAAGGAAGCCGGTGGCATAGAGCGGTCCGGCAGCTCCGCCTACATTTTCCAGCAGCGCTTCGCCAATGGCCTTGAAAACCGGCCCGGGGCGGCTCTCGTCTCCCAGTTCATCCATGGCCTCTCGTACGGCCTCAAAACCGCGGGCCATATTCAGTCCATGGTCGCCATCACCGATTTCCGCATCCAGTGCGGTGAGATAATCTTTTTGTTCAATGACAGCAGCGGCAACGGCCTCTACTGTATCCTGTATTCTAGTCATATTGCAAAGTCTCCTTCTATATAGATTTCATAGGACAGCCGGGCTGTCCGGCATTTGTCAGTGTAGGAAATCTCTGTACTCTGCAACATTATACAATACTTGGTATTTATAATACAAGTAAAATTTTAAATGTACAGACAATTACCGGATAACGTTTACTTTTGCCCGAAAAAAACTGCCGCATAAAGCGTGCGGCAGCTTACGAAATTCCTTTATCAATGAGCTCCGGCGGAAATGTATTCCTGGGCCTGTTTCTGTTCTTTGGACTGCCAGAAAAGCAGCGCGAAAACCGCTAAGAACAGCCCGGCAGTGAGGTAAAAGATGCCTGTGAGTCCCCAGGCCATGGACAGGAAGCCGGCGGACAGGGGGCCGAGCACATTGCCCATAAGGGTGGCGCCGTTGGTCACGCCGTAGGCTGCTCCACGCTTTTCCGCAGGAATGAGATAGGTGACAATGGTATTGGCACTGGGAATCATCATGCCGATGCAGAAACCATTGAGGGCCCGCAGGGTGCCCAGGGCGATCACATTGCTGGCCGCCAGCTGGCCGATGAAGCTTATGCCGCAGAGCAGGGAGGCGACCAGCAGGATGCGTTTATGGCTTACGAAGCGGCAGACATAGCCCATGGAAGCAGAGGCCAGCGCACTGGTGATGCCGCCGATGGCGATGATAGTGCCGGAGATGCTGGCCAGGCTGTCAGAGCCCTGGACCATGCCCTGGATGTAGATAGGCAGGATCGGGCCGATGCTCTGCATGGCGAACTGGGCTAAAAACAGGATCAGCAGCATGGTGCGCATTTCCCCCATGCCCCAAAGATAGTGCAGGGTAGCCCGTACTGAATTGCCGGCGTTTTTGGGAACCGGTGTAAAATGCTCCTGTACGGAAAAGCGGATTACCAGCAGCGTCAGCAGGCAGAGGATGCCGAAGACCACAAAGGGCAGGCGGTAGCCAAAAGAGTCGGCGATGATGCCGCCCAGCATGGGTCCCATTGCGCCGCCTACGATAAGGGCCGTCTGGAACATGCCCACCACGAAGGGAATCTTATTCTTGGGAGTGAGGCTGATGCCCAGGGCTGTTGCTGAGGCCATGAAGCCGCCGCAGAGGCCCTGGAAAACCCGGAGCAGCAGAAGCTGCCAGGCACTGGTGACCAGGGCCATGGCCATCATAATGCAGCCGAATACCAGCAATACGCGCTCCACCATCTGCTTGCGACCTTTGCGGTCTGCCAGGGTTCCCCAGTAAGGGTTGGACAGGGCGGCGCAGAAGGAGGTGGCACCCATGAGGATGCCGGCCCAGAGGCCCAGAGAGGATTCTCCCGTCACACCCAGCTGGGTGATGTAGAGGGGAAGAAACGAAACAACGCCTGTAATAGCGCTCATGCCGATGAACTGTGCGAGCCACATGACGGCAAAAGGCTTTTCCAGGCGTTGGAAATATCTGTTTGGTTGTTCATGAGGATACCTTCTTTGATAAACTTTGATTTTCTTTCCGGAAACAATTGCAAGTATAGCACAATAGAAAGTATAATAAAATATGGTATTATATATAGGAAATATATAAAAAACGAATAGGACTCAGGAAGGAAATGTTTTATGGAAATCAAAGATATGCATGCATTTTATGCCATCGTGGAGGAGGGGAATATCAGCCATGCGGCCCAACGGCTGAATTTGGCCCAGCCGGCCCTGAGCCGCCAGATGAAGCGATTGGAGACTTCCCTGGGGGTACAGCTCTTTGAACGGGGCAGCCGGCGCATCCGCCTTACGGAGGCGGGGCGGCTGCTTTACTCCCGGGTGGAGCATATCCTGGGCATGGTGGATGGAACGGTGCGGGAGATCACGGAGATCGGCTCCGGGGTGGCCGGAGCCATCCGTCTGGGAACTATCACCACCTCTGGGGCTATGCTGCTGCCGGAGCTCATCGGGGCTTTCCATCACCGGTTTCCCCAGGTGACCTTCCAGCTCTGGGAGGGAGAGGGTGCCCGTATTCTGGAGCTTTTGGACAACCGGGTCATTGAGATCGGCATCACCAGGACCCAGGTGGATCAGAACATCTACGATTCTTTCGTACTGCCCAATGAGCCGTTGATTATGGTCATGCATCGCAGCCGCTGCATCTGCGGGAAAAGAGACGATGAGGTGCAGCTGGCGGAGCTGAAGGAGCAGCCCCTGATCATTCCGCTGCGCTGGAAGACCCTTTTCGTGACCCAGTGCAAGAAAATGGGCTTTGAGCCGCAGATTGTCTGCGTAAGCGACAGTATCGTGCAGGATGTGCTCTGGACTAAGATGGGCATCGGCATGTCCCTGCTGCCCCTGTCAGCGCGCAGCATGCTCACCGATGATGCGCTGGTGTACAAGAAGCTGGTGGATCCGGAGATTTCTACCCACACGGTGGTGGCCTGGCTTCGGAATCGCACCCTCTCCAGCAGCAGCCGTCATCTGCTGTCCATGTTCAAAGAAATGTTTTTGCAGAAGCGCAATTAAGGAGGTTGTCTGAAATGGATTTTTCCGCGAAAATCAAGCCGGGGCTGACCCATTCCGCGTCCAGCCGCTGTGATGAGAAAAATACGGCGCTGGCGCTGGGGAGCGGCAGTCTGCCGGTATATGCCACGCCGGCTATGGCAGCGCTTATGGAGCAGGCGGCAGCTGAGCTCACCGAGGAGCTGCTGCCTGCCGAGTGGACCAGCGTGGGAACCCGGCTGGAGTTGTCCCATACCTCGGCCACGCCCTGCGGACTGGCGGTGCGGGCCGAGGCGAGGATACTCTCTGTGGATGGCCGGAGCATTGCCTACGAGCTTCGGGCCTTTGATGAAAAGGGAGAGATCGGCCACGGACACCATGAGCGATTTCTGGTACAGCGCCAGCGTTTTTTGCAGAAAGCAGAGCATAAGCTTCCTTAGAATTCCATTAAAAATGGCCGGAGACTATTTATATTCCCTGATTTGCGTTATATAGTAAGAGGAAAGGAGGGATTTCTATGGCTGAGCCATTGAAGATATTTATTGTGGAGGATGAGCATCGTATTGCCCGTTATCTGCAGATGGAACTGGAGCATGAGGGCTTTGCGGCCGAGAGCGAGGATAATGGGCGGCGGGCCTTTGAGCGCATTGTCCAGGGGGATTATGCACTGGTACTGCTGGACGTGATGCTGCCGGAAATGGATGGGCTCACCATATGCCGCCGGGTGCGGGAGCTGTCGGATGTTCCCATCATCATGCTGACGGCCAAGGATGAGATTGAGGACAAGGTGAGCGGGCTGGATCTGGGGGCCGATGACTATCTCACCAAGCCTTTTGCTATCCAGGAACTGCTGGCCCGTATCAGGGCAGCGCTGCGCAAGCATGCGCCGGCCAAGGAAGAGCCGGCCGGTGAGGTGCTCATGGTGAAGAATCTGCGGCTCTATCCCAGCCGCTACGAGGTGCTGGTGGGAGAGGAGTCTGTAGAGCTCACCAAAAAGGAGTATTCCCTGTTGGAATACCTGCTGCGCAACAAGCGCACCGTGCTCACCCGGGATCAGATCCTGCAGCAGGTCTGGGGCTATGACTACGTGGGGGATACCAATGTGGTGGATGTTTATATCCGCTACCTGCGGGCCAAACTGGATGACCGGTTCCAGGAAAAATACATCTATACCATGCGGGGCGTAGGCTATGTCATTAAGGATTAAGCGGCGCCTGCTGCGGATGATTTCCCGGCTGCGCAATCTGCGCATCTCCACCAAGCTCACGCTGATCTATGCGGCAATCCTTTGCAGCATATTGCTGTTCACCAGCTGCATGACCGTGGCCGGGCTTTATTTCGTGCTCTATCATCAGGCTGGTATAGAGATGGAGATCAGCACCCGTCAGACGCTTTCCTGTTTGGAAAGGGGGAATACCTTTGATTCGGAGGCCTTTTGCGATGATGTGCTGATGCCGGGGGTGATTCTGCGGGTGATTGATGACTCTGGACGGGTTCTCTATGACAATGCGGCGCATTTTCCTCCGCTGCGGGAAGTCCAGCGCCATGTGGAGGCCAACCCTCCTCTCTGGGCTCATCCCGGGCTTCAGGTGGTGAACCTGCGCAACCTTCGGCTCTATTATGAGAAGGTGCCAATCATCTATAACGGAAAGAATTGTGAAATGCACTTTCTGAAGACCATTACGGCAGAGAATAATTTCCTGTCTATGCTGGAGCGCAGCCTGATTGTTACTAATCTGATCGGGCTGCTGGTGGCTTTGCTGGCGGGGTACTTCATCAGCCGCCGCATCCTGCGTCCTATCCGGACGCTGACCCAGGCAGCCCGGGAAATTGAGATCACGGATCTGGACCGCCGCATTGAGGTAAGTCCGGCCCGGGATGAACTCAGTGAACTGGCGGATACCTTCAATCACATGTTGGACCGTATCCAGTCCGGTTTTGAGCAGCAGCGCCGCTTTGTGTCGGATGCTTCTCATGAACTGCGCACGCCGGTCACGGTGATCCGGGGCTATTCGGATATGCTGAGCCGCTGGGGACGGGAGGATAAAGCGGCGCTGGATGAAGGCATCGCCGCTATCCGGTCCGAGGCCGCTGACATGCAGGAACTCATTGAAAAGCTGCTGTTCCTGGCCCGGGCGGACCAGAAGCGGCAGGTGCTGCACAAGGAGCGGCTGAAGCTGGAGGAACTGGTCAGCGATGTGGTCCGCAAGGCGCAGATGGTGGATAAAAATCATGAGGTGATGCTGCTGCAGAACGATGCTGCGGAAATCTATGCGGACCAGGTGACCATCAAGCAGATGCTGCGTATCTTCCTGGAAAACAGTATGAAGTATACGCCGGAAGGCGGACACATACGGATATCCTCGGTGCGGCAGGAGGACGCTGTCCGGCTGGAACTAGCTGATGATGGCATTGGTATCGCACCGGAGCATCAGCAGAAGGTGTTCGAGCGGTTTTACCGGGTGGACAGCTCCCGGACAAAGACGGGAAGCAGTGCTGGCGGTACCGGCTTGGGCCTTTCTATTGCCCGTTGGATTGCGGATCGCCATGATATAGGTATTTTGGTGGATAGCTCATTGGGCCAGGGAACCAAAATAGTGTTACAGATGCCTGTTCTTTAAGGACAGGCACTTTTCCTGCGTGGACTTTTTGAGGGGGCTGGAGTATAATATAAAAAGTTGGCTTCTTCTGGTGAGTTTATAGGTGCTTTTACCTATGAATTGGAGGGATTGCATGTACCATTGTGATTTAAGTATCGGGTTGGGTGGTCTGCTGCCGGAGGTCAGGGATGTTTTGACCAAGGTGGCTCCTTTGGAAAAGTTTCACCACCATTATGTTATTCTTAAAGGTGCGGCAGATTTGAACCGTGAAAATTTGAATATTTGTATTTTCGATGAAACGTTTTCAATGTCGTTGAGAACGTTGAAGAAGTTGTCAGCCGCGGGGACTCGGTGCATTTTGTGCACGCTGGCGCCCGCAAAGGTGGCAGCAGAGGTTTTGGACTGTCTGCAGGACATTTGGGTCAAGCCCTTGGTGCCTGCATTGCTGCAGTTCTATGTACAGCGCCTGCAGCAGCAGGTCAAGGAGGAAAAGGAGCATTGGCTCTGCCGGAATTATCTGGATACCACCATCAATATGGTGCCGGATCTCATCTGGTATAAGGATGTGCGAGGCGCTCATCTCAAGGTTAATGATGCGTTCTGTAAATTGGTAGGAAAACCCCGGGAGGATATCCAGGGGCGGGGCCATTATTATGTCTGGGGTCTCACCAAGGAACAGTATGAGCAGGGAGAATATGTCTGCTTGGATACGGAAGAAACGGTATTGCGGAAAAAGAAAGTCTGCCAGTTCGATGAAAAGGTCTTAAGCGGCAAAAACCTGCGGGATTTGCTGACCTATAAAGCGCCGATTTTTGCTGAGGATGGCAGTGTTATGGGAACGGTAGGGGTGGCCCACGATGTGACCCAGGAGCATAAATACCAGAAGCAGATATTGGATATGGCCCGTACCGATGATCTCACCGGATTGGCGAACCGTCGGTATTTCTATTCTTATCTGGGACGCCATCGGGGAAAGAAACGGCTCACTGTTCTCTATTGTGATCTGGACTGCTTCAAGGAACTCAATGATCGCTGCGGGCATCAGGCAGGGGATGAGGCCTTGATTACTGTGGGACGCCTGCTGCGCAGGAACTTTCCGCATGCGCTGGTAGCCCGCGTGGGTGGAGATGAGTTTTTAGTGGCCTTTATCGGCAGCTATTCCATGGAAAGTATCATGAAAAAGGTGGAACTGGTGCAGATGCGGCTGCGGCGTGTCTTTGATGAACGGACAAAATTTGATGGTCTGTCCATGAGCGCGGGATTGGCTGCAACGGATGAGCCCAGTGCATCCCTGGATTCTTTGATCCATCAGAGTGATATGGCCTTGTATGAGGCAAAACGCACCGGCAAGGGACAGTGCAGAATATATACAGGAAATAAATGACAAGAAAGGGACTCGGCCGGAAGCTTTTCCGGTCTTTTTTTGCCTGTTCAGCGGACATTCCTGTGGAAAACCCTGAACAATGGCGTTATAACACGAAAGGACAGCGTGTTGAAACGCTAATAGGAATGATTTCGCTTTGCGACATCTTGAACAATGGCGTTATAACGCAGAAGGGCACTGCGTTGAAACGTTAAACAGTAGGTTTTCCTGTGGAAAACCTTGAACAATGGCGTTATAACACGAAAGGACAGCGTGTTGAAACGCTAATAGGAATGATTTCGCTTTGCGAAATCTTGAACAATGGCGTTATAACACGGAAAGGCATCGTGTTGAAACGTTAAACGGTAGGTTTTCCTATGGAAAACCTTGAATTATGGCGTTATAATTAAATCCAGTGGAATTTAGAAATGGAGGATGGGTATGAAGGTATTAGTGACAGGCGTGACGGGGCAGCTGGGATATGACGTGGTGCGGGAACTGGAACGGCGCGGGGTGGAATGCCGCGGTGTTGGGCGGCAGGATTTTTCCCTGACGGACAGTCAGGCTATGCGGGACTGGGTGACCGGCTATGGACCGGATGTGGTGATCCACTGTGCAGCCTATACTGCGGTAGACCGGGCCGAGGATGAGCCGGAGCTCTGCCGGCAGGTCAATGGTACGGCCACTGGAGAGATGGCCCAAATCTGCCGGGACATCGGTGCCAAAATGATCTATATCAGTACGGATTATGTATTCCCTGGAACGGGTACGGAATTTTATGAACCGGATGCGCCCAAGGATCCGCAGAATGTCTATGGAGCCAGCAAGCTGGCTGGGGAGCAGATGGTGCAGGCGGCGCTGGACCGGTACTTCATTGTGCGGATTTCCTGGGTTTTTGGCATCCATGGAAAAAATTTCATCCGGACCATGCTGCAGCTGGCGGAAAATCACGACCGGCTGACGGTGGTGGATGACCAGGTGGGCTCGCCTGCCTATACCGCTGATCTGGCAGTGCTGCTGGCGGATATGGCAGCCAGCGAAGCCTATGGGGTCTATCATGCTACCAATGAAGGCTGCTGCTCCTGGGCGGAATTTGCCCGGGAAATCTTCCGCCAGAGCGGCCGGACGGTCCAGGTGGTTTCAGTGGATTCATCCGCCTATCCCACCAGGGCGGTGCGGCCGAAGAATTCCCGTATGAGCAAGGCTTGCCTGGAGCGGGCGGGTTTTTCCCGGCTGCCCTCCTGGCAGGATGCGCTGGGGCGCTATCTGCAGGAACTGGCGGGTATGCGTTCAGAATAGAGTGGTGTTGACATTTATTTGAATCATAGGTATCATAGGGATAATTACTGCTGTCAGAGTTCTGGCGGCTAGAGAGGGCGATGGATGTCATGAAGGTTTTAGTTACAGGCGGTGCAGGGTTTATTGGTTCTCATCTCGTGCGTCGGCTGATGGCGGAGGGCGTAGAGGTTACGGCATTGGACAACCTGAGTACGGGCCTGCGGGAAAATCTGCCGGAGAATGCGGAGTTCATTGAGATGGATGTGGCCAGCGACGCGCTGGACAGTGTGGTGGCTCTGGGCGGTTTTGACGCCATTGTCCATTTGGCGGGACAGACCATGGTGGATACCTCTATCAAGGATCCGCTGCTGGATGCGGAACAGAATATCATGGGAACGGTGAAGGTGCTGGAGGCAGCCCGCAGGAATAGTGTCCAACGGGTGATATTTGCTTCGACAGCGGCCAGCTACGGCGATGTGCTGGAGTCTGAGCTTCCGGTACGGGAATCCAAGGAACTGGCGCCCCTTTCCTTTTACGGCCTGAGCAAGGTCACCGTGGAGAATTATCTGGAGCTGTATCATCGCATCTATGACCTGGATTACGTGGTGCTGCGCTTTGCCAACGTATACGGCGAGCGCCAGGGAGATGGCGGCGAGGGCGGGGTCATCAGCATCTTTGCCAAACGCATTGCCAAAGAGCAGGATATCACCATTTTCGGCGATGGTGAGCAGACACGGGATTTTGTCTACGCTGGGGATATAGCCTCAGGAATCTATGCAGCCCTGTGCACGGAGCAGGTCAATGCGGCCTATAATCTGAGTACCCAGACAGAGACGAGTCTGCGGGAGCTGGTCAATATACTGAGCAACATTGCCGGCCGCCGCATCATTCCCAAGTACGGTCCGGAACGTCCTGGCGATATCTACAAATCCATGCTTTCCAATGCCCGGGCCAAACGCGGCTTGAACTGGAAGCCGGTGGTTCCTCTGGAGGAAGGCCTGCGCCGGACTTACGAGCATTTTCGGGAAGATAAAATCAAATGAATGTCATACACAGATGAGACACTGATTCAGTGCCTCATCTTTTTTTATCAGCGCTGTAAAATTTGTGCAGAAGGAATTTCCCTGCCGGACAGCGAAAATTTCCAAGTAGAGAATTGCAGGAGGTGCAGGGGAATATTGAAACTGGACAGAAAAAATCGTGTGGAACAAGAGCTGCTTCGACTTACCCGGTCTGCGGTAGAGGCCGGGCACCTGGAGGAAGAGAAGGTTGGTTTTTCCACAAGCCATATAGCCGATCAGCTTGGACTGCTGCGGACAAATGTGAGCAAGGAGCTGAACAGCCTGCTGCACGAGCAGCGGGCGGTGAAGATCACCGGGAAACCCGTCCTGTATTTGTCCGTACAGGCGCTGCAGGATTTTTATGGCCAAAGCCTGAAACGGGATTCTTATGCAGATTTTTTTAATCTGCAGCAGGAGTTGCTGGGGTCACCGGAGCCTTTGGGGAAGCTTAAGGAGCCAGATGCTCCAGGCACGTATTCCACTGCCTATACCGGACAGCCGGTGGAAAAGGATATATTTTCCCGGCTGATTGGTGGGGAGGAGGACCTTCCCACCCAGATCAAGCAGGCGAAGGCAGCCATATTATATCCGCCCAATGGGCTGCACACCCTGATCATCGGTCCCACCGGCAGCGGGAAGACAACCTTTGCCAGCATGATGTATCACTATGCCATTGAGGCAGGTAAGCTGCCGGAGGACGCGGCCTATGTCATTTTTAATTGTGCGGACTATGCGGAGAACGCTCAGCTGCTCATATCCCATCTGTTTGGCCATGCGAAAGGGGCTTATACTGGGGCGGACCGGGAAAAACGGGGACTCATTGACCAGGCTGATGGAGGTATCCTGTTCCTGGATGAAATCCATCGGCTGCCGCCGGAGGGGCAGGAAATGCTGTTTTCTCTCATCGACAGGGGAACCTATCGGCGGCTGGGGGAAGCGGAGTGCGTGCGGAGTGCCAATGTGCTGATTGTCGCAGCGACGACGGAGGATCCGTCTTCGGCAATTTTGGGAACCTTCCTGCGGCGGATTCCTCTGGTCATCAACCTGCCGGGGCTGGATGACCGGTCCCTCAAGGGGCGTATGAAGCTCATCAGGCAGTTTTTTCAGGATGAGTCTGGAAAAATAAAGGCGCCGCTGGTGGTGGACAAGGAGGTGCTCAAGGTATTGCTGCTGTATCGCTGTCCCGGGAATATAGGGCAGCTGCGCAATGATATACAGCTGATCTGTGCCAATGCCTTTGTGGAGTATGTAAAGGATTTGTCCGGCGGTGTTCATATAAAGCTTTCTCAGCTGTCACAAAAGATCAAGGACGGTTTTTTTCGGCTGGACGAGAAGCGGCAGGAGGTCATGCGGGATTTCAACCTGAATGGCTTCGATACAATTACCTTCAAGGCGGTGCCGGACAGCGGCAGTGAGCAGGCGCAGGAGCTTCTGATGTACGATGAGTATCAGACCAGGGACAATTTCTATGAATTGCTGCTGGATCAGGTGCAGGAGCTGTATCATAAAGGGATGACAGTGCCGGAAATCAAGGAGTATATCAGGAAGCAATATCAGCAGCAGATGGATAAGGGCCTTCCTAAGGCAAAGAATAAAATACAGCTGGACAAGGAAATCCTGGCCAAAATCGTTACCCCGGAAATTGTCAGCATTATCGAGGATGAGCTGGAAGCATCCCATGAGGAGCTGCATATCCCGCTGGATCCCCGTATAATATACGGTCTGGCACTGCATATCGAGACCATGGTGGAGCGGCTCCGCCAGGGAGAGGTGAGCGTCTATCCCAATATTCCCAAGGTGCGTCGGGAACACCCGCTGGAGTATGGTGCTGCGGCCCGTATCCGGCAAAAAGTGGAAACCTGCCTGGGTATACAGGTAGCGGAGGATGAAAATGCTTTTATGGCCATGTTCATTTATTCCATGAGCCTGAAAAAGGAAGCCAAGGCCCAGGTGCTGGTGATTTCCCACGGAACCTCGACAGCTTCGAATATGGTCCGGGTAGCTGAAGCACTGCTGGATTGTGATTGCCTGCACGCATTGGATATGCCCATGGAAGCAAAGGTGTCCGACACGCTGAGCAAGGCCATGGAAATGGTGAAGCGCATCGATCGGGGGAATGGGGTGATGCTGCTGGTGGATATGGGGTCACTGGCCACTTTTTCGGAAATCATAACGAAGCATACAGGTATTCCGACGAAATCCATCCAGATGGTCAGTACTCCTATGGTCATAGAGGCGGCCCGCAAGGCGATGATTCCGGATATCAGCCTGGACGAAATCGAGCAGAGCGTGCTCACCATGAGCAGCTTCATCGGCGGTCGGGTCAGAGTAAAGGAAGAAACGGAGCTGGCCGCCCAGTCGTCGGATAAAAGTGTTCTGCGAAGTGGCAGACCATATTCCGAGCGGATTATTGCCATGATGGAGGATGTGCTGACTTTTTTGAACGTGAAGAAGGTCTGCCGGGTGCTGGATGAGGTGCTGAATAAGTTGGCTGAGCATCGGGGGGTGACAATCGACGATGTGGTTCGGCTGAAATTCCTGCTGCATTGCTCCTGCATGATTGAAAGGAGCATTCGGAATGAGCCGCTCCCTTATCGTAATTTTCGGCAGATGCTGCAGGCTGAACCGGAATTATCGGCGCTGGTGCGCCGGGAATTTGAAAGGGTGGAGGAAGTTTTCGGCACCAGAATAGCTGATACTGAGATGGCTTATATCGTTGAAATGCTGCATGTGCTGCTATAGCGTAACAGAGGAATATTGGAAACGCCGGGTTTGCCTTAAGGGCAGGCCCGGTATTTTTTTGCTGCAGAGTCGATTCACTTGCGTGATACAGATCGGGATTTATTGTGATACAGATCAGGAAATATTTTTGATACACATTTTTCAAGAACTGAATAAAAGAAAAAAATAAAAAATACCGAAAAAATAATAAAAAACAATTGACTGCTGCCCGGCAGTTTCCGTGCATCGGCTGAAACTGATACACATGAAGAATGTGTATTGGCACGCGGCTTGCATAATAGATAGGTGTACAACAAAACCGATGCAAAGGGGGTGAAAGAGATGATTGGTATCTTACTGCTGACACATGAGGATTTTGGGAAGGCCATGCTGAAAAGCGCCGAATTGATTGTAGGAGATCTTGAGGGTGCAGTATCAGTTGGCCTGCATCGCGGGGATGATATCATGGCATTCTCTGACCGGGTGGCTCAAGCAATTGATACATTGGGCAGGGAAAAGGATGGAGTATTGGTTTTTGTGGATTTATTTGGTGCAAGTCCATATAATGCTGCAGCTATGGCCAGTCAGAATACAAAGGCAAAATTTCGCTGTATTACCGGGTTGAGTTTTCCGATGCTGTTGGAAGCATTGACTATGCGGGATGGATTTTCTTTGGACGAGCTTGCGCTGGATTGCATGAAAATCGGCCGGGAATCGGTCAAAGAACTTTTCCAGGAGCTGGAAAAAGTCTGAGAAAGAGAGGAATGATGTATTATGTTGAATATCGTATTGACGCGGATCGATGACCGTCTGATCCATGGGCAGGTGGTAACCGCCTGGGCCAAGATCACGAAGGCCACGCGGATTATCGTGGTGGACGATGAGGTTGCTGTGGATGATTTCATGGTGAAGATCCTGACCATGGCTGCACCGAACACCATCAAGATCGGCATCCATACAGCGGCTGATGCCAGTGACATACTGAAGAATGAAGAAAGCGATGAGCGGGTCATCGTATTGGTGAAGACGCCGGTAACCGTGGAAAAGCTTGTTGCCAATGGTGTGCAGATCAAAGAATTGAACCTGGGAGGCATGGGAGCCATCCAGGGAAGAAAGCAGCTGTACCGGAATATTTCCATATCTCCGGAGGAAAAGGACTGTTTCAAGCGGTTGATTGATCAGGGAGTCCATGTTTTTGTACAGATCGTACCGGATGCATCCGCTACGGATATCGAAAAATTATTTTAATGCGTAAATAGGAGGGATCATTGTGGAAGTTACATTGTTTCAAGCGGCGTTGATCGGATTCTTTTATTACCTGTCCTGGAGTCCCTGGTGTACTTATGTCGGTTTCTTCACCCTGAATCGTCCCCTGCTGGCCGGATTCATTACAGGCATCATCCTGGGGCATCCCATGGAGGGCGCACTGATCGGTGCCGGTATCAATGTCATTTACTTAGGCTTCATTTCGGCGGGTGGTGCCCAGATGGGCGATCCATCCTTCGCCGGTTATGCCGGTACAGCCTTAGCTATTATCTCCAATCTCGATGTGAGCACGGCAATGGCTATTTCTGTTCCCCTGGGAACCATCGCTACCGTATTATGGATCACAAAAATGACGGTGAATTCCTTCTTTGTCCATTGGGCAGATAAGGAAGTGGAAAAGGGAAATCTGGGTATGCTTCCCTTTATCAATGTAGTGCCGCCGCAGATCCTCCTGTTCCTGGTAAGCTTTATTCCTGCCACCCTGGTTGTTTATTATGGGCCAAATGCTGTAAATGGCATGCTGAGCCTTTTGACGGATAATGTCCTCCATGTGTTCAATGTCATCGGCGCTATGCTTCCGGCTCTTGGCATTGCAATGAACCTGAAGCTTATCGGCAATTCTTTTACGATGCCGTTCTTCGTACTGGGCATCATCCTTTCGGTGCATTTCCAGATGGATATTGTCATCATTTCCATCATCGGCGTGGTCATCGCATTGACCATCAGTTCTTTACGCAATAGTGCAAGCAAAGAAGCTTAGAAAGTAGAGGGAGAACTATGGAAACAAGAAGCTTACTGAAAAAAGACGTTGTAAAATCGTGGTTCAACTGGTTTATGTTCGCACAGTCTAACTATAACTACGAGCGGCTGCAGGCAACGGCCTTTGCTCATGCTATGCTGCCAATCATCAAAAAGCTGTATAAAACGCCGGAGGAGCAAAAGGAAGGTGTCAAGCGTCATCTGTCCTTCTTCAATACGGAGCCCATCTGCGGCTCGGTCATCCATGGCGTAACAGTGGCTATGGAGGAGGAACGTGCTAATGGCAAGCCCATCAGCGATGCGGCCTTCAATGGCATAAAGACCGGCCTGATGGGCCCCATTGCCGGTATCGGCGATACCCTGACCCAGGGCGTAATCACGCCTATCATGCTGGCCATCTGCATCGGCATCACGAACAATAACAATATGGCTGGCCCGGTACTTTTTGTTCTGGCGCAGTTCCTCATCATGACTACGATTTCCTTTACGCTGTGGATGAATGGCTATAAATACGGCCGCATCGCTGTAGAACAGATCATGTCCGGCGGTAAGATCAACCGTGTCATCGAAGGGGCTTCCGTACTTGGTACACTGGTCATGGGCGGTCTGGTGGGGCGGTTTATTCCGCTGCAGCTGGCAGTGAATCTGGATTTAGGCGGCACGCCTTTCAATTTCCAGCATGAACTTTTGGACAAGCTTATGCCGGGTCTGATTCCGCTGGTATTGACGCTGATCATTCTGAAAATGGTCAAGGCGGGTGTATCTCCTATCAAGCTGATGGGGGTTTTGATCGCTATCGGTGCCATCACCGGCATATTGGGGATTTTTTAACAGCAGAAAGGAACGGTTTGGATGAAGCTGACACTGGAAAATATAGATGGTTTGAAGATTACAGATTATATCAATGGTACTTTGGAGTGTGAATGCGGGAAACCGCATTCCATTCCCATGAAGAAGATTGTGGTGGAGCCGGGGGCCGTCCAAAAGACGGCTCAGGTACTGCGCGAGCTGGGATATACCAAGGCTCTGCTGGTAGCCGATGCCAATACCTGGCAGGCCTGCGGCCGACTGGTGGCCGAGGTGCTGGAAAAGGAAAGCTTTTCTTATAAGAAATGCGTATTTGAGGAACAGCCGGATGATCTGGTTCCTGATGAAGCTGCCGCGGGCAAGATCTTCATCCAGGCGGATCCGGATGTGGACGTGATTCTGAGCGTGGGAACAGGGGTGCTCAATGATTTGGGCAAATTTGTGAGCTTCCGGCTGGGAATCGATGCGGTCATCGTAGCGACAGCGCCCTCTATGGATGGTTTTGCCTCTAAAGGAGCTGCTCTGATCGTAGGTGATCTTAAAACATCTTACAATGTCACCTGCCCTAAGGCTGTCATTGGCGATACGGATATCCTGAGCCAGGCACCCATGCCGCTGATCATTGCCGGCTGGAGCGATATCATCGGCAAATATTCGGCCTTGGCCGACTGGCAGCTCAGCAAAATCATCAATGGAGAGTTTTATTGTGATGTGACCGTTGCCATGGTTAAAAAGTCGATTAAGACCTGCATGGACAATATAGATAAAATCAAGGAACGGGATCCTGAGGCAGTAAGGAACCTTATGGAAGGGCTGATCCTCACGGGAATAGCCATGAGCTTTGTGGGTATATCCCGGCCAGCCTCTGGATCGGAGCATCACCTGTCCCATTATTGGGAGATGCAGTTTCTTTTTCAGCATCGCAAGGCTGTTTACCATGGGACGAAGGTGGGCATCGGTACCACCATCACGACACGGCTGTATGAGCTGCTGGCAGCGTCCGAGGTGGACTTTGCGGCCGCTCGGGAAAAGGCCGGGGCCTTTGATGAGAAGCACTGGACGGCCAGGGTGGAAAAATACTACTGCCAGTGCGCTGGGGAGATTTTGGCACTGAGCCGTCAGGATCAGCGCAATTCCCTGGAGGACAAGCTGCGGCGCATTGCAGCAATCGAAGCCCATTGGTCGGAAATCCAGGCTGTGGCCGGAGAGGTTGCTCCTTCCAGCCGCATAAAGGAGATTCTGCGCAGTGCCCAGGCACCCGACAAGCCGCAGGCTGTGGGAATTGACTGCCAGATGGCCGTGGATGCTATCCGGATGGCCAAGGAAGTGAGGAACCGCTATACGGTTTTAGGCCTGCTGGATGATCTGGGGCTGCTGGAGAGCTTTGCGGAAAAAATCGGCAGGGAGCTGGAAACAGAGGCTTGAGGGGGAGCGTAAATGAAAGAAGTAGGTGAGATCCGAAGCTTTCTTTTGGATATGGATGGGACAATCAATCTTGGTGAGCAGCTGCTGCCGGGGGCAAAGGAGTTCATTGATTATTTGAAGGCGAGCGGTCGGGAATTTCTGTTTTTGACAAATAACTCCTCCAAGGACCGGGAGCATTATAAGAAAAAGATGTGCCGGCTGGGGATTTCCTGTACAGTGGATAATGTACTGACCTCTGGGGATGCAACCATAACCTATTTAAAAATGAAAAAGCCCGGGGCCAGCGTTTATCTGCTGGGGACAAAGGAGCTGGAAAAGGATTTCTGGCTCAATGGCTTTATACTCACCGAGGATGAGCCGGATTTCGTGGTACTGGGCTTTGATATGACCCTGACCTATGAAAAGCTGGTAAAGGCCTGCCGGTTTATCCGCCGGGGCGTGGAATACATCGCGACTCATCCGGACTTCAACTGTCCGGTGGAGGATGGGTATATCCCCGATGCAGGGGCTATGATCGAACTGATCAAGGCCTCCACGGGCCGGCTTCCCCATGTGATTGGCAAGCCGAATAAGGAAATCATCCAGAGCGCTTTCCAGAAGCTGAAAAGTCATGATCCAGGCGAGGTGGCCATGGTAGGCGACCGGGTATATACGGATATAAAAACGGGGCAGAATGCGGGAATCACCTCTATTCTGGTCCTGTCCGGGGAGTCTACTGAAGCTGACCTGGATAAATATGGCGTGCAGGCCAGCTTTGTCTTTGATGGTGTGGGGACGCTGTGCCGGCGGCTGAAAGAGTATGACGCGCAGCGGAGAAAGGCCGGGGCTTGAAAACAGGAGTGAAGAGAATGGATTTGTCAGCATTGAAGAAAATAGCGAATGAGATCCGTCAATGCATCCTGCTGGAAGTATATGAAGCCCAGTCCGGTCATCCGGGCGGGTCACTTTCCGCGGCTGAGATTTTTACCAGCCTGTATTTTGCTGAGCTTCGGATTGATCCGGGCCAGCCGAGAATGCCGGATCGTGACCGGTTCGTCCTGTCCAAGGGACATACCGCGCCGGGCTATTATGCTGCTCTGGCGAAACGGGGCTATTTTCCGGTCAGCGATTTGAAGTACTTGCGGAAGCTGGGATCTTATTTGCAAGGTCATCCGGATATGAAGCACATTCCCGGGGTGGACATGTCCACCGGTTCCCTGGGTCAGGGCTTTTCGGCAGCCGTCGGCATGGCGATTGCCGGGAAGCTGCAGAAAAAGGATTATCGGGTGTATACACTGCTGGGCGATGGTGAATTGCAGGAGGGCCAGGTATGGGAAGCAGCCATGCTGGCCGGCTTTCGGCAGCTGGACAATCTGGTGGTCCTGGTGGACAATAATAATCTGCAGATCGATGGGGCCATCGATGAAGTGAATTCCCCATACCCTATTGATGAAAAATTCGCGGCGTTCCATTTCCATGTGATCGCGGTGGACGGCAATTCCCTGGAGGAACTTCTGCAGGCCTATGAGGAAGCCCGTCAGTACAAGGGGCAGCCGACGTTGATCCTGGCGAAAACGGTCAAGGGCAAGGGCGTCTCCTTTATGGAAAATCAGGTGAAATGGCATGGATCTGCACCCAATGAGGATGAATATGCCCGGGCAATGGCGGAATTAGCAGAAAGGGGACGGTCCTATGAGCGAGGCTGAAAAAATTGCCACCCGGGAAAGCTATGGACAGGCGCTGGCTGAGCTGGGAAGCCTTCGGGAGGATGTGGTAGTACTGGATGCAGATCTGGCAGCAGCTACCAAGACAGCCCTGTTCCGTAAGGTTTTTCCTGAACGGCATATAGACTGCGGAATAGCCGAATGCAATATGATGGGAGTGGCCGCAGGACTGGCCGCTTCCGGTCTGGTGCCTTTTGCCAGTTCCTTCGCCATGTTTGCTGCTGGGCGGGCCTTTGAGCAGATCCGCAATTCCATCGGTTATCCACGGCTGAATGTGAAGATCGCCGCTACCCATGCGGGCATTTCAGTAGGCGAGGATGGGGCAACCCATCAATGCAATGAAGATATTGGCCTGATGCGGCTGATTCCCGGCATGGTGGTGCTGAGTCCGGCGGATGACCGGGAGACCAGGGCTGCGGTTCAGGCCGCCTATGAATATCAGGGACCGGTATATCTGCGTTTGGGGCGGCTGGCGGTGCCGGCGGTGAACCGGTTGGCGGATTATTGCTTTGAAATCGGCCGCGGTATCGTCCTGCGGAATGGGCAGGATGTTACCCTGGCAGCCACCGGGCTCACCGTCGCGCCGGCCCTGGGGGCTGCGGAGGAACTGGCGCAGCAGGGGATTTCTGCCCGGGTCATCAATATACATACCATAAAACCGCTGGATGAGGAACTGTTGCTCCAGGCGGCCAGCGAAACCGGCCGGGTGGTCACCATTGAAGAGCATTCGGTGATCGGGGGCCTGGGCAGTGCAGTATGTGAGCTTTTAGCGGAACGGCTCCCCACCCGGGTGCTGCGGATCGGCATGAAGGACTGCTATGGCGAGTCTGGCCCGGCGGGGAACCTGCTGGAGAAATATGGATTGGATACCCTGGGAATCTGCCGTGCGGTACTGCGGTTCTGTGAGGAATAAAATAAGGGACCGTTCTCCTGTGCTGAGTTTTCAGCATGGGGAGCGGTCCCTTTTTGTTTCATTGCCGTGAGGCTATGGTTTCTGATAGTGCGGCGAACAGGGCCTGGGGATTGATGGGCTTGGGGATGTGGCGATTCATGCCGGCGGCCCGGCATTTTTGGATATCATCGGCGAAAGCATCGGCCGTCATGGCGATGATGGGGATGGTGCGGGCGTCCGGCCGGGGCAGGGCGCGGATCCGCCGGGTAGCCTCATAGCCGTTCATGACCGGCATGCGGATATCCATGAGAATGAGGTCAAAAAAGCCGGGAAGGGAGTGATCGAAGGCTTCTACTCCCTGGGCGCCGTCAGCCGCGATGGTTACAGCCATATTTTTTTCTTCCAAAAGGGTCCTGGCTATTTCCTGGTTCAGGGGATGGTCCTCGCAGAGCAAGACATGCTTGCCGATTAGTGCCTGCAGGTTGGCGGCCGTTGAAGGAGCTGCATTGGCCGGCAGGATTGCCGGCTGGGCGGGAATGCACTGCACGTTCAGCCGGATTGTAAAGGCTGTACCACGGCCCAGCTGGCTTGCCACGCTGATGCTGCCGCCCATGAGAGCCACCAGGCGCTTGACGATAGGCAGCCCCAGCCCCGTTCCCTGGGTGCAGTCCGTTTCTTGCCGGAGCTCCCGGGTAAAGGGCTCAAAAAGGATTTTCTGGAAGTCGGCGCTCATGCCGATGCCGTTATCCTGGATAGTGATTTCCCAGGAGGCCAGGTTTTGTTCGTCCGGCGGACTGATATGGGAGGCATAGGTGATGGTACCGCCCCTGTGGGTGTATTTCACCGCGTTGGAGAGCAGGTTGAACACGATCTGATTGAAGCGGAGCTTGTCCAACAGCAGCATATAGCCGGCAGGCATGTTGGTGGAGAAGGAAAAGGACTGGTCTTTTTCCTGGCAGAGCGGGCGGATCACTGCATCCAGATAGCCGTTGAATTCACTGGGGCTGTAGGGCTCAGGATGGAGTTCTGTTTCATCGCTTTCCGCCTTGGTCATATCCAGGATGTCGTTGATGAGACCCAGCAGAAATTTGGAAGCGGTATCGATATTTTCCAGGCAGTTCCTGGTGCGGGGCGGATTGTCCGCCTCCTGGGCCAGATAGGTCATGCCGATGATGCCGTTCAAGGGAGTACGCATATCGTGGCTCATGCGGGAAAGAAAATCGGATTTGGCGTTATTCGCTTTTTGGGCGGATTCCAGTGCCTGGCGCAGCCGCAGCTCCTGGTCCTTTTGTTCCTTCTGGATTTCTGTGATGTCAGTCCGGGCCAGGGCCAGCAGTTCCTGCCGGGAATCAAGGTAGAAGAATTCCACCTGCTTGGTGCGGGGCCCCTGTCCCTCATCGACTGTGTATACATGGAGACATCGGTTTTTCTGCCGGAGCTGCTGGCAGACGTTGTCAAGGTCCATGAAGCCATTGCAGGCTTCCAGATCATTGGGCAGCACATATTGTCTGTTATAGCGCCGCATGATGCGGTCGTAGTCTTCCCGCTGGCGGACAACATCGTTGCTCAGGGTGGGTATGTTGGAATAGAAAAGCAGAATGCGGTGGGTTTTCACGCTGATGCAGCTGAGGTAGTCATATTGCTGGGTGATCACCTTATCCATGGTTGCCTTTATCAGCTTTTCCTCATTGATGTCCCGCAGGGCAAAGAACAGGATGATATTTTCACTGTCGGGGCGCCGGGACAGGGTAATGTAGCAGCGGATCCAGAGAATCTCACCATCGGCGGTCAGATATCTGCATTCCTGGGACATGTCACGGGTGCCGCGGGCATAGGCCTGGAGCAGGGCGGCGCGGGAACCGATGCGGCTGAATTCCTCCCGCTCCCTGTCATCAGGCAGCTGCTGCAGAAATTGCTGCAGGATGTCATCATAAGAGATTTTCCCCAGCAGCCATGGCGGGGCCGGAACAATGGCGGATTGGACTCCCTTGCTTCTTTCTACGCTGTTTGCTGTCAGATCTACCCGGGCGGATAGCAGATATTTTTCTGAGAAGGCATCCAGCAGCTGCTGGGCCGTATTGTACTGCTCTGTCAGCAGCTGCTCCTGCTGTTTCAGATCACTGATATCCGTGTAGACGCCATAGAGGTAGCGGGTGCCGTCCAGACTGAAGGTATTGAAGTTCACGCTTACCCAAAGGTAGGTTTTAGCCTTCGTAATGATGCGATAGACCAGATGGAAGGGCTGGTCGTCGTTCAGGTGGGCCAATACAGTCTGCTTCACTGTCGCTGTATCCTCAGGGTGTATTCCGCCGTAAGCATTGTCACGGAACAGGTCATCCTGCTGGGTATAGCCGCCCATGCGGCAGAATTCATCGGAATAGGACTCCGGGATTATCATATGTTCATCCAGGATACGGAACAGAGCTGAATTCGAAGGCAGATTGCCGATGGTGGTGACCATCTTTTTCTGCTGTCGGGCATAAATGGCGGTCACGTCGGAATTGATGATGAGGATGCTGTCCTTGTATTCGTCCAGATAGTAGTGCTGCAGCTTACGGTAGACGCTGCGGCCGTCTTTGTCATAGCCGTGTACGGTGATCTCGTAGCAGCTGTGCTGATCCAGCTCCGCACAGATTTTTTCCAGGGTAGTGCCTTCCAGGTATTTCTGCCGATCCTCCTCGGCCACCCAGGTCCGGGCGCCGTTGGTCCGCAGGTCGGTGAGGGAACAACGGGCACGCTGTGAGGGGAAGATCCGCAGGTATTCTGGCGGCATGGCCCTGCTGGACTGGATCATTTCTACCTGCTGGGTATCCGGGTGCAAAAGAGCGACAAGATAGTATTCCCTGTTGGTGATGAGCTGGAAGATTTCGCTGCGCTGCATTTCCCGGGTGATGTCCAGGGAATAGAGCACGCCCTCAATGTGGCCGTTTTCCGGGTTGCCCAGCATGCTGATGAAGGTACGCACCCAGAAGCGGCCTCCTTTTTCATCCTGGCGGCGGTAGTCCAGGTGCAGGTTCCTTTTCCCTCGCTGGTAGGCTGCCAGCAGTTGCTGCCGGTTGAATACCACCAGGAAATTTGCCAGCTCCGCTTCATCTGGTATAAGGTGATGGGCATGGACAAAAAGGCCATCCACCGTATCCGACTGCAGGGCATCCAGAATGAAGGGGGAAGCGCCGTGGCCCTCGTAGCAGCGGTTGGTGGTGAGATTCAGCTGGAAGACGCAGAGGGCATCCGGATTGGCCGTGAGAATGGATTGGAGTCCATGATGGAAGTTCAGCAGTTCCTGTTTCTCCTTGGTTACATCGATGCTTACCCCATAGGCCCGCAGCGGATGTCCTGCAGCATCCCGCAGGACGTAATAGGATACCCGGTCACAGGTGGGCTTGTTGTCTGCGGCCCGGTGGAACCAGATGTCCGCAGTGACATATTCCTGCCCGGCGTGAATCTCTTCAAAAAGCCTCAGGATCTTATGGCGGTCCTCTTCGCCTACGGCCCTGTCCAGCAGGGCTCTGGGGACGTTTTCTATGGTGTGATCCTGGAAAAAGCCGTAGCGCTGGCGGAGAAACGAACTGTTTTCTTTCAGGGAGATAAACAGCCGCCTGTTGACCGGGTCGTATTCCCATACAGCGAGATGGGCGCTGCGCATGGCCAGCTCATAGCGCCGCTGGTTTTCCTCCGCCGGGGACAGGTGATCTTTACTGCTGCTGTCCATCATCTGATATACCTCCTTTTCTGTTCGTCATCCATAAAAAAAGATCCCGCTGGAAAAACCATTAGGATCCTTTTGCCAGCGACTGTGGAACCGCTGTGTCATTTTTTTATGATGAGGGCCATGAAGACCAGGTCGCCGGAGGCGGCGCAGTTCTCGATGCCATGGCCTTCCCCGTCGGGGCAGTAGGTGGTGGCACCGGCAGAAAGCTTCATTTCCTTGCCGTTGTCGTTGTAGAGGGCTTCTCCCTGCAGGATATGATAGGTCTCGGTATTGCCGTGATGCTCATGGTAGCCGATGGAGCAGCCTGGTCCGATGGTTACCTTGGCGAACATATCGCATTTGCCGTCCAGCTGCGCTTCACCCAGCAGATGTTCAATCTGGATTTCACCCTTGCCGTTGGCTTTATTCTTTGCGTGGACGATTTTGTTGGTAAGTACTGCCATAAAATGATCTTCCTCTCCCGGCCTTTTTCCAGAAAGGATTTCCGGGAAAAGGCAATTTGTGTTAAGATATAGATATACCTTTTATTTCGATATAAGTGCGGGGATTCCTTTTTTGAGGAAAGGAATTTGCGCTTTTTTTTACATTGGTGCCATCAGGTTAGGAGAAAACAATGATTTATTTACTGAAATTTGGGGCGAGCCTGGTATTGCCGCCGGGAATCTTTATCGTGCTGCTTGTGCTGCTGGCCGGCTATAGCTGGCGGCGACGGCAGCAGCGCATTGCCGCCTGCATTATGGGGATTGCCGCTGTGCTCTACCTGCTTTCCACCGGGCTGGCTGCAGAGCAGCTCATGGGACGGCTGGAATCGGTCTGGGAGCCTCCGGCCCATCCCCAGGGGGATGTGATCGTGATGCTGGGGGGCGGAGCCATGCAGGATACGCCGGATGTGGACGGTATCGGCAGCCTCTGCAGCAGTCCTTCCAGCCGCCTGCTGGCGGCGCTGCGGCTCCATCGGGAGCTGGGGGCTCCCATACTTATTTCCGGCGGCCAGGTCTATGCGGACAGCGGCGCGGAGGCCAAGATCGCCCGGCGGGTGCTCATGAGCCTTGGCGTCCCGGAGCAGGATATCCTGGTGGAGACGCAAAGCGTCAATACCCGGCAGAATGCGCAGTTTTCCCAGCAGATCATGGAGGAGCATGGCTTTTCCCATCCCATCCTGGTGACCTCCGCTTTCCATATGGAGCGGGCTATGCTGAATTTCAGCAAGGAGGGGATTGATGCAGTGCCCTTTCCCACGGATTATATGGTGAACCGCCATCCGGTGTTCCACTATAACAAGCTCATGCCCCAGGCCAGCGCTCTGGCTATGAATACCACGGTACTGCAGGAACGTCTGCGGACCTTTGTGACCCGTTATTTTGAGTGAGCAAATGGCTGACAGGAGGCTTTTATGACAAAGAACTTAACAGAGGGCAGCCCGATGCGGCTGATTTTCCTTTTTACCATGCCCCTCATCGCGGGCAATATCTTCCAGCAGCTCTACTCCTTTGTGGATACGCTGCTGGTGGGGCGGTTCCTGGGGGTGGAGGCCCTGGCTGCGGTGGGCTGCACCGGAAGCCTCATGTTCCTGATGATCGGCTTCATCATCGGCCTGACCTCCGGGCTGTCCATTTATACAGGGCAGCGCTTCGGTGCCCAGGATACGGAAGGGGTGCATCAGAGTGCGGCGGCCTGTACGCTGCTGTCCGTGATCCTGGCGGTGGTCCTCACCATCCTGGGCATGCTGAGCAGCCGGTTTCTGCTGGTGTTCATGGAGACACCGCCGGAGATATTGGAGGGGGCAGTGAGCTTCATCACCATCATTTATGCCGGCATCGGCGTGACGGTGTATTTCATGATGGGGACCAATCTCATCCGGGCCCTGGGAGACAGCCGTACGCCCACCATCCTGCTGGCGCTGGCCCTCTGTTTCAACATTCTGCTGGAGCCGCTTTTTCTGCTGGTTTTCGGCTGGGGCATACCGGGAGCCGCCTGGGCGATGGTGGTTTCCCAACTCTTCGGGGCGGTGCTCTGCACCATCTATATCGTGAAACGGGTTCCGGCCCTGCATATCCGCCGCCGGGACTGGCGGCTTTCCCGCCGGTTCCTTTACGAGCATCTGCGTATCGGCATTCCCATGGCCTTTCAGGCCTCCATCATCGCCATCGGTGCGGTCATCCTGCAGGTGGCGCTGAATAACCTGGGGCCGATTGCGGTGGCATCCTTTGCCGCTTCCCAGAAGGTGGACTCCATCGCCATGATGCCCATGATGTCCTTCGGCATTGCTATGGCCGCCTATACGGCGCAGAATTATGGCGCCCGGAAGTTTGAACGCATCAAGCAGGGTGTGCGCAAGTGCATCCTCATGTCCGTGTCCTTCAGTATCCTGGTGGGGCTGTTCAATATTTTCTTCGGTCCTTATATCATGTATCTCTTTGTGGGGGATGGGCAGGAACAGGTCATCCAATACGGCCAGACCTACCTCACCATCAATGGAGCCTGCTATTTCATCCTGTCCCTGCTCTTCATCTACCGCTATACGCTGCAGGGGCTGGGCCAAAGCATGGTGCCCACCATCGCGGGCATCATGGAGCTCATCATGCGTGCGCTGGCAGCCATCTTCCTGGTGAAATGGTTTGGTTATACGGGAGCCTGCTGGGCCAGTCCGCTGGCATGGCTGGGATCCTGTGTGCCGCTGGCCATCGCTTATTACATCACCAGCCGTTCTCTGCACGGCGGACGGGAAGAAGAGGCGGCCGGGACGTCGGCACTGTGAATTTATAGAATTATGGCGGGCTTTTTCAATTTTCTTTCCTTTTCTGGAGGAAAATACAGGGTGTATCACGAAATAAAACCCTGTAAGCCAATAGTCCGGTGCGCCATTCTGGCCAGCCGAGAAAAATAAATTTTCTATAGGGGTGATTGTTTATGGAATTAAGCAATAAGGGATTTGGAGCCTATGACATCCGCGGAGTTTATCCGGAGGAGGTCAACGAGGAGCTGGCCTATCGCATCGGCCGTTCCTTCGTAGGGCTGTTCGAGGCAAAAAAGGTAGCTGTAGGCCATGATATCCGTCTGTCCGGACCTTCCCTGCGGGATGCCCTGATCAAGGGCCTCACCGAAGCCGGCTGCGATGTGGTGGATATCGGCCAGTGCGGTACGGAAATGATTTATTTTGCCACGGCACATCTGAAGCTGGACGGCGGCATCATGATCACGGCCAGCCACAATCCGAAGCAGTACAACGGCATGAAGCTGGTGCGCAAGGAATCCCGCCCCATCAGCAGCGATACCGGGCTCAAGGATATTGAAGAGGCTGTAATGGCCGGCGATTTTTCACCGGCAGCGGCAGTGGCCGGCAAGGTGGAGCAGGTGGATATCCTGCCGGACTACATCCAGCATCTGCTGACCTATGTGGATCTGAGCCGTCTGAAGCCCCTGAAGATCGTGGTGAATACGGGTAATGGCGCAGCCGGACCCATCATCAACGAGCTGGAGAAGCATCTGCCCTTCAAGATGGTCAAGGTCTATAACGAGCCGGACGGGAACTTCCCCAATGGGGTGCCGAACCCCATCCTGCAGGAGAACCGGGAGGCTACGGCCAAGGTGGTCCGGGAATCCGGCGCCGATGTGGGCATTGCCTGGGATGGCGATTTTGACCGCTGCTTCCTTTTCGACGAAAAAGGCGGCTTCATCGAGGGCTACTATATGGTAGGCTTCCTGGCCCAGGCATTTTTGAAGAAATTCCCTGGCGGCAAGGTCATCTATGATCCCCGGCTGGTCTGGAATACCATTGAGATCGCTGAGCAGCTGGGCGGTACGCCGGTTATGTGCAAGAGCGGCCATGCTTTCATCAAGGATCGCATGCGCAAGGAAAATGCGGTCTATGGCGGCGAGATGAGTGCCCATCATTATTTCCGTGACTTCTCCTTCTGCGACAGCGGCATGATTCCCTGGCTGCTGGTGCTGGAGCTGCTGTCCGAGGCAGGCAAGCCCTTGTCTGCTCTCATGCAGGAGCGCATGGAGCGGTATCCGGTCAGTGGTGAGATCAACAGCAAGGTGGCTGATGCCAAGGCGGTCATCGCTAAAATCGAGGCGAAATACGGTCCTTCCGGAACGGTCACCAAGGTGGACGGCCTGAGCATCGAGTATCCGCAGTGGCGTTTCAACCTGCGCATGTCCAATACCGAGCCGGTGATCCGTCTGAACGTGGAGACCCGTCAGGATAAAGCCCTGCTGGAGGAAAAGACCGCAGAGCTCTTAAAGGAAATCAGAGGCTAAGTAAAAGGCTGCTCTTTGGAGATGATGCCCCCAATGGGGAGATGAAATCCCGGAGCAGCTTTTTTCAGGAGGGATTCTATGCAGAAAATCAGAAAAGCGATCATCCCGGCCGCCGGGCTGGGAACTCGCTTTTTGCCGGCCACCAAGGCGCAGCCCAAGGAGATGCTGCCCATTGTGGATAAGCCGGCTATCCAGTTCATCATCGAGGAAGCCATTGCCTCAGGTATTGAGGAGATCCTCATCATCACCGGGCGCAACAAGCGCTCCATCGAGGATCATTTCGACCGCTCCCTGGAGCTGGAAATGCAGCTCAAGGCCCAGGGAAAATATGACCTCTTGGGCATGATCGAAGAGATCTCCAATATCACCATCCATTTCATCCGTCAGAAGGAGGCCAGGGGACTGGGGCACGCAGTGCTCTGCGCCCGCCAGTTTGTGGGCAATGAGCCCTTTGCGGTGCTGCTGGGCGATGATCTGGTGGATGCCAAGGTGCCCTGCCTGGCGCAGCTCATCGATGTGTATGATGATTTGGGCGGCAGCGTGCTGGGAGTGCAGAAGGTGCCGAGGGAGCGGGTATCCAGCTATGGCATCGTGGACCCCAAGCCGGTGAAGCCCAATGTCTGGCAGGCCGTGAACCTCATCGAGAAGCCGGAAGCCGAGGAGGCGCCGTCCCAGCTGGCTGTGCTGGGACGCTATATCCTGGAACCGGAGATCTTCGATATCCTGGAGCATACCAAGCCGGGCCGGGGCAATGAGATCCAGCTCACGGACGCCATCTGCGAGCTGGCGGGCATGCAGCCTGTGTACGCCTACAATTTCTATGGCCGCCGTTACGACATCGGCGACAAGGAAGGCTTCCTGGAGGCTACTGTGGAATATGCGCTGAAGCGCCCGGAACTGCGGGATGGCTTCATGGCCTATCTGGTGCACTCCATTGGACCTTTGCTGGAAAAACAGGAAGAATTGTATAAAAATGATGCAAAATAAGATAAAATAAGGTACAATAGAAGCCGTAAATGATTTCATGAGGGGGAGTTTTATTATGAGTTTAAAACTGAAATCTGGATTCACATTCGATTATGACAATCTGTTTGGTGACGGCAAGGTCACCGCGGCGGATTTGAAGGCCTGCGAGCCGGAGCTCAAAAAGGCGCACGCAGCCATGAAGACCATGCGGGAGACCGGCGTGATCCGCGGCCATCTGTCCAAGGACGGCACGCCGGAGCTGGTGCTCTTTTCCCAGCTGCCCTATGTGGAGGAGGGGCATCTGAATTCACCCAAGTCCCTGGCTCATCTGCAGGAGCTCACGGATTCCGTAAAGAATCGGGTGGATGCAGTGGTTTCCCTGGGTATCGGCGGCTCCTATCTGGGTGATAAGGTGCTTTTCGATGTGCATTGCGGCGAGTTCTGGAATTCAAAATCCACGGCGGAGCGGGGCGGCTTCCCCAAGGTTTATTTCAGCGGCAATAACATCGATCCGCGGCGTACGGGAGATCTCATCGAGCATCTGGAGAGCCAGGCGCAGATCACCAGGACCCATGCGGGCCGCAAGTACCGGGTGATGCTGCTGGTCATTTCCAAATCCGGCGGCACGCTGGATACCATGTCCAACTTCATGGTCATTTATGCTGAGCTGAAAAAGAATCCGGATATTGAGGTCGAGGTGGTAGCGGTAACGGATCCCAATGAGGAAAAGCCCACTCTGCTGAAGAAGCTGGCCCAGGAGAATCAGTGGCCTGCCTACAGCGTACCGGACGGGGTAGGCGGACGCTTCTCCATTTTCTGTGATGTGGGGCTTACGGTGGCTGCCTGTGTCGGCTTTGACATCCAGGCTTTCCTGGACGGTGCCAAGGCTATGGATCAGGCCTGCCAGCAGGATGATGTCTGGCAGAATCCGGCTATGCTCAACGCGGCATTGAAGTTCATCGCTTCGGAGAAATACGGCCGGGATATGGAAGTCATGATGCCCTATGGGGATTATCTCAAATCCGTATCCGAGTGGTATATCCAGCTGCTGGCTGAATCGCTGGGCAAGCAGGTGGATCGCGAAGGCAAGGAGGTCTGCTACGGCCGCACGCCGATCGTGGCTGTGGGGACGACGGATATGCACGCCCAGACCCAGCAGCACCAGGAAGGCAAGCGCAACAAGATCGTGCAGTTCATCCGCATTGAAAAATGGGCGAAGGACTACACCATTCCCAATGTTTTCCCGGATGCCAGGAAGCTGTCGGATATTTCCGGCGTGAAGATGAGCGAGGCTCTGGAGGTTGCCCGTCAGTCCAATGCGGATGCACTGGCTTCCAATCAGCGGTTCAACGCTCTGTTCAGCCTGCCGGAGCTTACCCCCTATCATTTAGGCGAGCTGCTCTATATGCTGGCTATGTCTGTTGCCTACGAAGGCGAGCTGGCCGATGTGGATGCCTTCAATCAGCCGGGTGTTGAGGCCTATAAGCGTATCATGGGACCGAAGCTCCAGGAAGTAAAAAATAAATAAAGCTGCAGCAGCTCTGCTTATGGCCATTTCGGGGAAATGGCCGGCAGGGCTGTTTCTGTGTCTGGTCAATTCACGCAATATTTCTAATTGTAAGGAAGCGATGGAATATGGCAAAGCGATGGATACAGTGGCTGCTGGAGGGAAAACGTCCCTGGTGCCTGGCGGTTTTGGCAGTGGTGTTGCTCTGGAGCCTTTGGCCCGGGCTGAAGGCACCGGCAATGCCCGGTGAGGGAGAGGCCGCCATGGCGCCGCCTCCAGCGGAAAGCAAAAAGATCCTGGGGCTGCAGCTGGCCCGGCAGACGGAAAAGCTGCAGGATCCCTTTTCGGTCTGGCACCCCTATCAGGCAGAAAAGGGCATGTCTCCGGCGGCAGGTGCAGCCGGCAGGCCTCAGACCGCAGCGGGTCCCCCGGCTGCGGAGAAGCCTCGTCATTCCCCTGAGTCCCGGCTGCCTCAGGCACCGCTGCGGCTGGTGGGCATCCTGACATCGGAGCAGGGGACACTGGCGGTATTTTCCCGGAATGGAAGGCAGTTCACTCTGGCCCCGGGTGAGCGGCAGGCCGATATCTGCCTGGAAGCGGTGGAGCAGGGGCAGGCAATCGTGGATACCGGCGCAGGGCGCCAGCGGCTGAAGCTGGCGGATTGAGCCGGCAGTCAGCAGAGCAAAGAACAGGATGGAGGAGTCATTTCAATGAAAAGACGCTGCTTTATCGGTTTTTGTTTGTTGATGTTCCTATGGATGCCCCGGGGCCTGGCATTTTCCCTCCAGGCTGCAGATGGAGATGTGCGGGAGCTGCTGCGGTCAGCGGCCCGTTTGGGAAATATAGATCTTGTTCTGGATGATTCAGTGCAGGGGCAGGTGAGCCTGCAGCTGCAGGAGGTGGCGCCGGAGGAGGCTATCCGCCTCATCGCGCTGGCCCGGGGATTTTCCCTGACCCGGGCGGGCAAGGTACTGGTGGTATCGAGTCCCCAGGTTTTAGGACAGGGATTTTCCCGGGTACATATATATCCTATTCACTATGCTGATATGGACACTATCATGTCGGCTGTAAATTTATCTATGCATGAAGCAGGAATTGTCAAAAAAATGAAGAATATAAAAAGAAGTGCTCATAATACGCCAGAAAATGAGCAGGTTGACAGAGCCGAAGATTTCAGAAATCAGCCGCAATTTTCGCCTTCAGCGGAAGAGCGGTTGTTTATCGATCGGGATACGAATTCTTTGCTGCTTTGGGGAACCGAGGAACAGGCTGCGGCCGCCCAGGACATCATTCGTCAGCTGGATGTGCCGGCACAGCAGGTTTCACTGGAAGCACAGGTGATAGCACTGCAGAAGGATGCGGTGAAGAAGCTGGGTGTTTCCTGGGAGTGGTCCCGGCTGCCTGCTTGTACGGGAACTGATGGTCAGCGCCAGTGGAAAGGCAGATCTTCGGTTCCGGGTGTTATTCGTTTTGGGCGGGGGCTCGAAGGACGGCCCTTTGAGTTTTACTATGAGGCGGCCATTGATGCGATGGTGGCTGATGGGCAGGCCAGGATTTTGTCCCGGCCGAATATCACAACAATCCAGGGACGGGAAGCCGTCATAAACATTGGCGGCGAGGTGCCGGTTCCAGTAGTATCCACGACGAATTCTACGACGACCACCTCTATAGACTATCGTCCGGCAGGTATTATCCTGCGGTATACTCCCTGTGTGAATGCAGACGGCTATATCACAGCGAAGGTCCATACGGAGGTGAGTTCACCCTTATATGTGGATGAGCTCAAGGCCTATCGGTTTCAGAAACGGTCGGCAGATACTACGGTTCGCCTGAAGGACGGCGAGACCATGGTGATCGGCGGCTTGATTGGCAGCGAGGAGTCACGCAGCCTGGCAAAAATCCCCTTTTTGGGTGATTTGCCTGTTCTAGGGGCGTTTTTTCGCAGTGTAAGAAATAACAGCTCAGACTCTGAGGTCATGATATTTTTGACAGCACGTGTATTAGATGGAAGTAAGAAAACATTGGGGGAAAGAAACTATGGCAATTAAGATTTTGATCGCAGATGACCACGCACTTCTGAGACAGGGCATTAAACGCGTCCTGAATTTTGAAGAGGATCTTGAGGTCGTCGGTGAAGCTGAGGACGGACAGGAGACACTGGCCCGCACATTGGTGCTGCAGCCGGATGTTTTGCTGCTGGATCTCAACATGCCAGGACTCAGTGGGTTGGAGGTAGCCCGTCAGCTGCAGGCAGCCAAGTCGAAAACTAAAATCATTGTGCTTACCATCCATGACAGCGATAACTATGTATTGGAATTGTTGAAAAATGGTGCATTGGGCTATCTGCTGAAGGATGTAGAGCCGGCGATGCTCATCAAGGCCATCCACGTGGTGAACGAGGGCAACGCATTTGTTTATCCGAAGCTGGCTGAGCGCCTTTTTGGCGGGCTCAATGAGGCTGAGGATCTCAATGAGAAAGCGCGGGAGATGTGGCGGGAAAGCCGCTCAGAACGCCTTACGGCCAGGGAGATGGATGTACTTTCCTGTATAGCCAAGGGCTTCAGCAATCAGGATATCGCTCAGGCGCTGTTCGTGAGCGAAAAAACAGTTAAAAACCATCTCACGAATATTTTCCGCAAGCTCAACGTGAATGATCGTACCCAGGCTTTGATCTATGTGCTCAAACACAAGATCATGACCTTGGAATAGTATTTCTGCAAAAAAGATGCCGTCCCCCTGGGAGGGCGTCTTTTTTTTTTACCGTGGCTGTTATATAATAATGAATGTAATTCGTATTTGATAGTTGTTCACCCTTTTTTAGGAGGCAGTGGGAATGTATGCAATGAATATGAAGCTCACGGACCGGCGCTGCGTTGTTGTGGGCGGCGGCCGGGTCGCGCTGCGCAAGGTGCTTCCGCTGTTGGAGGAAGGAGCCCGGGTGGAGGTCATTGCCCCGCAGCTCTGCGGGGAACTGCGGCAGCTGGCGGCTGAGAAAAAGCTCAGCTGGCAGTCTGCAGGCTATGTTCCGGGCTGCCTGACGGGTGCTTTTCTGGTATTTTGTGCTACGGACGATTTGTCCGTCAACACAGCTGCCGCGGCAGAGGCCCATGAGCGGGGCATCCTGGTGAATGTGGCTGCTCCGGGAAGGGACAGCGATTTCCAGGTTCCGGCCAGTATACGACGGGGGGCGCTGCAGCTCACTGTATCCACCGGGGGCGGGTCACCGGCTTTTTCCCGGCTGCTTCGCCGGCAGCTGGAGGCCAGGTTCACCCAGGCCTATGGAGAATGGCTGCAGCGGCTGGCTCTGCTCCGGGCAGAGCTTCAGCAGCGCCCGGGAACGAGCCGGGAGCGGGAACAGTTTTGGCAGCAGGTATTGAATGAAGGTATTTTGGCCCTGGTGGAGCAGGGTAAGCTGGAAGAGGCGGAGGCAGAGGTTAGAAATGCAATTAATGGTTTTGGGACTCAATCATAAGACGGCACCGGTGGCGGTACGGGAGCGGTTTTCCATCGCCCGGGAGGATATTGGCCGGGGACTCAGACATCTGCATGAATATGAAGAGCTCAACGAGGCGGCTGTGCTTTCCACCTGCAATCGCAGCGAGCTTTACGCCGTGGTGGATGATGCGGCGGAGGGGCTGGCATCCATGCATCAGTTCCTGTTTGATCTCACGGGCAATGAAGAGGATATCGAGGAATATCTCTATTCCTATGAAAATGAGAAATGCATTGACCATCTGTTCCGGGTAGCTTCAAGTCTGGATTCCCTGGTGATCGGGGAGGGACAGATCCTGAGCCAGGTGAAGCAGGCCTATGCACTGGCCCGGGATGCGGAGGCGACCAGCACCATACTGAATCTGCTGTTCCATCGGGCCATTGCCACGGGGAAGCGGGTGCGCACGGAGACCCGCATCGCCTTCAGTGCGGTATCGGTGAGCTATGCGGCTGTGGAACTGGTGCGCAGCATGTTTGGGGATCTTTCCCATTCCAATGTGCTGATCTTCGGGGCAGGAAAGATGGCGGAGCTTACAGCCCGCCACCTGGTAGCCCGCGGCGTGCAGAAAATCTATGTGGCCAATCGCCATAAGGAAAAGGCCGAGGTGCTGGCCGGTTATTTTGGCGGTGAGGCGGTATCCTTCGAGCAGGCCTTCCGGCAGGCGGTGGATATCGATGTGGTGGTGACCTCCACCGGAGCGCCCCACTATGTGGTGAAGACCTGGGAGACCCGGCAGCTCATGACGAAGCGCAAGGGCCGGCCCATCGTTTTCATCGATATCGCCGTGCCCCGGGATGTGGATCCGGATGTGGCCGCTATCAAGGGGGTGACCCTCTACAACATCGATGACCTGGAGGAGGTCGTGGATGAGCATGTAGCGGAGCGCCGCCAGGAGGCCAAGCTGGCGGAAAAGATCGTCCAGGAGGAAACCGCGTCCCTGCTGGACAAGTACCAGTATCTTTACCTGCGGCCCCTTATGGCACTGCTCTCGGAAAAGGCGGAGCGCATCCGCTGCCGGGAGGTCAAGCGGGCCATGACGAAGCTGCCGGATCTCAGCAAGGCGGAGGCCCGGGCGGTGGAGCACATGTCCAAGATGATTGTGCGCAAACTGCTGCGGGAACCCATGATGAAGATCAACGGCGCGGCGGGCACGGCCCAGGAGCAGTTCTACATCGATGCCATGCGGCGGCTTTTCAAACTCGATACGATAGGGGAGACGGGAACCAGTGAAGAAAGACACAATCATTATCGGTACGCGCAGCAGTAAGCTGGCGCTATGGCAGGCGGACTATGTGGCGGATAGCCTGCGCCGCCAGTACCCGGGACTTCGGGTGGAGAAAAAGCTGGTGACCACCAAAGGGGACAAGATCCTCAATGCGCCGCTGGCAAAGATCGGAGGCAAGGGGCTTTTCACCAAGGAGCTGGAGCAGGATATGCTGGAGGGAAACATCGATATCGCGGTGCACAGCCTGAAGGACATGCCGGTGGAGATTCCTGCCGGGCTCACCTTGGCGGCCATCACGGAACGGTTCGATCCCGGGGATGCGCTGGTGAGCCCGAAATACGGCCGGTTTGCCGCGCTGCCCCAGGGAGCAAAGGTGGGAACCTCCAGCCTGCGCCGCAAGGCCCAGCTGCTCCATGCCCGGCCGGATCTGCAGATCGAGGACCTGCGGGGCAATGTGAATACCCGGCTGGCCAAACTGGAATCAGAGCATTTTGACGGCATCATCCTGGCGGTGGCCGGCCTGAAACGGCTGGGCTTCGGCGACCGCATCACCGATGTACTGCCCCGTTCCATGTGTCTGCCGGCGGTGGGCCAGGGGGCCCTGGCCATCGAGGCCAGGGATGGGGATGATGAGACCCTCTCCCTGCTGGGCTTTCTGCGGGATGAAGCCACAGTGCATTGCGCTGCGGCGGAGCGGGCCTTCCTGGCCCGGGTCGAGGGCGGCTGCCAGGTGCCGGTGGGCGTCTATGCCGCGGAGCAGCAGGGCCGTCTTTCCGTGGAAGCAGTCATTGCCTCCGTGGATGGCGCCCGGCTCTATCGGGATGCTGTGCAGGGGAGCTGGGAAGAGGCCGGGCAGCTGGGAAGCTCCCTGGCGGATCGGCTGCTGGCTGCCGGAGGACTGGCAATCCTCCATGAGATAGGTCTTCTTTTGGAGCGTACAGAATGAATTTATGCCGCTTGAGCGGCTTTAGGAGGATATGAGATGGCAGGTATGGTTTATTTAGTGGGAGCAGGGCCGGGAGACTACCGGCTCATCAGCGTCAGGGCCTGTGATTGCCTGAAAAAAGCCCAGGTGGTCGTCTATGACCGGTTGGCGGATCATCGGATCCTGCGCTATGCGCCGGACGAAGCTGAGTACATCTACGTGGGCAAGGCATCCAGCCGGCATACCATGAAGCAGGCCGATATCAACCAGCTGCTGGTGGATAAGGCCAAAGAGGGGAAATGCGTGGTGCGCCTGAAGGGCGGCGATCCCTTCGTATTCGGCCGGGGCGGCGAGGAAGCCCTGCTGCTGGAGAAAAATGGCCTGCCCTTTGACATCGTTCCGGGCATCACCTCGGCGATTGCCGTGCCAGCCTACGCGGGCATTCCGGTCACCCATCGGGCAGTGGCCACTTCCTTTGCTGTTATCACCGGCCATGAAGACCCCATGAAGGGGGCCTCCAATATGCGCTGGGACAAACTGGCTACCGGGGTGGATACGCTGGTATTCCTCATGGGAGTGGCCAATCTGCCCTATATTACGTCACAGCTCATTTCCAACGGCCGGCCGGCGGATACACCGGCCGCGGTGATCCGCTGGGGAACGAAACCGGAGCAGCGGGTGCTGGTGACTGACCTGGAGCATGTGGCGAAAGAGGTGGCTGAGGCGAAAATTAAACCGCCGGCTATCTTCATTGTGGGCGAGGTAGTGAAGCTGCGGGAGAAACTGGCCTGGTTCGACCGGCTGGATACCCATCCCCTTTTTGGCCAGAATGTGGTGGTGACCCGGGCCAGGGAACAGGCTTCGAAGCTTACCGATGCCCTGGAAGAACTGGGCGCCTGCTGTATCGAGGTTCCGGCCATTGCTCTTCGGGAGCCATCGGATGCCTATGCAGCCGCCGATGCGGCCATCGCAGAGCTCAGTTCCTATGACTGGATCATCTTCACCAGTGCCAACGGTGTACGCCGCTTCTTTGCCCGGCTCTTTGCTGCGGGCCGGGATGCCCGGGCCCTGGGCAGCTGCCATATCGCGGCTATTGGCTCAGCTACGGCGGCCAGTCTGCGGGAATGCGGACTGGCGGCGGATGTGGTTCCGGCGGAATACCGGGCGGAGGCTGTAGTGGAGGCACTGGCGGACAGCGTTGGCCAGGGAACCCGTATCCTGCTGCCCCGGGCCCAGGAAGCCCGGGAGGTTCTGCCGGACAGCCTGCGGGCAAAAGGGGCTGTTGTGGACGTGGTACCGGTTTATGAAACCGTGGCCGCAGCCGAGGATACGGAGGGCATCTGCAAAAAGCTTGCCGCTGGCGAGATCCAGTGGGTGACCTTTACCAGCTCCTCCACCGTAACCAATTTCCTCAAAATCATCAAGGATACGGCCCTGCTTAAACATACCCGCACTGCCTGCATCGGGCCGGTGACGGCTGAGACCTGCCGCAAAAACGGCATTGAGCCGGATGTGGTTGCGGAAGAATACACCATCGAAGGCCTGACCCGGGCCATCTGCCAGGCATAGGATTTATTTTTAGGAGATGTTTATATGATCAATCAGAAATTGCGGCCCCGCCGCATGCGTATATCCGCCGGCGTGCGGGCCATGGTACGGGAAAACAGCCTTTCCCCCAAGGACTTTGTCTATCCTGTTTTTGTGGTACCAGGGGAGAATGTGAAGGAAGAAATCCCCAGTATGCCGGAGTGCTATCATCTTTCGGTAGATAATGCGGTAAAGCTGGCCAGGGAAATCTATGCGCTGGGAATTCCCTCCATAGAGGTATTCGGCCTGCCGGAGTACAAGGATGAGATCGGCTCCAGCGCCTGGGATATGACCAGTCCGGTGCAGCGGGCCATCAAGGCCATAAAGGCGGCGGTTCCGGAGCTGGTGATCGTAGGGGATGTCTGCCTTTGCCAGTACACCTCCCACGGCCACTGCGGCAAGCTCTGCGGTGAATATGTGGACAATGATGCTACCCTGGAACTGCTGCAGAAGGTGGCCGTGAGCCAGGCCCAGGCGGGCGCGGATATCATTGCGCCCTCCGATATGATGGACGGCCGGGTGGCCGCCATCCGGGAGGCACTGGATGCCGCGGGCTTCATCAACGTATCCATCATGTCCTATGCGGTGAAATACGCCTCGGGCTACTATGGACCCTTCCGGGATGCGGCGGATTCCGCGCCTCAGTTCGGCGACCGCCGGGCCTATCAGATGGATCCGGCCAACGGGCGGGAGGCTCTGAAGGAAGTAGACCTGGATATGGCCGAGGGCGCAGACATCATCATGGTGAAGCCGGCGCTGGCTTATCTGGATGTGGTGCGTCAGGTACGGGATCACATCCATCATCCGGTGGCCGTCTACAATGTGAGCGGCGAGTATGCCATGGTCAAGGCCGCGGCGAAGAACGGCTGGATCGACGAAAAGCGCATTGTGCTGGAAACCCTTACCAGTATGAAGCGGGCGGGTGCCGATATCATCATCACCTACCATGCCATCGATGCAGCGAAATGGCTGCAGGAGAATAACTGACGGGAGGAACCATCATGCTGCATATGGAAAAATCCGCGGCGGCTTTTGCCGAAGCGAAAACACTCATGCCGGGAGGCGTCAACAGCCCGGTGCGTTCTTATCGCAGTGTCGACTGTGATCCGCCCTTCATCGCCAGGGCGGAGGGCAGCAGGATCTACGATATCGATGGCAATGAATACATCGATTATGTGGGCTCCTGGGGTCCCATGGTGGTGGGCCACGCCCATCCCCGGGTGGTCAGGGCGCTGCAGCAGGCAGCGACCCGGGGCACCAGCTACGGAGCTCCGACGCTTATCGAGAGCGAACTGGCCAAGCTGGTGATGCAGGTCTATCCCACTATCGAGGTCATCCGCATGGTGAACTCCGGCACAGAGGCCACCATGAGCGCCCTGCGGCTGGCCCGGGGGTTTACGGGTCGGGAAAAGATCGTGAAGTTCATCGGCTGCTATCATGGTCATAGCGACAGCCTGCTGGTAAAAGCCGGCTCCGGACTGGCCACCTTCGGCGAGCCGGACAGCCCCGGTGTCACCAAGGGGGTAGCCGCGGATACCATTACGGTGCCCTACAATGATTCCGCGGCCATTGAAAAGGTCATGACGGAGATGGGCAGTGAAATCGCGGCCATCATCGTGGAGCCGGTAGCCGGCAATATGGGCCTGGTGCTGCCGAAGCCGGGCTATCTGGAAAAGCTGCGGGAGCTCACGAAGGAGCATGGCACGCTGCTGATTTTCGATGAGGTCATGTGCGGCTTCCGGGCGGCCCTGGGCGGTGCCCAGGAAGTCTATGGCATTCAGCCGGACCTCACCTGCCTGGGCAAGATCATCGGCGGCGGGCTGCCGGTAGCGGCCTACGGCGGCCGCCGGGATATCATGAGCTATGTTTCGCCGGCTGGTCCTGTCTATCAGGCAGGGACTCTTTCCGGCAATCCGCTGGCTATGACCGCAGGGCTGGAAACCCTGCGGCTCATCACCGAGGACCGGGAGTTCACCCCGCGGCTCATCCGTCAGACCACGAAGCTGCTGGATGGCTGGCGCGCCAAGGCTGCCGAAGCCGGCGTCGCCATCCAGGCCCACCAGGCAGGCTCTATGATGGGCATATTCTTCAACGCTGCCGAGGTCATCGATTATGACGGCTCCGCCGCCTCGGACCAGCAGGCCTTCAAGGTCTGGTTCCGGGCTATGCTGGAGCAGGGCATCTATCTGGCCCCCTCCCAGTTCGAGACCATCTTCGTCTCCGGAGCCCATACGGATGAAGACATCGAAAAAACCATCGCCGCTGCCGGCAAAGCCTTCCAGGCCGTCGCCGCAGCGCAGAAATAAAAATAAATGCTGTGGCCGAAACGGATTTCTCAAAATCCGCCGGCCGCAGCATTTTTTGTATGGTAAAGGGGAATTGAATTTGCAGGGGAGTTCAGCGGGGCCGGAGAGTGAGGAGGCCCCAACGGGGGCACTTACTTATCCAAAGCCTCCACTGCTAGGGGAGGTGGCACGGCGAAGCCGTGACGGAGGGGTTAGCGGTCTCTGCCATGTCGCGATTCCTGGCTTTTTTCCAAGGCTGCAAGGTCAGCCAATCGAGGCAACCCCTCAGGCGCTGCGCGCCAGCTCCACCCGCAAGGGGATGGCGACTCACCTAGCAGGGGAGCCTTTGAGCAGGAGCGTGGTCTTTATTCGATATGGGCCTCGGCTTCGGGTTCGCTGGTGCGGCTGGAGATGATGACGCCGGCCAGTACCAGGCTGGCACCGATGAGACTGCCCAGGCCGAAGTGCTCGCCCAGGCAGAGTACGCCCAGGCTGGCGGCGAATACCGGTTCCAGGCAGAAGAGGATGCCTACCCGTTCCGGGCTGGTGTATTTCTGGGCGATGATCTGCGCCATGAAGCCGAAGGCGGAGCAGATGAGGCCCAGGTAAAGGATGGATGCCCAGCCCATGGCACTTGCGGGCAGCTGAGGCGTTTCCAGCAGCAGGGAAGCCCCGCCTGCCAGCAGACCGGCAAAGCCCAGCTGCAGCACCCCCAGGGTCAGGGCATCCGCCTTTTGCAGCGTGCGGGTCACGTAGAGCACCTGCACCGCGTTGAAGAAGGCGGAAAGCAGGCAGAGGATATCGCCGGGGTTCAGGTGCAGGCCGCCCTGCAGAGTCAAAAAGGCGATGCCCAGCACCGCCAGGGAGATGCCTCCCAGCACGGGCAGGGACAGCCGCTTGCCGAAGCAGACGGCTTCGATGAGGGGAATGAATACCACCATGAGGCTTACCAGAAAGCCGGCATTGGAGGTGGTGGTGGACTGGAGACCGGCGGTGAGAGCCGCGAAGCCCAGGAATATCAGCAGCCCCAGCACGAAGCCGCACTGCAGGGCCTCTTTTGTGATGTGCAGACGCCGCCCCAGAAAGAGTGCGGCCGCCAGGAAGGCCAGTCCGAAGCGCAGCGCGATGAGATTGTATGGACCCAGTGAGCCGAGCCCTTCTTTCATGAATAAATAGGATGAGCCCCAGCAAAAGGTCACGAACAGGATGAGTGCATCCGCTTTTTTCGTAGTCATTGGAATCGGCTCCTTTCTGTATATTTTTGATGTCTTCTCTGTATATACATTCTAACGAAAAAAAGAGACTTCATCTATGGTAGAAAGACACAACCGGAGCAGAGATTTTTTCACAAATTACAAACAGCTATGAATTCCACTGCAGACTTTACCAATCCAATGGGATAATTTTCGGTTTTGGCAGGGAACCAGGGCGGTGATGGCTAATTAATACAGCAGCAGTAAATACCATACAGGAGGATGAGAAGATGCAGAGTTTTGAATATCATTGCCCGACGGAGATTGTCTTTGGACGGGAGGCGGAGAAAAAGACCGCTGAAAAGATAAAGAAATATGGTGGAAGCCGGGTATTTGTGGTCTATGGCGGCGGCAGCGCGGTGAAGAGCGGGCTGCTGGGCCGGCTGGAAAGCCAGCTCACGGAGGCCGGACTGGCCTTTCAGGCTCTGGGCGGCGTGCAGCCGAATCCCCGGCTTTCCCTGGCCCGGGAGGGTGTGAGGCAGGCCATCGCCTTCGGGGCGGACTTCTTCCTGGGGGTAGGCGGCGGCAGCGTCATCGATACAGCCAAGGCCATTGCCCACGGTACGGCCAATCCGGATACGGATATCTGGGAATTCTGGTCCGGGCGCCAGCCATTGGAAAAGACACTCCCGGTGGGAGCGGTGCTCACCATCGCGGCGGCAGGCAGCGAAACCAGCAATTCCTCCGTGCTCACCAATGAGGAGACAGGCAAGAAATGCGGCACCAATACGGACCTGAACCGGCCGGCCTTTGCCATCATGAATCCGGAGCTCACCTATACCCTGCCGAAATATCAGATTGCCTGCGGCGTTGCGGATATCCTCATGCATACCCTGGAACGGTATTTCACCCAGGAAGAGGGCAATGATTTCACGGACCGGGTGGCTGAGGCCCTGCTGAAGAATGTTATTTTCCACGGCCCGCGGGCCCTGGCCAATCGCAAGGACTATGCGGCTATGAGTGAGCTCATGTGGTGCGGCAGCGTATCCCACAATGGCTTCACGGGTCTGGGCCGTACCCAGGACTTTGCGGCCCATAAGCTGGGCCACGAGCTCAGCGGCAAGTTCGATGTGGCCCATGGGGCCTCGCTGACCACTATGTGGGGATCCTGGGCGCGTACAGTCTATATGGACAAGCCGGAACGCTTTGCCCAGTTTGCTGAACAGGTCTGGGATGTGCATGCGGGGACAGCTGAAGAAAAAGCCAGGGCCGGCATCCGCCAGATGGAGGAGTTCTTCCGCTCCATCGGCATGCCTACCTGTTTTACGGAGCTGGGCATCGGCGTGCAGTCCGGGGAAACCCTGGAATATCTGGCGGATATGTGCACGAACTATGGTAAAAAGACGGTAGCGGTGTTCCATCCCATTGACCGGCAGCTGGCGCTGGAGTTATACAGACTGGCCAATCATTAAAACACAATCGATTTTACTGGGGAAGGGTATTTTTGAAGCTTTTCAAAAATACTTTTCCTCTTTTTTTTTGGAGAATTAAATACAGCTAAAACAACAACGATGGAAAACTAAACTGTTTATTATAAGGCATCTCAAGATATTAGTCCTAGAATATATGTGTGTATGTTCTTGAGAATACAAGAGGTAAACAAAGAAAAACAAACAATTAAATATTTGTTTAATAAAAAACATCCTTAAAAATAGCTAAAAAATAGCTTGACAAAATTAGTTAAATTTTTATAATAGAAAGTAAAGGAACATTAAATAATTTCTAAATTTTTACGGAGGTAGAAAATGCTGGAAGAATTGAAGAAACAGGTGGTCCGTTATGCACAGCAGGCGGATCGAAGCGGCTTATGCAAGCATCGCTCGGGAAATTTCAGTATCCGGGATAAGGATAGCGGCAGGATCTGCATCACTCCCACCGGCATGGACCGGGAGGAAATGGTGCCAGATGATGTAGTGGTCATCGATATGGAAGGGAAGGTTGTGGAATCGCTGAACCAGCGCCGACCTACCAGTGAAAGCCTGATGCACATAGCAGTCTATCGGGCCCGGCCTGAGGTAAGCGCCATCGCCCATACCCATTCCAAGACAGCCACTGCCTTTGCGGTCATGAAAAAGCCCATACCTGCCATTGTCTATGAGCTCTTCGTGCTGGGCTGCAAAAAGGGCTATATCCCCGTCGCACCCTATGGGCGCCCGGGAACGAAGGCTCTGGCTGAATCCGTTCTCAAACCGCTGGAGATTTCCGATGTGGCTCTCATGCAGTCCCATGGCGTGATTGCTGTAGCTGAAAATCTGAAGGAAGCCTTGCTGAAGGCCAGTTATGTTGAAGAACTGGCTGAGGTCTACTATATGACCCTGACGGTGCTGGGGAAGGAGCCGGAGGTGGTTCCAGTAGAGGAACTGGCAAAGTGGGAATATCCAAAGGGAATTGGCTGAGACCTATTGTATCCTGGAAAGGAGGGCTGCGGGATGCTCAGCAGTGGGTGAAATTATTTCCGGGTAATCCATATATAGTAAAAATATCATTTTAGGAGGGGAATTTTGTGAAAAAGCTTTTAACCGTACTCATGTGTATGCTGGTAACGCTGGCCTTTGCAGCCGGCTGCGGCGGCAACAAGTCCGCGGGTGGTTCCGGCGGTAAGGCAGTCAAGAAGATTGCCGTGGTAAGAAATCTGGCCGCAGGCGACCATACTCAGCAGTTCCTGGATGGCTGCGTATCTGAAGGCAAGAAGCTGGGCTACAAGGTAGATACCTTTGTAACCGATGGTATTGATTCCAAATGCCAGGAAACAGTAGCCCAGGTTATTTCCAAGGGCTATGACGGCATCATCGTTTCCCATGGGCAGCTGTCCTATTCCTATGATATGCTCATGCCGGCAGTGGAAAAGGGTATGAAGGTAGTCACCTTTGATACCATGCCTATGAAGGGCGGCGACCCGAAGGGCGAACTGCTTCCGGGCGTAACCTCTACAGCGCAGGACGACAAGGCGCTGGCAGAGCTTTCTCTCGGCCAGATGATGAAGGATTTCGAGGCCAAGGGCGGCAAATATCCGATGAAGGTTTTGAAGACCTTCATGGGACCTGGCGTACCGCCGCTGGATCGCCGCAATGTAATCTATACCCAGCTGGAACAGCAGGGCAAGATCCAGACTGTCTACACCGTATCCCCTTCGGATCCTTCCAATGCCCGCGGAGATGTGACGACGAAGGCAGCCGCAATCCTGCCGACCATTGCACCGGGCAGCGTGGATGCTATCTGGGGCTGCTATGATGAGCTGGCCAAGGGCGTTCTGCAGGCCTTGAACGATGCCCATCGCACCGATATCCCAATGTACAGCATTGATATTTCCAACGATGATATCCAGCTCATGGTAACCAACAAGGATGTGTGGAAGTCCACGGCATCTGTTGACCCGAAGCTCATCGGTATCGTCGATATGCGCCTCATGGCCATGAAGCTGAACAATATCGATACGCCGGATTATTTCACCTTGAAGGCCAACAATGTTATGACCACGCAGCTGAAGGATGATACGAAGATGACTGATCTCGGCAGCATCATCCAGGGCTGGGGCAATGCTGAGGATCCGGAAGGAGCACTCTACACAGACGCTCTGAAGGCCCTCTATGTGAACCCGTAAATCCCAGGGAAAGAATTGTTATGGGAATGGAGCGGCTATGGTGGATTCGCCGCCATAGCCGCTTTATTTATACGTGTAAAGAAGGTGATGCAGCATGAATAAGATAAAATTGGAAATGAAGGATATAGCCATTGAGTTTCCAGGCGTCAAAGCCCTGAAGGGCGTGGATTTCAGTACCGAAGGCGGTCAGATCCATGCGCTGGTAGGGGCCAATGGAGCCGGGAAATCCACCCTCATGAAGGTGCTGGCTGGGGATAATACCCATTATACGGGCCAGATCTACATTGACGGGAACCCGGTGGAAATCCGCTCCCCAAAGGAAGCGAAGGATCTGGGCATCGAGATCGTCTATCAGGAAGTGGACACCGCGCTGATTCCTTACCTTTCCGTGGCGGAAAATGTAATGTTCAATCGTCTGGTAAATGGCATGGGCAGCCGGGTGCTGGTGAACTGGGGCCGGATGCGCCGGGAATCAAGGGAAGTACTTAAAAAGCTGAATGTGGAGCTGGACCCGGATGCCATCGTGGGGGATCTGACCCTGGCGCAGAAGCAGATGGTGCTCATTGCTCGCTGTATGTCAGGAGCCTGCCGGATGCTGATCCTGGATGAGCCCACGGCGCCGCTGTCCAATACGGAGGCGGAGGAACTGTTCCGGGTGGTCCGGGGACTGGCGGCACAGAATGTAGCCATTATTTTCATTTCCCACCGGCTGAATGAGCTTTACGAGATCTGTGATACCATCACCGTCATGCGGGATGGGCAGAATGTGGTGCGCATGCCCTTGAATGAGGAACTTCCTCAGAACAAAATCGTGGAATACATGCTGGGCCGCAAATTCGATGAGGCCTATGCCAAGCATAAGGTGGCTATCGGGGAAACTATTTTCACCGTGGAGAATCTTACGGAAAAAAGCGGCAGCGTACAGCATATCAATATGTATGTGCGGGCCGGCGAGATCGTAGGGATTGCCGGGCTGGTAGGTGCCGGCAAGACAGAATTGTGCAAGACGCTCTTTGGCGCGCTGCCCCATACAGAGGGCTGCGTGAAGATGCATGATAAGGAAATCCACTGCAATTCGCCGCTGCAGGCGGTGAAGAGCGGACTGGCCCTGGTGCCGGAGGAACGGCGCAAGGAAGGCGTACTGATCAGCGAGCCGGTCTGTGAGAACATAACCATTGCGGCGCTGCAGAAATACTGCAACATTTTTTCGATGGTGAACCGGCGCAAGGAAAAGAAGGATGCCATCCAGATGATCAAGGACCTGGGCATCAAGACTCCCTCGGAGCAGCAGGCAGTGGCCTTGCTGTCCGGCGGCAACCAGCAGAAGGTTGTTCTGGGAAAATGGCTGAATTCCGACGCGGAAATCTATATCTATGATGAGCCTACAAAGGGAATCGATGTGGGCGCTAAACGGGATATGTACGAGCTTATTGAACGGCTGGCAGAAAAAGGGAAGGGAACCATTTATGCCACCTGTGAGTTCACGGAGCTGTTAAGTATATGTGATCGTATCTATGTCATGTACGATGGTCGTATTGTAAAAGAGCTGGAAGCGGCGAAGGCCAGTGAGCAGGAGCTGCTTTACTATTCAACGGGAGGCAGGGATTCAAATGGAGAAAGCAGTCAGCAAGCCCAAATCAGTTAATCACGACAAGATCATGGGGTTTGTGAAGAAATGGGGAACCATACTGGTTACCGTCGCCGTGTTCATATTCTTTTCCTTCATTAACTGGGATGATGATACGAATTCGAGCTTGTTCCTGACCACAGATAATATCATCACGATATTGCGGTCAATTTCCATCATGGCCATCATCGCCATCGGTCTTACCTATTCCCTGACAGTGAATGGCATGGATCTGGCAGTGGGGGCAACGGCAAATCTGGCCGATACCTTCATCATGACCATGTTTGTCTGGTACAACATGTCCATCGGGACTTCCATTGTGCTGACTATCCTGGCCTGCCTGACCGTAGCGATCATCAACTCCTTCCTGATCGTGAAGCTGAAGATACCGGATATGATCGCCACCCTGGCTGTCATGTTCATGTATCAGGGCGTTGCCCTGACCTATTCCAACGGCGGTGCCATCACGGAGCGCATGGTGCGCCCGGACGGCAGCCACGCGGACGGGCTGGTGCCCGCAGCCTTCAAGGCCCTGGGTATTGAGCCGGATCTGGTCATCATCATGCTGCTGGTGGTAGCCTTCGCGTTCTTCTTCCTGAACTACACGAAATACGGCCGGTACATGTATTCCATCGGCGGCAATCCGGAAGCGGCCAAGCTTTCCGGTATACCCGTCAACCGTTACAAGATCATTGCCTATTTCCTGTCCGCAGTCTTTTCCGCTATCGGTGGTATCTGTCTGGCAGCCCGGGTGGGTACAGCCCAGGTCAGCGCAGGTGATGCCTTCCTGATGCCGGCTGTGGCAGCGGCCTTCATCGGCTATTCCGTGGGGGGCGCCGGTAAGCCGAATGCCATCGGCACTCTCATCGGTGCTGTGCTGGTGGGTATTCTGGAAAATGGCTTGATCATGATGGCAGTGCCTTATTATGCCATGAATATCATCAAGGGTCTTGTACTGGCACTGGCGCTGGCCATGACCTATTCCATCGCCAAAAAATAAATTAGGGGGAAGCAGGAATGAAGGATTATAAGACGTATTTTTTAATGCAGGCACCGGATGTGCCGGATTATGTGAAGAATAAAGTACCGGACTTTTTCCCGGCAGGAGCCGACCTGGCCTCGGAGGAGATCGGGGATGGCAATCTGAACTACGTGTTCCGGGTAAAGGACAAGGTCAGCGGCAAGACCATCATCGTGAAACAGGCTGGCGCAGCCACCCGTATTTCCAAGGATATGATCATTTCCACGGACAGGGGCCGCATCGAAGCCAAGATCCTCCAAATCCAGGCGGAAATGGCACCGGGGCTGGTGCCGAAGGTATATCTCTACGATGGGGTCATGTGTGCCATCATCATGGAGGATATGATCGGCCATACCATGATGCGTACGGGGCTTTTGCAGCATGAGATCTATCCCCGGTTCGCCGAGGACATCTCCACCTTTATGGCTCGGACCCTGCTTTTGTCTACCGATGTGGTGCTGAATCACAAGGAGAAAAAGGAGCGGGTCAAGGGCTTCATCAATCCGGATCTCTGCGAAATCACCGAGGACCTGGTCTATACAGAGCCTTATAATGACTGCCGGAAACGCAATAATGTATTCCCGCCCAATGCGGAGTTCATCCGCAGGGAGCTCTATGAGGACAAGGCTCTGCACCTGGAGGTTGCCAAGCTGAAATTCCAGTTCATGAACAACGCCCAGGCACTGATCCATGGAGATCTTCACAGCGGCTCTATCTTCATCAATCAGGATCATACCTTTATATTTGATCCGGAATTCGCCTTTTACGGCCCCATGGGCTACGACATCGGCAATATCATCGCGAATATGTTCTTTGCCTGGTGCAACGGGGATGCCACCATCCGCAGCACAGCGGAAAAGGAAAAATTCTGCGGCTGGGTGCTGCAGACTATCCAGGAGATTGTGGATAAGTTCATCACGAAATTCCGGACAGTCTACAAAGAAAATGTCACGGATATCATGGCCGATACCGAGGGCTTCCTGGACTATTACCTGGGGGAGATCCTGGCGGATACTGCCGGGGTTACGGGCCTGGAACTAATCCGTCGTACCGACGGCATGGCCAATGTGAAGGATATTACCACCATCAGTGACGAGAAAAAGCGCACCCGGGCGGAGCGCATCGTCATCACGCTGGCCAAGGACTGCATCATGCATCGCAGCAGCTTCCGCTGTGGACAGGACTATCTTGATGCAATTCAGCGCGCAGTGAAAAAATTCTAAGGAGGAAGCGGCAATGGAAGAAAAAAGCATTATGGATTACGAGACCCTGGCATTGGACGATGAGGAAAATGCCCTGGTCATCATCGATCAGACGAAGCTGCCTGGCAGGACGGAGCTGCTGCATTTGAAGACCCAGAAGGAGATCTGGGTGGCAATCAATACCCTGCAGGTGCGCGGGGCCCCCGCTATCGGAGATGCGGCGGCCATTGGCATCTATCTGGCAGCCCGGGAAATCACGGCAGAGGACTATGACAGCTTCTGTCAGGAATTTGCCAAGGCCAAGGATTATCTGGATTCCTCACGGCCCACTGCAGTGAATCTCTCCTGGGCGCTCAACCGTATGGAGGGTGTAGTGAAGGCGGCCAAGGGGAAGACTGTGGCTGAGATCAAGCAGCTGCTGCATGATGAAGCGGTAAAGATCAAGGAGGAGGACATCTGGATCTGCCAGAAGCTGGGCGAATACGGCCTGACACTGGTGAAGCCAGGGGATGGCCTGCTCACCCACTGCAATGCAGGCCAGCTGGCCACGGCTAAATACGGTACAGCTACGGCTCCCATGTATCTGGGCCACAAGAAGGGGTATAATTTCAAAATCTTTTCTGATGAGACCCGTCCGCTGCTCCAGGGAGCCCGGCTCACCTCCTATGAGCTCCATGCCTCCGGGCTGGATGTGACTCTGATCTGCGACAACATGGCATCTTCTGTGATGAAGAACGGCTGGGTGCAGGCGGTGTTCGTGGGCTGCGACCGGGTGGCGGCCAACGGGGACGCGGCCAACAAAATCGGCACCTCCGGGGTGGCAATCCTGGCCAAGCACTACGGTATTCCCTTCTATGTCTGTGCACCGACCTCTACCATTGATTACAATACGCCCACCGGCGATGGCATCCATATCGAACAGCGGTCTCCGGAGGAGGTCACGGAGATGTGGTATAAGGAACGCATGGCACCGGAAGGGGTCAAAGTCTATAATCCGGCCTTCGATGTGACGGATCATTCCCTCATCACGGCCATCATTACGGAGTACGGTATAGCCCGGGCTCCTTATACGGAATCCCTGCAGGAGATCCGCAAGAAGTGCGGGCGGTGACCTGCATGGAGGAAGCAGCAAAGGAGGCGGGGCGGAAGCTCCGCATCCTGGCAGTAGCGGACCCGGCGGTGCAGGGCTATCCCCAGGAGAAAATCCTGGAAAATGCGCCCCTGGCCTGTTCGATGGATATCCTTCCCTGGAAGGAATACTACCCGGCCATGATGGATTCTTTCCAGGGCCGGCGGGACTATGACATAGTCATGGTGGCAGGCCATCTGTGGCTCAAGGAGCTGGCTGATCAGGGCTTCCTGGCGCCGGTGGATGCGCCGGAACCGGATATTCTGTCCGGCCTGTGCCATGATTTATCCTATGAAAATACCTGGTATCTGGTGCCTTCCTTTTTTGACGGGCATATCATCGTCTATCGCCGGGAACTGCCCGGTACTCCCTGGCCCATGATCATGACGCCGCAGGAGTATATCCGGCAGCTGGAAGCGCTTTATGCTTCGGGAAAAAGGGAATTCCTGGCCATCAAGGCGGATACCTCTGAGATCTTTACCGATGCGCTGCCCTTTATGCGCATGTATGGCGGCGATGCCTATGACGAGACAGGGCGGGAAATCTGCAGTACGCCAGAGGCAATCCGGGGGCTGGAGAGCTACTGCCGGTTGAAGAAATATGCACTGCCCGGTACGGGCAGCTTTGGCAATGAAGAGGTGATGGCGGCGCTGTTGGACAAAAAGGCTCTGGCCGCCATCACCTGGAGCGGGCAGCTGGGGCTGCTGGGCAGCCGGGCCGCAGAGTTCGGTTTTTCCGTGCTCACTACGGGCTGGAATACCGTCTGGTCCTTTGGCATCAACCGGCGCAGCGATGCGGTGCCGCAGTGCCGTCAGCTACTGCGCTATCTGAGTTCGACGGCAGTGGATCAGCGGGTCAGCACCGGCAGCGGTACGCCGCTGCATATGGGCTTTTACGATCCACCGGTCTATCTCTGGTGTGAGGCCCAGCGGCACATGACGGAGCTGGCCCGTCCGCTGCCCTATATCAGCCGGGCCGGGGAGAAAAATGCCGTATTCTACGGGCTGATTGCCCAGGCCTTTGCGGGCCGGATTTCTCCGAAAGAAGCGATGCAGCAGGCTGAAGAGCAGCTTCGGTCCCTGCAGGATTGATTTCAATACAGATTGTGAGGGTGTTAGATGCAAAGATTATTGAATGCTCCAGAAAACTACGTGGATGAAATGCTGGATGGAATCTATGCGGCTCATCCTGAGCTGGTCACCTATACAGCTGACGATAAACGCTGCCTGGTGAGCCGGTACAAGAAGCCGGGCAAGGTGGGCATCGCTACCGGCGGCGGCTCCGGGCATCTGCCGCTGTTTTTAGGCTATGTGGGCGAGGGGATGGCGGATGGCTGCAGCATTGGCAATGTATTCCAGTCTCCCAGCGCGGAGCAGATGCTGGCGGTTACCAAGGAAATCGATTCCGGCGCCGGTGTGCTCTATATTTACGGCAATTACGGCGGCGATATCATGAACTTCGATATGGCCAAGGACCTGGCGGATATGGAGGACATCGAGGTGCGTCAGGTGACCGCCGGTGAGGATGTGGCCTCGGCTCCCCGGGAAAAGGCTGATAAGCGCCGGGGTGTGGCGGGTATCTTCTACGTTTACAAAATTGCCGGCGGGGCGGCGGAAGCCATGCTGCCGCTGCCGGAGGTAGAGCGGCTGGCTAAAAAGGCCTGCGCCAATGTCCGCACTATGGGTATGGCGCTGACCCCCTGCGTGATACCGGAAAACGGCAAGGCCAATTTCACCATCGCCGAAGGCGAGATGGAAATCGGCATGGGCATCCATGGCGAGCCGGGCATTGAGAAGTGCAGCCTGAAGCCTGCGGATGAAATCACCGCCTCCATGATGGAACCGCTGCTGGCGGATCTGCCCTATGCGGCGGGCGATGAAGTGTCAGTGCTCATCAATGGCCTGGGAGCTACGCCCAAGGAAGAGCTTTATATCGTATACCGCAAGGTGGCTGAAATCCTCGGGCAAAAGGGAATCAAGGTATATCATCCCTACATCGGGGAATTCGCCACCTCCATGGATATGGCCGGCATGTCCATCAGTCTCCTGCGCCTGGATGGGGAACTGAAAAAATATCTGGCCATGCCCTGCCGCACGCCCTTTTTTGAGCAGCGTCAGCTGAAGGAGAAGTGAGCATCATGGAAGGCTGGGGATTGAAGGAACTGCAGCAATGGCTGAGAGAATGCGCGTCTCTCATGCAGGAAAATAAAGCGCTGCTGATTGAAATGGACAGTGCCCTGGGGGATGGTGACCTGGGGCTTACTATGACCACCGGCTTTGCGGCGGCCCGGGACAGCATCGCTGCCTATACCGGGACGGATCTGGGCAAGGCCCTCATGCTGGCCGGCCGGGATATGGCCCGGGCGGTGCCCTCCACTATGGGCACGCTGGCTGCCAGCGCACTGATGGAAAGCGGCAAGCGGCTGCGCGGGTCCTCCTCCCTGCAGACAGCTGATTTGCTCCAGCTTTCCGCAGGACTGGGAGCCGGCATCAGTCAGCGGGGCAAGGCCCAGGAAGGGGAGCGGACTATACTGGACGCTCTCTGTCCGGCCCACCGCCGGCTGAAGGAAGAACTGGAGGCAGGGAAGGCTCTGCCGGCTGCGCTGCAGGAGGCCGCTGCAGCGGCTGAAGCAGGTGTGGAAAAGACGAAAGAAATGCTGCCGGTTTACGGGCGGGCTGTCTATTACGGGGATAAGGTATTGGGCCATCCGGATCAGGGGGCCTATACAGGTATGCTCATATATAAGGCCCTGGCCCGGGTAGCCGGAAATTAAAGAAAAAGCTGTCGTGCTTAGGTGGATATCTTTTAGCAGGACAGCTTTTTCAGTTTTGGCTAATAACTCGGAACAAGATGTCCCCTACCTATATAGGTGGCAGGCACGAACGGAGATAACAGGTGGTGAGTTGATATCTCCCGCCTCGTTGAAACGCTGATTGGAAGGATTCCGCATTGCGGAATCCTGAACAATGGCGTTATAAATCTTACTTGATTATTTACCTGGATTTAGTTAAAATATGGATACTAGGACGAAAGTGTATTTCTGATTTTGCTAGCAATAATAGAAAGGAGGGGAGTGGATGGTTACATTAAGCGAAATTGCCAGTCAGGCCAATGTTTCCAAGGCTGCGGTCTCTTTGGTGCTGAACAACAAGGCAGGCGTAAGTGCGGAGAAACGGGAGGAAATATGGCGCATCATCAAGGAAACCGGTTATCAGGCCAAAAATAAAAAAAGCCAGGGGACCACGCATACGGTCCGTTTCATCAAGTACAAGGAAAAGGGCTTTATGGTCAATCAGAATGGGGATTTCATATCCCGCATCGTGGATGGCATCGAGTACATGGCCCGGAAAAACAATTTTGCGCTGGCTATGACGAACCTGGACAATACGAATATTGAGGCTATGGTACCGGAAATCAATGAGGAAAACGATGCGGGCATCATCTTCCTGGCTACGGAATTCGATATGGCCAAGGCACCTCTGCTGGATGAATTCAAGGCACCGCTGGTCATTCTGGATAACGAGATGAAGTTCATGAACCGCAACGTAGTGGTCATGGACAACGAATACGCGGTCTACCTGGCGGTCAAGCATTTATATGATATGGGCCATCGCCGTATCGGCCATATCACCAGTGAGTATGCGGTGAGCAATCTGCGGGCCCGGACCCGGGCTTTTCGCCAGATGCTGGAGCGGTTTGGCCTGCCGCAGTATGAAGAATATGAATACGTGGTATCCTCGGATATCAATGATTACTGTGCTTCGCTGCTGCCGCAGCTGGATCCGGAAAATCTGCCCACGGCGATCATGGCTGATAATGATATCATCGCTATCAATTCCCTGCTGGCGCTGGAAAAGCTGGGGAAGAAGGTGCCGGATGACATCTCTGTGGTTGGCATCGATGATCTGACCATCAGTGCTATTACCCGGCCGGAGCTTACTACAGTGCGGCTGGAAAAAAAGCGCATGGGAAAGCTGGCGGTTTACCGCCTCATGAATATGCTGCAGGACAAGGATTATGCTCCGATGAAGATACTTACGGGAGCCGAGCTGGTGCAGCGAAAATCTGTGGCACGGATATGAAAAAAGACTTCTTTAGGCAGGGCCTTATGGGCCGCAGCCAAAGAAGTCTTTTTTATGTCTGCAGATTGTACGGATCATGGGAGCAGGTGACGGATGCAGAGGGTCACGAAGCAGATCACCGCGATGAAGAAGGTGAAGTATTCCACCCGCTTCACCGGTGAGGCGTAGTGGATGGGAATGTCGATGACCCGGGGGACATTGCTGGCCAGCAGGGATACGGCAATGGCTACGTAGAGAAGCACGTTGGTCAGCGGACTGGTGTGGTAGATGGTAAAGGCCTTCAGCAGTAAAAATACGGCAAAGGCAATGAAAAAGTAAGCAAATTTATCCGCGTGCATGAGAATCACATCCTAAAAGTCTTTGCTGTAATATTCGCCACAGGTAAATAAGAGTCCTGCTGCCGGAAGAAAAGCTGGAAATACTCTTGTCATAGGGGATGGTTAATGGTAAACTAAGTTGTGATACTTATGGCAGCTATGCCTGTAGGAGGAAATTGAACTTATAATGGAAAAATTAATCATAAATGGCGGCCGTCCGCTGAAGGGCCGGGTAAAGATCAGTGGGGCCAAGAACGCGGTGCTGCCTATCATTGCAGCTACGCTGCTGGGACAGGATGTGCCCAGCCGGCTGGAGGAAGTGCCGGCGCTGGAGGATGTGCATACGATTTCGGAGGTCCTGGGCAAGCTGGGGGTGCGGGCCGAATTCGATGAAGATAAGAATACACTGCTGGTGGACAGCTCGGTCATTGCCAGCTGTGAGGCACCCTATGACCTGGTGCGCAAGATGAGGGCTTCCTTCCTGATCATGGGCCCGCTGCTGGCCCGTTGCGGCCATGCGAAGATTTCCCTGCCCGGCGGCTGTGCCATCGGCACCCGGCCCATCGATCTGCATCTGAAGGGCTTCGAGGCGTTGGGAGCGGAGATCGAGATCGGCCATGGATTCATCGAGGCCAGAGCACCCCAGGGACTCAAGGGCGCCCGCATCTATCTGGATTTCCCCAGCGTGGGGGCAACGGAAAACATCATCATGGCCGCTTCCATGGCGGAGGGCCAGACCATTATTGAAAATCCGGCCCAGGAGCCGGAGATCATCGACCTTGCCAACTATCTGAACGTCATGGGGGCCCGCATCCGCGGTGCCGGAACCAATGTCATCAAGGTGGACGGGGTACAGAAGCTTACCGGAAAGAATTACACCATCATCCCGGACCGTATCGAGGCGGGCACCTATATGGTAGCCGCGGCCATGACACAGGGAGATGTTTATATTGAAAATGCCATCAGTGAGCACCTGAAGCCGGTCATCGCCAAGCTCAAGGAGGCCGGGGTATCCATTGAAGAGGATATCGACGGCATCCGGGTGACCTGCCGGCAGCGCACCAAGGCGGTGGATATCAAGACCATGCCGTATCCGGGGTTTCCCACGGATATGCAGGCCCAGTTCATGGCCATGCTGGCCATTTCGGAGGGTACCGGCATGGTGACAGAGACGGTATTTGAAAACCGTTTCATGCATGTGGACGAGCTCAAGCGCATGGGGGCAAACATCAAGATCGATGGGCGCACCTCCGTGGTGGAGGGCGTGGAATCCCTCACCGGCTGTCAGGTCAAGGCAACGGACCTGCGGGCGGGCGCGGCCATGGTACTGGCCGGCCTCGTGGCCGATGGAGAGACCCAGGTGGGCTATATCCATCATATTGACCGGGGCTATGACAATCTGGTTGCCAAGCTTGTAGGTTTAGGGGCGGACATCCGCCGGGTTGAGAAATGAGAAGCATAGGGGCTCCCTTTTCCAGGGAGCTTTTTTCGTGAAGGAGATGGATTATGACAACGACACAACGACATTTGCTGCTATTGTTCGCTTTGGGGCTGGTGCTCTTTTTTATCGGGAATTCTTCCATCGTGATCACTGATCCGGTGGAATCCAACTATACATTGACCGCATCGGAAATGCTGGCCTCCGGAGACTACATGTCACCGCGCATCTATGGAAATTACTGGTATGATAAGCCAATTTTCTTTTACTGGGAGCTCATCGGGGCCTTCAAGGTCTTCGGCATCAATGAGTTCGCGGCCCGGTTCTTCCCGGCTGTATTCGGCATCATCGGCCTGTTCATGACCTATGGCTTTGCCCGGAAGATCTATGACGCGAAGACGGGGCTTATTTCAGCCCTCATCCTCGGGACTTCCTTCGAGTACTGGCTGATTTCCAAGACGGTGATCACCGACCTCACCCTGTTCGTGTTCTTCAATGCGGTGCTGGTTTTCTTTTATCTGGCCTATCGGAGCCAGAACAAGAACTACTATTATCTCTGCTATCTGTTTTCCGGTCTGGCAGTGCTCACCAAGGGACCCATCGGTCTGCTGCTGCCGGGCTTCATCGTGACGGTATTCATCTGCCTGCGCCGGGATTTCGGCGAGGTGAAGCGCATGAAGCCGGTGCTGGGAACGCTGATCTTCATCCTGGTGGGGGGAAGCTGGTACTATGTGATGTATCAGCTCCATGGCAAGGAATTCATCGATACATTCCTGGGCATCCACAATGTGCTGCGGGCTACGGTATCGGAGCATCCCCGCTGGGATGTCTGGTATTACTACACGGGTATTTTCTTCCTGGGCTTTTTCCCCTGGTGCTTCAGCCTGCCGATGGTGATCGCCAAGTACTGGAAAAAACGCCAGTGGCCGGTCATCGACCAGACCACCCTGTTCCTGCTGCTCTGGGCACTGCTGGTCAATGGTTTCTACCAGTGCATGGCTACGAAATACACCACCTACACATTGCCGGGGCTGCTGCCTATTGCCATTTTGGCGGCCCGGCTGCTCTATAACCATGAGAAGCTGATCAAGCGGCTGATGGTGTTCAATGTTTTCTTTTATATCGCGCTGACGATTTTCGTGGCTATTCCGGTCTGCCGGGATGGGGGCTATTCGGGCAAGAACACCGCGGCGGTATTGCAGAGCCATGTGAAGCCCGGGGACCTGGTGGTCAGCAACGGTGACTACAAGACCTCCGTGGTTTTCTACAGCCGCACCATGGTCTACAACCTGGAGCATGCGGCCACCATCGAGGAGGACAAGCCCAAGGCCATGAGCTGGAGCAGCAAGAACGTCATGCCCTTCATCGCCTTTGAGGAACTGCCTGCGGATAAGGATATCTACCTGGTGCTGAACGAGCGCCGCTATGATTCCTTCAGCAAGGACTTCAATCCGGCGGAATGGCAGCTGCTGGAGGACCTGGGCAAGGCAAGAGTCTATTACCGCCCGGCCAAATAAGCCGTATCCATACTGCAGTCCGGCAGGGCCTGTGAAAACAGTGCCCGGGACTGCAGTATTTTTATGACCAGCCAGGCTGGCTTCATATTAAAATCAAGAAAAATATGATATAATTCGGATCAAGAAGTCCCTTATCTCTTTAGGTGAGAGGCGCGAGAGGAAATAACAGGTGATGAGTTGATACATCCCGCCGAATTGCGACGCAAAGCTAGTCCCTTGTGGGAAACGCTGAGGGGAATGATTTCGCCTTGCGAAATCTTGAACAATTGCGTTATAATCAAGGCAATATGTGTTTTGGAGGTCTTACTGCATGAGTAAAATAGAAGAGCCGCTGTCACTGGCTCATATAGAATGTCCGAACCGGGTGATCCGATCAGCGGTGCACAGCTTTTTGGGAACCCTGGATGGCCGTATGACAGAAGCGGAATACGATATGTATCGTGAGCTGGCCCAAAATTCAGTGGGAACCATCATCACCGGGCATTGCTGCGTATCGCCCCTGGGGCGGGCAAACCCGGAGCAGATCAATATCTTTTCCGACGACTACATTCCCCAGCTGAAAAAGGCGGCGGAGCTCATCCATGGAGAGGGCGCCCGTTTCGTGGTACAGATCAGCCATGCCGGTCCTCGGGCGGTGGATGTGGAGGATCTGGTGGACGTGGTGGCCCGGCCCCTGAAAAAGAACCGGGAGGCCCGGGCTTTGACACTGGCGGAAATCGGTCAGATCGAGCAGGACTTTATTCAGGCGGCCCGCCGGGTGCAGCAGGCCGGCGCGGACGGGGTACAGCTCCATGCGGCTCATTCCTATCTGCTGTCCCGGTTCATCGATACCACCTTCAACCAGCGGACCGATGACTATGGTGGCAGCGCAGCGAATCGCTTCCGCATCGTGGAAAATATCGTGCGGGGCATCCAGTCAGCCTGCGGGCCGGATTTCCCCATTTTCATCAAGATCAACAGCGATACCAAGGCGGACAATACGGCCTATGAACAGGACATGATCTACATGCTGGGCCGTATGAAGGAGCTGGGCGTCGAGCTGGTGGAGCTGTCCGGGGTGGACTTCATCAATCAGCCCCGGGATGGGCGCCTCTACTATCTGGAACGGGCTGCCCGGCTGCGGGCCCAGGTGGATATTCCCATGAGCCTGGTGGGTGGCATCCGCTCCCTGGGGGACATGGAGCAGGTGCTGGCTGCCGGTATGGATATGGTTTCCCTGGGACGGCCGCTCATTGCTGAGCCGGACTTCGTGCCCAAGGTGCTTGCCGGACAGGAAAAAGCGAAATGCGTATCCTGCTGCCGCTGCTTTGTGATGCCCCATATGCATCCTGGCGTGCGCTGCGTATTGCGCCGGCCCCGGAAGAATAAGAGCTGACAAGACAGCCCATCGGAAAATTCTGCCTTTTAGTTTACAGGTTGACAACTGATTTTTTAAGTGGTATATTATCCTGCAATAGGATGTTCCGCATACAAGAGACATCCTTCGTATAAAATCCATGGATTTTGTACGAAGGATTTTTTGTTCCCTTTTACAGTACATCCGGAGAAATCATATGTATATTTTGCAGGAAGAGGGTCTTTGTATGAATGGATTAATGATCGTAGGTCTGGCCATTGTCGTCTTTGCGGCTGCCTATCTTGGCTATGGCCGCTGGCTGGTGCGGACCTGGGGAATCGATCCCCGGGCAAAAACCCCGGCGGTACGCCTGGAGGACGGGCAGGACTATGTCCCCGCGTCCCGCTTCACCGTCTTTGCCCATCAGTTTTCCTCCATCACCGGTGCGGGGCCTGTGACCGGACCAATCATCGCGGCTATGTTCGGCTGGCTGCCGGCACTGCTCTGGCTGCTGGTGGGAGGCATCTTCTTTGGCGCTGTTCAGGACTTCACGGCGCTGTACGCTTCGGTGAAGAACGATGGCAAATCCATGGGCATGCTCATTGAGAAATACGTGGGCAAGACCGGCCGCCGCCTCTTCCTGCTGTTCTGCTGGCTCTTTACCCTGCTGGTCATCGCGGCCTTCGCGGATATCGTAGCCAATACCTTCAACGGTTTTGCCAAGGACGGCAGTATGGCAGTGCCCAACGCGGCTGCCGCGTCTATTTCCATGCTGTACATTTTCGTAGCCATGGCCTTTGGCCTTTTCATCCGCAAGGTAAAGCCCCAGGGCGGCATGAAGCTGGCAGTGGGCATCGTGCTCATCGGCGCTATGCTGGCCGCGGGCATTTCCTTCCCTCTGTACTTTGACGCCTCCGTATGGCGCTATGTGGTCTTTGGCTACTGCTTCATCGCTTCGGTGCTTCCCATGTGGCTGCTGATGCAGCCCCGGGACTATCTGAGTTCCTTCCTGCTTCTCGGCATGGTGGCCGGCGGCGTCATCGGTGTGCTGGTGGCCAATCCTACCATCGAGATGCCGGCCTTCGTGGGCTTTGAGGTGAACGGCAAGCCGCTGTTCCCCATCCTTTTCATCACCATCGCCTGCGGTGCTGTTTCTGGCTTCCACAGTCTGGTATCCTCAGGCACCTCTTCAAAATCCATTGCGAATGAAAAGGATATGCTCACCGTGGGCTACGGCTCCATGCTGGTGGAATCCCTGCTGGGCGTTGTGGCGCTGGTCATCGTATGCTCGGCAGCCAAGGGCGGCGTGCTTCCCCAGGGAACACCCTTCCAGACCTTTGCCGGAGCCATCGGCGGCTTCTTCGTAATGTTTGGTCTGCCCCAGCACGTATCTGCCTGCATCATGACCATGTGCGTTTCCGCCCTGGCCATGACCACCATCGATTCCGTGGCCCGCATCGGCCGCATGTCCTTCCAGGAACTCTTCACTCCGGCGGAGGGGGAGACAGCAGGGGCTTTCAGCCAGCTCTGCTGCAATAAGTATTTCGCAACGATCATCACGCTGGTGCTGAGCTATATGCTCTGCCTGGCAGGCTACATGAATATCTGGCCGCTCTTTGGCGCTGCCAATCAGCTGCTCTCGGCGCTGGTGCTCATCGCACTGGCCGTATTCCTTCGTACTACCGGCCGTCAGGGCTGGATGCTTTACATTCCCATGGGCGTCATGTTCTGCGTCACCATGACAGCACTGGTCATGAGCGTCTATGGAATTTTCAACAAGCTCATGAATGGCGGTTTCGTCTTCATGATCGATGGCCTGCAGCTCATTCTGGCGCTGGCCCTCATGACCCTGGCTGTGCTGGTGGTCAAGCACTGCGGCAGGGAGCTGATCTCCGGCGAAGCCGAGGAAAGCACACCGCAGCTCGATTAATTCGTATACAGATTTAGCCATTTGTATAAATATCCCGGAGAAATGTCCGGATACCCCGTCTTGGACACTCTCCAGGCATCGCCTCTTTGGGCGGTGCCTTTTTCTTTTGTCGGGGCTCGTGTATAATAGTAAGAAATAGAACCATTCCGAAGGGAGTTCGATGGAATATGAAAAAATGGCTGAAAAGCGCGGCCTGTCTGGCCGCTTTTCTATTGCTGCCGCTGTCTCTGGCACTGGCGGCAGCGCAGGAACCCTGCTGGCGGCTGGATGCCCCGGCGGAAATGGGGCTGCCCCGCAGCTTCCGCACCAGCGGCGATGCTTTTTCCGGCGGGGAGCTGATATCCCGGGAAGGGCTGGACTGGCTGCGCATCTCTGGCAGCGGACAGCCATCGGAGGCCGGGCTGTCGGTACTCTATGACCATATCCGGGAACTGACCATGGCACCGGTGTATCTGCTGGACCTTCGCCAGGAATCCCACGGCTTTGCCGGCGGCAACGGCGTGAGCTGGTACAGCCAGCACAACATGGCGAACCGGGACAAGACGGCGGTGCAGGTGGAGGCCATTGAGCAGGAGCAGCTGGCCGGCCTGGTGGACCATGAGCTGGACGCTGTTCCCCTGGGACATGAGGACACTGCCTCCTTTGTGCCGGTGAAGGCCGAGGTGAAAAAGGTGGTGACAGAGCGGGAGGCGGCGACACGGCTGGGCTTCCGCTACGTGCGCATTGCGGCTCCGGATCAGATGTGGCCGGATCCCCAGGCAGTGGATGACTTCGTGGACTTTTATAAATCCCTGCCCGATGAACCGGTCTGGGTTCATTTTCACTGCCAGGCCGGCCATGGCCGCACCACCATCTTCATGGTGATGTACGATATGCTGCGCAATCCGGAACTGCCCCTGGAGGCAATCGCTGCCCGCCAGGCAGCCCAGGGCGGCAGCAATCTGCTGGCTCCAGTGAAAGGCCAGGATCGGACCGCACAGCTGAATCGGGACCGCCGCATCAAGCTGTGTCTCTTCTACCGCTATGTGCAGGAAAACAATGGGGCCGGCTATCCGACCAAATGGAGCGACTGGCTCAAAAAGCAGGCAAAATAAGATAAGATAAGAACAGGAACGCAGGCTGTTCCTGTCTACCGTTTAAGTGGGTTCGCTGTCTTAATGCAGCGGCCTCCTTTTTTTGAAGTTGGACTGGGATAAAATCTGTCGGCATCTATGCTATAATAAAGATATATGCAGGGACGGGGCCGTGGTAATTTGAAGGAATGGCAGGAGGCAGGCTGCGATGAAGAATGGTAAAAATAAAACTCCGCTGGAGCGCCTGCGTGGTTTTTTGGCGGGGCGGCGGCAGAAAACGGTTTTGCTGGATGAGCTGCAACGCTTTTGCGGGGGGATGGAATATGAGGTATTCCATCAGGCTGTGCGGGAACTGGAGACAGCGGAAGTTTTGCAGGGAATCAAGGCGGCGGGGCAGGATTTTGGTGGACTTAGCCGTAAATACAAAATTTTTGCCGGGCGGCTTTTTTCTGCTGGGACAGAGCAGATTCAGCGGGAAATCCAACAGGATGCTATGAGCGGCCTGCTGGATTTTTCCTGGTATTATCGCCAGTCCATCGATTGCTGGCAGCAGGAACGGCCCTGGTTGAAAAAGCTCAGTACATATCTCAGGCGCCGGCAGGCGAGGCCGGCATTGGCATCCGTGCAGCAGCGCTCCTATGAGATCTTTGGTGATGAAAAGTTTTTGCTGGAACAGGGACATGCACTTTTAAGCCATGTGGGGCTGCAGGAGGCGGAGCTTGGCATCGGCGGGCAGCCGGATCCACTGATGCTGGCGGTGAATTCCCGGGGATTGGGACTGCCGGTTTGCCAGCATCTCGTGGTGGAGAACAAGGCTCCTTATTATGGTTTGCTGCCGTTTTGGTCGCAGAGTGACTTTACTTCGTTGATTTTTGGTTCCGGCTGGAAAATCGCGGGCAATATTCAGGAACTTCCGCGGCAGTGTGGGCAGCCGGAAAAACAGCACATCGTTTGGTATTTTGGTGATTTTGATTGGGAGGGCCTCAGCATATGGCATTCGCTCAGCGGACTCAGCAGCATGGAGGTGCGGCTGGCGGAGCCTTTTTATCAGGAATTTCTGAACTATGTGCCATCCACGGGCAAACAGAATCAGCAGAAAAATCCTGTCGCGCTGGATGCCTTCTGCAGGCATTTTTCTGTACCAACAGCGGAGCGCTGGCGTGGAATTTTGCAGGGAAAAGGATACTATCCGCAGGAAACTCTATCCGGGGAGCGGCTGCAGAAATGTTGGGAGGAATTCCTTGATGAAGCTGGAAAATTTTCATGAACGGATGCAGCGAGTATTGCTCATGGCCCCGTTATATCGGTTGGAGCGCCGAAGGTTCCAGGCCGTTGATGGCGCGGAGATTTCCGGGATGGAGCTGGGTCTCATGACATTGCTGTTTTTTTTCGAACACATGCTGGATGGGCGTAAAAAAAGCGGTATTCGCAGTCTGGCACTTTTTTTGCAGGAACAGAGCAACGGTCAGCTTTTTGCGGAGACGGAGGAATATGAGAAAATCTCCCGGGAAATCGTTAGTGTATTTCGACCGGCAACGGGCCGCCGGAACGAAGAGGAATTCTACAATTGGGAGACACATCGGGCGGATCGGGTGCAGTACTCTTATCTGAAGGCTGACAAGGCGGATATGGAGGCCAATGAGCAGTACTATGTACTGGATGAGCAGGGACTTGAGCTCATCTTTGCCACGAAGGAATATTTCAATGAATTCCAGCTCTCCATCAACCAGCTGATCCTGCGCAAGCAGCTGGAAAAAGGGCAGTTTGTGCTGGCATTGCGCCAGATCGAGGAAATGCGGCTGGATGTGGAGACCATCCATGACCGTATGCTTCGCATCCGGCAGGAAATCCATCGGAATATCGTTTCGGAGGATACCCTAAAGCGCTATCGGAAAATCGTGGCGGATATCAATCTGCGGCTCAAGGGCGAAGAAAAGGAATTCCTGGAGCTTAAGGCCTTTGTGTATGAGACACGGGACCGCATCCGTGATAATGTCGACAAGGACCCGGAACGCCGGGCCTACGCGAACATACTGGAGGTGGAACGCCGGCTGGACCGGGTGCATGGCGCCCATCGCAAGCTGCTGCAGGAGGGAATCGAGCTGGGAACATCAGCCCTGTCCGCAGCGGAGGAGGCACTCTATTTCTCGGGCATCGACAGCTTCAATTTCGAGCAGGAAATCACCAGCCGCCTGTTTGCGTCGCCGCTGCCCATTACGGCTTCGCGGCGGCTGGTGGAACCCTTTTTATCCCTGGAGCTTTGCCAGACCTGGTCGCCCCTTTCGGTATTCCAGCCGCAGCGGCTGGAACGGCTGGAGCGGGAGAGTACCCAGGAGAGCTTTCCGGATATGGAGGACCTGGAGGCTTCCGGAGAAAAACTCCAGAATCTGCGGGAGCATTACGCCAAAATCATCCGCTATTTACTGGACTTCATGGCAAAGGAGACGGAAACCACGCTGGCTGATTTTCTGCCGGCGCTGGAGGAAAAGGCCCCGGAGATCTGCAGCAATCGCCAGTTCTATGTATTGTGGCTCTTGCTGCATCGGCGGGGTGAACTGCGGCTGGATGCGGAGACCATCGGGGAAAAATCCGTCTACAGCGGCATCCGGCAGGCTGTGCCGGAGCTGCAGAGCCTGCGTGTAGTGGAAATCTCCGGCGAACTGGAATGGCAGGATTTTCGTATCAGCAATATGAGGATAGAGGTGACTTTGCAGGATGGAGTATAGTGAGAAAAAGATTTTGGATGCTTTTACCCTTTATGCCCGGCTGGCCAGCAGGGGAGAACTGCTGAAGCTGGACGCGGCGGCCTATTTTGACGATGAGGATGTGCGGGCCCTGTTGGAGAACTATGTGAAGGCCGTGCAGTGCACACTGGTCAGCGATTCGGAATATCTCTACCTGCTGCCTGTCTCGCTGGAGTCTCCTTTCCATATTTCCAATGATACTTTTAAGAAAAAATATCTTACGGCAAAATCTGTCAATATGGATATCTATCTCATGTACATGGCGGTGATTGTGCTATTTGGCTGTTTTTATGACAGCTATCAGACCATGGATCCGCTGGAATTCGTATCCATGGAGCGCTGGCTCACCAGCATGGATGCGCGGATCGAGGCCCTGGCGCAGCACAGCGAGGAAGAACTGCAGGCCAGGGAACTGGAAATGAATTTCAACTGGCTGGCCATCCTGCGCAAATGGTCGGATATGGACAGTCTGAAGGAGACTGTGAAAAAGCAGGATGCCCGCACGAACAGCCGGCTGAGCTTCCTGAATATGACCCGGGAATTTCTGCTGCAGCAAAAGCTCATCCGCGAGCTGGGCAACAACGAGCTGGCGCTCACCGAAAAGGCACGGACCATCGTGAGTGCTTATTATATGGAAACCGATTATAACCGTGGAATCATGGATTTCATGTATGCCTGCGATCATCAGTCGAAGCAGGAAAAGGAGGAGCAGGACCATGCCATCCATCAGTAAAGTCCGATTCACCAATGTGGTTTATGACAATGGAAATAAGCGCTACATAGATACTACCTTTCACTTTGATGGCTTCAATGGCATCCTGCTGCTGGAAAATGGTGCGGGCAAGACGGTTTTTGTGCAGACCTTGATCCAGGCAGTGCTGCCGCATAGAATCGTGGCGCAGCGGAAGATACAGGAAACGCTGCAGCTCACGAACAGCATCGCCCATATCGCCGTTGAATGGATCCTGGAGGATCGGCCACGCCGCTATGCACTTACGGCAGTATCGCTCTTTATGAATAACCGGGAAAATCTCGCATCGCAGCAGTTTGCGATGGAATATACAGCCGAATCCGCTGATCGGCTGGAGACACTTCCCTTTACTCGGCAGGAGTCTGGCCAGAAGCGGCCGGCGACCCGTGAGGAGATGGCTGCGTATTTTCGCGGGCTGGCGGAGCGTTCCATGACCGCAAAGTTTTTCTCGGAAAGTGACACGCTGCAGGCCTACCAGAAATATCTGGAGGAGCATTTCAAGATCATCCCTGCAGAGTGGGGAAAGATTGCCGCTATCAATGAAGTCGAGGGTGGTGTCGAGGCATATTTTGAAAATTGCCGCACCACGAATGAGCTGGTGGACCGGCTCCTGCTGCCCACGGTGGAGGAAGGCTGCCGTGACAGCAGCGACAACGAGGAACGGGGGAACGGCTTTGCCGAGCTGTTTGAAAAGCAGCGGGAGCATTTCAAGCAGCAGGTACGACTGCAGAAGCGGATCGAGGAAATGCAGGGCATCCTTACGGCACTGGATAGCTATACGGAGATCCAGCATGAGCAGTATCTGTCCGAACAGCGCATGCAGGAGGTCAATGCGAAGCTGAAGGCTTTCTATATGCAGGCCGGGAAGGCCCATGGGCAGCGGCAGGAGAAGCAGATCCTCTTTGATGCCCAGCTGAAGGAAATCACGGACAGCCTGCAGGAAAACCAGCAGGCGCTGGAAGCCTGTCAGGTGGCGCAGGCCAGACAGCACAGCGATGCGCTGCAGACGAAGGCTGATGCCGCCCGGCAGGACTGGAGCCAGGCGGAGGAGGCCCGGCAGCGGGCCGCTGCCCGGCTGCAGAATTTGCTGCTGGCCCGTATGAAAGGCGAGCTGCAGCAGGCTGGCCAGCGGGCGGAACAGCAGCGGAAGGCGCTGCGGGAGCTGGAACAGAACCCGGAGACACAGGAGCTGCAGGCGGCCCTCGAAGAAAATGCCGGTCGGCTGCATGGCTGGTTCGTGCAGGCGGAGAAGCGGATCCAGGAGCAGCTGCAGCTCCTGCAGGGTCAGCTGCTCCGTGAACGGGATGAAGCTGCCCGCCTGCAAAAGGAGAGGCAGCAGTGTGAACAGGAAAGCCGCGCTGCTTTGCAGGCTGCGGGTACCAAGGAGGGCGAAATCCGCGTGCTGCTGCAGCAGCAGGAAAAGATCGAACAGGAGCTTTTCCCCGATGGCGTCCATCGGGATGCGGCGCTGCAGCAATCCATCTGGCAGCAGGAAGCGGCAAAGCTGGCGGCAGATCTGGTGGACTACGAGGATAATATCCGCTTTTACGAGGCGGACCGGAAACAGCTGCAGGCAGCATTGCCGGCGCTGGAGGCGGACGCGGCTGCCTGGAAAAAGGACGCTGACGCCATACGGCAACAGCTGGAAATCGTCGATAATGACGCGGCGGCGCTGCAGCACGGCCTGCAGCAATGGCCGAAGTGTGCGAATATAGCGCAGAATGCCCGGGAAATATACCAGCGCGGGGAATTTTTCCAAAATCAATTGGGCGATGAGATCATTCTCGTCAAAGATAAAGAGAAGGAACTGAACTACGAGTGCCGTCAGGCCCATCGTTTTCTTGATCTCTATGGGGATATGGACGAATTCAGTGCCGACCCGGCACTGGAGGCCCAATTGGAAGAACTGAGCCGTGATTTTATTTTCTTGAAAAGCGGCGCGGAGCTTTTCCGTCAGTACAGCCAGACCAGCCCGCTGACCGGGCAGCAGCTGTATGAAAAATACCCCTTCTGGGCTTCTTCTGTCATTACTGGAGCGGATGAGCTGGAACAGCTGCAGGAACGCCTGCAGGCTGTTTCGGATGAGCTCATCCAGCCGGTGTTCCTGCTCACCGAGCCGGAACTGCGGGCTTTGCTGGAGAATGGGACGGCGCTGCCCCAGCGGCAGATCGTGCCGGATTACTGGCAGAATGTGATGCCGGAGCGTTTTCATGGCTGGCTGGACAGCCTGCGGGAAAATGCCCGGGTATTCGATCAGCGGCTGCAGGAGAATCAGCAGATCGGCATGCGGCTGCAGCGGACCGCCGGGGATCTGCAGAGTTTTTTGCAGAAAATGCCCTTCAGTGAGTATGCGGAGCTGCAGAGCAGCCGGCAGACACTCATGAGCAAGCTGGAAATACAGCAGCGCAAGATCGAACAGAGCCGTACGAACCTCGCGCAGGATCAGGAAAACCTCGAAAAATATCAGCAGAACACCTATGAAGCAAAGCAGGCAAAAATGGAACTTGACCATAAGCTTCAGCGCATGACGGAATATTTTTCCCTGCAGGAGGAGCATCGGCAGGTCATCGCTGCCCGCAAGGCCATCATGGATCGGATTTCCGCCCTTGCACGGCAGGAAGCCGGCCTGCAGAAGGAGCTGGATACGCAGCGGGAAGTCCTTGAACAGCTGCAGCGCGATGAAGGCTCGATGCAGGGAAGCGTCCGCCAGCTGCATACCAAGCTGTATTATGAGGAGGTCCAGCAGGCGGATATCCTGTCGGATGACACCGACTATGATGTTCTTGCCGATCGGCGGCGCCAGCTCCAGAGCCGGCTGGAAGGCTGCAATGCGAGCCGGGGCCGTATTGAAAGTGAGCTCAAAAACGCGGAAGGGACAGTCCGGCGCCTGGAAAAGGACATAGCCGTATTGCGGGAAGAAAGCGATAGCCCGCTCGATGAGCAGCTTATCTATCCGGAAAACGGGCAGGAGGAAGAGGAACGGCTGCGTCGGGACAAGAAGCGTCTGATCGCTGCTGTGGATCGGACACGCCAGGCCGCTGATACCTGCAGCCTGGAGGCAAGCAAGGCTGCCGGCGCCTGGGAGGCGGAGAAAAAACGTTATGATCGGAAATACGACCGATTCATCGAATTTTCCGGGGCGTTGGAGGAAGTGCACGCCTCCCTGGAAAAGCAGCGCCAGATCCTGCTGCATCAGCAAAGCGACGGACAGCAGGCGGCCAAGGAAAACCATGATGAAATGGAACGGCTGCAGCAGCTTTTGCAGCGGATGGAACGGAAAAACGAGAAATTGGAATTCGCTGTCGATGCGGTAGAAGAGGCCGTCCTGGCCGAGGAATGGAAGAGCGCGGATGCCGTGCGCCTCACTGAAGAAATCCAGCCCCGGATGCAGACGGCGGAACAGCTTTTCAATGAATTGGCTGAAAAACGGCAGACCAGCCAGCAGAAAAAGGATGAATTCATCCGGTATTGTGAAAATCAAATCCGGGAGGAAAAAATGCGCCGCCGGGTAGCGGATGGCATTCGCAGCAAACAGAGCTACGAAGAGTTCGTTGACTGGAAGAATACCATTACGAACAATATCCATCAGATCATCGGACTGTCTGAATCCGAACGCAAGGAGCACTATGAGCACATCGAGCGCATGGTGGAGCATATGGCTATGTACCTGCAGGAAATATGCCGCGGACTGCTTGAACTGGCAGCCAAGACCCGCATCAAGGTCGGCGAGGGAACCAAGGACATTTACAGCATTCATATACCGGTTTGGAAGGATGCGGAGGCGCGCAATACGATCCGCGGCTATCTGAACGATATCACGAAGCGGCTGGATGCTCCAGAATTTCAGGACGAAACCCGGCACGAGGACACGGTGAAGGTGAAAAAGGAACTGCAGCGCCTGCTGCGTACCCAGCAGATCATGAACCGGGTACTGGGCGAGCATGCGGTCAAGGTCAAATGCCGCAAGGCAACGAGTGCCCAGCTTTTCTCCGAGCGCCCTTATAGCTGGGAGGAATCGAACCGCTGGTCGGGTGGAGAGATGTGGAGCAAGAATATGGCGCTGTTCCTGGGATGCCTGAGCTATCTGGCGGAAAAGCGCTGCCATGTGAAGCGTACCAAGTACAACAACAGGGTGGTACTGGCGGACAATCCCTTTGGCAAGGCATCCAGCGACCATGTACTGGACCCGGTATTCTTCATCGCAAAGGAACTGGGCTTCCAGCTTATTGCACTGACAGCCCACGAGGATGGAAACTTTATCCGCAAATATTTCCCGGTGGTCTATAGCTGCCGCTTTGCCAATATTGCCGGGCAGAAGGGCAAGGTATTGCAGCCGGAAATGGAAATCAAGACGGCGGCCTTTGAAGAACTCAAACCAGAAAATAAGGCCCGGCTCGATGAGTATCAGGAAATGGGACTGTTTTAACTGAAAATAGCAGTGTGAGGGCTGCTTTGGCCAAATAGTATGGAAATACAAAAGACAGCCATGGGGTTGTCAGAGGGGGGCAATTGTGCAGAAGGAAGAACGGCTGGCGGCTTTGAGCAAGGAACAGCTCATTGCTCTTATCGATATTTATTCTAAAAATTGGCTGGCTATGGATGGCGTCTGGTTTCAGTCCGTGGAGCGGAAGCTGGGCATGGAGGAAGCCATGTTCCATGATGTGGAAATATGGAAGCGCTTCACTGTCATTGAGGCCAAGCGCATCAAGAAATTTCTCCAGCTGCCGGAGCATCCGGGACTGGATGGGCTGGAGCAGGCGCTGCAGTACCGGTTTTATGCCAATATCAACCGGGATGAGATCCTGCGGGAGGGAGAGGCCCTGATTTATCGCTCGGTGGACTGCCGGGTGCAGCGGGCCAGAGAACGCAAGGGAATGGAATTCCATCCCTGCAAATCCGTGGGCGTGGTGGAGTACGGAGGCTTTGCCCGCACCATTGATGATCGTATCCGGTGTGAATGCCTGAGCTGTTATCCGGAGCGCAGCGATGATACCTGCTGCTGCTCCTGGCGGTTCTGGCAGGAAGAGGCAAAATAGACGTAAAGATTGGAGAATAACGGATGCAAAAATATCAATGTGAGGAATATGGTGTATGGCTCGGTGATGCCATGCTGGCTGAAATGATGGATTCTATCACCAAACCGGCATTGGTTGCCATCGCCCGGGGAAAAGATCTGATGATAAAGCAGAGTCTGCGCAAGGCGGAATTCATTGAGCAGCTGTCAATAGAACTGCTCCGTCCGGACATGCTGCGGCGCTATTTGTTCTGGATGCCGGGAGTGGATATGTATAATCTGTTGTGTGCTCTGGAGTTGGATGGCAGGCGGCTGGAAAAATATTTGGGGGAAGAGGTTCGCGATTTCAGGATGGGGAGCTGGTTTTGTGATACTTCGTATGCTCGTTACCTGGAGAGGGATGAAGAGGACGACTACCTTGTAGAATTGCCTTGCGATTTGGTCGCTGTGCTGCGGACTCTCCTGGATGAGGAATTCCTGGCACAATACGAACAGTATCTATGGCTGCAGGATGTGCTGATGATGGGGAGTGCTCTTTATCAGCTGATTCCTACGGATATTTTTCTTCAACTGCTGGAGCAGCGGCCAGGATGCCAACTATCCGAAGAGGATGCTCTTAAGGCCATTGACATGCAGCCGTTTGATCTTGATGAACGCTATAGGATTCAGGACGGATATATTGTGTCTTCGCTGGTTGCGCCGGAACGCTATTCTCTTTTTCGAAGGAGGGGGAATGAACCTTACTACATACCATCAGAAGAGGATATCCGGCAGCATTCTTTTGATACGGATGCAGCATATCCAATTCTTCAGAGTTTGTTGCGTAACATGGCAGCTAAATGGGGCGATTTAGAAAAAAATGGTATATTGGACATCCTGCCTGTGATTTCCATGGGGATGATGCTGGACACATCTGAGAAGCAGATAAAGGGCTTCATTTGCGAGGAATTTGATGGAACTGATGTTTTGGATCAACTATGGCCGGATGTGCAGGAATATATGCGCAAGATGCAGCCCTATACCCGCCGGGCGTGCAACCACGGTTTTTCAGATCATGAACTCCGGGAGAGGGAAAAGGCAGACCGCCGCGCCAAGAAAGCGCCCCAAAAGGCTGTGGCAAAGAAAGACAATGTAATCTCTCTCGATGAACAGCGGCGTAAACGCAAGAAGCATAAAAAAGCTAGAAGATGATGGACGGGCATTTCCTGCCGCGCTGCGATGCGAAGCCAAGTTACTTGCGGAAAACGCTGCTTGTAATAATTTCGCCTTGCGAAATATTGAACAATTGCGTTATAATAAATAGGCACATTAGACCTGCGGTTGTAGCTCAGTTGGATAGAGCATCTGCCTCCTAAGCAGAGGGTCGTCAGTTCGACTCTGACCAATCGCACCAGTAAAATCAAGGCCTCCCGAGAAATCGGGAGGCCTTTTCTGACTCTTGGTGTCCGTATTTGGTGTCCATGAGCTTCCTATTTATTTGTAGGCTTTTCTGCTTCGTGGAGGCTGTCTTGCAAAATGTTGTCCATGACGTTAGCAGTTTCGGTTTCTGCGTGCTGCATCAGATGGCTATAAACCAACTGCGTGGTGGTCGAATTCGAATGGCCAAGCTTGCCAGCCACGGTTCGAAGATTTACACCAGCCGTAATGAGATAAGTTGCTGTCATATGACGAAAGCTGTGTGGGGATATCTTGGGAAAATCATGTGCCTTGATAAAGCGTTTGAGCCAGCAGTTCATGGCACCGGGACAGCCGGGATGGCCGTTCCATGTGGTAAATAAAAAGTCCTCGTCAAAGGTTTTGCCGCCTTCCCATTTGTTTGTCAGAGCCAGTCGTTCCTGCTTTTTCTCTTCTCGGTAGTCTTTGAGCCCCTTGGCTGCGTGGGCAATCTGATTCAGGTTATTGCCGATGGCTTTGAGCTGTTGGAGCATCTCCGGCAGGTGTTCAATCACCCGGATGGGATGGTTGAGGAGGCAAGCAAGGCAAAACGCATTGACGGATTTGCCGGAAGGTGCCCGGCGGTTCTGATATTGGCTGAATTCTGCATCGTTCATGCAGATGAGAATTTGATTTTTACGATTTCGCATAATGTAACCTCCGGTTCATTGTGAGATTGTGAGAGGGGTCCAGAGGGGAGGCAAAGCCCCCCTTGCAAGCTCCGTTTGGAGAAGCCGAAGGCTATCCAAAGGGGGAGCTTGCAATAGCACAAAACCTTACTTCGATGCTGAGCGCATGGACGTTTTGTGGTATACTAGGAACAGGAGTGTGAGCTCATGAGAAGCGGGCAGCTTCTCGTGAGATTGCACACTTAGTTCCGGTGTCTCAGGCAGGAACACGAGCGGGAGATGATCTCATTTGTGCCGTCTACGACAAATTGGACGTTGCCTGTGCCTTGACATTTTGTACAGTCAGGATCGGCAACAGGCGCCTGCAACGATGGGGCGAGCTCGTAATTCTCTTCCAAAGCACTACAAGCCCGGCCCCATTATTGCGTATATTGGGGGTGCGCTGGAGATTATCCAGCTGTTTCTTGCATCGGTCCAGCGCATAGGACTGGATCAGTGAGGCGACCGTAGCAGGAGAAATCTGCAATTTCACGGCTAGGTCTTTGCCCTGTAAAACAGATTTCGGAGAATCAACAACACAACAACACTTATCCACAGGAGTGTGTTTCTCTTGTTGTTGTTCTTTATTTGTCTCTGTCTCTTGTTCTGTCGTTACGTTTTTGTCACATGGGATAACATGCAAGTCACTTTTGGTCACTTGATCTAGTTATCGTCGTCAATCGCCTGTTCAGGGAGCTGGCAGAAATTGAGGAGTACCGGCAGCAGAATTTGATGGTTTTGTTGGAGATATCGAAGAAGGAGAGTATCTGTACGCTACTTCATATGTTGTGAGCAATGGTGTCTGTATTAGGAACTGGTCGTGTATGCGGTGAAGTATATCTCAAGGGAAGCAATCTGATACCAACTACCAATAATATCAATGAGACGGGTTACTATGACAGTTATTGTAAACAGTATGGAGATGCGGCAGTGAAGAGGTATAAGTATCAATGCTCATTCTGTCGTAACGGGATGAAGGGATTTGAGGTGAGTGTCGTTGCCATCTTTAACGCATGTATGTCACTGGACTAGGCATGGCTGGAAGCATATTACAGCTGAGGAAGCTGCGCGGAAATATCCTGTAGGAACGGTATCAGCGAGTAGTGGGTTGTTTATGTGTGAGCTGTGTAATCAATCTGTCACGCTAACGAAGCCGGGTCAGTATCAGCGTCATTTCAGGCATGAAGGTGATGATGCAGATATAATCTGTCCGGATAAAAGGTCTGGGAGAAATGCGAATATAGATTATTCGCCGCGAGAGTATGAATTGCCAATTCGCATTAAGGATATCAGCGCAAACCACTTTATGCTGGAGTTGGGGCTGCTTCCAGTGCCAGAGGAAATTTTAGCAGAGCAAAGCAGCCAAAAGATTGTAGTATGTAATAAAGCAGCCCAGCGTCAGACGTATTTGGTGGAGCGACTGAGAGCGGATGGGATTACCTATTTGTCGATAGGTAATGTGCCTGCAACAAAGTATTATGTTGAGGCCGGAGAAATTCTCAACCAATTCTGGCCGCGAAAGGTAACGGGAATCAGCTGTAACGGAACCGTATTTGAGAAGAATTCAAGGAAAAAGCTGGTTGAGAATGCGGATGTCCAAATTGGTCGGGAATATTATTTGCTTTCTCGGAGGGCTATAGCTTGTCACGATGATATCCGTATTGAAAAAGTTTGTGAACAGTGGACTGGAAGGACTTGCTGGAAGGTGTATGTCATCAAAGCCACAGCGTTTTCTGAGTATGCGGCAAGGTTTTTCTTGGGGTTGAAGTGTCGTCTGACTGATTCGCCTTTATTGATACAGCCGATTTGGCCGATTTATGTGGAGAAGCCTTATGTCATACAGCATAATGAACCAAATTGGATCCTGCATGTGAGCGGCGATGAAGGAATATCCGTAAAGACATCGCCTGCGGTTCGTATTCAAGCAAGATCTTTGCCAGGCATGGAAGGACGCATATGGGCCATGCCTTGTAATGATCATCAACAGTTGTTTACGGTAGGCCGCACAACGGTATTGCAGTATCTCTATTTTTGGCGAACGGAGCTGCAGGCAGTATCTGCTCTGCCTCAGGTCAAGGTAACGGATTTGAATGGCGAAGAACTTGGCTCAGGCCTTTTTAATCATTTGCCCAAGGAAAAAACTTTATGTATTATAGCACCTTTTGACGGAATAATCGTGATCCGGGGACAAGATGATTTTGTCATAGAGAAAAGAAATATTTCTGCTGCCCAATCCAGTCTATTGTCTGAGCTGAAAATGGGGTATCAAGTAACGGTCTATCAAGGACTGGATGCTGTATGGTCTATTACTTTCGAGAAAGAGAAAGAAGCGGGCATATCTAATAAAGATGAAGAAATTGCTAAACGGCTGGCAAATTATCGTGGGGAAACGCTGCCAATCGTACATTCGCTTGGCAGCTTAGCGGCTAAACTGGGTGAGTATCCAAAGGTAAAGCAATGGCTGTATAAAAAGATTCGTCAGGGTGAAATGCCTGCAGCGGCATATCGGTATTTTAGGAGCGTTATTTCTTCACGATAAACAGGGAGGTTAGGCAAAGTGGAATATACAGAGAAGTTAACGGATGATGAAATCAGATACATTTGCGAGCTGATTGGAGGGGTGCCCTTTAAGCAATTGTATAAAGCGATGCCAAAAGGGTTTCAGCGGATTTATAAAGGGGCTCGGGCAGAGAAGTTAAGCCGGGAAGATGCGGTTAGGCTTGCTTTTGAACATCGAAAAGAGCCATTTTTAGATAAATTCATTAATGATCGACTTCGGGAATGGATGCAGCAAATTGATGAGTATAGTAACGCGAAGACAATTGAAACACAGGATCAGGAAAGTGCACTCTTAATGACGCTTCCTGAGTCGGTGTTTTCTGATAGGTTGGACATTTATTTTAAGCTGGCGGGTATTGACTGTTCGGCACAGATGTTGATTCTTGTTCAGGCGGGCTGTAAATTTTACGCGGATTATAAAGAGGCATTGCGTGTAGAAAAAGAGCAGGATGTACAAGTGAATGAGCAAGATAACGCCTGGGAAGTTGAAAAGAATCGGCATGCACAGAGAATAGAAACACTGCACAATGAACTGAGCAAAAAGACAAATGAGCTGGATGAAATACACAAAACTGCTGCCGGGCAGGAGGAAAATATCCGCGCTCTGACGGATAAAATTGCAAAATATGAAGCTATGATTCAGGAATATAAACCTTTGAACAAGTATGGTGAGACGGAAACTACAGAATATAGATACCGGTCATTGTGCAAGGTATATATTAACAGCTTTGGTGAAAAAAAATTGAGGGTAAATTGCAAGTGCAAATTGAACACCAATATAATCAAGAAACATTATCAATAGCATAAACTTCATCGAGAAAACGGTCGAATAGTTCCGTTGGTGTATGGTAGCCAAGAATGCGACGTGGACGCTGGTTCAGCGTATCGGCCATGGTCAAGACATCTTCATCGCTGAATGGCTCTATTGATGTACCCTTCGGGATGAAATCCCTCAGCAGTCCATTATGACGCTCGTTTTGAGGACGTTCCCATGAGCTGTACGGATGCGTGAAATAGATGGAGGTGCCAAGTCTCTCAAACTTGGACAGTGTCTCGAATTCCGGGCCATTGTCGGCGGTCATCGTCTTGAATACCTGACTGAAACGCTCTTTGCCGTATAGGTCCTGCAGTTTATTCATCGCATCCTCAACACCAGCACTGGTACGTCCTGAGATACGAATGGCTATGTAGTTGCGCGTTACCTTTTCCACAGCGGTAAAGGCAACGGCCTCGCGGCCTTCTCGCTGGCCAACAACCGTATCGATTTCCCAATGACCGATTTCGGTTCCTTTGCTGACAATAGCTGGGCGTTCTTCAATGCTACGGCCTTTCATACGCTTGTTCTTGCGATTCCATTTTCGGTGCCGCTTACGCCCCAGTGCCTGCGGAACATCAAAAAGAGAAAGCGGCAGCTTGCCAGCCCAAAGCATATTGTAGAGCGTTTTGGTACAGGGAATCTGCGCAGGCTGAAACAAGTTTTGCAGTCTGGCATGGCCAACACAGGTATCCAATGACCACCGCTTCTTACGGACATGTTCAGCCATCCATTGGATGAAGGGCTCGCAGTTATCGTTATCAAGCTTGCAGGGGCGTCTGGAACTCTTACGATGCTCCTTGTACACATGCTGTCCGCGCTTAGCCGTATACTTCGGTATACGGCCACGACTGCCTTTACGCTCTGGTGTTCCACGTCGTAGTTCGTAATAAACGGTAGTGTGCGCACAACCAACCGTAGCTGCAATGCCACGAAGCGAATAGCCCTGCTCATGGAGAGCTTGAATCATGCCGCGCTCATCCAGCGTGAGATGGTGACCCAGTTTACGACTTCCCTCGATTGTGTTAAAATTGGATTGATCCATAGTGATTACTCCTTTGTTTGTGATGTTTCGCAAAACCATTTTAACACAGGAAGTCACTATGGATTTTTATTTTTTGATTAACTGTTCAACTTCATTATACAACGGACCTTTAATCGTCAGTCGGGTAATTTCGAATATTATACCGCCAGTGATGTCAAAAGCATGTTGACGAAAATCAACGAGTCGAATAAGGGCAGAGGGGAAGATATCGTTCGCTTGTTTAATGGCAATACCGGTGAGATAGTCAGACAATGGCGGGTAGACTGAATGCGTAGAAAAAAATTTACAGCATGTAAAATGTAAAAAGCTGTCGCATCTTGTGCAAATGCGGCAGTTTTTTGGTGTCGTTGTTTCAGGATGGTGTATTGCCGGGAAAATGTGCTGGGAGTGTTGTCTGTGCAAATTCTGGCTGTCTTACGTCGGCTGTAGTCGATTCCATCGAGAAAAAGCCTTTCCGGCGATTTTGCCACGGTGCAGCATACCATTGCGGCTGCGGTGCAGGCATGTCATGTAGAGGTAACGATGCTCATTGTGCCGGGGAAAAATGATGCGTCAGAGGATATGGAATGCGAAGCCGCCTGGCTCGCATGGCTGTCGGCGGAACTGCCTATTCATATCAGCCGGTTTTTTCCGTGCTATGAGGCAGGGGATATTCCGGCTAGAGGAGAAATGAAATGCGAGAATTAATTGCCTGTTGCGGGTTAGACTGTGAAAAATGTGAAGCTCGTAAAGCAACGATGATGAATGACGATAAACTGCGGGAAAAAATAGCGCAGGATTGGTCGGCGCTGAATCATGTTCTAATCACGACGGAAATGATTAATTGTATGGGGTGTCGGGCAGACGGGGTAAAAACGCCCTTTTGCGCTGGTATGTGTGAAATCAGAAAATGTGCGCTAGATAAAGGATTTGCAACTTGTGATGACTGTCAACAACTGGAGTGCTGTAAAACGGTGGGGATGGTTGTCGGAAACAACAAAGATGCTTTGGAGAACTTGCGAAAAGGCGAGTAAATCAGGACAGTCTTATGCAAGGAGAGAAACGAAGGGAATATGGAAAGAACTTAAAAACAGTAGATTCTTGACAAGTAAACGATCGTTCACTATACTATTAGTAAACGATCGTTTACTAATAGTAAGGAGGTATTATGGATACAAAAGAGCGCATTATGTGGGAAGCCGTTAAGCTTTTCGCCAAAGAAGGGTATGAAGCAGTATCTGTGAGTCAGATCGCTGATCAACTTGGAATGACGAAAAGTGCGTTATACAAACATTATAAGAATAAGCGGGATATTTTTGACAGCATTCTGCACCATATGGAAACCTTAGATCAGGAGAACGCATCTTCTTGTTCGATGCCGGAGTGGCCCAGTGAGGTAATGCCGGAGGCATATCAGCGGGTCGAAATAAAGGAACTGGTAGACTTTTCTGTAATGCAGTTCAGGTATTGGACAGAAGATGAATTCGCGGTGAGCTTTCGACGCTTGCTGACATTGGAACAGTATCGTAATGAAGAGATGAGGAAGCTCTATCAGCAATATCTGGCATCTGGTCCGCTGCGCTATGTAGAGGATGTATTTATTGGGATGGGCGTTGATCGGTTAAAAGCTAAGGACATGGCATTGGATTTTTATGCACCGATGTTTTTGATGTACAGTATATATGATGGCATGGCAGATGGGGATAATATTGTTGAACAGTTGAAAGATCATATTTGTCTTTTTTTAAAGAAGTTTACGAGGAGGAAGTAATTTGAACTATATTTTGAGTCAGAAATATGATACACCTGAGTTGCAGAAGAAAATTATGGGGCCTAATCCAGTCAAACTTGCGGAAGAGTTATTACAAGGCAATCAACTGCCGGAGAGAGCTGTAGTATGTGATTTGGGAAGTGGGCAGGGATTGACCTCTGTTTTTCTAGCGAAGGAATATGGTTTTACTGTATATGCAGTTGATTTATGGAGCGAGCCGTCAGAAAATCAGCAATTTTTTACATCGATGGGGGTTTCGACGGAACAAGCTATTCCAATCCAGGCAGATGCACTGGCACTCCCTTTTGAAAAGGATTTTTTTGATGGTGTTATAAGTACAGACTCGTATAATTATTTTGGACGGGATAGTGCATACCTGGATCAGCATTTACTGCCTTTTGTGAAACCGGGTGGCTATGTATATATAGCTATTCCTGGGATGAAGCAGGATTATCATGCAAATATTCCGCAAGAGTTGTTGCTTTCATGGACACCTGATCAGCTGGACTATTTGCAGGATGTAAGCTATTGGCGAGAAATGGTGGAGCACAGCCAGGCAGAGGTGCTGGATGTTCGGGAGATGGAAAGTCATGATGAGGTCTGGGAAGATTGGTTAAGGCAGGATAATGAGTACGCTATTGGCGATCGAAAATCAATGCGGGCAGGTGCAGGAAAATATTTGAACTTTATTGCTATCGTTTTACGAAAAAAGATGCAAGAATAATAAGGCTGCTTATCGGCAGCAGCAGATGTCGATAAATAAGGGAGGGACGAATCATGATGATTCTTTGTATTGCAGTGGCTTCATACAAAGCTGGTACAGCGACACCTGTATGAAGCGACAGATGGTCGCTGACAGCCAGCTTTGCTTATAGAGGAAAGAAATGAATTTTAAGCAAAGAGGGTAAACAAATGAACTTTAAAATTGTGGACATGGAAAGCTATTATCGGAAGGGTGTGTTTCGTCATTTTTCCGAGGACTGCAAGTGCTCAATCTCAATGACACATCGTTTGGATGTAACGGAACTGGAGCGTTATTCCAGAAGGACAGGTAGGAAATTTTATATCAATTTTTTGTATCTGCTGGCAAAAGTATTGAATTCGCGAGAAGATTATCGTATGGGGTACCTATGGCAAACAAAGCAGGTAATTGTATACGATAAGATCAACCCCACACAGTACATTTTTCATGACGACACGGAAACTTGTACACCGGTGTATACGGAGTATCAGGAGAATTATGAAAAATTCTATGCAGGCTGTGCTGCAGACATTGCAAGAGCGAAGACATCCAGGGGATATGGACTGGACATGGAACATCATCCTAATTGGTTTGATGCATCCTATATTTCCTGGTTGTCGTATGATTCACTCCATATTGAGCTTCCAGATGGGTATCTTTATTTTTTACCAATCGTAAACTGGGGACGCTATCAAAGAGAGGGAGAGCGGTTAGTGATGCCAGTAAGTGTCCGCTTGAATCACGCAACAGCAGATGGGTATCTTGTATCGAAGGTTTTTCTGCTTATACAAGAAGAAATAGCAAAATTCGTGACACGGCACAAAATTAAATCATAAGAATTTTCGCATACAGATTGCAGTCAGTTGAACTGTTGCAATCTGTATGTGTTAATTGGAATATATCCAGCAAAAAATGAAATGCAAGAATTAATTGCCTGTTGCGGGTTAGACTGTGAAAAATGTGAAGCTCGCAAAGCAACGATGATGAACGACGATAAACTGCGGGAAAAAGTAGCGCAGGATTGGTTTGCGTTGAATCATGTTCTAATCACAACGGAAATGATTAATTGGTAACTGCTCAATAACATAGTGTATTAAAAAAGCACAGCCCATATTGTATACTCAAAGATACGAATATGGGCTGCGCTCTATATTTTATTTGCAATGATTTATAATCTCCAAACTCCAGGGCAGATATTTCTGCAATATCTCCGGCTGGCGTTGGAAGGGCTCATTCGGCAAATGCTCTAACAGATAGATCAGATATTTATATGGATCGATTTCATTTGCCTTGCAGGTCTCCATAAGGCTGTATATTGCTGCGCTGGCGGTGGCTCCCTTGGGACTGCCGCTGAAAAGCCAGTTCTTCCGTCCAATGGTAAAGGGGCGGATGCTTCCTTCCGCTAAATTATTAGAGATATTGCAGCGGCCATCCTGCAGGTAGCCTTCCAATCCTTTACGGTTTGCGGCAGCGTAGTTCATTGCCTGGCAGAGCTTGGATTTGGGCAGTACATTGCCTTTCTGTGTTTCAATCCACGACCAAAAAGCCTGCAAAAGCGGTTTTTCTCGCTGCAGACGTGCCTCCTGGCGCTTTCCTGGTGAAAGTTCGGCCAGTTCCTGTTCTATGGCAAACAGTTTATTGATTTGTCCGATGCCTTCTTTGGCAAGACTGCCGGAAAGGTCATCCACTCCGGGCGCGATGGCATCCACGAAATACCTTCGGGCATGCGCCCAGCAAAGACATCGCGTGACATCCTGCACTTTTTCGTAGCCAACATAGGCATCGGTATGCAGGAATCCATGGAATCCCTCCAGATATTCTTTCGCACAGCTGCCGCTCCGACTGGGCTGGTAGTCGAAAAGCCGGATCTTATGCAGCGGTTCATATTTGCCGCTGGTATAAAGCCACATGTAAGATTTCGTGGTATTCTTACGACCTTTTTCGCCCAGTACCTGTACAGGTGTCTCATCTGCGTGCAGGCAGGTTTCCCGCAGGAGTTCGTCCTTTAATGAATCTACTACCGGCAGCAGCCAGTCTCTCGCTGCAAGGATGATCCAATTGGCCATGGTGCCACGGCTCAGTTTCACGCCAAGGGTCAGCCATTCCTTTTCCTGCCGGCTGAGCGGTACTGCATAAAAGTATTTCTGCAGCATGATATGGGCAATACTGGATGCCGAAGCCATGGAATGTGCCAGAACCGGTTTAGGAAGGACAGGCTTTTCAATGGAAAAATGTTGTTCCTTCCGGCAGGCGCGGCATTCAAAGGTTTCCTGATAGATGTCGATGACCTTAACTTCTGCTGGAATGAATTGCACTTCCGTACGGATAAGTTGTTCGCCCATGGATACGAGTTCCGTACCACAGCGTTTGCAGCTGCGTTCCTCCTGGGAAAGAGTGAATACCTTCTTCTCATGCGGCAGGTTCTCCAGCATTTCCCTGCGCTGCCCGGTCTGCTTTTTCCGCTTATGTTCCTGGACCGTCTGCAGTTCCGGTTCGGGGGCACTTTTCTTTGCTTCCTGTTCTGCTTCATCGAACAGATTGATCTGCCCATCGAATACGACCTTGGTTTTCTCGGACTTTCGGCCAAACAGATTCTTACGCAAAAATGCATTCTGTTCCTTCAGCCGCTGGACCTCCGATGACAGATTCTTATTTTCTGCAGCAAGTGAGTCAATCTGATTCTGCATCGCAACTTCTCGTAAATCTGTCATGGTATCCTCCCCTTAAAAAGATGTATTCCCAGTATAACAGAAAAAGGCTTAGATTCCTAGAAAAAACTGGGAACCCGAGCCTTTTACATACAATTTTTTACCTGTATCTTTTTGACCGCCTTGGGCTGGTCAAGGGAAAGCCCTTCGAGCAGCCAGCGAAATTCCTGTGGATTCAGCATCCGCAGGGCATCTGGAGCAGCCGGCCATTGAAAGCGGCCGTTTTCTAACCGTTTATACAACAGAACAAAACCATCGCCTTCCCAAAACAGGGCCTTGATGCGGTCATGCTTGCGGCCGCTGAACAAAAACAAGGCTGGCTGAAATGGATTCAGCTTGAATTTCTGCTGTACCAGCGCTGCTAAACCATCGATGGATTTACGCATATCCGTCTTTCCGCAGGCCAGATAAATCTGGGATGCGGATAAAAAATCTCCTAACATAAGGGCTGTACCCGCGATAGGATCTGCAGTGTTCTCTGCAAAAGCTCAGGCGATGTACGCATATCCACATCGATTTGGAATGTACCATAATGCAGGGACAGCCTGTCTGCAGCAACAACAGGGGATTCTGCCATAGACAGTGGGGCAAAGGCTGGAACATTCTCCATGGGTACAAGCTGTTTTTCTCCACTAAGCTCCTTTCGTAAAAGGCGGAGCCAATAGAAAAAAGCATGCTGGCTTAAATCCCGATCCGCACAAAAGGCACGAATGGTCAAGCCGCTTTTACGCTGCTCAGCAATGATGCCAGCCCATTTTTTCAACCGATATTCACGTGTGGTTTCTTTGATACCCAAAAACAGCATACCTCCTCAAAGTTTTTCAACCGACTTGAAAAAGTGGGAAAACTTGAATTTGATAGTGCTATTATCTCACATAGGGTAGCAACGTACCATCCACTATGTTATTGAGCAGTTACTATACAGTTTGATAGATGGCTTGTTTCGTTTAAGGAAATCTTCACGCTCAGAAAATGGGAGGCGAGTTCTTCCGGCTGGATATGCCGCAATAAAAGTTGTAATTCCATACTCTATGATGACAGGAAATTACTGTTTTGTTGGAATTTTTTATTCGGGGAAGAAAGTCAGGCCGTCCTTGGATAGATTGCTGTGTAAGCCCGTCATAAAAGATGGGCCTGGATCTGATTTTACTGAGTGATAGCCTTCAACGTGTTCTATGTAGAGACCGCTTTTTCGGGCAGCTATCTGTTGATAGTGTCCGAATACATATTGGATACTGGGATACTTATTGTGCAGATACCGGATCAGTTCAACATTGGAGGCCAGTTGTTCCTGGGTAAGGTCTTCGGCGTTATTTACGCCGCCGACATTTTCTATACCAATGGCGCACCAGTTATAGCCGATGGCATGACGAGCCAATGAGGTTTCATCCATTAAACGGTAAATGGTGCCATCTCTGTCCACAATGAATTGCGATGCTACGTTTAAGGTGCCGTCCGCCCTTGCGGGAGAATAAAAATAATTGTAGGCCGATTTCCAGGTCTTAGAGGCGGTCCAATGGATTACCACGGCTTGAGGCACTATTTTTGTTATGTCCATTCCATAATGTTTCTGGCTATATTCCCTGGTCAGAACTTCGCGCTGCTCATTCCATTCAACGGGCATATCTATGATAGGTACTGCGCCTGAAGCTAAAGGGCAAAGGCAGATTGTTGCTAAGAGGAAGGTTAAGATAAATAGTTTTTTCATAAAATATCCTTTCTATGTAAGAGAGATGATGGCTGTAACGATTCAATCTTTGGCGGAATTTGCGGGCATTTCCTAGGGAGGTTCAGGCTAACCATGAACCATTTCTTTCCGCTGCAAGCTCAATGGTTTATTCGTATATAATAGCTTACGAAGGCAAGAATCGCAAGTCTTCGATCGCGGGTAAAATAGTGCATTCGGAGTGAGCAGAATATGAGGAACTGTAAAGGCGGATAAATATGCCAGCAACTGAAGGGAAATCCCGGATGATTATAGAATTTGTATTATATTGAATAAATAGTAAAACAGAACCTCAGAGTACAGGCTCCCCTTGGGAGTCTTTAGCGTTGGAAAACAGTGTAGGGAAAATCAGAGAAGAGGGTGTTAATATGGGTAGGAATCGATGGGTCAGACTGTTTGCGGCGATTTTGTTTGCGGTAATCCTTGTGGAGCCCTGGGGAGAAGCAAAGGCGGCGGATCCGATGGATTCGGGCGACTTTGTGGCGGTGTCGGAGGAGATACCCGATGTGCTGCAGGAAATCCGTTATTTCAGCGCGTACAATTTTGTAGGCAGCCATATCGATGGGTATGAGGAACCTGTGGCACTGATGACCCGGGAGGCTGCAGCGGCTTTGAAGGATGCGGCGGCGGAATTCCGGGCGGCTGGTTATGTGATTAAGATTTATGATTCCTATCGTCCGCAGCGGGCGGTGGAGCATTTCATCCGCTGGGGAGCCGATGCGCAGGATATCCGCATGAAACCGTATTTTTATCCAACAACGGATAAGAGCCGTGTGTTTGAGCTGGGCTATGTGGCAAAGCACAGCAGCCATTCTCGCGGCAGCACGATTGATATGACGCTGGTAGATATGAAGACAGGGCAGGAACTGAATGTGGGCGAGCATTTCGATTATTTTGGGGAACGTTCCCATTATGTGTATGGTGGAATCAGCCAGGTACAGCAGGAGAATCGGAGGTTTCTGCGAAGTGTCATGGAGCGTCATGGTTTTAAGGGCCTGGCGGAGGAATGGTGGCATTTTACTTTGAATAATGAACCCTTCCCTGATACGTATTTTAATTTTCCTGTAAAAAAACTATCTTAAACAACGGCAATATTGCGTAATAGTTATGGTTTGGGAGTGTTATTGTGGAAGAAGGAAAGAGAGACAGGCTGCGAATCGTAGTTATCCTCCTGCTGATAGTAAATCTTTTAGCTACCGGTGGTGTGGTTTCCTGGCTTATTGTCACGCAGAATGAAAAGCAGGCGGCAGAAAAGCAGCTGCAAACCGTGCATGTTTTGTATATTGGGACGAATGACAAGGATACAAAGCAGCGGGAGATTCCATTTTCAGCGGCAAAGATGAAGGTGAAGGAAATTTGTATGCGCTATGTTGATGGAGCTACGATTTTTGATGCCGAGGGTATATGGACAAATGAAATGGGGGTAAAGGTATCCGAAGGAACGTTGGTTTGCTGTTTCTCTGGGACAAAAGAAGAGGTTATTCAGCAAATCATAGCGGATGTACGCAAGGAACTCAATCAGGAGTCAGTGCTGGAGGAGACCCGGCAGGTGCATTATTCCTTTGTAGGCGACTGATTGAATAGAGAATAAATAAGGGCTTGCCCGAGCAGGCCCTTATTAGCAGTGTATCGATGAGAAGACAAGGGGATGTCCATTATGTCAGCAGGTGAGGAATATATTGTCCGGGGAAATCTGATTTATACGGAATCCATGGAGCGGTTTTCGGCTTTATCCGATGGCGGTATGGTTGTAAAGAATGGCCGAATCCAGTCGGTTGGGCCTTATAGTTCGGTGGCTGATCGGGGAATTCCGGTGCTGGATTATCGTGATAAGCTCATAATTCCCGGCTTTGTGGATCTGCATGTGCATGCGGCGCAATATCATCAGATCGGCATGGGCATGGATGAGACACTGATCCGCTGGTTAGAAAAATATACCTTTGCGGAAGAAGAACGATTTGCGGATCCGGAGCGGGCGGCTGTGCTCTATGCGGACTTCATCCGTGAATTAGTCTATAGCGGGACCACCAGAGCAGCTGTTTTTGCAACGACGCATCCGGCGGCGACGGATGTCCTGTGCCAATTGCTTAAAAAGGCAGGGCTGGGGGCTTTTGTCGGCAAGGTGAATATGGATGCGAATGCTCCGGCGGAGCTGCAGGAGGAAACGAAGGCTTCCCTGGATCTGACCCGACAGTTCCTCCGGGAGTGGCAGGAGGACCCGTTGGTAAGGCCTATTCTTACACCGCGCTTTGCGCCTTCTGTCACCCGGGAATTATTGGCTGGCTTAGGTGAACTGGCCAGGGAGTATCAGCTCCCGGTACAGTCCCATTTGGCTGAGAATCGGGAGGAGGTTGCCTGGGTGGCCGGCCTGTTTCCTGAGAGAGCGTCTTATCTGGATGTTTACGATCACTATCATCTCTTTGGGGACACGCCCACATTGATGGCCCATTGTATTTATCTTTCGGCGCAGGACATTCAGTATATGGCGGATCGGAAGGTTTATGCGGTTCATTGCCCGGATTCAAATCTCAATCTGCGCAGTGGATTGATGCCGGCCCGGAAAATGCTGCGGGCAGGCGTCCGCATGGGACTGGGCAGTGATGTCGGCGCGGGCAACAGCCTGTTTATGCCCCATGAGATTGTTCGGGCCATAGAGGTATCAAAAGTTTATGCGATGAATCATCCTGAAGATGATCCCCTGCATCTGTCGGAAGCCTTTTATCTTGCCACCAAGGGCGGCGGCAGCTTCTTCGGTCAGGTGGGGAGCCTGGAGCCGGGCTATGCGGCGGATTTCCTGGTAGTGGATGCAGCAGACCATCAAGGGCGTCGGTCCTTGATAGAGCAGCTGGAATTTTTCCTGTATCATGGGAGCCCGCGTAATATTTGTGCCCGGTATGCCGCTGGCCGGCCCCTGGTCTGAAGGAGACTGACTCGAAGGGGAGAGGAAGTATATGAAAAGGATTGCCTTTGCGCAGGGGAATCATCATATTGAGACCTTTATAGGGGCAGATACAGTCTGTCCCTTTGTGTACTGCCTGATGGATGAAGCTTCGGTTCCGGCTTTGGTGAAGGAATTGAAGGATCAGAAAATTGTTTTTACGGCCATCACGGGAATGGATTGGGAGAAGGATCTTTCTCCCTGGCCGGCACCTCGGGCCTTTCGCGGCGGGAAGGATTTTGGCGGCGGAGCGGATGCCTATCTGCAGCTGATTCTTCAGGATGTCTTGCCGCGGGTCGAGGGACAGCTGGATTTTTCCCCCAGCTATCGGGCCGTTGCCGGATATTCCCTGGCGGGACTGTGGGCGCTGTATGCTGCCTATCGTACGGACAGCTTTCAGCGCATTGCCTGTGTTTCGGGCTCCTTATGGTATGATGGTTTTCTTGATTTCATGCAGCAGCATCCAGCGGGCTGCGCAGCTGACAGAGTATATTTTTCGCTGGGGGATAAGGAGAAAATGACCAGGAACCAACGTATGGCAGTGGTGGAGGAGCATATGGCAAAGGCTGCTGACCTGCTGGCCCAGGAAGGGGCAGACACCATTTTTGAGCAAAATCCCGGTGGCCATTTTCAAGAGCCGGTTGAACGGCTGACTAAGGGAATTCGCTGGATTTTGCAAGACTAGCACAGCAGCAGCAAATCTGTGTGCATACTTTAGAGTGGAGGGAGAGCAATGTCAGATATTGTGCCTGTTCAACCTGGGAGTTTAGCCGGTGTGCTCAGCGGTGGTGTACCTGCACTTCCAGTTCTGCCCTTTGCGCAGGAGATATATTTGACGCATTTTGAGGTGGCAGGCTTGACATATGTGCCGCAGGTGGAAGCTTTATTGAAATCCCTTCATAAGGGGCAGCGGTTGCTGCTTTGCCGCGAGCCTGAGAATCAATATGATGAATATGCTATTTTAGTGCAGGATGCAGACCGGCATAAGCTTGGCTATATGCCGCGGCGTATGAATCATATACCAGCCAGGCTCATGGATGCGGGCAAGCTGCTTTATGTGAAGGTATCAACGGTGCATTGGGATTATGCGGAGCTTTCTGTCGACTTGTTTATGCAGGGGTGAGAATATGGGAGAGGCAGCAGTTCATCAAGAATATCAGCAGCTATGCAAAAAATATATGGCATATACAGAACAACTGGCACAGTTGATTTGTACGTATGATGATATGATTCTTCAGCAGGGGCCTATGATAGAGGCCAAGTATGTGCAGGCCTTTGGTACCTTGGATAGGGCCGTCTATGAGGCCTTTGTCAGAGTGTCTATGCTGAAACGAAAGATCGATTTAATACAGGCTTATTTGAATCGCAATGAGCCGCCGGATCACGAGCGGATTGAGCTGATATTGCAGCAGGAAATGCAGACCTATCAAAAGGAATTGCAGCGTATGGAGGATCGGCAGGTTTGGTCTGAGGCCATGATGAAGGCCAGGAAGCTTTCTGCAGAGGAAAGTAAGATAATGAAAAAGCTTTATCATGATATGGCTAAAGCATTGCATCCAGATTTAAATCCGGCGCAGACAGACGCTATGCGCGGTCTTTGGCATCAAGTCACTGCGGCCTATGAGGATGGTGACTTGCCTTTACTCGAATCGCTTTATGATATCTTCCAGGCACGAAGCGGCGATATGGAAACGGATGGATCACTGGATGCATGGGATGAACTTCAACAGAAGTATGACAGTGTAAAGGCCAAGGTAAAGGAATATTTGGAAAAGCTGGCGAAACTGGAAGAAAATTATCCATTTAAGTTTGAAAAAATGCTGCGGCAGCCGGAAAAGATGGCACAGCGTCAGCGTGATATGCAGGAGCAGATTGTGGCCTATGGAGAACAGGCTGAGCAGTTGGAGGAATATCTGTGCCTGCAGTTGGTGCCGCAGGACAGGGTATTGCATTGAGCAGAAATATATATTACAAGGAGAATTTTTATGAAGCTGAGAAATATTCAGCCGGCGGATGATGCGGTGTTGGCGGAGATCATCCGGGCGAGTCTGGAGAGGCATCATCTAGCGTTGCCTGGTACGGCGTATTTTGATCCGGAGCTGGATCATTTGAGCCGCTTTTATGGGGCTTCGGCCCGGCGGGCATATTTTGTTGTGATCGATGAGACGGGCCGGGCGCTGGGAGGCTGCGGCATTGCGGAATATGTGGGCAACCCGCAGTATGCGGAGTTGCAGAAGCTGTATCTGGATGAGGCGGCGCAAGGGCAGGGGCTTGGCTATGAGCTCATTGAGAAGGTCTATGATTTTGCCAGACAGCAGGGTTATGAAAAGCTGTATCTGGAAACTCATCATGCCCTGGCTGCAGCTGTCCATGTGTATGAACGGGCGGGCTTCCAAAGGCTTGCGGGGCCAATTCCCGGCAGCCAGCATGGCAGTATGGATATTTTTTTCTCACGGGATATCCCAAGAGCTGATGAACAGAAAAATGGTTAATACAGCGTATTTTATGGATACTGTACGAAGGGCAGGAGGAAGCAGCAATGGAAATCGAGAGGCAGTTCTTAGTGGAGCATTTGCCGAAGCTTCCGGCAGGATATGAGCAGCTTCGGCAGGGGTATATTTCCCTGGAGCCGGAGATCCGCATCCGGCAGATTGGCGCGGAGAAGTTTTTCCTTACGGTCAAGCGGGGCAGTGGACTTGTACGTCAGGAGTGGGAGACGGAAATCACCGTGCAGGAGTTTATAAATCTTCGGCAGCGACTGGAGCCGGGAACGCTGATGATTGAAAAGCGTCGGTATACAATTCCACTGTCGGACGGTCTTGCAGCTGAGCTGCATGTGCACGAACGACATTTGATCGGGCTCAATTATGTGGAGGTCGAGTTTGCTTCAGCAGAGGCGGCGAAGACTTTCCGGCCGCCTGCCTGGTTTGGGCGGGAGATTACGGAGGATGCCCGCTTTTCGTATGGAACACTGGCCAAACGAGACGGGCTTGAGATTTTGCGAAGTGCGATGGCAATAACATGATAGGAAATCCAGTAACATTGTTCGTTGGATGACGTATAAAAATAAAAGGAAAGGATGTGAATCAAAATGTTGAAGAATGAAGATGTATTATTAGAGGCGTTGTATACAAATCCAAAGCTTTTTCAGCAGGCTGCTGATCTGGATCGGGAGGCGGCCTTCGCCGCCGTTCATGATATTGTTCCGGATTGGAACATCGATGAATTTGAAGCATTTTATGATGAATGCGCCCTGAAATACTTTTCGCTTATGCGGGTCGTAGATGCTGCGGTCCGGGACAGCCAGCTCAAGGAAAAGATTTTTTCTGACGACAGAGCGCTTGCCTATACAACGGCGCAGTCAATTTCAATGGGGTATTCGGAAAAGGATTTCCAGCAGTTTATGGATCAGCATGCGGATTTGGCTTTTCAGTGCCTGTCCGCTGAATTCATGGCCACAGGGAAGACGCCGCTGGATGAAGAGTCGCTGGCGGAAGTAGTCGGTGGGACAGGCTTCTTTAGTGATTTTCTGGATTTTTTTAGAAAACTCAAAAAGATTTCGGATCCCCTTGAGTCAAAAGAGGGTGCAAGCATAAAAACACAGGCTGCCAAGGCACGCGGACTTCTACCAAAATTACTGGCGGATATTCTCCGGGCTCTCGGGCACTGTTTCATTGCGGGATCGTTGGTGGCAACGCCGCAGGGAAGTAAGCCTATTGAAGAGATTCAGATCGGCGATGAGGTCCTGGGAGCAACGGAAGATGGAAAAATCGTTACCTGCCGGGTTACGGAACTGCTGCCGCCGGCTGAGGAACGTATCTTTACCGTAAGGTTCCATGATGGAACGATATGGCATACAACAGCTTCGCAGTGGTTCTATACAGGTACTGAGTTTTATAGCCTGCTGAATATTCGGGATCATACCGCTCTGACAGTCCATGGGACGCAGGTGGCAATCGATGAGGTGACTCGTACCGAGCGGACAGAGATTGTTTATGATTTTGTAGTGGATGGCTATAATGTTATGTTTATCAATGGCATTGCAGCCGAAGGCTACAGCGAAGAATAAAAGCAGAAAAAGAGCCTTCCGTGATGACGGGGGCTTTTTTTCTGGTCTGATAGCAGGAACGCGAGGCATGACTGTCGAATAAAAATTTAGAAAATTTATACGGAAAGATAACGAAGCATATTATGGGGATTTTGCAGTGTAATAAGGCTGGGCTTCTGGATGTTGTTTGCGGGGATTTCATTTTCTGACTGGAAGGGGGCCGGATGGATGAAGCTGAGGAATTTGGTCCGGAGCAGCATATTGATACTGGGGCTATTCAGTCTGGTTTTATTGCCGTTGCAGCTGGCGGAGGGCGATGCCAGACCTACGATACGGGTAGGCGTATTGAATCACACGACATATGCAGATCAGGATGTGAATGGAGAATGGCAGGGGCTGGATATTGAGTGTATGATCAACGTGGCACAGCGAGCCGGTTTCCAGGTGGAGTTCGTTGACTCTTTACTGGATCCGGATTTTTTGGGCGGGTTGGATCGGGGTACCTATGATATTGTAGCGGATGTTGTGCGGACACCAGAGCGCGAGCAGCACTATCTGTTCACCGATGAATCCATCGGCTATACCAGCAGTACGTTAGCTGTTCGTTCTGATGATGAGCGTTGGGATTATGGGAATAGTGAGCAGTTGGCGAATATGCGCATTGGCGTCATCACTACTTATGCAAATAATCAGGCATTCCGGCGCTGGTGCGAGGCGCATGGGGTAACACCGAAAATTATTGAATATTCGGATATTTCTCAGATGACATCGGCTTTGCTGGCCGGGAACATTGATGGCGAGGTGTATACAGCCGTCTATAGGCAGGAACGTGATGATCGGCTGCGTACCATCATGCGTTTCTTGCCCCAATCGTTTTATTATGCATTACGCAAGGATAACATGGCTTTAAAGAACCAGGTGGATCGTACACTGGCTGAGATTATTGCTGGAAATCCGAATTACCTGACCAATCTGAAGAGCAAATACGAGGAACAATATAAGGTCAATGTTCTGCCGTTGTCGGTTGCGGAAAGACAGTATATTGCTGCTCATCCCATTCTTACAGTGGCGGTGATCGACCATGATGAACCATACTATATGAAAGGAAAAGATGGAGGGGATGCGGGAATCATTCCAGACTATTATTCACTGGTGGCCGAGGGGACAGGTTTTGAATTCCGGTACGCGGTCTATGGGAATATGGAAGAGGCAGCAGCGGCCGTCAAGGAAGGCAAAGCCGATTTGCTGGGGCTGTTCAGCAATGGACTTGTAGCTTCTCAGCGTTATGGCCTGGTCCTTACGGATGCTTATTTTGAGGTGAACCGGGTTTTGCTGGCCCGGATGGATCAGGATCCATCAACGATGAGGCGTATTGCTATACGGAAAGGGATACCGGATGCACTGCTGGCAAAATTGCGCAGTGATTTTTCGTCATCTGAGCTGGTGGTGTATCCCAGTGCGCAGCAGAGCTTTGACGCGGTCCGGAATGGAGAGGCAGCGGCTGTTCTGCTGGGGCTGCCCAGCGCTACCTGGCAGCTGAACCAGACGAACATGAATGCTTATCGCATTTTGCCGATGCCCGGGGCATCCTTTGAGCTTTGCGGAGCGGTAAATAACGATAATCCGCTGCTTTGTTCCATTCTGAATAAGCGGATTGCCGCTACGAAAGACAGCTTCAGTGGAATTGCTGCCCGGAATACGATGCCGAAAGGGGACTGGCAAACAGCGCTGTTAAGGATTCCCCCCGTTTTTTTGCTGTTGATTGTGGTGATTCTGCTGGCATTGGTAGTGGGCCTGATCTGGGCTTTGATCATGCTTCGGGCGCGTCAGCGCGAACGGGCAGCCATCCTGACTGCACAGGCTGAGACGGAGCGGCAGAAGATAAAGGTAGAGGCAATGCAGAAGAATGCGGAGGAACGGAACGCGTTTTTTGCAAACATCAGCCATGATATGCGCACTCCTTTGAATGCGATTATGAATTTTATCGGCCTGGCGGAAAAGAATGGTCTGTCGGCGGAGCAGCGGAGTCAGTACCTGGAAAAAGCAGCGTCATCCAGTCAACTGATGCTGGACCTGATTGACGATACACTGACCGTATCGAAACTCAGCAGCGGCAAGCTGGTGCTGCATCCCAAGCCCTGTCAGCTGCGGCAGCTGTTCGAGGCAGTTGCCGCTCCAATCAAGGAAGCCGCGGACCAGAAGAAATTAACGTTCCAGGTGGATTTTCAGAAATTACCGGATACTGTCGTTTGGGCAGATCATTTGAGCGTAGAAAAAATCTTTCTGAACCTTTTGTCCAATGCGGTGCGCTATACGCCGGAAGGCGGTCATATCTGGTATACGGCAGAGCAGGTATCGGCGGATGCAGGGCAGGTCGCATATGTAATAACCGTCCGGGATGATGGAATCGGCATTCAGGAGTCATTCCTGCCTAAGCTGTTTGAGCCTTTTGCCCAGGAGAAGCGTCAAGGGTATGAATCGGTGGGGACGGGTCTGGGATTGTCTATTGTCAGGCGGTTGGTCGGCCTGATGGACGGAACCATTACTGTGGACAGCATCCTTGGGAAAGGGACCACCTTTGTTGTCAGGCTGTGCTTTGACCCGGCGGTCGCGGAAGAACCCGTCAATGTAATGGCAGAAATACTGCCTGGGGTATCCGATCTGCAGGGAAAAAATATATTGTTATGTGAAGACAATGAACTGAATCGGGAAATTGCGATTGCTTTGCTTAGTGATAAGGGCATGACCGTAGTCAGTGCGGAAGATGGCCGCCAGGGCCTGGCGTTATTTGAGGCCAGTGCACCTGGTTCATTTGACGCGATACTGATGGATATCCGTATGCCGGTAATGGATGGAATCACGACGACTAGGGCAATTCGGGCGCTGTCGCGGCCGGACGCGCAGACGATACCGATTATAGCGATGACAGCCGATGCCTTTGCGGATGATATACAGCGCTGCCTGGATGCCGGTATGCGGGCACATCTGGCGAAGCCTATCAATCCGTCTTTGCTATTTGATGTATTGCGGCAGCAGATACATCGCAGTTATTAGTACCTTTACAGGAGGCCTGTAAAAAAAGCTTGACCTATAGTCGGCTCCAGGTAGTATGCTGAAGACAGTTCCTGGCAATTAAATGCAGTGGGAATGTTTTTGACAGCAAATTTGACATTAGTGGAGGCGGCAGCGATGGATAAAGGGTCGGATACGCAGGTGCAGGAAAAACGGGTGGCAAAGAAAATCGTTCAAACGGCCGGACGGAAGAATCTGGGGGATTTTGCGCCAGATTTTGCCCGGTATAACGATGATATACTGTTCGGGGAGGTATGGTCGCGCAATGACAAGCTTTCGCTGCATGACCGCAGCATCGTGACGATTTCAGCTCTGATTGCCAGCGGTATTCTGGACAGTTCGTTGAAATATCACATCCAGACAGCCAGGCAGAATGGCGTAACGAAGGATGAGATGGTGGAAATCATCACGCAGCTGGGATTTTATGCTGGCTGGCCGAAGGCCTGGGCTGCCTTTGGTATGGCCAGGGAAGTTTATGCCGAAAAGTGACCAGTGGGGGAAGAGACCTGTTTCTGCAGGAATTGCGGAAACAGGTCTTTTTTCATCTTTTTCTGACTGACACTGATTGATATGGCGTGTTTGGGCCGAAAAATGACAAATGTCATGCGAAAAACGTCAAAGTCGTGACAAAATACAGCTGAAATGCCGCCTGCTTTTTGTTAAACTCTTAATTGTTAGAAAAATAAAAAGAGATAATGAATAAAGAAAACAAAATCGAGTAGGGGATGTGAGAATGTGTTCTATGTGCTTTTAGTCAGTCATGGGGAGTTTGCGCCGGGGCTGCATTCAGCGCTTCGCATGATTGCCGGGGATCGGGACAATGTTTTGTCGACGAGCCTGCGGGATGGTATGGGAGCTGACGAGTATGAAGGCCAGGTGGAAAAGCTGCTGACCGGTATCAACCCGGAGGACCGGATTGTGGTTCTGGCGGATATCCTGGGAGGCTCACCGCTTACTACGGCGATGAAGGTTCTGGCAGATCACGGGCTGATCAGTCATACGCGGGCCTTCGGGGGCATGAGCCTGCCGATGGCACTCACCCTGGTGTTGACCGGCGAGGCATTGGATGACGCGGTGCTGGCGGATACGCTTATTGGGGAGACATGCAGTGCCGTGAAGGAATTCCAATTGGATGCTTCTGCAGATGCAGATGATGATATTTAAGGGAGGCAAAGAAATATGTCAATTACGTTTCTCAGAGTAGATGACCGCATGATCCATGGGCAGACCTGCACCCGCTGGGCGCTGGAGTATCCCTGCGATGGAATCGTAGCGGTCAACGATGCGGCGGCCAATAATTCAGTGCTGAAGGCGGCCTATAAATCCGCTTCGGGCAAAAAGACTTTCGTCTGGACGATGGAGCATTGGCAGGCAAAATGCCAGCAGGTCATCGACAGCGATACCCGGTATTTCCTCATTACCAAGAATCCGCTGGACATGAAGAAAATCCTGGTGGATCAGAAGTTCGATCCGGGAATTCGCAAGGTCATTGTAGGACCCTGCAATGATCGTCCCGGTGCAGTGGAGCTGGGGAACAATCAATCGATTACCCAGGAGGAGGCTGCAGCTTTCGAGGAGATCAGGAAGGCCGGCTATGACATCGATTTTGCGCTTATCAAGGAGAAATATATTGGGGACTGGCAGAAATTCAGAGGAAAATTCGGTTTTACCGACTGATGGCCTCTGCTGCATAAAAAAAGAAAGCGAGTGATTGATTTATGGAGATCAATGCAGTACAAGCCGCTATTTTAGGCCTCTTCGCCTGCTTATCGAGCATGCCGGGCCTGGGCGGTACAACCTTCGGCAATTATACGCTGGGGCGGCCTCTCGTAGCGGGTCTGGTCGTTGGTATCATTCTTGGTGACATTCGTTCTGGTATTATCATTGGTGCGGCTATCCAGGTCATCTACATTGCGCTGGTAACGCCGGGCGGCACGGTTTCCGCTGATGTCCGGGCAGTCAGCTACATTGGTATTCCGCTGGCTATCTGTGCGGTCAAGGGCATGGGCCTCGATCCGGATACGGCGCAGGCACAGGCGATGGCCGCTGCTCTTGGTGCCGCTGTCGGTACGCTGGGCACCGTGCTGTTCTACGGTACAGCTACAATGAATCTGATCTGGCAGGGCATTGGCTGGAAGGCTGTAGAAAAAGGCGATTTCGGCAAGCTTTACCTTGTGGATATGGGGCTGCCCTGGATTTCCCACATCATCTGCTCTTTCCTTCCGACCTTCCTCATCACGATGGCCGGTGCGGGCATGGTGGATATCATGAAAAACTATCTCCCCATGGATGGTATTGCTATGAAGACGCTGTTCACGGTAGGCAGTCTCCTCCCGGCAGTCGGTGTTGCGATCCTGCTGAAGCAGGTGGTGAAGAAGCCCCTGGATTTCGTTACCTTCCTGTTCGGCTTCACGCTGGCAGCCTGCATGAACCTGAATCTCATCGCTTCCGCCATCGTTGGCTCGTTCTTCGCAATTATCAATTACAAGGTCATCATGCTGCAGAGCCGTAAGGCAGCAGCTGCGCCTGCCAGTACGGCAGATGACGATGATGAGGAGGATATCTGATCATGGAGAAAAAATTATCCAAAAAGACATTGAATAAAAGCTTCCTTTCATGGTTCTATGGCAATCTGACCTGCTTTTCCCAGGAGCATATGCAGACCTTCGGGTATCTCTGTGCTATGCTGCCCGTCGTGAATGAGCTTTATGACACGAAAGAAGAAAAAAAGGCCGCTATGAGCACCTATACTGCCTTCTTCAACACGGAGCCGCAGATCGGCGCTCTGGTGGTAGGTATGACAGCAGGTCTGGAGGAGGCCCGGGCAAACGGGCAGTCCATCGATGACGAGGCTATCAATGGTATCCGTGCAGGTCTTATGGGACCGCTGGCTGGTATCGGTGACTCGATGATCGTCGGCACCCTTATACCGATCCTGCTGGGCATCGGCCTCGGCCTTTCCAGCGGCGGCAGCCCGCTGGGCGCGATTTTCTATATCGTGGTATGGAATGTGCTCATGTGGTTTGGCATGCGGTATGCTTATTTCAAGGGCTATGATCTCGGCGGCAAGGCTGTTGAGGTACTGGTGGGCGAGCAGGCACAGGCTGTGCGGGATTCCATCATCATGATCGGTACCATTGTCATCGGTGCTGTAGCAGCCTCCTGGATCAATATCACCACCTCGCTGGTACTGCCAGGCGGTGGTGTACTCCAGAAGACACTGGACGGCATTTATCCGAAGATGCTTTCAGCGGCCGCGGTGGTTTTCTGCTGGTGGCTGATGACGAAGCGGAATATTTCTCCGACGATGGTCATGCTGCTGCTGGTTGTGGTAGCTTTTGTCGGTGTACTGCTTGGAGTGTTCGATCCGGGCTTGAGCTATTGATTTATTGAGGAAGCGAGGGAGATGCGGATGGTGGAGGGAAAAAGCCGGCAGGCGCTGCTCACTGAGGCAGCCATGCAGACCCATATGATCCGGAATCTGGAGCGGTGGCTGAAGCTGCTGACAGCTTTTTCCGGCCTGGGCATATTGCTGGCCTGGTGGGGCGCGAACAGCGCTCCACCAGGGATGCAGCTGGCCGCTGAGGTGGTAGGAACCTTTCTGGCGGTGCTTTCGATGCTGGCTGTATTCATTGTCAATAAGGGTATTGGCAATGGACGGGGCAATGTAGCTAAGATTCTGGATCTCCTGGAAAAGAATTGATAAAAAGAGGCTGTCGCACGAAGGACATCTACTTTATAAATATACAGCTAATGCATCCCATCACCATGCTGCGCATGGTCCCCCGCCCTTCAAAGGGCGGACATGGGGTGCGGGTATTGTATACTTATGAAACATGATGCAGCGTGCTATAGCCTCTTTCTTTTTGAGTCCTCGATATAGTATACTTTAGCTAACGATAGAACGCAGGTGAGGCTGATTATGAAAGAGGCGGGAAAAGGCTATGGCGGCGTGGCAGTGCTGCTGGCAGCAGTGGTGCTTTTGCTGGGATTGGGAAGCTGGGTACTGATACATAAGGATTATTCGGTGCGTCAGAATGAGCATCGGCATCGGTTCGGTGCCGTTTATATGACATTGAACAATCCTTTTTACGAAATCATCAATGAGGAAATACGCACGGCGGTGGAAAATAATGGGGACGTACTGATATCGCGCAATCCTGAGCTGAGTGTCCGGCGGCAGACGGAGGAAATACAGGAGCTGCTGGACAGCGGCATCGAGGTGCTGTTCCTGAACGCGGTGGACTGGCAGCAGATGGAGCCGGCCCTGGAAGCTGCCTATCAGGCCCATGTCCCTGTCATTGTCATTGATACGAATGTACAGGAGGACCGGCTGGTAGCCTGCACGGTGGTATCGGATAATTATATGGCCGGTGTGCAGTGCGCCCGGCATCTGGTCTCCCATGCCAAGAGCGGTCAGATTGCGCTGCTGAAGCATTCGGAGGCCAAATCCGGCGTGGACCGGATACAGGGCTTCATGGATACGATTGCCCCGTATCCCGCCTTTGCGGTAGTGGACAGCGAGGAGTGCCAGGGGCAGCTGGAGCAGGCTATGCCGGCAATGGAGCGCATGCTTCAGCGCCACAGTGGTATCGATATCGTCATGGCGCTGAACGACCCGTCAGCGCTGGGGGCCATGGCCGCGCTGCAGAATGCGGGCCGGCCGCCGGGATCGGTCCGCATCTACGGGGTGGATGGTGCACCGGAAACGAAGCAGATGATTGCCAGCGGCGATATGACGGCTACGGCGGCGCAGTCGCCCCATCTCATAGGCCGCCTTGCGGTGAAGCAGGCCTATGACATTCTGGCCGGACAGCCGCCGATCCATCTGGTGGAGCTGCCGACGATGCTGATTACCAGGGACAATATCGGTGATGTCAATATTGCGGGGTGGGATCAATGAAGCTGTTTGAACGATCGCAGGCTCTGACGGGGATCCATTATCTGCTCTATGCCTACAATGGCCTGGTGGTTTTTCTGCTGGCGGGCTTTATGAGCCTTACCCAGTGGAAGATCAATCAATCCATGACGGCCCGGTCTTTTCTGGATTCACTGGCGGCGGTACCCTGGCCGGCAACCTATATTTTCTGTTCGGCCCTGCTGGCCTTTGCCTGCCTTTTCCTGCTGAGCTGGCTGTATCGGGGTCCGGTACATGCCCGGGTATGGCGCTATATGATCATTGCCCTGGAGATCATCGCCTGTATTTGCGTTATGCGCAGCATCAATATGGCCTATGACGGGGTGGTGCTGCTGGTGGTGGCAGATCTGGTCTGTGCCTACCAGGGGCGGCAGCAGCGGATCATCCTGCTGACGGCCATGCTGGGGCTTTATATGATTGCCAATTACAACCTTGCGGCGCTGCAGATGAAGGTGGTGCCCCTTTCGGCGTACATGGCCTACTATGCGGCGGATATCCAGGGCTGGCTCTGGGCTGTCAGCAATCTGGTCACCTCGCTGAATCTCATCATCTTTGTTTTTTACATGACGATGCTGGTGCAGAGCCAGCACCGGGAAAAGGAACGGATACAATCCTTGAACCGTCAGCTGGGCCAGGCAAATATGCAGTTGAATGAGGCCAATGAGAAGCTGCGGGTCTATGCTGTCGAGGTGGAGCATATGGCCGAGACCAGAGAGCGCAATCGTCTGGCCCGGGAAATCCATGACACGCTGGGCCATGCGCTCACCGGCATCATGGCCGGCATCGACGCCTGCCTGGCAACCATCGATGCGGCCCCGGAATTCACCAAGCAGCAGCTGCCGAAGATCCGTGAGGCGGCTAAGCATGGCATCACCGATGTCCGTCGTTCGGTGCGGAAGCTGCGGCCGGATGATCTGGAACGTCTGTCGCCGCAGCAGGCGCTGGAGCAGATGGTGGCCAGTTTTGCCGCTGCTTCCGGGATGGAAATCCTTTTTCAGCGGCTGGAATGGCCCCTGAACCTGCGGGAGGATGAGGCTGAGGTCATTTACCGGGTGGTGCAGGAGGGTATTACGAATGCCAACCGCCATGGGCATGCTTCCAGGGTGACGGTTGATATTCATGAAGAGGAAGAGCGGCTGAATATCCTCATTCAGGATAACGGCATCGGCTGCCAGGAAATCGATGCGGGCTTTGGTCTGCGCCATATGAAGGAGCGGCTGGCCCTGCTGAAGGGCAGCCTCAAATGCACGGGCAGCGAGGGCTTCACCATCGAGGCGTCCATACCGCTGAACCGGGGAGGTGCTTTATCGTGATAAAGATAATGATTGCTGACGATCAGGAGCTGATCCGTGAAAGCCTGCGGATTGTTTTGAATATAAATCCGGATATGGAGGTCATCGGTGTTACGGAGAATGGCCAGGAAACCATTGATCTGGTCCGGGCAAAAAAGCCGGATGTGATTCTCATGGATGTGCGCATGCCCATCCTGGACGGGGTCCAGTGCACCCGGCTGATCAAGGAAGCCTATCCGGAAATCCGCATCATTATCCTGACTACCTTCGATGATGATGAATACGTTTACAATGCCCTGAAGTACGGTGCCAGCGGCTATCTGCTGAAGGGGGTGTCCGTGCCGGAGCTGACGCAGGCGGTGCGGACTGTTGTATCCGGCGGGGCGATGATCAATCCCAATATCGCGGTAAAGGTGGTCAAGCTCTTTTCCCGGCTGGCGCAGGGAAATTTTTCCATTCCTGTGGAGGAGGGGGCTGCGGCGCTGCTTGGCCGCACTGAGCGCAAGGTGGCGCTGCTGGTGGGGCGAGGGCTGTCCAATAGGGAAATCGCCGAAAAGCTTTGTCTGTCGGAGGGGACTGTGCGCAATAACCTGAGTACGGTCCTGAGCAAGCTGGCCCTGCGGGACCGTACCCAGCTGGCCATCTGGGCCGTACAGACCGGGCTGGTGCAGCAGGATACGGCAGAGGATTGAGGTGCAGAAAATGAGGATTTTCCGGTCCTGTTATGGACGCTGGCTGCTGGCCCTGGGAGGTATACTGCTGCTGGGGCTTGTCATCGGCTGGCTGCAGCTGCAGCGGGCTCCGAAGCAGCTGCGGATCGGCGTATTTGCCGGCAGCAATTGGGGGGTGCCGGCAGCAGATTCCTACGGAATCATCGACATGGCAGTGCAGCGTTTTGAGGCAGCCCATCCCGGCGTGAAGGTGACCTATGTCAGCGGCATTCCCAAGGAGGACTATTCTGAATGGCTGGCGGAGCGGGTAGTGGAGGGCAATGAGCCCGATGTATTTCTGGTGCTGCCCCAGGATTTCAATCTCTATGTTTCCATGGGGCTGTTGAAGCGGCTGGATCCGCTGCTGCAGCAGGATGGAGATTATCAGCCGGGAAATTACTACCGGGCCGCCCTGGAGTATGGCAGCCATGATGAGAGCCAGTATGCGCTGCCCATGGAAAGCGTGCCTACCCTCATGTTTGTGAACAAGACTCTGCTGCAGCGCAATGGAATCACTATGCCTTCAGCGGAATGGACCTGGCAGGATTTCCTGCGGATCTGCCAGCAGCTTACCAGGGATACCGATGGGGATGGAGCGGTGGATCAGTTCGGCTGCTATGACTACACCTGGCAGCAGGCGGCTCTGAGCAATGGCCTGGAGCTTTTCCGCCCGGATGGGCGTACCTCCTATTTTGCCGACAGCCGGATGGAGGAAGTGGTGCGGTTCATGATAGCTGTGCAGGGATTGAATCATGGCTATCAGGTCAGTGCCCAGGATTTCGATATGGGCCGGGTGGCCTTCCGCCCCTTTACCTTTGCGGAGTACCGTACCTATAAGCCATATCCCTGGCGTATCAAGCGCTATTCCGGTTTTGAGTGGGACTGTATCCCCATGCCGGCGGGGCCTTCAGGGAGCAATGCCTCCCAGCTGGATACCCTCATGGCGGGGATGAGTTCGCGAACCCTGCAGGAGAAACTGGCCTGGGAGTTTTTGAAGACGCTGTGCTGTGACAAGGAAATACAGCAGGCAATCTTTACGAAATCTCAGGGACTGCCGGTGCTGCGGCAGGTAGTCACTGCTGATGAGGTGAGCGGACCGCTGCTGCAGGATGGCCAGGAGGGCATGCAGGTCAATGGAAAAATGCTGGACCGGGTGCTGGAGGAAGCGGTTGCACCGCCAAAATTCGCGAAATACGGCGAGGCCATGCTGCGGGCAGACACCGGCATGCGGCGCATTTTACAGGGGAATATGCCCTTTAATAATGCTTTGAATAAGCTGCAGAAGGAAATCAATGCCTATCTGCAGTATTGAATCACCAAAAGGAGGAGCAGCCATGGATTTTGACTGCAGGATTGTCTTTTCAGATATTGATGGAACGTTTTTGGATTCCCGGCATCAGGTACAGCCGGGGACGGTTTTTGCGGCACAGTGGCTGGCGGACAGGGGAATACCGGTGGTATTGGTATCTGCCCGTATGCCGGCCGCAATCCGGCCTGTTTTGACGGCAGCCGGCATAAAGGCGCCAGTCATCAGCTATAGCGGGGCACTTGTGCTGGATATGGCCGGGCAGCCGCTGTACAGCCATACCATGGAAAGGGAGGATGCACTCCATATCCTCAGTCAGCTCCGGCAGCGCTGGCCCCGGGTGGTGGTGAATTATTATGCTGAGGATGTCTGGTATGTGCAGGATGACCAGGTGCCTGAGGTGCGGCGGGAAGAAAAAATCACCGCTGTGAAAGCGGTGATAGCGGAATTTTCTGTGCTGTTGTCTCAGGGCTGCCTGCCCCATAAGCTGCTCTGCATGGGAGAGCCTCCGGCCGTTGCGGAGATGGAAAAGGTGCTGCAGGCTGAATTCCCGGAGCTCACGGTGGTGCGATCCAGCCCCATTCTGTTGGAAATCATGGCGGCGGGCATCTCCAAGGCTGTGGGCATCGGGGTCCTGCTGGAGACGCTCTCGCTGCCGGCAGCGGATGCATTGGCCTTTGGCGATAACTATAATGATCTGGAGATGCTTGCCTGTGTGGGAATGGGCGTTGCCATGGGCAATGCCCCCGCTGCGGTAAAGGCGGCCTCGGCCGCGGTGACCGCGGGGAACGATGGGGAGGGCATCGCCGCGTTCCTTAAAAAGCTGTTCCCGGCGATGGAGCCCTTCCGGTGAATCAGACCATTTCACCGCTGCCGATTTCGGGGTGGATGGCTTTTACCCGGCCAGGCTGTTCCTTTACGGAGGGAGCGGAGACAGCGGGAGCCTTTTCCGCCTGTGAGGCCTTGGCTATTGCTTCATCATGGGCCTTGCAGTATTGGGTCAGAAAATCATAGTCGCCCTTCAGCAGCGGGTCCTTGTCCACGGCCAGCGGGGTGCCGCCGGAGGTATCTGTTCCGGACATCATGGTATTCTTGTCGGTATAGGTATAGGAATAGTTGAGTTTGATCCGCCGCTTCACATCTATGACGGAGAAGGTCACCAGCTGGCCGCCGGCCTGGTATTGCGAGGGTACAGTCTTTTTATACTGGGCCTTGCTCTGGAACAGGATGATGTTCCGGTCGAGTCCGGCGGTGGTCTTATTGTAACGGATACTGGCTGTATCTATATAATTGGTTTGATTGGCGTTGTCACCAGTCTGCTGCCAGGCCGGGGCGGCGGATACCGCCGAAACAGTGAACAGTAAGGCCATAGTCATGAGCATAATGATTTTTCGCATAATGATAGGATCTCCTTTTTTCCGTATTTTCTTCAGCGCTCTGGCAGCCGGAGGGCTGGCTGGAACGCTGTATTTATTATAACAATGGTGTTATGATAGAAATGTCAGTGGCGTCTCAGGGATTGGTGAAATGGGCGAAGACGAAGGCTCCGGAGGGGCTGAGATTGGCGTTTGTCCATGGTCCTGTCGGCGGGGTTCCCGGCAGCAGGGCCGCGGAGGATTCGGACTTGTCACAGAGGGACCAATTGGCCCAGCTGAGCTTTCGGCTGGCCATGAACTGCAGCCAGGCTTCGGCGCTGTCCAGATAAATGCCGCCGCTGCCATCGGCCGCACTGGTGCCCCATTCGCTGATGAACACCGCCGCCTGCTTAGCCAGGGCCGCGTCAATTTTATCCCGGAGCCACTGGCCATGGGTACCTGCATAAAAATGGCAGGCATACATGATATTGGGGGCGCTGAGCGGATCCTGGGCTGCGGTATCCACCTGCTGGCTCCAATTCGGGGTGCCGACGATGACGATGGCTGCCGGTGCGTTTTTCCGGATGGCCGTGAGGATATCCTCCGCATAGGGCTTGATATCCCGCTGCCAGTCGGCGCCCTGGTTCGGCTCATTGCAGATTTCGTAGAGCAGGGCCGGCTGGCCGGCGTAGCGCTGGGAGGTTTCGGCAAAGAACTGCCGGGCCTGATTTTCATAGGTGCGGGGATTGCTGTCATTCAGGATGTGCCAGTCGATGATGACGTACATATCCTGGGCAATGGCTGCGTCTATGGCTTGATAGATCGCTGTTTTTATAGCCGGATTGGCAATATAGCCATCCTGATCTGTGTACATGGCAATGCGGATGAGATTGGCTCCGCGGTTGTGCAGCTCATGAAAGGCTGCGCCATTGGCAAACTGGGGGAACCATTGCATGCCATGGGTGCTCATGCCGCGCAGGACAACGGGCTGCCCTTTGGCATCAGTTAGCTGGCTGCCCTGCACCCGCAGCTGTCCATGGACAGAGGGACCCTCGGCGGCCAGTGCTGTGGCGGACAGGACCAGCCATAGCATGAGAAGCAGGATACTGATTTTCTTTTTGTCTGGATACATAGCATACGCCTTCTTTGTGTGTTTTCTATAATATAGTATAGCACGCTTGAGGGAAATTGAACGAAGGGAATGGCAGAAAAATGAAGCATTTGGAGGTAGTGGCAGCGGCAATCATCCAGGAGGGACGGCTGCTGGCAGCTCAGCGGGGCTATGGCCGTTATAAGGATTTCTGGGAGTTTCCCGGCGGGAAGGTAGAGCCGGGAGAGACGCCGCAGCAGGCTTTGCAGCGGGAAATACAGGAGGAAATGGGTGTTGCTGTGGAGGTGGGAGAGCTGGTAGGGACCGCAGAGCATACCTATCCGGAGTTCCAGGTGACCATACATTGCTTTCTCTGCCGGGTCGTTCAGGGAAAGCTGAAGCTGCTGGAGCATGAAAATGCCCGCTGGCTGTTCCGGGAGCAGCTGTATGATGTGGAGTGGCTGCCGGCGGACATCGGACTGCTGAAGAAGCTGGAGAACCGCCTGGCTTAGAGAGGAGAAGTGTTTTGTCAGAAAAAAGAGCGTATGGAGCGGTGCTGGCCGGGGCCGCGTTATGGGGCATCATCGGCATATGGAGCCGGGGACTGATGGCAGGGGGATTTTCTCCCTGGTCCATCGTGGTGGTGCGGAATTTTGGCAGCCTGCTGGTCCTGACGGTTTTATTTTCCCTTATGGGGATTCCTGTTTGGCAGGTGAAGGGCCGGGATCTGAAGTATTTTTTCGGCACGGGAGTAGTCAGCGTACTGCTGTTCACCTTCTGCTACTTTTCCTGCCAGCAGCTTTGTTCACTGGCCGTGGCGGCAATATTGCTCTATACGGCGCCTACCTTTGTGGTGATTCTGTCGGCGCTGCTCTGGAAAGAGGCGGTCACCTGGCAGAAGGGAGCAGCATTGCTGCTGACGCTGCTGGGCTGCAGCCTGGTGACCGGGATTCTTTCCGGAAGCCTGCTGGTCACCTGGCAGGGGGTGCTTCTTGGGCTGGGGGCTGGTTTTTTCTATGCACTGTACAGTATTTTTGGCCGGTATGCTCTGGAGCGGTATCAGCCGCTGGTGGTTACCTATTGGACCTTTGTATTCTGCGGTCTGGTCTCGCTGCTGTTTGCCAGGCCCGCTGAACTATCCCTGCTGGAATCGCCCTCCATGCTGGGGCTTTCGCTGGGACTGGTGATTTTTTCCACGGTGCTTCCCTATGGCCTTTATACCATCGGACTGGCCCGGGTGCAGGCTTCCCAGGCCTCCATCGCGGCCAGCTTTGAACCGGTGGTAGCGGCTGTCACGGGGATTTTCATGTTCGGGGAGGCCATGGATCTTTTCACCTTCATGGGAATCGGCTGTGTCATTGCCGGGATCTGTGTATTGAACTGCAGGCGGAAATCGTCATGATTTTTCAAAAAAATTTTGTATGAAGACATTGTAAGGACAGAACAGCTCCCTGCGGGGGCTTATGATTTTGCTGTTGAGAAGGGACGCATGGATTTGGCAGAGATTATTGAAATAACGGACTTGGCAGCTCCGGAACTGGAGCTTTTTGCAAACCTGACGGAGGTGCAGCTGCGGAACCGGCTGGAGCCGGAAAAAGGGATCTTCATCGCGGAAAGTCCGAAGGTGATTGAACTGGCACTGCGCTATGGTTATGAGCCGGTGGCCTTTCTGATGGAGCGCAAGCGCATCACGGGGCAGGCGAAGGAGATCCTTGCCCGCTGCGGGCAGGTTCCTGTTTATACCGGTGACCGGGAACTGCTGGCCCATTTGGCCGGCTATACATTGACACGGGGCGTCCTGTGTGCCATGCGCCGTCCGGTGCTTCCGGCACTGTCAGAGCTTTGCCGGGGAGCCCGGCGGCTGGCCATACTGGATGGCATGGCTGACGCGACGAATGTGGGAGCCCTGTTCCGTTCGGCGGCTGCACTGGGGATTGATGCGGTGCTGGTGCGGCGTTCCTGCTGTGATCCGCTGTGCCGGCGGGCCGTGCGGGTCAGCATGGGGACGATTTTCCAGATTCCCTGGGGCTATCTGGATGAGGATATTACCCTGCTGGGAGATTTTGGTTTCAAGACGGCGGCCATGACACTGCAGCCTGCTTCGGTGGGCATTGATGACCGGAGGCTGTCAGCGGAAAAAAAGCTGGCGCTTGTCTTTGGCTCCGAGGGCTATGGGCTGGAGCAGGAGGTCATCGATGCCTGCGACTATGTGGTGAAGATTCCGATGACCCATGGGGTGGATTCATTGAATGTTGCCGCAGCCAGCGCCGTGGCCTTTTGGGAACTGCGGGTCCGGGAGTGAGTTTTGCCGGTAAACAGAAAAAGCACCGGGGCAGCTGTATGGAAACAGCGGCTCCCGGCGCTTTTTCATGGGAGGGATTGGAAAATCAGCCGGCTTTGCTCTGCAATATCTTCCCTGTCACGGCATCGATGCGCAGGCTGTATTTTACATTGCCGGATTTGCAGGATACCTTGTAGATGGGCTGGAAGGCCGGCTGCTGTGCCGCGGAATCGGTCAGCTGCTGGTAATCCTGGGCCTCCGGACGATGGGATTTTTTCTCGTGCTTGTCTTCATGCCGGGATTTATCTTCGTGCTTCTGCTGGCTGGCATCCATCAGAGCAATTTCCCGGTAGGTGATGGCGCTCTCCTCCTGGCCGATGGCCTGGGCAGCCAGGGCCTGGATGGCATTGCGGTCCAGCAGGGTGAGATTGTTCTGGGCAGCCATGGACTCAATCATAGCTGTACGGGCCTGGAGCACCTGCTGATGCCGGAACTGTTCCTGCTGATGGTGATACCAGGCTCCGCCGCCGCCCAGAGCGGCACATACCAGGAGCAGAGCCCCCGCTTTTTTCAGACGGGATCTGGTGAAGATCCCCTGGGCCTTTTCCTGCATTGTATGAAATATTTCTTTCTTTTCCATGATGATTTCCTCCTTTGTGTATTTATGGATGATGGCTTTCTTGGTATGCTTACAGTATAGGGGGGAAAGCTAAACAAAATATAAACAGCGGAGAAATATTTTCGAAACATAAATTTTTTTTTCGTTAGCCTTTGTTTAGAATTGAGTCCTATAATAAAGGCAGGCTGGTTATGGCGGCCAACTTATAGAGGAAAGAGGGCTGTATTGTGCAGATTCGAGATATTTCCGTAGGAAAACGACTGTTTTTTGCCAATTTCATGATGGTTTTCATTCCGGTATGCCTGCTGGCGCTGATAGGTTTCGCGGCCTTTGCGGGGCTGCGGTTTGCCGGGACAGCCCAGCAGGAGCTGGCTGTGCTCTGGCCGGAAAAGGGACCGGCATTGTCCGTACAGTATGCGGTGAGTTCGCTGCGGGTGAAGGCGGAGAAGAAGGGCGGTCCAAAATTAAAGGAAATGATGGAGGACTGCCGCCTGCTGGAAGCCCAGGGCATTGCGGTGAGCATCCAGCGGGATGGGCAGCCGCTGTACATCACGCCGGGCGCCGAGACAGCACAGCTGGAGGAACTGGCTGTCTCGGCGAAGGTGGGCTATAGTGATACGGCTGCCATGCTGTGGGACGATCAGGATTTTATCTTCGCCTATACCTCGCCCCGCAGCGGGACCCGGATCCTGGCTGCGGGAAATGTCCCCTTCCTGGCCAAGAACGCGATTCCGGAAAATAATGTCCGGGATATCTGGGAGTGTATAGCCTTTGTGCTGTTGGGGCTGGCAATCCTGTTCATTGCAGGACTCGGCATTTATCTGTCCCGGCTGTTATCGCGGCAGATCCTGGAGCCGCTGTCCCGGCTGCGGATGGCAGCTGCTGAAATCCAGCAGGGGAATCTGGATGCCCCGCTGGAGATCCGGACACAGGATGAGCTGGGTGAGACTTGTCAGGCCTTTGACCGCATGCGGCAGGATTTGAAACGCGCCGGGGAGAACCAGAAAAAATATGAGCAGAACCGCAAGGAGCTCATTGCGGGAATATCCCATGATCTCTCTACGCCGCTGACCTCGGTACGGGGCTATGCCAGCGGGCTGCTGGACGGAATTGCCCGTACCCCGGAAAAGAAGCGCCATTACGTGGAGATGATCTATGAGACAGCGGGGACGATGGAGAAGCTGGTGGAAAGCCTGTTCCTTTTTTCCAAGCTGGATCTGGGTCGGATTCCCTTCCATTTCGAGGCGGTGGAGATGTATTCCTATTTTGCTGATTTTGCTGCGGAACAAAGCGAGGAACTGGCGGAGCGGGGGCTGCAGCTGCATCTGGAGGCCCCGCAGGAGCAGGCGGTGGTTCAGCTGGATCGGCTGGAATTTCAGCGGGTGCTGAAGAACCTGCTGGAAAACAGCCTGAAATACAAGAAACAGCCGGTGGTCCAAGTGTGTATTGGGCTGGAAAAGAAGGAGGGGCAGCTCCATATAGCCTTTGCCGATGATGGGCAGGGAGTGGATGCCCGGGAGCTGCCCAAGCTCTTTGACAGTTTCTACCGTACGGATCCCGCAAGGTCTGAGGTAGCCAAGGGAAGCGGCCTGGGCCTGGCCATTGTGAAGCAGATCATTCTGGGAATGCAGGGGCGGATATGGGCGGAGGCCTCTGCGGCCGGCGGACTGATGATATGCATGACGCTGCCCCTGCAGGAGGATGGAAAATGAAGAAGATTCTATTGATAGAGGATGACAAGGCAATTGCTGAATTGGAGCGGGATTATCTGGAGGCCAGTGATTTTACCGTGGAGCTGGCTGCCGATGGCCGGGTGGGACTGGAAAAAGCGCTGCAGGCGGAGTATGATCTGCTGCTGCTGGATGTGATGCTTCCAGGCGTGGATGGCTTCCAGATCTGCCGGGAGGTCCGGAAGGTCCGGGATACGCCCATCCTCATGGTATCTGCCCGGCGGGAGGATATTGATAAAATCCGGGGATTGGGGCTGGGAGCGGATGATTACATCAGCAAGCCCTTCAGCCCGGGGGAGCTGGTGGCCAGAGTCAAGGCCCATCTGGCCCGTTATGAGCGGCTTACGGGAGGAACCCGCAGCCAGCAGAAGGTGGTACAGGCCGGAGGACTGGAAATCCAGCTGGATACCCATCGGGTATTTGCGGATGGCCGGGAAATATCCCTGACCCATCGGGAGTTCGAGCTGCTGGCCTTCCTGGCGGAGAATCCCGGCATTGTTTTCAGCAAGGATACCTTGTTTGAAAGGGTCTGGGGACTTGAGGCTGCCGGGGATACCGCTACGGTCATGGTCCATGTGAACCGCATCCGGGAAAAGATTGAGCCGGATACCACTAAGCCGGTCTACATCGAGACGGTATGGGGCGCCGGCTATCGGTTCCACGGCTGAGGCGCTGATACGTCATGCTGTATTAAAAAATCGGCTTGCCGGCGGTATATCCGCTGCAAGCCGATTTTTCTTCATCCGTTGTCGTGAAACATGCGATTCAGTGGGTTTTCCTTGAAGATGTTTCCCTGCTCAATGTAGCGATGGACCATCTTTTCGGATTTGTGCCGGGTCTGCCGCATGATGGACAGGGCATCCAGGTCGTGCTGGGCCGCGCTGGTGGCAAAGCCGCGCCGCAGACTGTGGCCCGCGAAGTTCGCCTCATTCAGCCCGATCTTTTTGATGTATTTCTTTACGATGAGAGCCACGGATTTGTCGGAAAGCTGCGTATCCCGCAGCTCCTTGTTGCGCTTGAAGGGCCTGAACAGCGGCCCCGTCTGGATCTGGGACACGAGAATCCATTGCTCTACAGCCCGGACCGCACAGGTATGGGGATTCGGGGCATAGGGAATGGCAATCTGGCTGCCCTGTCCAAACTGATCGCCCTTGGACTGGGGAATGAAGATGATCAGACCCTGGGGAGAAAAGGTCAGATCCTCCACCTGTACATGGACCAGTTCGGAACGGCGGAAGGCACCGGCGAAGCCGAGGAAAAGCAGGGCCCGGTCCCGCAGGGATACGATATCCGTATCATCGAAGCAGTCGGCCAGCAGATCGATGGTTTCCAGCAGAATGGGTGATTTTCCCCGCTGGAAGGTGCCTTTTTCCCGGCGGATGGAGCGCATGGCACTGCGGACCAGGCTGTCCTTGGCGGGATTGTGCTCAGAAAAGCCTGCGGCAATATGGTTTTCCGAGATGGCGGTGATCCGCCGGGATACCGTATTGGCCCGGGCATGGTCGGCCAGCTCGTTGATGTAGTTCACGATGGTTTCCGGCTCTGTAGGCAGATCTGCCAGATTGTGGGCCTGGCACCAATCCGAAAAATCGCCCCAGTCTGCCGCGTAGGATTTTATGGTGTTGTCGGCGCGTGACTTTTGCAGGCGCCGCTTGCTCTTCAGGGAGAGCTTGCTGTTCTGGTCGATTTTAGCGTTTTTAATCAGAACAAAATTTTTTTTGATATGCATGCTGTTCTCCAGATTCCCGGCAGTGGGAAGGATTACTCATCTGCCTTGTTGCTGATGGTGAATACATAGCCGGTGCCCTTTACCGCCACGAAGCGGAACCGGATATCTCCCTGAATGGAGGTGTTGTCAGCCTCCTGGAGGTTGCTTCCCTGGCGGAAGCCCAGATCTGAGAGAACTGCCTGGCGCTTGTCCGTGGCATCTGAGGGGAAGAGGGATTCGATGAATACACCCATGGTGGTGACCATTCTGACAGAATCCTCTTTGTTGGCCGGCGTGGCAATCATCTCGATGGAGATGATCTGCTGGTTCTTGGGATTCAGCTTTCCGGAGAGAAGGATGCTGTCTGCCAGATTGTAGCTGAAGGAATCAGAGCCTTTGTTCACATTCTGCAGCAGGACCTTTTCCTGTTTGGCGTTGGGACTGTCGTTGAACCGGTCCTTGAGTTTGTCATAGGTGATATCGATGCCTGTGCCGCTGGCAGCGGTCTGGGTGATCTGCTGGGCAGCCTCGCTGCTGGTGGCCTGCTGGCTCTGGAGGGTGATGCCCACGGTGGTGGCGATGAAGATGAAAGCAATGGCCGCTACGCCGATGGTCAGATACTTTTTCCGTGGATTCTTGTTCTTAGGGTTCTCCGCAAAGACGGAATGGTGGCATTTAGGACAGATTTTTTCTGCCGGGCTTACATCGGCATTGCAATATTTACATTTCATGAAAAACATCTCCGTTTCTAATGATTTAACCAAGTACATCTTATTATACTAAAAAATTTGGCAGTTTCCAAATGGAATAGGAAATGTTATTATTGATGTTATAAAAATGGCTGGAAGGGACTTGATTACGTGGATGCAGATCAGCCAATTGGTGTTTTTGATTCCGGACTGGGCGGAATCAGTGTATTGCGGGAAATTACCGCCTTGCTGCCCGGCGAGGATTATATTTATTATGGAGATTCGGCTAACGCCCCTTATGGCGTACGGCCTACTGAGGAAATCCGCCGCCTGACTACGGCGGTTTTTGAGAAGCTTATAGCCCAGAGAGTCAAGGCGATTGTCATCGCCTGCAATACGGCTTCCAGCGCTGCGGGGGATTTTCTGCGGGAACGTTATCCCCAGCTGCCCATCATTGCCATCGAGCCGGCATTGAAGCCGGCGGTATTGAGCCAGGAAGGCGGGACGGTACTGGTGCTGGCTACCGCAGCAACGCTGCGGGAGAGGAAATTCCAGCAGCTTATGGAGCATTATGAGAATCAGGCTGAAATCCTGGATTTCGCCTGTCCGGAAATCGTTGAGGCCGTGGAGCAGGGGGATATCCGTTCGCCAAGGCTGAGGGCTGCCCTGGAGGAACGTTTTGCGGGAGTCAGAGGAAGAGGAGTCAGCCGTATCGTACTGGGCTGCACTCATTATCCCTTCGTGCGCAAAATGATTCAGGAAATCGCCGGTCCCGGCGTGACCATATTCGACGGTGCTCAGGGAACTGCCCGTCAGCTGGTCCGCCAGCTGAGGGAGAACCAGCTGCTCCGGGCTGCTGGCAGTCCGCAGGGACATATCGATTGGCAGAACAGTTCGGCAGATCCGGCTCTGTTGGAGCTTTCCAAAAGACTGTATGCCTTAAGGGAATGACGGAGGCTGAAGAAATGAAAAGATGGCTGATCGCTGCTTGCACGGCTATGATTGCTTTTTTCACCGCAGCCCCGGTGCTGGCCTGTACACTTTTTGCCGCAGTGGGGCCGGCACGGGTGCAGGGCGGTGGAACGCTTATTGCAAAGAACCGGGACTGGCGTCCGCAGCCTCAGGAGCTGCGGCTGGTCACCAAGGGAGCCTATCGATATTATGGCATCTTTGCCGGCGATGAGGGGAAACGCAAGCAGCTCAAGGGCGGGGTGAATGAAAGAGGGCTGGCAGTATTTTCTGCCTCAGCCAGCTCCATTCCCCGGCAGGAAAGAAGCCGGCTGCCCCATGCGGCCCATGGGGCCATGACCACCATGCTGGCCAATTGTGCCACGGTGGATGAGGCCCTGAAGCATACGGAATGCTTCCTGGGTCCCAAATTCCTGCTGCTGGCAGACGGGAATAAGGCCGCCTGGGTAGAGGTTGGTCCCCAGGGCCGGTTTTCTATCCGGGAAATTCCGGCGGGAACCCTCGTCCATACCAATCATTACCTGGATGCGGCCATGGAGCCTTACAATGTGTCCATTGGTACCTCCAGTCAGACCCGCTGTGCGCGGATGGAGGAGCTGCTGGCACAGCATCCCGGCCCCATGAGGCTGGAGGATTTTGCGGCATTCGGCCAGGACCATGATGCCGGGCCGGATAACAGCATCTGGCGCAGCGGCAGCCACAAAAACAGTACCCAGACACTGGCCGCTATGGCTGTCTGGCTGCGGGCCGGCGAACCGCCGGCTATTTATGTGAAAATAAGGGAAAATCCAGCGGACCAGGGAAAGGAAAAGGTCCTTTGGCTGCAGGGGGCAGACCTTTTTCCTGCCCGATGAAGGAGGCGGTTTCATGCGGATCCAGGATTCCACAACTGAGGAAAGGGCACAGTATATTCGGGAAATGTTTCGCTGCCATGATGGTGACTGCGAAAACTGCGGTGTTTGCCGGGTGTTTTCCGGTACGAGTCCGGAAAAGGTCTACGCGGATTTTATCGCTGGCCGACGGGAATTCGCTGAAATCGCTCAGGAATGGAATCAGCGGTATCGGCGTTAGCGACTAAGAAATATCATAAAAATGCCCTTTAAGAGAAATCCGTGGATCTGACTCTTAAAGGGCATTTTTGCTGCTTTTATATTACCAGTCGTGATAGCTTCCGCTTCCAATGCTGATGCCGCCATGGAAGGTCACAGGAGAGGAGTCTTCATGGGTTCTATGGGGAACCTTCAGGGAGAGCACATAGCTGGTATCGGTGATGGAGGCCCTGGCCAGCAGGGCTTTTTCCTTATAGGCGCGATATTCCTTGGCGGGGATATCTGCTGTGTAAGTAACGGATGCATCTGCCGGTATTTCTGTCTGGGTAAGTGCCTGGGTAAAGGCCATTTTGTCGGACCAGCGGTAGAGTACCGTGCCTTTTTTATCAAGCAGGAAGAAATCATAGCTTTGCCCGCAGCGATGATCTATGACAAAAGGATTTTTTGTGGGATTGGTGAGCTTCAGCTCCATGTGCAGGCCGTCCTTCTTTTCCTGGACAGCGAATTCCGCTGTCAGCTGTCCGTTGGAAAGGGAAGCATAATTATCCTTGTCCGAGGATATGGTGCTGCTCAGGGGAACATCCACGCCTAATCCCATAGCGGCATGGGCCAGGACGGGGCGGCCGGGAAGGCAGGCGAAGGCCATGGCCGCAGTGATGGCTATGATTGGCAAATACTTCATAAGAATCCCTCTTTCAGTTCTTTATTTTATTGCATTATGTTTATTATATATCTTTTGGATGGGGAATACAAAAGATTGCCGGTTAAGCAGGCAAAATGGCCTGTTGTGTCGAATCAAAACGGATAGACATATTACGGGTGCACTATAGGACTATTTACTATGGCTGCTGCAGAAAGGCTGCAAAGGGGTTTTATTATGATTACCATAGGGGTAGAGGGTTATCGGACAGTTGCCATATTGCTGGGGATTGCTTTATTGCTGAGCTTTTACGCTCTGCATCGTGCCCGGCTTTACGGCCATCGGCTCCAGGAAAAATATTTTAAATTGGCGGGGGCGGCAAATATTTATATTTTTGAATATGATATACGCAAGGATATACTGCATTTATCCCAGCCCTGTGCAGAGCTTTTTGGACTTGATCTGCATATCGAACATTATATGGAGCAGGCCAGGCGGCTGGAAGATCATCGGCTGGAGCGGGCGTCGGCTTATTTTGATGCGGCTATGGCTTTGCAGGACACGGCTGCCCAGGTGAAGATTCCGCTGGCGGATAATTCTCTGGGGGTATTTCAGGTGAACAATGAATTCATTTATGACCGGCACAATAGGCTGGAGAGCATCATTGGCCTGTTTGCGGATGTCACCCGGGACTTCCATCAGAAGGAAAAGCTGGCGGCCAAGGCACAGGTGGATGCGCTTACGAAGGTATATAATTCCGGAACAGTCCGGCGGATGCTGACCGAGGCTATGGATGGAGCTGCCAATGGGCAGGCGGCACTGCTGATATTGGACGTGGATCATTTCAAGGCGGTAAACGATTCCCTGGGACATCAGGCCGGGGACAAGGCATTGCAGCTGGTGGCCCGCAGCCTGAAGGCTGTGCTGCGCTGTACGGATATCATTGGTCGCCTGGGGGGCGACGAATTCTGCGTGTATCTGGCGGATATTCCTTCCTATGAGTTTGTCTGTGAAATCTGCGGTCATATCAATGCTGCCGTGACGGAGGGAATCCGTCAGGAGAATATAGCTATGGATATAACAGTCAGCATCGGCGGCACTGTGCTCCGACCGACAGATGATTTTGAGGCGGCCTATGCCAGAGCGGATGTTTCCTTGTATGAGGCTAAGAAACTGGGGCGCAATACGTTTGTTGTGGGAAAATAAAAGGGCGCGGAGGTCCGGGGATATGAAACTTTTTTGCAGTGGATGGAAATGGCTCTGTCAGTGGATGCTGGCCGTGTTCTGTCTGACAGGAATGTTTTTCTGTCTGCCGCTGCCGGCACAGGCATCTGGGGGAACAGTTGTGCGGGTGGGCTATGATATATCAGGCAGCATGATATATCGGGATGAAACTGGAGAATATCGCGGCTATAATATGGAAATCCTGTATGAGATTGCCAAATACACCGGCTGGAAATATGAGCTGGTTCCCTTTGCTAAATGGGCAGACGCGGTGAAAGCGGTGGAGGAGGGCAGCATAGATATACTGCCAACGGTGCTGAAGGCTCCGGAGAGGATGGGCAGAGTGCTGTTTTCCGACCGGCGCATGGGAATGGTTCATGTGGCCTTGGTGGTACCGGAGGATAATAAGCAGCATTTTTATGGTGTTTGGGATTCCCTCCAGGGAAGTCGGATCGGCGTACGGGAAAGTACGGTGGACTCAGCGGATTTTTTTGCCTGGGCTAAGCAGCAGAAGCTGCAATATACAAAGGTGGAATATGGCGATCGGCAGGACCTGATCCAGGCGCTGGATAATGGTTCCATTGATGCGGCAGCGCTGAGTTATATTGGAGCAGCAAAAAAATATCGGGCGGTGGCGGAATTTGCCTCCCAGGATATGTATTTCGCCGTGGCCCCGATGCACCCGGAACTGCTTTCTGAATTAAATGCGGCCATGGGGCGTATTGCCATTATGAATCCCCAGTTTTATTCCAATCTGCTGACCAAATATTTGGAGAGCAATGTGGTGGGCAAGCCGGTATTCAGCCGGGAGGAGCAGGCTTTCATCGATGATGGACAGCCGGTCCGGGTAGCCCTCATGCGGAATGCGGCCCCTTTTTCTTCCTGTCAGGATGGGAAATTCTCCGGGATCATTCCCGATGTGCTGCATCGCATCGAGGAGCTTTCCGGGCTGACCTTTGAGCTTCTGCCGGTGGATTCCCAGGAGACTGCCATCCAGTATGTGCATGAGGGAAAGGCGGACATGGTGGGACGGCTGGCGAATAATGTGTTCTTTGCCCGGAGCTCGGGGCTGCGTCTTACTACGCCCTATGTGTATATGCCGATGATGCAGGTACGGTACAGGAGAAAGGATACAGTCCGGAACGTGGGTGTCCAGGGGGTTGCCCAGATGGATCAGGTGCAGGCCAATAAGAAATACAGTGAGAATATCCACATGCAGGTATATCAGAATGTGGAGGAATGCTTTGCCGCATTGACATCTGGCAGAGTGGACGCGATCTACTGCGACCAGGTCACGGCCAATTATTTCATGAACACCCATCGTTACTCGGAATATCGCATGGATTTGCTGCAGCCCTTTTCCTATGACCTTACCTTTGCCACCGATGAGGGGGCAAAGGCTATTCTGCCAACCATCCTGGATAAATCCATTCGCTGTATCACATCTGCTGAAGTGGATGAGATCATCATGCGGAATCGAATACAGGAGCCCCTTACCTTGGAAAATATATTAGTGCGGCTTCCTGGCCAGTACCTGGCCATCATGATTCTTTTGCTCATCTTCATCATGCTGTTCTTTGCCTATGCCAGTCTGAATCTCTGGCGCAAGCGGGGTATTGAAAAGCGGATGAATATGGTACGGGAGCGCAACCGGCAGGTAGAGGCAGATCTTTCCGTGGCAAAACGAGTGAACGAGGTAAAGGAAAAGTTCTTTGCCCGTATCGATGAGGATATGCGTCAGCCACTGGAACAGATGGCACTGCTTTCCCGGCAGGCTGCCGCTGCCGGCCGGGAGGCTGCTCCGGCGGATCTCCAGAGAATTGCCGCCGGAAGCAGGGCGCTGCAGTCCATGATCATGGAAATGCTGCTGCTGGATCATTTGGAGCGCGGAAAGATCAGGTTTTCCTGGAAACCAGTGGACAGCCTGGCTTTTCTGCGCAAGGCGGCAGCGGGAATCCGTTCCCGGGCGGAAAAGAAAGACATCATTTTCCGTATGGATTTAAGCGGCGTGGAACAACAAAATATATTGGCAGATGAGGGCTATACGCAGGAGGTCTTTCAGCGGCTGCTGGATAACGCCGTGAAATTCACGAAGCCTGGCGGGCAGGTATCCCTTACCGTGGAGTCCTTTTTATCGCCCCGGAAGCGATTTGTGCTTTGGAGTGTGATAAAGGATACGGGTATAGGGATGAGCCGGGAATTCCTGCCAAAGGCGCGGGAGGTCTTTTCCCAGGAGAAGCGGTTGGAATCTGCCGGCGGCACAGGGGCCGGACTGGCCATTGTGTATGGGCTGGTTGAGCTTATGGGCGGCGAGCTGGAGATCCGCAGCCGGGAAAATGAAGGGACAGAGGTCCGGCTGGAACTGTATTTCGATTTGGAGCGAAGCCGGGATAGTGCAGAGGCGTGAGGCAGGGACACTGTATTGACAGCCATGGTTTTTTTCCTTATAATAAAGCAGTAATAGTAAATTACCGCCGGGTAAACGTCTTATACTTGTTCCGTCAGGCCATAGAAGGAACGAGCGTAGGGCGTTTTTATTTTATTCTTTGGAATGAGGTGCAGAGCTATGTTTAGAGAAATGCGGAGAAAGAATCAGCTGCTGTCGGAGGAAGCGGCAGTGGAAGTATTGGAGCGGGGGACCTCCGGAGTGCTGGCCGTGCAGGGGGATGATGACTATCCCTATGCGGTGCCCTTGAGCTATGTCTACGGAGCTGGAAAGCTGTATTTCCATTCGGCGGTGGCCGGACATAAGCTGGATGCCATAAAGAGGAACACCAGGGTGTCCTTTTGCGTTATCGATCAGGATATGATTGTGCCGGAGAAATTCACCACGTATTTTCGCAGTGTCATTGTTTTCGGCACTATACGGCTTTTAGAGGACAAAAAGGAAAAGCAGCTGGCGCTCATGCAGCTGGGGATGCGATATACTCCGGCTGATGCGGATGGGTGCAGGCAAGAGATCCTTAAGACGGAGGGGCATGTGGCGGTGCTGGAACTTTCCGTAGAGCATATGACCGGCAAGGAAGCTATAGAGCTGGTCCGTGGGAAGAAACAGGGGTGAAGGCTATGCTGGAAGCAGTATTGGATTATCGTTGGCAGCTGCTGGGGATTTTCGAGGTACTGGCCTGGACGGTGACATTTTTACTGTTTTACGTCCGCTATCGCCTGCAGTCCCTGCGATGGTTCCGGATTCTGTCGGTACTGTTTTTTTGTACGGGAGTGATTCCTCAGGTTTCCCTGGGGCTGGTGAATTTTTATCAGCAGGGGGAAGTAGATGGCTTTACCCTGGTCATTGTGGTTCTGCTGCTGTATGGGGCGACGCTGGGCCGTCGGCAGGTGTGGAAGCTGGACCGCTGGGCAAAACGGCGGTTTTCACCGGCTAAAAAGCAGCAGACAGCATCCAATGAGCATTGAAAGGAAAGTGGAGAAATTAAAAGGAATCCCTGGGCGGGGGGCTGTTGTGCCCCTGCACGCGGCAGGATTCCTTTTTACTTCAGATAGAGGGGCCGGCTGCGGTCGAAGGACTGGGGCCGATAGGTGATGGAGGCTATCCGGGGACGGGGCTCTCCATAGCGGGGGTTGAAACCGAAGAGGTTGATGTAGCGGGCGATGTCATCCTGCTCAGTCTCCATGGCGCCCAGCAGCTGGAGAGCTGCCCGGGCATCATCTATGGCCCGGTGGGTATTCTCAGCTGACAGCCCGTAGGCGGCAATGGCGTCCTTCAGCTTGTGGGGGTAATCCCGTCGATCCCGGTAGATGGTCAGGGCGTCCAGCATCCGGATGCCCTGCAGCAAGGGGGATTTGTCCAGCCGCCGCAGAAAATAATACAGAAAGCAGAGATCGAACTGGGCATTATAGGCGACGACCAGCGGCCGGCTCACATCCAGCAGCTTTGCGAGCCGCTGACCGGCCGCGGACTTTTCCAGGCCCTGATGAGCCAGAAGCTCGCTGCTGATGCCGGTGAGGCCGGTGATGAAGGGAGTGAGGCTTCTGCCCTCAGAGAGACGGATCAGCATATTGAGCTCGTCGGCTGGTTCCGGCCCGTTTGGTGAAAGCCTCAGGCAGATGCCGCCCAGTTCGATGATTTCATCCTTTTGCGGATCCAGCCCAGTGGTTTCTACGTCCAGCACGATGAGGTGGTCAAAGTCATGATAAAATTTTTCCAGCATAGGAGTTTCCCTCCTTAATTTTACTTAAATCTTCCAGAAAATCTGGCGATGGTAGAGGTACTCTGCCACCAGCCAGTCAAAAAAGAGGAACAGGAGGCTGAACAGGAGCGAGGCGGCTTCCGGCGGGAAAAAGGGGATGAAAAGATTTGTGAAGATCCACTCGTGGACGGGGGCCTCGTCTATAAGAATCCAGGGCATGCCAAGAGACTGTTCCACAAAACCGGAAAAAAGGAAAAAGAAAATGGCATTGGTTCCAAAGGCCTGAAAGGGATGAAACAGTGTCGGGGCACAGGACAGCGTCTTCTCTAGGTACAGGAAGCCCAGGAGCAGAAGCAGCCCGATTCCGCTGGTCAGAAGTACATAGGAGCTTGTCCAAAGGCTTTTGCAGACGGGGATCCAGGTCCCAAGCAGCAGGCCGGCGGCGATGAAGAGGAGGCTGCAGCCGGCAAGTTTCCGCAGCCGCTGGAGGGTGAGCTTTTCGCTGAACAGCAGGATGCCGAAGAGGTAGCCAAACATCACATTGGCTGTGGCACTGATGCTGCCATAGATGCCCTCGGGATCAAAGGGGAAGCCGAAGCCCTGATAGATATGATCGGGACCAGGGAAGATGAGGCCGATGGCCACCTCCAGGTTGTGTTCCTCGCCAAAGGGGGCATCGGGAGCGTAGAGGAAAAGCCCTGCGGTATGGAGCAGGAGCAGGGCAGCTGCTGCCAGCAGGATCCGCCGGGGACTTTTGAGCAGCAGGCTCAGGATAATGCCCAGGAAGTAGGCAATGGCAATCCGCTGCAGGACACCGAATAAGCGCAGGTTTGCCCAGGCCTGTACCACGCTTGGCAGGGAAAGGCCTTCATCCACCTGATAATAAGGAAAGGTATTGAACAGGATGCCTAAGAGGAACAGCAGTATTGTACGGCGGAGGATTTTTTTTATCAATGGCTTCGTGAGACTGTTTCCCTGTTTACGGGTGGACAGAAATCCGGACAGTCCAACGGAGAACAGGAAAAAAGGAAATACCAGATCAGCCAGTGTGCAGCCAATCCAGGGGGAATGCATCATAAGGGAATAATTCACATCGTAGGATCCCGGGGTATCGACAATAATCATGAGCATGATGGTCAGGCCGCGAAATACATCCAGTGATGCGAGCCGTTTTGACAATCCCATAGAGCAGAGCCCCTTTCAATGAAGCAGTTATATTTATCTATAATATATTATACATGATATTATACATGATTTTTGAGGTGAAAGCATAATTTCCTTGAAAATATGTTTGTTCACAAATGAACATAAATTCATGATTTGAAGAGTAAACCGGGTTTTTTTCTAATTTTTCCCGGAATGAGAAAGTTGAAATTTTATTGTGATAAGTTATAATAGTATGAATATGGTTAATATATATATGTTTCAAGGAAAGGAATATCATTTATGGCGAGGGAGATTTCACGCAGGGACTTTTTGAAGGTCTTATCGGGAACCAGTGTGCTGGGCATGGGAGTTGCTGTCACCGGCTGCGGCCGCAGTGACAAACCTACCATGGGCGGTGAGGGCTGGCTGCCGGAGCAATATAAAGGGACAGGCAGCTATCCGGCGCAGGTAAAGGGCCGGGTGGCTATCGCACCGGATAATCCGTCTATTGTTCGCGATGACGAAAAGTGTATTCTTTGCGGCCGCTGCATCGAAGCCTGTGAAAACGTGATGACGGTACATGGGCATTATCCGCTGCCGTTAAAGGATGAGATTGCCTGCGTGCACTGCGGTCAGTGCACGCTGTGGTGTCCGACGGGAGCCATTGCTGAGCGCTCGGAGATTGATAAGGTGCGGCAAGCTATCAGGGATGAGAGCAAATACGTGGTGGTCCAGACAGCTCCGGCCACCAAGGTATCCCTGGGGGAAGCCTTTGGCATGAAGCCGGGAGCTGTCATTGGCGGACAGCAGGTAGCGGCATTGCGGCGGCTGGGATTCGATGCGGTATATGATACCTGCTTCTCAGCGGATCTCACCATCATGGAGGAAGCGGCCGAGGTACTGCAGCGGCTGACGGTCAAAAAGCAGGAGCTGCCCCACTTCACCTCCTGCTGTCCGGGCTGGGTGAAATTTTGTGAGTATTTTTATCCGGATTTCATCGGTCATCTTTCCACCTGCAAATCGCCCCAGGGAATGCTGGGGGCTACTATCAAATCCTATCTGGCAGCTAAAAAAGGCATAGATCCGGCCAATGTTGTGTCTGTGGCCATCATGCCCTGTACCGCAAAGAAATTCGAGGCTGGCCGGGAAGAGCTTTCCCATGCAGAAATGGCGGATGTGGACGTGGTGCTCACTACCCGTGAGCTGGCTCGTTTTCTGAAGCAGGAGCATATCGATCTCAATGTGCTGGAACCGGAGGACTATGATTCTTTGCTGGGTGAAAGCAGCGGTGCGGGACGCATCTTTGGAACCACCGGCGGTGTGACGGAGGCAGCGGTGCGCACCTTGTATTATAATGCCACGCAGCAGGCTCCGCCAGCGGCTCTTTTAAGCTGGCAGCCGGTGCGAGGCCTGAAGGCGGTGAAGGAAGCCCGGGCGGATGTACCAGGCTTCGGCAGTGTGAGTATTGCTGTATGCCATGGACTGGCCAATGTCCGTCCTCTGCTGGAGGATATCCGGAAACATGGCAGCCGCTGGCAGTTCATTGAGGTCATGGCTTGCCCCGGGGGCTGCATCGGCGGCGGTGGCCAGCCTTTATCCGCGCCGGATAATTCCGCGGCGGTGCGGGAGAAGCGCATTGCGGCAATCTATACTGGCGATACCAGTGCCAGGAAGCATACCAGCCATGAAAATAGTGAAATAAAGCAGATTTATGAAGAATTTTATGGACGGCCATTGAGCGAGAGAGCGGAAAAGCTGCTGCATACCAGCTTTACTGACCGCAGCGGCCGGATATTCGATAAATAAGGAGGGATAAGATGGCTGTATTAGTGGATTTGACAAAATGCATCGGCTGCGAGAGCTGTGTGGTAGCCTGTAAGCTTTGGAACAAGCTGCCTTATCACCCCAGGCGCACAGTGAAGCGCCAGGAAGATGATCTGGATGATACCCGCTGGACCGTGGTACAGAAAAAACGTGTCCAGGGGGACAATGGCAGGGAATACACACGCTTTGTGAAGAAACAGTGCATGCATTGCCTGGAGCCGGCCTGCGCATCGGCCTGCTTTTCCAAGGCGCTGCGGGTGGATGAGAACCATGCGGTGGTCTATTATCCGGATCTCTGTGTGGGCTGCCGCTACTGCATGCTGGCCTGCCCCTATGATGTGCCCAGGTATCAGTGGGAGGAGGCGCTGCCTCTCATCACGAAATGTCAGCTCTGCAGCGACCGGTTGAAGGAAGGGGAACTGCCGGCCTGTGTTGGTGCCTGTCCGACGGGGACACTCACCTATGGAAATCGGGAGGAGCTGCTGCGCAAGGCTCATGATATCATCGACCGCAATCCCCGTTACGTCAATTACATCTATGGAGAAAAGGAGCTGGGGGGTGCCAGCTGGCTCTATATATCGGACCAGCCCTTTGAAAAGCTGGGCTTTAAAATGGATTTGGAGCAGACGCCGCCCAGTGACTACACCCGCAGCTACCTCACCAAGGTGCCTTTCCTGGCCGCGGCCTGGGGACTTTTCCTGGTGGGCCTGACAGCTTATCACCATCATAAGGAAAATAAAGAAAACAAGGAAAAGCAGGGAGGCGGAAAGGATGCGTAGATTATACCGGGAATACCATCTGCTGGGCTGGGTCTATACCCTTACGCCCATGCGCTGCCTGCTGCTGGCACTGGTGGCCCTGTGCCTGGGCGTAGTGGCTGTGCGGCTGCTCACCGGCTATCAGTACGTGACGAATCTTACGGATCAGACACCCTGGGGCCTCTGGATCGGCTTCGATGTGCTGGTTGGCGTGGCTCTGGCCGGCGGCGGTTATTCCACTGCTTTTCTGGTGGGGGGCCTGCGCTATGAGAAATATCAGGGGATTGCCAGAAGTGCGCTGCTGACCTCGCTGCTGGGGTATCTGCTGGTCATGGCCGGGCTGTTCCTGGATATCGGCCAGTGGCCGCACTTTTGGCGGCCCTTCGTTTCCTGGGGCTATACCTCGCCGCTCTTTGAGGTGTTCTGGTGCATTTCCATCTATACCACAATACTGACCCTGGAATTCCATGAGGTCATTACGGAGCGCATTGTGCGCCCGGTGCATAAATATGTGGTGAAGGCCTTGCCTGTACTGGTGATCCTGGGACTGATCTTCCCCATGATGCATCAGTCCTCCCTGGGGGCGCTGTTCCTCATCGCCAAGAGCAAGATGTTCCCCCTTTGGTGGAGTCAGTTGCTGCCGCTGTATTTCCTGCTTTCATCCTTTTTCGTGGGCTCGGCTATGGTTTATGTGGAGTCCGATCTGGCCCGCCGGGCCTATGGCCATGAGCATGAGCACTGGATCATGAAGGGACTCACCCGGGTGGGGGGCCGCATCATGGCGGTCTATCTGCTGCTCAAGATCGTGGATATCACCATGAAGGGGGAATGGAACCTGCTGTTCCTGAATACCCTGCAGAGCAATATGTTTCTGCTGGAGATGGTGCTGGGGGTTATTTTGCCCCTGGGCATCGTTTTCAGCAAGCTGGCGGACAGGAAATACGGACTGCTGGTCTATTCCTGGCTGGTAGTCATCGGTGTGGTCGTGAACCGGCTGAACTGTGTGTTTACCTCCATGTATACATCGGGAGAATATTTTCCCTCCATATTTGAATTCGTGGTCAGTATCGGCCTCATCGCGGCAGGCTGTATACTCTACAGTTTTCTGGTGGAGAATTTCCATATTCTGGGGCGCCGTTTTGCCCGTCAGGTCAATGTGGAGAAAAAAGATGTACGCAATCTGATATGAGTTTTTCACGGCAAAAAGAGCTGGCATGGTGTCAGCTCTTTTTGCGTACGCATAAAAGACTGTAATAAATGGCCCGACTCATCGTATAATATATGATACGATATTGACAGAAGGAGGCATTTTACATGAAGAAATATTCTTTTATGATCGCGCTGTGCGCGGCTCTGCTTATGGGCGGCATGCAGCCGCTGCCGGTATCCCAGGCGGCTTCGCGGCAGGAGATGGCGGCCATCCAGGTGGTGCAGGCGAAGGATTTCCGTTACTGGACAGCGGATTCTCCTGTCAAGGCTGCATTGGTGCAATATGTGGAGAAGGTCATTGACCGGAAAAGTCCGGATTTCATTCCTGCTGCGGACAGGGTAGCGGTATTTGATATGGACGGCACCCTGATGTGTGAAACGGCTCCTTCTTATTTTGATTCGCTGCTGTATCAGAAGAGGGTACTGGACGATGGCTCCTGGCAGCCTTCGGCCGATATGCGGGCAGCGGCTGTGGAGTCACGCAGCGCACTCCAGCAGAAACGCCATTCAAGGATGGGGGAAGAGGAAGAGGAGGCCTACCAGATGAATGCCTTTGACGGCATGCCTCTTTCCGAGTACCGGACCTATGTGAAAAAATTCATGCAGGAGCCGGAGCAGGGGCTTACCCATCTGAAACGGGGCGAAGCCTTTTATCTTCCCATGGTGGAAGTTGTTTCCTATCTGGCAGCCAATGATTTCAAGGTCTACATCGTATCCGCCTGTGATCGTATGGCAGTGCGGCTGCTGGTGGATGGGGTTCTGCCCATCGAGCCGGAGCATATCATTGGCAGTGATGCCTGGGTTCGGGCTTCGAACCAGGGAGATGCCAGCGGAGTGGATTATGTGTATGGGAAAAATGATGTGCTGGTGCGCGGCAAATATCTCCAGGAAACAGTGGCAATGAACAAGGTGTCCGCCATTGCCAGGGAGATCGGCCGCCAGCCGGTACTCGCTTTCGGCAATAGCGGCGGTGATGCCAGCATGCTGAACTACACGATACAGAATAACAAATATAAGAGTGCGTCCTTCGTTTTGCTCTGTGATGATCTGGAGCGGGAATTCGGCAATCTGAAGAAGGCCCAGAAGGTAAAGGCCAGTGCCGAGAAAAACGGCTGGATTCCCGTATCCATGAAGGATGAATTCAAGACCATCTATGGAGATCGGGTAAAGAAAGTACGGTGAAATTTGGGTAAAAAAGAGCAGGAGCGCTCCTCGGGGAGTTCTCCTGCTCTTTTGCTTCAAGCGGCTTTTGCGGTAGTCTGGGTTTCATTTGCCAGCCTGCCGTAGGTGTCCAGGGCCTCCTGGAAGCGCTGCTGTACATCCTGGAAACGATAGAGGCCAGCGGCGTTCTTGCTGAGTCCCTTGAGACTCAGCGGACAGATCATGGGCGGCGTATCCAGCGTGAGCATGGTACGGTCGCGCAGCTGCTGGGAGCTCTGGTATACGAGGCTCAGTGCGGCGTAATCCTGGCCGTCTCTGCCATGCCATTTCTCAATAACGAATTTTGCGCCAATCGGCGTGTTCCGTTCAATGCTCTGGGGCAGCGTATAGGGAGCAACCTGAAGGGCGGCCAGCACAGCGGCCAGGTTGGTATCATGTCCGCAGAGGAAGGTGAATTTCCGATTATCGAGGGATAGCTCATCTTTCATCACCTGCAGCAGGGGATGGGCGATATTCACAGCAACCAGCGGCGCCGAGCACAGAACTTCTATGCCGGTGTCCTTCACGTTGGAGACGGCCTGCCAGTCCTTTTGGGTCAGCTTGTGATTGAAGGCAGCTTTCTGGGCATCCGGCTCTTCATAATATTGCAGTACCAGGGCATCACTGGCCAAATATTCCGCCTTGCGGTAATTCACCGAATAAGGGCTGCTGCCATTTTTAAGAATAACATTGAAGGGTCCCTTCGGCATCCCTTCATCTACGTTTTTTTTGACAGCCGGATGCGACTTGAAATCCAGTACCTCATCGATGATGCGGTAGCTTTCATCCAGGCTGCGGTCAATGCCCTGCAGTCCGTCCTTGCCGCCCATTGCAGCAATCTGTTTCACTGCTGCCGCATGATAGCCGTCATTCATGAAGGTGAAGCGCATATTGAATACCGGGTCCATGGTTCCCAGAGCTGCATGGTGTTCGATGGGGACATTCGCGATGGGCAGCATACCGCTGGAGAAGTACTGGGCCGTGGCAATGGTGCGCTGGAGGGAATTGGCATAGAAGCGGATTTCGCCCTCCTTTGGCTGTTCGTTCTCCGCAATGAGCCCGTCCCTGACCAGCCGTTTGCGGAAATACTGGCCCATCATGGTTTCCAGCTGGCCTCCCCGCAGCGAGAGCTCTCCGGGAGCAGCGGTCCAGGCCACCTATTTGTGGGGAGTGATCTTATTCAGCTGACTGCCAATCGGCGAGCGGATGTTATGTCGGCTGAGAATCAGCATTTTCTGCAGCTGATATTGCCCCTGGGAGGCGGCATCCTGCGCAGGCTGCGCGGCCTGTACCGGAGCGACGGCCATCAGCAGGGAAAAGCAGACTGCCGACAGTAAGGTTTTCATCTTCATGGCTATCATATCCTTTCAATTTTTCCTGACATGATATAATTCGTCATTTGTCAGGAAAATCCTATTGCTTCCGGGCAGGAACTTCTTTCAGGGATTTATTTTCTGAAATCCCAGTAAACTGATTATGATTCTCTTTCATCGTTTCGGCAAATATGATAAAATATTAGTACAGCGTGCACGAAATACCTAGGCGAATTACTTGTCTGCATTCCCATCTGCTGCGTTGTCGTCAATCGGCATAGGCACCGCTATGCCAGCCACAAGGGCATAAGCGATTCGCACACTGCTGAAGCAGCGGCTCTCTGCTCATCACTCATCCTCCTTGCAGATGAAAATGCATCCGGCGTACTTCTGACTAGTTATTTCGTGTACGCTGTACTTTAATTAGATTTTGAACGGGGGATTTTTACCTGAATGGATAAGAAGAAAAAAGCTTTTATTGGCGTCTATGGCTGCCAGATGAATATCAGTGATGCGGAACGCATGGAGGGACAGCTGGGCTCTATCGGTTATGTGCGCACGGAGGAGATGGAGCAGGCGGATCTCATTCTGCTCAATACCTGCTGTGTGCGGGAAACCGCGGAGGACAAGGTCTATGGGAAGATTGGGGAGATCAAGCACCTGAAGCGCAAAAATCCGGCCCTGATCTTTGGCATCACCGGCTGCATGGCGCAGAAGGAAGGGGATGCGCTGATAAAGCGTGCGCCTCATATCGATTTTGTGCTCGGGACAAACAAGGTCCATGAGCTTTTAAAAGTGGTGCAGGAGCTGGAGGCACCCCATAAAGGACATATTGTGGATGTGCTGCTGGGAGATACGGAGCTGCCGGAAAATGTTCCGGTGGAGCGCAATGGCAGTCTGTCGGCCTGGGTGCCCATCATGTACGGCTGCAATAATTTCTGTACCTACTGCATTGTTCCCTATGTGCGCGGCCGTGAACGCAGCCGCATGCCGGCCGATGTGGTCCGCGAGGTAGAGGACGCGGCGGCCAAGGGTTTCAAAGAGGTCACACTGCTGGGACAGAATGTGAATTCCTATGGAAAGGATCATCAGCAGGCCAGCTTTGCACAGCTGCTGGCCATGGTGGATCAGGTGGAGGGCATCCAGCGGGTGCGCTATATGACCTCTCATCCCAAGGATCTCAGCGATGCGGTCATCGAGACAGTGAAGAACAGCCGGCATATCTGTGAGCATTTCCACCTGCCCGTACAGTACGGCAGCAATAAAATATTGAAGGCTATGAACCGGGTGTATACGGTGGAGCAGTACCGGACCCTGGTTCAGCGGATCCGGGCCGCAGTACCGGGAGCAAGCATCACCACAGATCTCATTGTGGGCTTTCCGGGAGAATCGGAGGAGGATTTCCGGCAGATGCTGGACTTCCTGGGGGAAATCCGCTATGATGCGGCCTATACCTTCCTTTATTCCAAGCGGTCGGGCACGCCAGCAGCCACGATGGATGAGCAGGTACCGGAGGAGCTCAAGAAGGAGCGGCTGCACCGCCTGATGGAGGTGCAGAATCAGATCAGCCTGGAAATCAATACCGGGCTTCTGGGCAAAAGCCTGGAGGTGCTGGTGGAGGGACCGAGCCGGACGGATACAAGCGTATGGACAGGCCGGACACGCACCAACAAGATTGTACTTTGGGACCACAGCGGCGCGGAGGCGCCGGGAGATCTCGCATCGATAAAAATCACCCATCCCCAGACCTGGGTGCTCAAGGGTGAACTACAGAAAGACTGAAGCAGGGGGCTGGCCAGTACAGCCCTTTTTCGTATGGGAGGAAAAATCATGGAACTCACGCCAATGATGCAGCAATATCAGGAAACGAAAAATCATCACCCGGACGAAATCCTGTTTTTCCGGCTGGGGGATTTCTATGAAATGTTCTTTGAGGATGCCCGTATTGCCTCCAAGGAGCTGGGACTTACGCTGACCAGCCGCAGCGGCAACGCGGATAAGGCGCCCATGTGCGGCATACCCTATCATGCGGCGGAAAGCTATATCAATAAGCTCATCCACAAGGGCTATAAGGTGGCCATTGCGGAACAGATCGGCGATCCGAAGGCCAAGGGGCTTACAAAGCGCGAGGTCATCAAAATCATCACGCCGGGAACGGTGCTCACGGAGTCCTCGCTGCATGATGCGCAGAACAACTACATTGCGCTGGTCTACGAAAAGGATGAGGAAATCGTGCTGGCGGGAGCAGATGTTTCTACGGGCGAGTGCTTCTATGGCATCTATCGCGGCGGCAACCGCCAGCAGATGCTGTTCGATGAGCTTTACCGGCTCATGATGCCGGAACTGCTGCTGGTGGGCAGCCTCTCCTTCCGGGAGGCCCTTGACGAATTCATTGCCCTGCGCATGTCCCATTGCGCCTTTACGGAAATCGACCATGTATCCCGGGCCATTGAGGACCGCATCGTGCAGCATTTCGATGCGGAGAACCGCCCAGAGGCGCCGGCGGCCCAGGCGGCGGTGGCAACACTGCTGGACTATCTCCATGAGACGGTAAAGACGGACCTCACCCATCTGAATCAGCTCACCTATCTGGATGCATCGGAAAATCTCGTGGTGGATACCTATACCCTGCGCAATCTGGAGATCACGCGGAACCTTCGGGACGGGGGCAAAAAGGATACGCTGCTGGATGTGCTTGATTTCACCCAGACGGCCATGGGCAGCCGTCTGCTGAAAAAGTGGCTGGAGTACCCGCTGCTGAATATTGCCAGGATCAACCGTCGGCTGGACGCTGTCGCGGAGCTGGCTGAGAATTTTGCCATGCGTGGCGATGTGCGGGAGGGCTGCAAGGAAATCTACGATTTTGAGCGGCTGCTCACCCGCATCGAGGTGGGGACGGCCAATGCCCGGGATCTCATATCTCTCAAGGTATCGCTGCTCTGCCTGCCGCGCATTCAGCAGACACTGGCGGGAGCCCAGGCGCCGCTGCTGAAAAACTGCTATGAAAATATCGAGCTTTATGACGACCTGTCCGGGCTTTTACAGCGGGCCATTGTGGATGAGCCGGGCATTACCCTGCGGGAGGGCGGCATCATCAAGCCGGGCTATAATGAGGAGCTGGATGAATACCGCCGCATTTCCCACGACAGCAAGCAGATGCTGCAGGAAATAGAGGAGCGGGAAAAGGAACAGACCGGCATCAAATCGCTGAAGATCGGCTACAACAAGGTGTTCGGCTACTACATCGAGGTGCGCCACAGCGGCGCGGACCTGGTGCCGGACCGCTACATCCGCAAGCAGACTCTGGCCAATGCGGAGCGCTATATCACTGAGGAACTCAAGGAATTCGAGACGAAGATTTTAGGCGCGCAGGAAAAAATCGTGAATATCGAGTACAATCTGTTCACGGAGGTGCGGGAGACCATCAAGACCCGGCTCAGCAGCATCCAGCAGACGGCCCATGAAATCGCGGTGGCTGATGTGCTGGCGGGGCTGGCGGAGGCGGCCTGCTCCTATAATTACACGCGCCCGCGGCTCACCAGCAACGGAGAAATCGATATCAAGGATGGCCGTCATCCCCTGGTGGAACGCATCCTTACCCGGGATCTCTTCGTGCCGAATGATACGCGTCTCAATCATACGGACTGTGAGATCATGCTGATCACCGGGCCGAACATGGCCGGTAAGTCCACCTATATGCGGCAGGCGGCCCTGCTGACTCTCATGGCGCAGATCGGCAGCTTCCTGCCGGCCCGGGAGGCGTCTATTTCTCCCGTGGACCGGATCTTTACCCGCATCGGGGCCAGCGATGATCTGGTCAGCGGGCAGAGCACCTTCATGGTGGAGATGAATGAGGTGGCGCAGATTTTGAAATACGCCACGAAGAACAGCCTGGTGATCCTTGACGAAATCGGCCGCGGTACCAGTACCTTCGATGGAATGAGCATTGCCCGGGCGGTCATAGAGTACATGCGGGACAAGGTGCATGCCAAGACGCTCTTTGCCACCCATTATCATGAGCTCACGGATCTGGAGGATGACCGGATCAAGAACTATTGCATTGCGGTGAAGGAACGGGGCACCCAGGTGGCCTTCCTGCGCCGCATCATTGCAGGCAGTGCGGATAAGTCCTACGGTATCCACGTGGCCCGGCTGGCGGGGCTGCCCAAGACGGTGACGGCCCGGGCGGAGAAGATACTGGAAAAGCTGGAGGCCCAGGCGGCTGCCGAGCATCAGGCCGCCGGGACAGCCGCACCGGCAGCGGCCGCAGAAGGATCTGAGGATGGGCTGATGGCGTCGCTCTTTTCCTCCGGCATCAGTGAGGAACTGCTGTCACTGGATATCATGACCATGACGCCGCTGGAGGCTATGAACGAGCTGTATCGCCTGCAGAATCAGGCGAAGGGGGAGGCAGGCAAAGCATGAGCATCATTCACGTGCTGGATGACGGCACCATAAATAAAATCGCGGCCGGCGAGGTCGTGGAACGGCCGGCTTCGGTGATCAAGGAGCTGGTGGAAAATGCCATCGATGCAGGTTCTTCCCGCATCGAGGTGGAGATCATGGCCGGCGGCACCAGCTTCATGCGGGTAACGGATAATGGCCGGGGCATGAGCCTGACGGATGCCAGGCTGGCCATTCAGCGCCATGCCACCAGCAAACTCCGTGAGGTGGATGATCTTTTGAGCATCGCGACCCTGGGGTTTCGCGGTGAGGCCCTGCCGAGCATTGCGGCAGTATCCAGGTTTTCCCTGCTGACCCGGCAGGCGGACAGCGAGCTGGGCACTCAGGTGGCGATCAGCGGCGGCCAGGAACCGGATATCCGTGAGGCTGGCTGCAATATCGGCACCACGGTGCGGGTGGAGGATCTTTTCTTCAATACGCCCGCGCGCAAGAAGTTTTTAAAGACCACCCATACCGAGGGGGCCAAGATCAATGATTTCCTGGTGAAGCTGGCGATTTCCCATCCGGAGATTGCCTTCAAGTTCATCAACAACAATAAGCTGTCGGTTTCAACCCCGGGCAACGGGGTGCTTTTCGATACCCTGCAGAGCATCTACGGCGGGCAGGTGAGCGAGGCACTGCTGGGGCTGGATTTTGCCGATACGGATATCCGCATCACCGGCTATATCACCAAACCTTCGATGATCCGCAGCAGCCGCACCTGGCAGACATTTATCGTCAACGGGCGCATCATCAGCAGCCGGGCCATTGCCCGGGCCGTGGACAATGCGTACCATTCCCTTCTGCCCAAGGCGGGGTATCCGCTGGTCATCATCGAGATCACCGTTCCGCAGCGCAGCATCGATGTGAATGTGCATCCCCAGAAGAGCGAGATGAAGTTCGAGGATGAGGGACGCATTTTCAAGGCCGTCTATAAGGCGGTGCTGGATGCGATCCGCCCCGCGGGGCAGCGGCTGGAAAATGTGGCTGCGGGCGTGCAGAATGCGGAGCGGCACTATACCATCGAGCCCATGCAGTTCGTTCCGGCAGCGGCACCGCTGCCGCCCGCAGCGCCAAAGGCGGGGAGCGGTTCGGCACTGCCGGCGGATGCCTATACCTGGCAGCAGGAGCATCGGGCCCCCGCCATGAGCTTTTCCGAGGCGCAGCAGGTGCTGCATCCGGCGGCTTCATCGTCACCCGCTGCCGCTGGAACGGTGGAATATGTACCGGTGCAGCCAGAAAATTCTCCGGTGAACGAGGCTCCGGCAGCGGATGCCGGACCGGAGGCCGTACAGCCTGACGGGCCCATGGTGCCCATCGGACAGGTGGACCGCTGCTTCATCATTGCCCAGGATGCCCGGGGGCTTTATATTGTAGATCAGCATGCGGCGCATGAGCGCATCCTTTATGATAAATTTTCCTCCATGGCGGATAAGATTCCCTCCCAGCAGCTGCTGGTGCATCTGCTTTTGACCTTTGATCGCCGGGAAGCTGAACTCATCGAAGGGAACCAGGAACTTTTCGCCAGCCTGGGCTTTGCCATGGAACCCTCCGGAGACCGGGAATTCCGGCTCATGGAGGTGCCGGCGGACATTCCCGTAGGCGAGGCGGAGGACATCATCCGGGAAATCCTGACATCACTGCAGGAGATGCACAGCTTATCCGCCAAGGAGATCCGCCATGCCTGCATTGCCACGACAGCCTGCCGGGCAGCCATCAAAGCCGGGGACGAGCTGAATTTCCGGCAGATGCAGATCCTGCTGGATGAGCTTTCCAGCACCAGTCTGCCCTATACCTGTCCCCATGGCCGGCCCACAATTTTGAAATTCACCAGCGAGGAGCTGGCAAAGATGTTTAAACGGACGTGATCAATTGATAAATGCAATCGTAACAACAGAACGGAAGGTCAAGGAGGCGAGCCGTATCCTGGCGCAGCAGACTGCGGAACGGCTGCAGCTTCCCTTTGTGCCCCGGGGCACGGTCTCCATTGATGGGCTGCGGGAGGCCCATGGAGTGGATTTCGTGCTGGTGGCCAAGCAGGGACAGCTCATGCTGGAGACGCCGGAGGGCGAGATGTTCTTCCATCCCAATATGGCCCACCTGCGGGTGAAGAATCTGCGGCTGGGAAAGCCCGATCATATGGTGGAGGCCATGGGGCTGCGCCCTGGCATGTCCGTCCTGGACTGCACGCTGGGCTTTGGTGCCGATGCCATCGTAGCCAGCTTTGTTGCCGGGGAGAGCGGACAGGTCACCGGACTGGAGGTCAGTCCGCTGGTTTGCGCCGTGGTGGGCTATGGACTCGCTCATTTCCATAGGGATAATCTTGTCCTGCAGGAGGCCATGCATCGGATCCGGGTGGTACAGGCGGATGATCTGAGCTATCTGAGGGCACAGCCGGATAATTCAGTGGATATCATCTATTTTGATCCGATGTTCCGCCATCCGCTGACGACCAGTGAAAATCTGAATCCCCTGCGCTCTGTCGCTGACCATCGGCCGGTTTCCCTGGAGACCGTTGCCGAGGCCCGGCGGGTGGCCCGGCGGCGCATCGTACTGAAGGAGAACAGCCGCAGCTGTGAATTTTCCCGGCTGGGATTCCCGGAGATTGCCGGCGGCCGCTACAGCCCTGTGCATTATGGCATAATGAAGCTCTGAGGAGGCAATGGATTTGGCAAAGACAACGGAGTATATGACCTATGATTATCTGGCCGGGCTGCGCAGCCGCAATGCGGCCTGGCGCCTTCTTGCCGCGGACCAGGCCAGCTTCATTGCGGCCTTTTTTTATCGGGAATTCCTGGCGGAGAACCGGCGGGCTGTGGAGGAGCAGCAGCTATTGTCCGATTTGGAGGATTTCATCTATGACCTGCGCCGGGCAGAGGATGAGGTGAGCTTCATCCGGCCGGCCAGGGAGTATCTGGATACCTGGTCGGATCCCCAGCACGCCTGGCTGCGCCGCTTCTATGCACGCAGCGATGAGGTGTGCTATGATCTTACAGCTTCGGCTCAGAAGGCGGTGGAGTGGCTCTACAGCCTGCGCAAGCAGTCCTTTGTGGGAACTGAATCCCGGCTGCGGACGGTATTTGACCTGCTGCATGAGATTGCCAGGGAGACAGACCCGGACAAGGAAAAGCGGCGGGCCTGGCTGGTGGCCCAGCGGGAGCGGCTGGATCAGGAGATTGCGGCCATTGACGGGGGCCAGGAGATCCGGGTGATGGACGCGGTGCAGGTAAAGGAACGCTTTCTGCATGCGGCGTCCACGGCTCAGAGCATTCTGGCGGATTTCCGCGAGGTGGAGGAAAATTTCCGGGCGCTGGAGCAGCGTCTGCTGGAACGTATCGTGACCTGGAAGCAGGGCAAGGGCGAACTGCTGGAGCAGTTCTTTGCGGATCGGGATATCATCGAGGAATCAGAGCAGGGCAAAAGCTTCGCGGCCTTTTGGAAATACCTTATGGCCTCCAGCAATCGGGAGGATTTCAGCCGGACGATGGAGCAGGTCATGGGGGTAAAGGATCTGTCCGCTTCCGAGGCGGCAGCGGATTTCCGCCATATCGACCGGGAGTGGGCCCGGGCAGCCAGCGCTGTGCAGAGCACTATCATCCAGCTGTCCCGGCAGATCCGGCGCTATGTGGATGAGAATTATCTGCAGGAGGAGCGCAGCATTTACGGACTCATCAGCCAGCTGGAGGAGAAGGCGCTGCAGGTGCGGGACAAGGTGCCCCAGGGACCCTTCATGGAACTGGACGGAATTTCGCCGCGGGTGGAGCTGCCTCTGGACCGGCCGCTGTTTGTGCCTCCCCGCCGGCCGCAGCTGGAAAATCAGCTGCTGGAGGCTGGGGCCTCAGAGGGAAGCGTAGAGGCGCTTTTCAATCAGGTCTACGTGGACAAGGAAAGGCTGCGGCGGAATATCCGGCAGCTCTTGCGGGATAAGCCCGGGGTTACACTGGCCGAGGTGCTGGAGGCCTATCCGCTGCAGCAGGGACTTACCGAGCTGCTGACCTATATGGTGCTGGCCAGCCATGAGAACCGGGGCTTCCTGGAGGGAACGGTGGAAAAGCTGCTGCTGGCGCAGCAGGACGGGCACCGGCTTTTGGCTATCGGAGAACAAGTGCTATTTCAGCGAGGGGAGATATGAGCGTGATGGAGGAACAGGAACTGGCGCTGTCAAAGGCGCTGATTGCTCTTTTCAAGGGCGTGATATTCAGGGAAAGGCAGCCGGAGCTATGGCAGACAGTGCTGGAGCAGCGGGCGCAGATCAGCGATTATACCGCCCGGCTGGGACTGGTCCTGCTGGTGGATGAGGTGGATGAGTACGCCTTTCTGCGCCAGAGGGAGCAGGAGGAACTGCCGCGGCTGGTGCCGCGCTATCCGTTGAGCTATGGACTGAGCCTGCTGCTGGTTTCCCTGCGCAAGAGCCTCGGCGAATACGATGCGTCCCACGGGGATATGCGGCTGGTGCTGACCATCAGCGACATGCAGCTGAAGCTCAAGGCCTTTTTCCCGGCACTGCCGAATGAAATCAAATTCCGGCAGAATCTGGAGCGCCACGTGCATCGGGCGGAGGAAATGGGGTTTCTGCGCCCGGTGGCGGGCCAGGAGGAAGCCTACGAGGTGCAGCCGCTGCTCAGGAGCTTTATCAATGCGGAATGGCTGCATACCTTTGATGATCGTCTGCAGGAATACCTGGATTATGGACAGAAGGACAGGACGGAGGGAGAGGACAGCGATGGACTTATTTGATTTCGCACACCGGGGCAAGGATGTGCCCATGGGGTTCCGCCTGCAGCGGCTGGAGGTTTATAACTGGGGCACCTTTGATGAAAAGGTCTGGAGCCTGGAGCTCCATGGGGATACCTCGCTGCTCACCGGTGATGTGGGCTCGGGAAAATCCACCCTGGTGGATGCAATCATAACCCTGCTGGTCCCGCCGAAAAAGGTGACCTATAATAAGGCCGCTGATGCCAGTGCCAAGGAGCGCAGTCTGACCTCCTATGTGCGGGGCTATTTTGCCCAGAAGCGCACGGAGGATGGCGGGGGACAGCCGGAGGCCCTGCGGGAGCGGAATCAGTACAGCGTGCTGCTGGCGGTTTTCGGCGATGAGAACCTGGGCGGCCGGGTCACCCTGGCCCAGGTATTCTGGTTCCGGGATGAAAATAACTGGCCGGCCCGTTTCTATGTGCTGGCGGATAAGACTCTGACCATCCAGAACCATTTCAGCAATTTCGGCACCGATATGCGCAGCCTGAAAAAGCGGCTGGACAGCGATGCCCACATCCATCTCTATGATGATTATCCGGCCTATGCCCGGGATTTCCGCCGTCGCTTCGGCATTCGCCAGGAGCAGGCAATGGATCTGTTCCAGCAGACAATTTCCATGAAAAAGGTGGATGAGCTGACGGGGTTTGTACGGCAGAACATGCTGGAAAAGCCGGATACTGAAACGGATGTGCAGATCCTTCTGGAGCATTTCCGGGATCTGGATGAGGCCCATTCCACGGTGGTACGGGCCCGGGAGCAGCAGGAACTGCTGCGTCCGCTGGTGAGCTGCGGCGATGGTTATTTCCAGCTCTTTAACCGGGAGGATCAGCTGTCCCATATGGAGGATGCGCTGCCGGCCTGGTTTGCCAGCCAGGACCAGCAGATGCGCCAACGGGAATGCGATGGCCTGGAGCGGGCCAAGGCGGCTGCGGAGAAGGAAGAAGCCGCTATCCAGGCCGAGGGGAAACGGGTGGAGGCCGTGCTGGAGGAAACGAAGCAGGCCATCTGGGAGAACGGCGGCAGCCAGCTGGCACTGCTGCAGTCCCAGCTCGCCACGAACCGCAATACCCTGGCACAGCGTCGGAGCAGCTGCGACCGCTACAAGGAGCAGGCCGCGGTACTGAAGCTGTCCGTTCCTGAAAGCGAAGAGGATTTTCGGGAGAATCAGCAGGCGCTGGCGGATCTTTTGGCAGAGGCTGCCGACCGGGAGGAGGAAATCGCCGATGCCCGGGCTGATGCGGAGAGCGGCAGCAAGGCATTGGAAAAAGCCAGGCAGACCGCCCAGGCGGAGCTGGATTCCCTGCGGCAGCGCAAATCCAGCATCCCCGCAGAGTATATCGGCATCCGGCAGCAGCTCTGCGAAAGCCTGAATCTGGCTGAGGGGGAAATTCCCTTCGCCGGAGAGCTCATGGAGGTACAGGCGGAGGAGTCCGAGTGGGAGGGTGCCCTGGAGCGCCTGCTCCATGGCTTCGGCATATCCCTGCTGGTGCCGCAGGCCCATTATGGCGAAGTCATCGAATGGATGGAGCATCATGCGCTGCATCAGCATATCGTCTACTATAAGGTGGAGGATTATACGGAGCCGGTGGACTTTTCCCGTCTGCCGGAGGATGCGGCCTGCCGAAAGCTCAATCTGCGGGAGGATGCGGCTGTGTACAGCTGGCTGGCCAATGAAATGGCACAGCGGTTCCGGCATATCTGCTGTGAATCCCTGGCGGATTTTCGCCGGGAGCAGTTTGCCCTGACCCAGGGGGGCCAGATCAAGGTGAAGGGCCGCCGCCATGAAAAGGATGACCGCTTCCGCCTGGACGACCGGCGCCGTTATGTACTGGGCTTTTCCAATCTGCGGAAGATCCAGGCCATCGAGGATGAGCTGATGGATCTGGCCGAGGAGCAGAAGGCAAATCAGCGGGAGATCCGCCGGCTGAAGGATGCACTGCGGCTCTGCGGCCAGCATCGGACTGCCGGCCGGCTGCTGCAGCAGGCGGAGAGCTTTGCAGCCCTTGACTGGCAGAGCGTGGCTGCTGAAATCGCGGAACAGGAGCGGCTCATCGATGAGCTGAAAAACAACAGTGATATATTGAAATCCCTGGAGGATAAAAAGCGGCAGCTGGAGCAGCGGCGGGAGAAGCTGGAGGCTGACCGCCAGGCCCGCCAGAATACAATCGGCCGGGCACAGTACCGTCTGGATGGGCATCACCATCAGATCCAGGCGGATGAACAGCGCATCAGCCATCTGCCGGAGAATGTACGGCTGACGGCCTGGCCGCGCATCGAAGAAAAATTTGACATCGTGCTGCCGGGAGAGGTGCCTGAGCTGTCTAAGCTTTCTCATCAGCAGGAACGGCTCCGGGAATGGCTGAAGGATGAACGGAATGCCATCCAGAAACAGCTGGCAGAGCAAAGCGAGAAGCTGGTACAGCTGATGACCGGCTATAATGGCAAGTATCCGGAACAGACTGTGGAGCTGGATGCCCGGCCCGGCGGACTGGAGGGCTATCGGGAGATACTGACCCGGCTGGAGGTGGATGCGCTGCCGAAATTTGAAACGAAGTTCCGGGAGCTGCTGCGGGAGAATACCATCCGGCAGATAGCGCTGTTCCAGGAGAAGCTCAATACGGCCTGTGATATCATCCGGGAACGCATTACCATGATCAATGGTTCCCTGGCGGATATTGACTACAATGAGGGACGCTATATCCAGCTGGAGTGCAATGAGGCACCGGATCATGCGGTCAAGGAATTCCGCACTCAGCTGCGGGCCTGTACGGATAATGCCCTTACGGGCAGCGAGGAGGACACCTACAGCGAGGCGAAGTTCAGCCAGGTGGAGGCCATTGTGGAACGTTTCTGCGGTCGGCAGGGCCATACGGATGAGGATGGAAAATGGACGAAGCGGGTCATCGATGTGCGCAACTGGTTCACCTTTGCAGCCTCAGAGCGCTGGCGGGAAACAGATGAGGAATACGAGCACTATACGGATTCCGGCGGCAAATCCGGCGGCCAGAAGGAAAAGCTGGCCTATACGATCCTGGCGGCAAGCCTTGTGTATAATTTCGGCCTGGAGGCCCGGCATCGCCGTCATGAGACATTCCGCTTCGTGGTCATCGATGAAGCCTTTTTGAAGAGCTCTGATGATTCGGCCCGGTTCGGGCTGGAGCTTTTCCAAAAGCTGGATCTGCAGCTGCTGGTGGTCACACCGCTCTTGAAAATAGCTACCATCGAACCCTTTGTCACCCATGTGGGTTTTGTGTATCAGAAGGACGAGGAGCACCGTTCCTTCCTGCGGAATCTGACCATTGAGGAGCTTCAGGAGGAGCGGGCAGCCTATGAACAGCAGCAGTGATTTCGGCTATGGAAAACTCCTGGCAAAGCTCCAAAAGCAGGAGGAAAGCGGTGAGCTTTACCGGGAACTGGTGGAGCCATCCCGCGAGGTGTATTTCAGCGGACCCTTGAATCCGCCCTTTGCCAAAGAGGAATTTGCCCGCCGCCAGCCGGAACTGCGGGCTTGGGCGGAATTCTGGCGCCGCGGGCTGCCGACTGGAAGCCGCAGCCAGGCACCGCTCTGGGAGATTGAGGAGAAAACTATCCGCTACATGGGGCGGCAGAGCATTCCGGGACGGGTGGTCCTGCGGAAGGCCGGGATGGCGCTGCGTATTTTAGGCCTGGAAGACAAGGCGGATTGGTTCCGGAAAGCCTATGGACGGGTGCTGGAGGAGCTTCCCCAGTTGCGGGAATGGTTTTTTGCCAGGCAGCGGCTCATTTATGCGCAGCAATTTTATCCCGGCCTGCTGGCCATCGGCAGATATCTGCTGGCCCATCCCGGGGAACGATATCTGCGGGAATATGATATTCCCGGTATTGATACGAAATTCCTCGAACATCATGGACGGCTGTTCCGGGAGCTTTACAATGCCCTTTATCCGGAAATTCCGGCGGAAAACGCGGCAGAGCTCCACAAGCAGCTGGCCATCCGGCCGCTGCCGGCAGCGAATATCTGTGTGCGCATTCTGGATGGGGCTGTTTCCTGCTGCGGCCTCAGGGAATTCTTCCTATCGCCGCAGATGCTGGCCGGTTTGCAGCTGCCCCTGCGGCGGGTATTCATTGTGGAAAACAAGATGAATGTCTATACCTTTCCCGCGGTAAAGGACAGTCTGCTTTTGGGCGGTGCCGGTTATGACATCCTGGAGGCGGCAAGGGAGGCCTCCTGGCTCCAGGATTGTCAGGAAATCTGGTATTGGGGTGATTTGGACAGTCATGGATTCGATATACTGAGTCAGCTCAGGGACCGGATTCCCCGTCTCAGGTCGCTGCTCATGGACCGGGCAGCCATCCAGGCCGCTTCGGCTATGGCTGTGCCGGATACGGGGGACTGCGCGGCAATCCCTAAAAATCTTTCGGTGGAAGAAAAGTCGGCCTGGCAGCTGCTGCGGCAGCGGAAATGGCGGATCGAGCAGGAGCGGCTGGATAAGGGCCTGGTGGTCCGGGCACTGGCAGCGGCTGCCCTGGAATGAGCAACCTTCTCCCGGGGAGATGGCTAATTTATGTAAGCAGGCTTTACAATTTGTCATGTGAGGATATATAATAGATGGTAATGAGCAGAACGGTCGATTTTTATTTTTCTAAAAGGTGTAATTGTACGGTTCGGACTTAGATTATTGGCATCAGAGAAACAGAAAATAAATGAGAAATACTATGGAGGTGTAATTTTTTGTCAAAAGGACCACAAAAATTGCAAATTATTCCGCTGGGCGGATTGGGAGAAATCGGAAAGAACATGACAGTCATCCGCGTAGATGACGAGATCCTGTTGATCGACTCCGGTTTGATGTTCCCGGACGAAGATATGCTGGGTATTGATTTGGTAATCCCGGATATCTCCTATTTATTGGAAAATCGCGATATGGTCAAGGCCATTGTGCTTACCCATGGCCATGAGGATCATATCGGCGCTCTTCCCTATGTGCTGAAGCAGCTCAATGTTCCGGTCTATGGAACGCGGCTTACGCTGGGCATTTTGGAGGGAAGACTCAAGGAAAACAATGTGGATTCCAGCAATCTGCATCCGGTTATGCAGGGCGATATCATCAATGTCGGCTGCTTCAGCGTGGGCTTTATCCGCGTGAATCACAGCATTCCGGACGCGGTGGGGCTTTCCATCAAGACACCGGTAGGTATGATTGTCCATACGGGTGACTTCAAGCTGGATTACACGCCAATTGATGGCAAGATGACGGATTTCCGCCGCTTCTCGGATCTCGGCAACAAGGGCGTGCTGGTCATGATGGCCGACAGCACCAATGCGGAGCGGGAAGGGCATACGCCCAGTGAGAGCACCGTGGGAACCGCCTTCGACAAGGCCTTCCACAATGCAAAGCAGCGCATCATTGTCGCTACTTTCTCCTCGAATGTGCATCGTATCCAGCAGGTCATCAACACTGCCTGCCGCTATAAGCGCAAGGTCGCAGTGCTGGGACGGAGCATGGTCAATGTGGTGAATATTTCCCTGGAGCTTGGCTATATCGATGCTCCGGAGGGGACCATCATCGACATTGATGAAATCAACAATTATCCCATGAGCCAGGTGGTCATCATCACTACGGGCAGCCAGGGCGAACCCATGTCAGCTCTTACGCGCATGGCCATGTCCGATCACCGCAAGGTGGGGATTGTACCGGGCGATACCATCATCATTTCGGCAACGCCGATTCCGGGCAATGAGAAGCTTGTATCCAAAACCATCGACAACCTGCTGAAGCAGGGGGCTAATGTCATTTATGGACGTTCCAACGGCATCCATGTGTCGGGCCATGCCAGCCAGGAGGAGCTCAAGCTCATGCATAACCTGGTACGGCCGAAGTTCTTCATTCCAGTGCATGGTGAATACCGCATGCTGGTGCGTCATGCAAAGCTGGCTCAGGAACTGGGCATGCCGAAGGAGAATATCTTCATTGGCGAAAACGGCCAGATCCTGGAATTCACCCGGGATAAGGGTGTGGTTGCCGGCAAGGTCACCTCGGGCAAGGTGCTGGTGGATGGCCTGGGCGTCGGTGATGTGGGCAATATCGTACTGCGCGACCGCCGTCAGCTGTCCCAGGATGGTATCCTCATCATTGTGGTGACCATGGAGAAATCCACCGGACGGGTTGTGGCTGGTCCGGATATCGTTTCCCGCGGGTTCGTGTATGTGCGCGAGTCTGAGGCACTGATGGATGAAGCCCGGGAAAAGGTCAAGCTGGCTCTCGATAAATGCGAGGAAGGCAAGGTCACGGAATGGGCGACGATCAAGTCGAATGTCCGTGATGCCCTGGGCCGGTATCTGTTTGATAAAACCCGCCGTCGGCCGATGATTCTGCCGATTATCATGGAGGTTTGAGTGAGAGCCTGGAGGTCGATTGACTTCCAGGCTTTTTTATTGCGGGAAGCAGTTCACCCCATGAACGATAAATGGTATAATATCAGGCATAAGATACCTGCGGAGGTGATGGAGTAAGATATGGCAGAGGATATGAAGGTTACTGATTTTCCTGCCTTTGCCCATCTGCATGTCCATACAGAATACAGTCTGCTGGATGGTGCAAATCGGGTCAAGGCATTGATTGAACAAACAAAGGCATTGGGCATGGATTCCATTGCGATCACGGATCATGGAGCCATGTACGGAGTCATTGATTTCTATAAAGCCGCCAAAGCGGCGGGCATCAAGCCGATTGTCGGCTGTGAGGTCTATCTGGCACCGGCTTCCCGGCGGGACGCCTTTGAGGTGGAGGGAACCCGCTATTACCATCTGATCCTGCTGGTAGAGAACAGCACGGGGTACCGTAATCTGGTGAAGCTGGTTTCCCTGGCCAATATCGAGGGCATGTACTATAAGCCCCGCATCGATAAGGAACTGCTGCGCCAGTACCATGAGGGCATCATCTGCCTCAGTGCCTGCATTGCGGGAGAAATTCCCCAGATGATCCTGCGGGATAATATGGAGCGGGCCGATGCGCTGGTAACGGAGTATCTGGAAATTTTCGGCAAGGATAATTTTTTCCTGGAAATACAGGATCACGGGATGCCGGAGGAGAAAAAATCCAACGCCGGTCTCATTGCGCTGGCAAAAAAACATGGCGTAGGCCTGGTGGCTACCAATGACGCCCATTACCTGCGCCGGGAAGACAGCGAATTCCATGATGTGCTGCTCTGTATCCAGACGGGCAAGACCATTGATGATCCCAGCCGCATGCGTTTTTCCAGTGATGAATTCTATCTGAAGTCACCCCGGGAAATGCAGGCGCTGTTCCCCGATTATCCAGAGGCCATGGCCAATACGGTGCGCATCGCGGAGCGCTGCAATGTGGAATTCGATTTTGAGCATCGCCATCTGCCAAACTTCCCGCTGCCGGAGGGCATGACGGATGAGATGTATCTGCGCAAGCTCTGCGAGGATAATATCCAGGCCCGTTACCCGGAGATCACCGGGGAAATACGGGAGCGGCTGGAATATGAGCTGGGCATCATCCATCATATGGGCTTTGACAGTTATTTTCTCATTGTCTGGGATTTCATCAACTATGCCCGCAGCCAGAAAATCGCCGTAGGGCCGGGCCGCGGCTCGGCAGCCGGCAGTATCGTGGCCTATATCCTGGGCATCACGGACATCGATCCGCTGAAGTACGCACTGCTTTTTGAACGCTTTCTTAACCCGGAGCGGGTGACCATGCCGGATATCGATATCGATTTCTGCTATATCCGCCGTGAGGAGGTCATTGCCTATGTGAAGCGGCGCTATGGGGATGATCACGTGGCGCAGATCATTACCTTTGGCACCATGGCGGCCAAGGGGGCTATCCGGGATGTGGGCCGGGCGCTGAACATGCCCTATGCCGATGTGGACCGGGTTGCGAAGCTGGTGCCATCCGAGCTGGGCATCACTCTGGATAAGGCGCTGAAGGAATCGGCGGATTTCAAGAAGCTTTACGAGTCAGAGCCGGCGGTCAAGCGGCTCATTGATTTTGCCCGGGATGTGGAGGGGCTGCCCCGCCATTCCTCTACCCATGCGGCAGGCGTGGTGATTGCCCGCAATCCGCTGACCGACTATCTGCCGGTGCAGATATCGGATGGAACGCTGGTCACGGAATACGACAAGGATCACGTGGAAGAACTGGGGCTTCTGAAGATGGACTTCCTGGGACTCCGTACACTGACTGTGCTCAGTGATGCTTTGGACAATATCAGGAAGAGCCGCGGCATCGAGGTGGATCTGCATAAGATCCCATTGGAGGATGAAGCGGCTTCGAAGATGCTCTGTGACGGACATACCGGGGCGGTGTTCCAGATGGAATCCCAGGGGATGACGAATCTGGTAAAGGATCTTCAGCCCGAGGGTTTCACAGACCTTATCCCGCTGGTGGCTCTTTATCGGCCGGGCCCGCTGGGCAGCGGCATGGTGAAGGATTTCATCGATGGCCGCCATGGCAAAAAGGAAGTCACCTACATGCATCCCCTGCTGGAGCCAATCCTGAAGGAGACCTTCGGTGTGGTGCTCTATCAGGAGCAGGTCATGCAGATCGTGCAGGTGCTGGCCGGCTTTACCCTGGGGCAGGCGGATCTGCTGCGCCGGGCCATGGGCAAGAAGAAGCATGCGATACTGATGGCCCAGAAGGAGAACTTCCTGAATGGCGCCCGGGCCAAGGGCATCGATGAAGAACTGGCCAGGACGATCTTTGATCTGCTGACCCATTTCGCGGATTACGGCTTCAACAAGTCCCACAGTGCGGCCTATGCGCTGGTGGCCTGGCAGACTGCCTACCTGAAGGCCCATTATCCTCAGGAATTCATGGCTGCCATGCTTACCAGCATCATGGATACCAATGACAAGGTGAGTGTGTATATCGATCTGTGCCGCCGCATGGGGATTCCCATTCTGCCGCCGGATATCAATGCCAGCTCTGTGTCCTTCAGCGTGGATGGAGAAGCCATCCGCTTTGGCCTGGCGGCGGTGCGCAATGTGGGGGAGGCTGCCCTGAAGAATCTGGAGGAGGTTCGGCAGGCCGACGGGCCCTTTACTTCGCTGCTGGATTTCTGCAGCCGTATCGATATGCGGACGGTGAACAAGCGGGTCATAGAAAGCCTCATCAAATGCGGCGCCTTTGACTCCCTGGGGGGACGGCGTTCCCAGCTGCTGAAGGTGCTGGACCAGGCTGTGGATATGGCATCCGCGCTGCAGCGCGATCAGGCCTCCGGACAGATGGGCCTCTTCACGGAGGAGACCATGGGCGAAGCGGAGGAACTTTCTCTGCCCGATATCCCTGAGGTGGACAAGGCCACTATGCTGGCCTGGGAAAAGGATATTACCGGTTTCTATATCACAGGGCATCCTTTGGACGCCTATGGGGACAAGATACATAATTTTGTAAGCCTGGAGACAGTGCTGTCCGGCAAGCTGCGGGATGGGCAGCTGGTGCGGGTGGGCGGTCTGCTTACGGCCGCGAAGCGCATCGCGACGAAAAAGGGCGATACCATGTGTTTTGCTGAGCTGGAGGATTTTACCCACAGCATTGAGGTGATTGTTTTTCCACGGGTATTTTATCAGAATGTGAATACACTGGTACCGGAGCAGGCAATCATGGTCCAGGGCAAGGTGAATCTCACCGATGACGGGGCCAAGATACTGGCGGACACCATCTGTCCCCTGGCAGAATATCAGCCGGAATACTATATTACGCTGCATGAGTCCCAGGAAAATGAGGCGACCTATGGAGCGCTCAAGGCACTCTTTGCCAAATATCACGGCGATCATGTGGTGTATCTGCATTTGGTGGATCGACGGCAGCGCATCAAGACGGAGCCGCAGTTCTGGCTGGATGGATCGGCAGAGGCAGAGCAGGCTATCGAAGGTCTGCTGGGCAAGGGTGCTGTGCGGCAGAGATGATTTTTACTCCTGGGGGTATAAGAAATGTGGACATCCATTTATGTGGCAAATACGAAGAAGCAGGCCGATAAGATGCGGCAGGCGCTGGAAGCGGAGGGAATTTTAACCAATATACATCAGCTGGGAGCGGATTCCAGCCGATGCCTGTTTGAAATCCAGGTGCTGGCCTCTGAGGTGGAGGAGGCCCAGGCTGTTTTGTGCAGTGAGGCTTGCGCTGTGCTGGTAAAAAGGCCTTGACGCTGGCGGAAAAACTTCGCTATAATATGGAAGGTACATAGCGGAGGGATTCTAAGATTGAAAAAAATCAAAGTTTTTTTATTGGCCGCTGGCTTCACCCTGTGCCTGATCGGGCAGGTTTTTGCTGCCGAGACAGCATTGCCGGAGGAATATACTGCACCTCCAGGGGATTTATTGCCAGCGGTGACAGCACGGAGCGCGGTGGTTATGGAAGCAACCACTGGGAAAATCCTTTATTCCCGTAATATGGATGAACGGCGCTATCCGGCCAGCACCACGAAGATCATGACGCTCATTGTGGCGCTGGAAGAGGGCAGCCTGGATGATATGGTTGCCGCAAGTGAAAATGCTTCCCATACGGAGGGCTCGACCATATGGCTGGAGCCAGGGGAAAAAATGCGCATGCTGGATCTGCTGTATGGCATGATGCTGGTTTCCGGCAATGACGCCACCGTGGCGGTGGCTGAGCATATTGCAGGCAGTGTGGATGCTTTTGCACAGCGCATGACGGCCAAGGCTCACGAAATCGGCGCAGTCAATACCTCTTTCGTGAATTCCAGCGGTCTGCCGGATGAACGTCATTACACCACAGCCCACGATTTGGCGCTTATTGCGGCCTATGGCTATGGAAATCCCATGTTTGAACAGATTGTGAGCACCAAGGAAAGGCAGATTCCCTGGGGGAAGAATGATTATGACCGGGTGCTGCGCAATGAGAACCAGATGCTCTGGCTCTACGATGGGGGCAATGGGGTAAAGACCGGCTATACAGATGCTGCCGGACGCTGTCTGGTTTCCGCGGCAAAGCGGGATGGTATCCAGCTGGTGGCAGTTGTGCTGGACAGCCAGTACATGTGGAATGATTCCATTGCACTGCTGAATTATGGATTTGAAAAAATCCATCCGGTAAAGCTGGCAGCCAAGAATTCCACCATCAAGACTGTGGATGTGATCTCCGGACGGAAAAAGAGCCTGGAACTTAAGCTGGCTGAGGATTTGACGGTTCCGGAAGCGGATCAGGATCAGGGAAAATTCTTCAAGGTGATCCATAGCCCGGATCAGGTCTATGCCGCGGTGCGTCAGGGTGATGTGCTGGGAACCATGGACATCATGTATGATGGGAAAAAGATTGCCTCAGCAAATTTGGTAGCGGCTGAATCCATTGAAAAAAAGTCCTTTTTTCTGGCTGTATATCAAGGGGTTGCTCGCTGCGTTCAATTTATACTGGCATAAGGGAGCTGTTTAACAGCTCCTTTTTCATAAGGAGAGGATAGCTTGGCGGAAAGACTGCAAAAAATATTGAGCCAGGCGGGGGTGGCTTCCCGCCGGGCTGCAGAAAAGCTCATTGCGGAGGGAAGGGTCACTGTCAATGGAGAATTGGTGACAGAGCCAGGCTCCAAAGCGGATTTATCCCGGGACAGGATTGCTGTGGATGGCCGGGAGATCCAGGGCGAGGAGGAGAAGGTATATTTTCTGCTGAATAAGCCGAAGGGCTATATTTCCACTGCCAGGGATGAACGGGGCCGCAAGACGGTGCTGGATCTGCTGGCAGAGGTGCCGGAGCGGATCTATCCCATCGGCCGGCTGGATAATGCCACAGAAGGCCTGCTGCTGCTGACCAATGATGGGGAACTGATGAATGCACTGCTTCATCCTAAATATGAAGTGCATAAAACCTATCTGGCCCGCCTTCGGGGAATACCCACGGAGGCTGAGCTTGGCAGACTGCGGGAGGGAATCGCGCTGGAGGATGGTATGACGGCTCCGGCCCGGGCCCGGCTGGTGGAACAGAGCCCGGAACGGAACGAGTCCAGGGTGGAAATCATCATCCACGAGGGGCGGAATCGCCAGGTGCGGCGCATGTGCAGCGCCATTGGCCATGAGGTGACTGCCCTGAAGCGGACGGAATTTGCCGGATTGAGCTTGTCCGGTACAGCCCGGGGGCATTATCGCCGGCTGACAGATACAGAACTGGCCCATCTCAAGACGCTGGCCGGTATGAGGTTGTGAACAGATGAAGAAAATCATAGTGATCGGTGCCGGACCAGGCGGCATGATGGCAGCTGCCAAGGCAGCTGAAAATGGCGCTGAGGTGCTGCTGCTGGAAAAAATGAACCGGGTGGGCAAGAAGATGCTCATTACGGGGAAGGGACGCTGCAATATAACCAATGCGGCCGACCTTTCGGAGATCATAAAGAATATCACCGGCAATGGCCGTTTCCTGTACAGCGCACTGCAGGCCTTTGACAATCAGGATGTCATGCAGTTCTTCCGGGACCATGGCGTGGAAATCAAGGTGGAACGCGGCAATCGTGTTTTTCCGGTAAGCGATAAGGCACAGGATGCGGTGGACGCTTTGTATATGTATCTGCATGAGTTGGGTGTGAAGATACGCACGGAGGCCCGGGTAAAGGATATCATCACGGCAGAAGGCCGGGCTGCAGGGGTCCGGCTGGCGGACGGCGAGGTACTGGCCGCCGATGCGGTGATCCTGGCGACCGGCGGAGCCTCCTATCCCGGGACCGGCTCCACGGGGGATGGCTATGGAATGGCGGAAAAACTGGGCCATTCCATTCTGCCGCTGCGGCCGTCCCTTGTGCCCTTGGAAACAGAGGAGGACTGGCCCATGGCTGCCCAGGGACTTTCCCTGCGCAATGTACGGGTACAGCTTCTCGTCGATGGCAAAAAGACGGAAGAGGAATTCGGGGAGATGCTCTTTACTCATTTCGGGGTTACAGGCCCGATCATTTTATCGCTGAGCCGTCCCGCCGCCCAGGCCCTGGCAGAGGATTCACTGGTGGAACTGTCCATCAATCTGAAGCCGGCACTCACTCCGGAGCAGCTGGATGCCCGGATACAGCGGGATTTTCAGAAATATCAGCGCAAGCAGCTGAAGAATGCCCTGCATGATCTTTTGCCCGGCAAGCTCATCGAGCCAGTGCTGGACCTGGCTTATCTGGATCCGGATGCCTTCGTGCACCAGACATCGAAGGAACAGCGCCTGCGACTGGCAGAAGTGCTGCAGCACATGATGCTGACTATATCCCGGACCCGGCCGCTGGCTGAGGCTATTGTGACAGCCGGTGGTGTATCCACGAAGGAAATACAGCCGAAGACCATGGAGTCCAAGCTGGTTCCCGGACTCTACCTGGTGGGGGAGGTCGTGGATGTGGACGCCTTTACCGGCGGCTATAATCTGCAGGCGGCCTTTTCCATGGGAGCGGCGGCTGGCTGCTGGAGTGTCTGGCAGGATTGAGGAATTTACCACTAACTGAGGAGGCGGATCATCGTATGGATATTGTGCGAGAAATCAAGGCCGTAGGACATGGCCTGCAGGGAGAAATACAAATACCGGGGGATAAATCCATATCCCATCGCAGTGTTATGTTTGCCGGCTTGGCGGATCAGCCGGTCCATATCACCAATTTTTTGCCTTCAGCGGATTGCCTGTCGACAGCTGCCTGCATGGAAAAGCTGGGGGCGTCGGTGCAGCGCCTGAATGATACCGAGCTGGTGGTCACCGGTCATGGGCTCCATGGGCTGCAGGAACCAGCGGGGATATTGGATGCGGGAAATTCCGGCACCACCCTGCGGCTCATGATGGGCATGCTGGCACCGCAGCCCTTTATGAGCGTATTTACAGGCGATGCCTCGCTGTCCCGCCGGCCTATGGGCCGGGTGATCAAGCCCCTGGAACTCATGGGCGGCCAACTGGTCGGACGCGGCGGGAATCGTTTCCTGCCTATTACGGTATTGCCGGCCAAAAAGCGGTTGCAGGGCATCCGTTACGAATCCCCCGTGGCCAGTGCCCAGGTAAAATCGGCTGTTCTGCTGGCGGGTCTGTTCTCTGAAGGGCGGACCACCGTAGTGGAGCCTTATACCTCACGGGATCATACGGAGCGCATGCTGGCGGGCTTTGGCATTCCGGTGGAAAGGGAAGGGACCAGTGTTTCGGTGCTGCCGGCAGAGCGCTTTGCGGCCCCGGAGGAAATCCGGGTTCCCGGGGATATCAGCTCTGCCGCCTATTGGCTGGTGGCCGCTTCCATCATTGAGGGCAGCGAGCTGCTGCTGAAGAACGTGGGCATCAATCCCACCCGCACGGGCATCTTGGATGTGCTGCAGGCTATGGGAGCTGATATTACCTGCCGGCAGGAGCGGGAGAGCGGCGGCGAAAAGACTGCTGACCTGCTGGTTCGTTCGGCAAAGCTCCACGGCACCAGCTTCGGGGCAGAAATCATGCCGCGGCTCATCGATGAGATACCAGCTATCGCAGTGGCAGCCATGTTTGCCGAGGGCGATACTGTGATCACCGGGGCCGGGGAGCTCCGGGTAAAGGAGACGGACCGGCTGCAGGCGATTACGGATCAGTTCAATAAGCTGGCAGACTGCATCGAAGGCCAGGCAGACGGGCTGGTCATCCATGGAGGGAAGAAGGAACTGCGGAAGGCACAGTGCTTTTCCTATGATGATCATCGCATCGCCATGTCCCTGGCGGTTGCCGGGGCGGCGGGAGCCGGTGTGTCCATTGAGCGGGCAGATTGCGTGAATATATCCTATCCCTCGTTTTATGAGACTCTGGGGGATTTAGCAAAATAGGAGGCAGAAAATGAAGAATTTAGTCATAGCTATGGATGGGCCGGCGGGAGCCGGAAAAAGCACGGTCGCTCAGCTGGTAGCCAAAAAGCTCCAGTATACCTATATCGATACGGGAGCCATGTACCGGGCTGTTGCCTGGAAGACGCTGCAGCGGAAGGCACCTGTCACCGATGAACTGATCTGCGAGGTGGTCCGGGATATCACGGTAGATCTGCAATATGCCGACGGCCGCACCCGGGTGTTCGCCGACGGGCAGGAAATCACGAAGGAGATCCGGACTCCGGAGGTCACGGCCATCGTTTCCCAGGTGGCCCGGCTGGCTCCTGTCCGCCAGAAAATGGTGGAGCTGCAGCGCCAGATGGCAGGCCGCGGATCTGTGGTGATGGATGGCCGGGATATTGCCACCAACGTGCTGCCCAATGCGGATATCAAGATATTCCTTACCGCATCCATCGAGGAACGGGCAAGACGCCGGTGGCAGGAAATGAAGGAAAAAGGCTACGATGTGGATCTGAAGCAGCTGCAGGCTGATATTGCGGCACGGGATAAGGCGGACAGCGAGCGGGAAATATCTCCGCTGGTCCAGGCTGCGGATGCCACACTGCTGGATACCACCGGCATGGGGATTTCTGAGGTTACAGCTGCTATTCTTGATATGTGCAGGTGATGGACGATGTTATATAGTTTTTTACAGGGACTTTTTCAATTTTTATTCCAGGTATTTTTCCGGGCCAGGGGTATAGGGGCAGAAAACCTTCCCCGGGAAGGGGCAGTGATTCTGGCAGCCAACCATCAGAGCAATTGGGACCCGCCTTTATTGGCTACCTTTCTTTCCCGGCCGGTCTGCTATATGGCGAAGCAGGAGCTCTTTGAGATTCCGGTCTTCGGTTCCATTATCCGGGCCTGCCATTCCTTTCCCGTCCGGCGCGGGGCAGCGGACCGCGGGGCCATCAAGACAGCGCTGCAGATACTGAAGCTGCAGGAATGTCTGGGGGTTTTCCCTGAGGGCACCCGCAGCAAGGATGGTCGGGTGCATAAGGCGGAAGCCGGGGTGGCGCTGCTGGCTGCTATGTCCAAGGCACCGGTGGTGCCGGCTGCTATTATAGGAACGGATCGTATCCTGTCAGCGGGCAGTCTTTTTCCCCGGCTTACGGTCGTTTACGGGAAGCCCATGTATTATGCCGGTGCCCATAACGACAAAGTGGAGCTGCAGGAGTTTGCCCAGCAGATCATGGCAGAAATCACAAAGCTGAAGGAAGCGAATTGTTAGCGTGCACCTCGGGGATTCTTTTCAATACACGGATGCTGGAAAAATAAAAAAATTATCGTACCATATCCATGGGATTATGATTGCTTGCTTTAGAAATTAATGGTATACTATTACTTAGATTGCGATAAGGCAGGTAGATGATAATACATTTATGGAAGTGATTTTAGCCGAATATCTTGGCTTTTGCTACGGAGTCAAGAGGGCGATCCAGCTTGCCAGAGGCAGTACCTCATCCGATCATGATACCTATACGCTTGGCCCGATCATCCATAATCCTCAGATGGTCGAACGGCTGGAGTCGGAAGGTGTCGGTATGGTGAATTCCCTGGATGAACTCAGCCAGGGGACTTTGATTGTTCGTTCCCACGGTGTCGGACCTCAGGTTTATGCTGAGATCCGGGACAAGGGCCTGACCCTTGTGGATGCCACCTGTCCCCATGTGCGCAAGGCACAGACGGCAGCGCATACGCTGGAAGTGGACGGCTATCAGGTGGTCATCATCGGAGAGAAGAGGCATCCTGAGGTCAGGAGCATCTTCGAATGGGCTGGCCAAAAAGCTTTAGTGGTAGAAACAGAGGAAGAGGCAGCCGCGCTGCTTCCTTGTGAAAAGATGGGGATTGTCGCTCAGACAACTTTTTCCCGCGAGAAATTCAATCAGATTGTGCTGCGTCTGTTGGACAAGTCCAACGATGTAAAGATCCTGCGAACCATATGCACCGCAACGGATCAGCGCCAGGCTGCTGCGATATCTCTGGCCGGAAGGGTCGATCTCATGCTGGTGATTGGCGGTAAGAACAGTGCGAACACAACACGGCTCGCGCAGCTTTGTGCAGCAAAATGCAAGACTTACCATATCGAAACTGTAGATGAGATACAGGACGAATGGTTTGACAAAATAGAAAAAATTGGTATTACAGCCGGGGCTTCAACGCCGGACTGGATTATCAAGGAGGTATATGAAAAGTGCAAGACATGGAAAGCTTATTAGAAGAATCAATTCAGGAAATAAAGGAGCATGAGGTTGTACAGGCTACCGTAGTTGCGGTGAATGACAATGAGGCAATGGTTAACATTTCTGGTCTCAAGTCGGATATTCCTGTACCGAAGTCCGAGCTGGCAAGCCCGGCACCGGAATCCGCTAAGGATATTGTCAAGGTTGACGATGTAATCGAAGTTTTTGTTGTCGCATTGGGCGGCGAAAATGGCGCTACTGTATCCAAGGTCAAGGCAGATCGCTTGGTAGCCTGGAAGGATCTCGACGGCATCGTTGAGAAGCAGGAGCCGGTGGATGCACAGGTTGTCCAGGTTGTTAAGGGCGGTCTCGTAGCTATGGTTATGGGCGTTCGCGCTTTCATCCCGGCTTCCCAGGTAGAGCTTCATTATGTAAAAGACCTTTCCGTTTATGTTGGACAGACCTTCAAGGCACTGCCCATTGAGCTGGATGCCAGAAAACAGCGTCTGGTCCTTTCCCGCCGCAGCCTGCTGGAAGCTGAGAGAGCCCAGAAGCAGGAAGCTTTGTTTGCCAGCCTGGAAGCTGGACAGACCCTTCGCGGTACTGTAAAGCGCCTGGTTGATTATGGTGCTTTCATCGATATCGGCGGCGTAGATGGTTTGGCTCATATTTCCGATCTTTCCTGGGAACGGGTAAAGAAGCCTTCTGATGTTTTGACAGAAGGTCAGGAAGTGGATGTATTCGTAAAGAATTTTGATCCTGAGACGAAGCGCATTTCCCTCAGCATCAAGGACACCATGCGTGATCCCTGGCTGGATAAGGCAGAGCGCTACGAAGAAGGCAGCCATATCATCGGCAAGATCATCAAACTCACTGATTTCGGTGCTTTCATGGAAATCGAGCCGGGCTTTGATGGCCTGATTCCGATGGGTGAACTGGCTGACCGCAGAATTGCCAAGGCTGATGAGGCTGTTCATGTAGGCGATGAGGTAAAGGTCAAGATCCTTCATATCGACATGAAGAGAAAACGTATTTCCTTGAGCATCACCAAGGCTGACAAGGATGCTGAGGCTGCTGAATACCATAGCTATATGGATGGTCAGGATGAGCACACGGCTACTGTCGGCGATGAAGTCGGCGATCTTCTGAAGTAAGGAACAGTCAATCAATTAGATAAGCTGTACGTTGAAGGAGTGATGGTATATGCATCACTCCTTTGTTTGTGGAAGACGAGGTATTTTATGTATTTAGGAAAAATCCTGCGGGTCCATCCCGGCAGCCTGGCTGAGGAACTGGAGCTGTCCGCCGGCGATAAGATTTTGGAAATCAATGGCCTGAAGCTCCGTGACATCATCGATTTGAGCTTTGCCTTTGCGGATGAGGAAATCGAGATGCTGGTGGAGCATGACTCAGGGGAACAGGAAATGCTTTCCTTTGATAAGGACTACGACGAGGAACTGGGGGCGGAATTCGAATCAGCGGTATTCGATGGAATCCGCCGCTGTGCGAATAACTGTTATTTCTGCTTTGTGGATCAGGTGGCGCCCCACATGCGGGATAGTCTGTCCATCAAGGACGATGATTATCGCATGTCTTTTTTGTATGGGAATTTCGTGACCATGACCAATATGGTGGAGGCGGATTTTCAGCGCATTGCCCGGTACCATCTGTCGCCGCTGTTCATTTCTGTGCAGGCCACCAATCCGGTGCTGCGTGCCGAGATGCTGCGCTGCAAAAGGGCGGACATTCTCCTGGAGCAGCTGGACCGGCTGCAGCAGGCGGATATCGAATACCACAGCCAGGTGGTGCTCTGTCCCGGAATCAACGACGGCGCGGAGCTGGAGCGTACCATCGGGGATATTGCGGGGCGGCAGCCCTATGCGCTGTCCCTGGCCATTGTGCCGGTGGGACTCACGAAATTCCGTCAGGACTGCTATCCGCTGCAGCTTTTCGATGCCGCGGGAGCAGGAAAAGTCATCGATCAGGTAGAACTATGGCAGCATAGGATACGTCAGGCGTCTGGCCGCAGCTTTATTTATCTGGGAGACGAGTTTTATTTTCTGGCTGGCCGGCCCCTGCCGCCTACGGAAATGTACGATGGCTTCCCTCAGCTGGATAACGGCATCGGACTGGCGCGCAACTTTATCGATGAATGGGAAAAAGCGGCCAGTCCGGCTGCGGGCTATCAGGAGCCCCTTCATATCGATGTGGTTACGGGAACCTCGGTGGCGCCCATGTTCAGGGAGCTCATTGCTGCTCTGGAGGATGAGAACCTGAAGGTCCGGGTGCTGCCGGTACCAAACCGTTATTTTGGTGAGACGGTGAATGTCTCCGGGCTGTTGACCGGCCAGGATATCCTGACGGTGCTGCAGGCGGCAGAGGGGCCGCGGGATGGTGTGATCCTGCCAGAGGGCGCTCTGCGGACGGGTGAAAATGTTTTTTTGGATGATATGAAATTGAGTGATATAGAAGACCGGCTGCAGGTACGGGTGGAGACGGCACTGGGCGGAGCGGACCTTCGCCAGGCCCTGGCCGATTGGACCCATTACCATGGAGCCGGCATGGAAGAAACGGCGTATATGTGGCAGAGCAATGCCGCCTATACCAAGCCGGGAAAGAAGAGGGATGAAAATGAGTAAACCGATTGTAGCCATTGTCGGGCGGCCAAATGTTGGCAAGTCCACCTTGTTCAACCAGGTGGGCAAGCGCCGGGTCTCCATCGTGGATGATTTTCCAGGCGTGACCCGGGACCGCATCTACATGGATGCGGAGTGGCTGAACCATACTTTTACCATGATTGATACGGGCGGCATTGAGCTGGAGTCCAGTGATCATATATTGAAATCCATGCGCCAGCAGGCACAGATTGCCATGGAGGAGGCGGACGTCATCCTGTTTGTACTGGATGGCCGGGCCGGGCTCACCACAGCGGATGAAGAAGTTGCCCATATGCTGCGCAGCACGAAAAAACCGGTGATCCTGGCGGTGAACAAGATCGACAGTCCCCAGCAGCAGGCGGACAGCTATGAATTCTACAACCTGGGACTGGGAGAGCCGATCCCCATTTCAGCTTCGAATTCATTGAATCTGGGCGATCTGCTGGATGCAGTGGTGGCTGCTTTTCCCCAGGAGGCTGTTCCGGACAAGGAAGCAGATGAAATCAGCATCGCTGTCATCGGACGGCCGAATGTGGGGAAATCTTCACTGGTCAATGCCCTGCTGGGTGAGCAGCGGGTCATCGTGAGCAATATTCCGGGAACGACCCGGGATGCTATCGATACTCATTTCGTGAAGGACGATACGAAGTTCATTCTCATTGATACAGCGGGTATGCGCCGCAAGGGAAAAATCGATGAACCGGTGGAGCGCTACAGCGTCATGCGGTCCCTGCGGGCCATCGACCGGGCCGACGTGGTGCTCATGGTCATCGACGCTGTGGACGGCATCACGGAGCAGGACAAGAAGATTGCCGGCTATGCCCATGAATCGGGCAAGGGCGTGATCATCGTGGTGAACAAATGGGATATCTATCCGGATAAGGACGATAAATCAACACTGCGCTTCACGGAGGAACTGCGGGACCAGATCGGCTTTCTGCAGTATGCGCCGGTACTTTATACCTCGGCGCTCACCACCCAGCGGGTACAGCGGGTGACGGAGCTGGTCAAGTACGTTGCCGAGCAGCAGTCCATGCGCATCAAGACCAGCGTGCTCAATGAGCTGATCCGGGATGCGGTGTCTATAAATCCGCCGCCGGCTCATAAGGGGCGGCGCCTGAAAATCCTGTTCATGACCCAGGCGGATATCCAGCCGCCGAAATTCATTGTATTTGTAAACGATCCGGAGCTTATGCATTTTTCCTATCTGCGCTTTTTGGAAAACAAGCTTCGCGAGAGCTTCGGTTTCGAGGGAACGCCGCTGCGGCTCATTGTCCGCGGGCGCAGTGAAGATGAGGAGGAATGATCATGGGGATCATTTTGGCTTGTATTCTGAGTTATCTCGTCGGTTCGATTCCCACAGGGCTGGTTTTAGGAAAGCTTATCTGGCATGTGGATCTGCGGGAGTATGGCAGCCATAACATAGGAGCTACCAATGCTTGGCGTACGCTGGGCAAGGGGCCTGGGGTGACCATCTGTGTGCTGGATCTGCTGAAGGGCGCTCTGGGTGTCTGGTTTGGCCTGCATTTTTCCGGTGCGCCGGCGGCCCTGGTGCTGGGCGGTATCTTTGCCATTGTCGGTCACTCCTGGTCCCTGTTCCTGGGGTTCAAGGGCGGCAAGGGCGTAGCCACCGGGCTGGGGGTTATCCTCATGCTCATGCCGAAGGCCACGCTGTTCGTGTTCCTTGTCTGGCTCCTGCTTGTGCTGCTGACCCGTTATGTATCCCTGGGATCTATTGTGGCCGCGGCGCTGGTGCCGGTTTTTGCCTGGTTTTTCAATGAGCCGGCAGAATATATCCTCTTTGGTCTGGCGGCGGCGATTTTTGTCATATACCGTCATAAGTCGAATATAGGACGTTTATTGAATGGTACGGAGAGCAAGATAAAAGCTGGTCATCGTTCCTGATTCCATATAGAGATCCAAGCTCCTGTCATCGCCATTGTGCGGGCAGGAGCTTTTATTCAGGCAGCTGCAGTCTGTAACAGTGTACAGTTTTATGGGATGTTTGGCAGGAAATAATAGACGAAAACATAATATTTAGCTAAAAAAATGTAAATGCTATTGTCAGGTGTAAACAAAAAATGCTATAATGTTTGCTGTATGTAGAAATTAATCCATTGAGGAAGTACGGAGGCAGTAATGATGAATAAAGAAAAAAGCGGTTTTTTCCTCGTGCGGGAGGAGATCCTGCCAGAGGCTATCAAGAAGACAATTCGTGTAAAGGAAATGCTCAAACGGGGCGACGCCCGGACCATCAATGAAGCGGTGGAAAAGATGGAACTGAGCCGCAGTGCCTATTATAAATACAAGGATTATGTATTCCCCTTCTATGAGGCCAGCCAGAATAAAATCGTTACCCTGACCTTTTTGCTGGAGCATAAGAAGGGCGTATTGTCCAGTCTGCTCAATACGATTTCCAATGATTCCGGCAGTGTGCTCACCATCAACCAGGGGATTCCTCTGCAGGGGGTTGCCAATGCGACGGTTTCCATCGAGACTGTGAATCTGGCGGTGGACCTGGAGGCATTGCTGGATAAACTGCGCATGGTAGATGGCGTGAAACGCCTTGAGGTTTTGGGACAGGCATAAATAAGGGGAGAAGGTGTGTCGAATGGAAAAGATAATTAGGATTGGCCTGCTGGGTTTTGGCACGGTTGGCAGCGGAGTGTCCAGAGTGCTGAAGGAAAATGCCCATGAAATTACAGAAAAAGTCGGCGCACGGATCCAGATCAAGACGGTGCTTGTCCGGGATATCCATAAGAAACGGGAGTATTTAGATAATCTGCAGCTGACGGATAATATCGAGGATATCTTTAATGATAAGGAAATCGATATCGTTATCGAGCTTATGGGCGGCATCCATCCGGCCAGAGAATACATGCTGCAGGCTATGGCCGCAGGAAAAAGTGTAGTCACTGCCAATAAGGATGTAGTTGCCCAGTTTGGCAAAGACCTTTTCGATATGGCGGAGCTGCATGATGTGGACTTTATGTTTGAAGCCAGCGTGGGTGGGGGAATCCCCATTATTACCCCGCTGAAGCAGTGCCTTACAGGGAACAGGATCAGCGAGGTCATGGGAATTGTGAATGGCACCACGAATTATATGCTTACACGTATGACCCAGAACGGCAGTACCTATGATGCTGCACTGCAGGAAGCTCAGGAAAAGGGTTATGCGGAAGCCAACCCGGCAGCGGATGTGGAGGGACTGGATGCAGCCCGCAAGGCGGCTATCCTGGCATCCATTGCTTTCAACAGCCGGGTGGGGCTGGATCATGTGTCCACGGAGGGCATCACCCAAATCACTCCGGCCGACATTGAATACGCTGCTGAGCTTGGCTATGTGGTCAAGCTGCTGGCTATTGCCCGGGAATCGGATAAGGGTGTGAATGTACGTGTGCATCCGGCTTTTCTTCCCAAGGAGCACCCGCTGGCGGCAGTGAATGATGTATATAACGCTATCTTCATTCGGGGCAATGCCATTGGAGAAGCGATGTTCTACGGCCGGGGCGCCGGTTCCCTGCCTACCGCATCCGCGGTAGTGGCCGATGTGGTGGATACCGCAAGGGACATCGTGAATGGAACTTTTGGCCGGGTGCGCTGCACCTGCTATGAGCAGAAGCCCTTTTGCCCCCTGGATGATACGGAATCCTCCTATTATGTCCGTTTGCTGGTGGATGATGAACCCGGTGTATTGGGGGCAATCGCTACGGCCTTTGGTGAAAACAGCGTGAGTCTGAAGTCGGTCATTCAGACGCGCCGGGTGGATAATCGGGCGGAAATCGTGGCGATTACCCACTGCGTGCCTCATAAGCGTATAAAGGAAGCTGCCGCGGCCTTGGAACGTCTTTCGGTGGTGACAAAGATCCGGAATATCATTCGTGTGGAAAATGGACAGGGAGAGGCTTAACATGGCAGAAAAAACGATTAAGGTACGGGTGCCTGGCACCACCGCAAATTGCGGACCAGGCTTTGATACACTGGGAGCTGCCTGTACGATATATAATGATCTCGAGCTTACGCTGTCCTCGGAGCCAGGGATCAAGATCGATATCCATGGGGAGGGTGCGGGCAATATCCCCCTGGATTCACGGAATATTGTCTGGCGATCCATCCAGCAGCTGCTGAAAAAGGCAAATCTGCTGGAAGCCTATCCAGGAGCCCATATTGTGATGGAAAACCATGTTCCCCTGTCCCGGGGCTTGGGCAGCAGTGCAGCAGCTATTGTAGCCGGTCTGAAGGCGGCCAATGTTTTGACGGGAAATCGCTTCAGCCGGCGGGAAATTCTGCAGATGGCAACGGATATCGAGGGACATCCGGACAATGTGGCGCCGGCAATTTTCGGCGGCTTCACCATCAGCGCCATGAACAATGGCCGGCCGGAATGTTTTTCCTTCATGCCGAAGATTCCGCTGAAGCTGGTGGTGGCAGTACCGGAATTTCCTTTATCCACCAGAGCGGCACGCAGTGTGCTTCCCAAAACAGTGCCCATGAAGGATGCTGTCTTCAACGTGAGCCGGACAGCGCTCCTGGTGGCATCGCTATGCCGGGGAAATAAAGGGTTTCTGCGGCATGCCTTTGAGGATGCGCTGCATCAGCCTTACCGGGCGAAGCTCATACCGGGAATGTATGATGTATTCAAGGCAGCCAAGGATAATGGTGCCTTAGGCGTTTCCATGAGCGGCGCCGGGCCTTGCCTGATTGCCTTTACGGTGGAAAAAGAGGCAGAGGTTGGTGAGTCAATGGTCGAGGCTTTTGGACGACATGAAATTGCGGCGAAGTACCTTTTGCTGGATATCGCGGAACGCGGTGTGCATATTATTCGCTGATTGGAGTAATTTTGAGGGAGTGCCTGCGGGGCTCCCTTTTTTCGTGGAGGCATTATTATGAAGGAAGAGGAATTTGCTGCCAGGGTGCGGGGAATGGGTGGACGGGTATTCATCGTCGGCGGCTGGGTCCGGGACACCCTGAGGGGAGCTCTACCGAAGGATAAGGATTATGTGATCACTGGAATTACGGAGGAGGACTTCCAACGGATGTTTCCTCAGGGAAAAAGGGTTGGAAAGTCTTTTCCTGTTTATCTGCTGATGCTTGAGGGAAAATCCTCAGAGATTGCCTTTGCCCGCAGGGAACGGAAAACGGGTCCGGGCTACCGCGGCTTTGCGGTGGATGCCAATGCGGCGATTTCCATTGAAGAGGACCTCTATCGTCGGGATACCACCATGAACAGCATGGCGCTGGAATTGCCTGACCATGTTTTATTGGACCCCTTTGGCGGTCAGCAGGCGGTACAGCAAAAAAGGATTCAAGCGGTTTCGGCTCATTTTTGCGAAGATCCGGTGAGGGCTCTCCGGGCTGCCCGGCAGGCGGCCGAGCTGGGCTTTTCCATTACGGAGCAAACCTTCAATTATATGAGAAGCTGCCGGGAAGAGCTTGCGGCAGAGCCGGCAGAGCGCTTGCAGCAGGAACTGGAACGGGCTTTGCAGACAGAGAAGCCCTCGGTATTTTTTCTTGCCCTGCGGCAGGCGGGGCTGCTGGATGCAGTGTTTCCTGAGCTGGCAGCCTTGATCGGCCGCAGGCAGCCACTGGAATTTCACCCGGAGGGGGATGCTTTTGTCCATTCACTACAGGTTCTTGATAAGACAGCCATCCTTACCAAAAATCTGGTGGCCCGTTTTGCCGCGCTGGTACATGACCTCGGCAAGGGAACTACGCCGCGGGAAATGGAACCGCACCATTACGGCCATGAGGAGCGGGGTCTGGAGGAACTGGCTAAATGGAATGCCCGGGGACGGATGCCGCGGCTCTGGGTGCAATGCGCAGCCCTGGTCATCCGGGAGCATATGCGGGCTCCGCTGCTGGCCAAGCCGGGAAAGATTGTGGAGCTGCTTCTTCAGGTGCATCAATCGCCTCTGCCGCTGGAGGATTTTCTGGCGGTCATCCGGTCGGATCATGGCTCTTTGCCGGTATATCTTGCCAAAGCCGGGGAGATTTTATCCCGGCTGCTGGCCATTTCCGGGGAAATGGCTCCGGAGCAGCTGCAGGGGCCGGCTATCGGCCGCTGGGTGCGGGCCCGGCAAATCCGGGAATACCAGTACTTTTTGCAGGGATTGGAAGGGGCTGGAAAATAAATTAGAAAATTTTCCGTTATTTTGTTATAATAGGTAATGAGAACTGAAACAAGTTTGGGGAGGTGCCTTATATGGGTCAGATCATTCCTTATAAATCCTGCATGCCGCAGGTGGATGCCAAGGCATTGGTAGCGCCGACAGCTGTTGTTGTCGGTGATGTAACCATTGGTGAGGGCTCCAGCATATGGTTCAATACGGTGGTTCGCGGCGATATGGCCAAGGTCCATATCGGAAAGTATACCAATGTGCAGGATAATTCCACTGTCCATGTGATGGACGGCCAGGATACAGTCATTGGTGATTATGTAACGATTGGCCATAATGCCATCATCCACTGTGGGAAGATCGGGGATAACTGCCTTATTGGCATGGGCTCTGTGCTGCTGGGGTATACGGAAATCGGCGATAACTGCGTTATCGGTGCCAATACTCTGCTGACCCAGCATCATAAGATTCCGGCGAACTCCCTGGTATATGGAAATCCCGCCCGCATCATCCGCATTCTGCGCGATGATGAGATTGAGGCACTGCATGAGTCAGCGGTCAACACAAATCTGCTGGCGCAAAATTACATGCAAAAGTAAAGGAGCTTACAGCAAAATGGAAAGAACACTCGTACTCATTAAACCGGATGCCTTCCGGAAGCATTATACCGGTGACATCATCAAACGTTATGAATCGGAGGGCTTTCATATCCTGGCCATGAAGATGCTCAAGATGACAAAGGAACTGGCAGCCAAGCATTATGCAGAGCATATTGGCCGTTCCTATTATGAGGATCTGGAGGGGTTCATGACCTCCGGACCTATCATCGCGATGGTCCTGGAGGGTGAGGATGCCATCGGGGCGGTCCGTCGGATCAATGGCAAGACAAATCCGAAGGAGGCGGCCGAAGGAACCATTCGCCGGCAGTTTGCGGAAAGCGGCAGCCGGAATGCTGTCCATGCATCGGACAGTCCGGAGAATGCAGCGCGGGAGATTGCTATTTTCTTCAATGCCACGGAAATTTTCGACTGATTGACAGGCGGGAGGCAAGCGGGATGGCTGTTTATACGAAAACTGGCGATGCAGGAGAGACCGGATTATACACCGGTGAGCGTATCCTGAAGGATTCTTTGCGGGTGGAGGCTTATGGCAGTGTGGATGAGAGCAATGCGGCTATGGCTATGGCCCGGGCTTTCTGCCAGAAAAAGCCGGTCACCCATTGGCTGCAGAAGCTGCAGAAGAACAATGGCCTGCTCATGGCGGATTTGGCGAGCCATGGTGCTGCACCGCTGCTGACCATGAAAGTTGTGCAGGAGCTGGAGCAGGCTATCGATGCCATAGAAGCTGAGCTGCCGCCGCTTACGCATTTTCTGGTACCGGGAGATACCCGGGGCGGGGCCATGCTGGATATGGCGCGCACCATGGTGCGGCGCGCAGAGCGCCGGGTTCTGGCTTTGCATCGGCAGGAACCCGTGGCAGAGGCAGATCGGGTGTATTTGAACCGTCTGTCTGATTTATGCTTCATGCTCATGCGTCTGGAAGAAGAAGGTTAATACAGGAGGAGCATCCCGAGGGGTGTTCCTCTTATTTTTTTGCAAAAAATGGATATTTTTACCGTGAAAAGCAGGAGTTACAGTATTTTCAGAGAATAAAGACAATATAGTTATGATAAAGTTTTGGGAGGGATCAATAATGAAGGAGTATGACAGCACCAATGTACGTAACGTAGCCATCGTCGGCCATGGCAGATCTGGAAAAACCAGTATCGTAGAGACCTGCCTTTTCAACTCAGGCGCAATCAAACGGCTGGGTAAGGTCGACGATGGCACTGCAGCAACGGATTACGAACCAGAAGAAGTAAAACGCAAGCTGAGTATCAGCAGTGCGCTGGCAGCTTGTGAATGGCAGGAATACAAACTTAATTTTATTGATACTCCGGGCTATCCGGATTTTGTCGGTGAGGTCCATGGCGCGCTGCAGGCAGTAGATAGTGCGCTGGTTGTCATCTCGGCGCCGGCCGGCATTGAGGTGGAAACGGAAAAGGTCTGGCAGGCGGCGGAAGAACAGGAACTGCCCCGGGCTATTTTCATCAACAAAATGGATCGTGAGCATGCGGATTTCTATGGCGTTGTGGAGGAGCTCCGGGTGCGTTTCGGCGCCGGGGTTGTTCCCATCCAGCTTCCTATCGGTAAGGAAGCTGCCTTCCAGGGGGTCGTCGATCTGCTGGCCATGCATACCCGTATCAAGGAAAGGGATGAAAATAACTGCATTGTGGTGGATGAAATCCCGGAGTATATGACGAATGAGGTGGAGACTGCCAGGCAGAAGCTTATTGAGGCGGTAGCAGAGTTCAACAATGAATTGCTGGAAAAATACGTGGAGGGCGTCGATATAGCTGAGGAAGAAGTAGCCGCAGCGCTTATCGAAGGTATCCAGGCAGGAAAAATTTTCCCGGTGCTCTGCGGTTCGGCTCTGCGCAATGTGGGCATGCATAAGCTCATGTATGATCTGGTGGAATACATGCCATCCCCGGCAGATCACGCTATCCTGGGAACGGATCCGGACAGCGGCGAACTGATAGAGCGGAAAATCACGGATGCTTTTTCCGCTCAGGTATTCAAGACCATTGTGGATCCATTTGTGGGGCGGCTCAGCTTTATCCGGGTCTTTTCCGGTGATTTGAAACCAGATTCCTCCTATCATAATTCGACCCGGCAGACGGCAGAACGCATTGGTACTATATTCACCATGCAGGGCAAGCACCAGGTAAATCTGTCCATTGCCCATGGGGGCGATATTGTAGCTGCCGCCAAGCTGCAGGGCACGAAAACAGGGGATACGCTTTGTGATAAGGCAGCTCCTATCCTGTATGAGTCCATTGCTTATCCGGAGTCCATGCTGGCAATGGCCGTGTATGCGAAGAAAAAGGGCGATGAGGACAAGGTGTTTGCGGCACTGGCCAAGGAACAGGAGGAGGATCCCACCATTTGCATGGTGAAGGACAAGGAGACAAAGGAAACCCTGGTCAAGGGCATTGGCGAGGTACACCTTGAGGTGCTGGCCGAGAAGATACAGCGTAAATTCGGTGTAGAGGCTGCGGTGGCCGAACCGCGCATTGCTTATCGGGAAACTATCCGTAAGACCGTCAAGGCGGAGGGCAAGCATAAGAAACAGAGCGGCGGACATGGCCAGTATGGCCATGTGTGGCTGGAAATCAGCCCGCAGCCGGCGGGCGAAGGGAACGTCTTCACTGAAACAATTTTTGGCGGCAGTGTGCCGCGGCAGTATATCCCCGCGGTGGAAAAGGGAACTGCGGAAACCCTGGCCAATGGCATCATGGCAGGCTACCCGGTGGTAGATGTAAAGGTGAATCTCTATGACGGCTCCTATCACAGTGTGGATTCTTCCGAGGTGGCTTTTAAGACGGCTACCGCCCTGGCACTGCGCAAGGGGGTAATGGAAGCGTCGCCGGTTCTGCTGGAGCCTATCTGTAATATGACGGTCACGGCACCGGAATACTATATGGGTGATGTGATGGGGCGGCTGAATTCAAAACGGGCCCGTATCCTGGGGATGGAAAGTACGGGCAAGGACATGAGCCAGGTGAAGGCGCAGGTGCCTCTGGCGGAGCTTTACAAATATGCTACGGAGCTGCGGTCCCTTACCCAGGGAAGAGGAAGCTATACGCTGGAGTTTTCCCATTATGAGGAAGTTCCAGTGAAGATGGTTGAAAAAATAATTGCTGAATCCAAGGAAAAGAAGGAATAAGCTGCGTCAGTATTATGGCGTATATGAGGCCCTCGTAGTCTGGATAATAGATTACTGGGGCCTTTTTTTGTCTGAAAGCAGGTTTTAGCAGGAAAAATAGGAAATTTAGCGTATTAATATAAAAGGTATTATTTCAGGAGGTGCTATTTTGATAAAAAAAGGAATCATATTGGCAGGGGGATCTGGAACGCGCCTGTATCCGCTTACCAAGGTGGTGAGCAAGCAGCTTATGCCGATATACGATAAGCCCATGGTTTATTACCCGCTGAGTACATTGCTGTTAGCCGGTATCCGCGATATTCTGGTTATCACTACACCCCAGGATCGGGAAAGCTTCCAGGCATTGCTGGGTGATGGCAGCCAGTGGGGGATTTCTCTATCCTATGCGATACAGTCCAGTCCGGATGGTTTGGCGCAGGCTTTTATCATCGGAGAGGAATTCATTGGTGGCGAGGGCTGTGCTCTGGTGTTGGGAGATAATATCTTTTATGGTTCAGATTTGGCTTCGGCTATGCAGCGGGCTGCATCCCATGATGAAGGAGCTACTGTATTCGCTTACTATGTGCGGGATCCAGAACGCTATGGCGTGGTAGCCTTTGACCGCGAAGGACGGGCTACGAGTCTGGAGGAGAAGCCTGTTCAGCCTTTATCGAATTATGCAGTCACCGGGCTTTATTTTTATGATAATAAAATTGTTGATATTGCTAAGAACGTGCGTCCTTCGGCTCGGGGAGAGCTGGAAATTACAGATGTGAACAAAGCCTATCTGGAGCAGGGCAGCCTTCGGGTGGAAAAAATGCGTCGGGGTTATGCCTGGCTGGATACCGGGACCCATGAATCCCTGCTGCAGGCGGCGTCCTTTGTACAGACGATCCAGGCCCGGCAGGGGCTGAAGATTGCCTGCATCGAAGAAATAGCCTATCGCATGGGTTATATCGATGCGGAGCAGGTGCTTCGCCTGGCGCAGCCTTTGAAAAAGAATGATTATGGAAAGTATCTGGAACAAATTGCAAAAGAATAGGGGAGAAAATCTTTGAAAATAACAGAAACCACGCTGAAAGGCGTATATGTAATCGAGCCGCAGGTATTTGGGGATGCACGGGGATGGTTTATGGAGAGCTGGTCACAAAAGAAGCTGGCTGAGGCAGGGCTGCAGGTGGATTTTTTGCAGGATAACCAGTCCTTTTCGGCTACTAAGGGCACCCTTCGCGGATTGCACTATCAATTGAATCCCATGTGCCAGGCCAAGCTTTTGCGCTGTACCCGGGGAGAAATCCTGGATGTGGCGGTGGATATCCGTCGGGGCTCGCCTCAGTATGCTGAGTGGGTGGGCGTGAAGCTGTCAGCGGAAAATAAAAAGCAGCTCTTCATCCCTCGCGGCTTCGCCCATGGATTCATCACGCTCACCGATGATGTGGAGGTACAGTATAAGGCAGACAACTATTATGCACCGGAATGCGATGGCAATATCCGCTGGGATGATCCGGAGATCGGCGTGGAGTGGGGCATGGAGCCGGTGATCCTGTCGGATAAGGACCGGACGGCACCGCTGCTGAAGGAACGTACAAATCTGAACTTTGTCTACGGGGAGGAGCAGGCATGAAAATCATTGTAACCGGCGGAGCTGGATTCATTGGCGGCAATTTTGTCCATTATATGCTGCAGAGGCATCCGGAGGATGAGATCATCTGTCTCGATGCGCTGACCTACGCGGGAAATATGGAGACCCTGGCTCCGGTAATGGATAATGAGCACTTTAAGTTCATCAAAGCCGATATTGCTGATCGTGAGGCTGTCTACGGTATTTTTGCAGCGGAAAAACCGGATGTCATTGTGAATTTTGCGGCGGAAAGCCACGTGGATCGTTCCATTGAACAACCGGAGATTTTCCTGCGCACCAATATTATTGGGACCAGCGTATTGCTGGATGCCTGCCGTAAATACGGAATCCACCGCTATCATCAGGTATCTACGGATGAGGTCTATGGCGATCTGCCCCTGGACCGGCCGGAGCTTTTCTTTACGGAAACCACCAATCTCCATACCTCCAGTCCCTATTCAGCCTCCAAGGCATCCGCTGATCTTCTGGTGCAGGCCTATCATCGTACCTATGGGGTGCCGGTGACCATATCCCGCTGCTCCAATAATTACGGTCCCTATCATTTTCCCGAGAAGCTCATTCCGTTGATGATTGCCAATGCATTGGCTGACAAGAAGCTGCCCGTTTACGGCAGCGGTGAAAATGTCCGGGATTGGCTGTATGTAGAGGATCATTGCACAGCCATTGACTTGATTCTCCGCAAGGGCCGGGTAGGAGAGGTCTATAATATCGGCGGACATAATGAACGGACGAATCTGGAGGTAGTCAGGACCATTTTAAAGGAGCTGGGCAAGCCGGAAAGCCTCATCGAACATGTGACGGACCGCAAGGGTCATGATCGCCGCTATGCCATTGATCCCACCAAGATCCACCAGGAACTTGGCTGGCTGCCGGCTACTCCCTTTGAGAAGGGCATCAGGCAGACAATCGAGTGGTATCTGCAGCATAAGGACTGGTGGCAGAATATCATCAGCGGCGCGTACCAGAGCTACTATGAAAAAATGTACGGCGGGCGTGAGATTTTAAAGTGAAATCCGGGAAATTTTGGATTTCCCGGGTGGAATGAAGCAGCAACAGGCTGAAAATGGATTTCAGCCTGCGGGCATAGCATCGCAAGGAGGAGTTCAGATGACTATGATTAATGGTTATGTCCGGTCTATCAGTATTTTGAATATAATGAACCAGAATTATGCATCGATGATGAAGCATATGCGGCGGGTCGCTACAGGACTGCGGATCAACAGTGCGGCTGATGATCCTTCGGGATGGGCAATCGGCACCCGCATGGGAATTGAGATACGGGGGCTGGACCAGGCAAGCCGTAATGCCCAGAGCAGCCAGAGCATGCTGAAGGTGGCGGATGGCGCAGTCAGTTCCACCATTGATATCCTGCGGACCCTTAAGGAAAAGGCGATTGAAGCGGCAAATGATACCTGCACGGACGCGGATCGGCGGACAATCCAGAAATTGTTCAATGAGTATGCCGACCAGATCGATGATAATGCACTGGTCACCTTTAATGGTAAATACCTGCTGGATGGTTCCAAAAACAGCCAGGCACAGGCAGTACAGCAGGCTTACACCAACAGCAGTCTGGGAATAGGGACATCCGGAGCTACCAGGCTTACGGATTTGACGCGGAGAGATGGTGATTCGCTGCGTATTCTGGACACGGATACGGTCCATGTGTCCTATGTCAAGGACGGCAAGACCTACAGCACCAGCTACACAGCGGCCTCCACTACGCTTGGCGATATCTTTGCCAAGGCTAATGCCATTGATACAGCCGTGTTCGATACTGGGGGAATGGATGGCACCAGCACCATAGGTATCGATTCCCATGGGAAAACCGTTACGACTCCTGATGATGCCGGCGCAGTGACAGTCAAGGCCAAGACCGCCGGAACGGCAGGTGCTGTTTCCGGTTTTACGATCAGCATCACCGACAAGAACGGTCAGGTGAAAAAGAGTGCTGATTGTGCGCTGGATGCCTTTTCTGAAACCATTCAGCCTCGCGATGCTTCGGCAGATAATACCCTTTATACACAGACGGGAACGAAATCCGGTCAGGGCATGAAGACTGCGCTGGGGGATATGCGCGCGGAGGCGTTGGGGCTGAAGGGCAGCAATGGCACAGTGCTGGATGTGACGACGAAAAAGGGGGCCAATGCGGCCATCAACGTACTGGACAACGCATTGGAACGGGCATTGGATCAGTCCACAACCATTGGAGCCCAGTCCAGCCGGCTGGATTACACCATCAGCAATCTCACGACCCAGAGTGAGAATTTGACATCAGCCATGTCTACCATCATGGATGCGGATATGGCCAGGGAAATCACGGAGTATACCCGGGCCAATATTCTGGTGCAGGCGGCGCAGGCTATGCTGGCCCAATCGAATCAGAATATGGGCTGGTTCCTCAGTCTGCTGAAATAAGTGAATTTTTCGCGTGGGTTTCCAGTGTATTGCTTTTTCCGGTGATTTAAATTATAATAAGTAAAGTGTTTCAGCGAATTCAGCTGAAAGGATGATAGACCTAGTACAGCGTACACGAAATAACTGGTTAGAAGTACGCCGGATGCATTTTCAGCTGCAAGGCGGAGGAGTGATGAGCAGAGAGCCGCTGCTTCAGCAGTGTGCGAATCGCTTATGCCCTTGTGGCTGGCATAGCGGTGGCTATGCCGATTGACGACAACGCGGCAGATGGGAATGCAGACAAGTAATTCGCCTAGATATTCCGTGCACGCTGTACCAGTACTGCAGAAGCAGGAATTTTTGACCCTTTCTTCGTGGAGAGGAAAGCATGGCCATACGGACAGCCGGGTCAAATGCCGAAAATGGCAACTTTCGTTGCTTTATTGATTGAGCGGTAGGCTCTAATTTTATAACTGTGTAAAGCGGCGTGCATCACACTTGTGAAACAATCAATAAGAGTGGTAAAAGTATTCTTGCGAATCCGACTCTGTAGTCCGTAGGTAGCGACAAAAGAGCAGACAGGAAAAATATCTTATTGCTGTGAGGACTCAAGTGAACAGGCGCAAGGCTGGGTTACTTGGGTCTTTTTTTGTGTATGGGCAGGCAATAGGGAAGGAAGGTTCGTTTGGCGTGGAAGAGAAACTGAAATTGTACGGGTTTAATAACCTCACGAAGTCTTTGAGCTTCAATATCTATGATATTTGCTATGCAAAATCCCATCGGGAGCAGCAGGACTATATCAAATACATCGATTCACAATATAACTCGGAGCGGCTTACGAAGATTTTATCCCGGGTAACTGAAATGATCGGAGCACATGTGCTGAATATCGCCCGGCAGGATTACGATCCCCAGGGAGCCAGTGTGACCTTTCTGATTGCTGAAGAAGCCGCAATGAATTCCGGTCACAAGAAGCCGCTGCAGCCGCCGCTGCCAGATGCGGTGGTGGCTCATCTGGATAAGAGCCATGTAACGGTGCATACCTACCCGGAATTTCATCCGGAGACAAGCATAGCCACCTTCCGGGTGGATATTGATGTGGCCACCTGTGGGGAGATCACGCCGCTGAAGACACTGGATTACCTCATCGGCAATTTTGATTCGGACATCATCACCATGGACTATCGGGTGCGGGGCTTCACCCGCGATGTGACAGGGAAAAAGCTTTTCATGGATCATGATATCACGTCTATTCAGGATTTTATCAAGAAGGAGACACTGGATTCCTACGACGCGGTGGATATAAATATCTATCAGGCCAATCTGTTCCACACGAAAATGCTGATCAAGGAACCGGACTTGAAGAACTACCTGTTCAATACGGATATCTACGAGATTCCGCCGAAGACCCGGCTGGAAATCAGCAACAGCCTGCGGCGGGAAATGATTGAAATTTTCAGCGGGCAGAATGTTTTTTAAGGGAGGTCATGGGAAGGAATGCAGTTTTTTTCACAGGACAGGGCGCCTGTTTTAGAAGCGCTGGAAAAATTCAAGACCATGCGCATTGTGCCCTTTGATGTGCCGGGCCACAAGCGGGGCAGGGGAAACCCGGAGCTTACGGAATTTTTAGGGGAGGACTGTCTCTCCGTGGATGTGAATTCCATGAAGATGCTTGATAATCTCTGCCACCCCATATCGGTCATCCGGGATGCGGAGCAGCTGGCGGCGGAAGCCTTTGGCGCTGCCCATGCCTTTTTCATGGTCGGAGGGACTACCTCCGCTGTACAGGCCATGGTGCTCACCGCCTGCAAACGGGGGGATAAGATCATCCTGCCCCGCAATGTGCATCGCAGCGTGATCAATGCAATGATCCTCTGCGGTGCTGTTCCGGTCTATGTGAATCCGCAGATGGATCATAATCTGGGAATTTCACTGGGCATGCGCCTGGCGGATCTGGAAACGGCGATTCGGGAGAATCCTGAGGCCAAGGCGGTTTTTGTAAATAATCCCACCTATTATGGGATTTGCTCGGATATTGCGTCCATAACGAAGCTGGCCCATGACCATGGTATGCTGCTGCTGGCGGATGAGGCCCATGGCACACATTTTTATTTCAATGATAAGCTGCCGCTGGCAGCCATGCATGCGGGGGCCGATATGGCGGCGGTGAGCATGCATAAATCCGGCGGGTCGCTTACCCAGAGCTCGCTGCTGCTCATCGGGCCGCAGGTGCATGAAGGCTATGTGCATCAGATCATAAATCTGACCCAGACCACCAGCGGTTCCTATCTGCTCATGTCCAGCCTGGACATTTCCCGGCGGAATCTGGCACTGCATGGACAGGAGACCTTTGATAAGGTCATCTCTCTGGTGGAATATGCCCGTGAGGAAGTCAATTCCATTGGGGATTATTATGCCTATTCCAGGGAACTCATCAACGGGGACTCCATTTTTGATTTCGATGTGACCAAGCTGTCGATTTTCACCCGGCCTATCGGTCTGGCGGGCATCGAGGTTTACGATATCCTGCGGGATGATTACGATATCCAGACGGAATTCGGGGATATTGCCAATCTGCTGGCCTATGTATCCATCGGTGATCGGCCAAAGGACATTGAGCGGCTGGTGGCCGCGCTGTCGGAGATCCGGCGCAACTATCGCAAGAACCCCTCAGGCATGCTCAAGGCGGAGTACATCAGCCCCAGGGTTGTCTGCGGGCCGCAGCAGGCCTTTTATGCCGGAAAAGAATCCCTGCCTCTTGCGGATACAGCCGGACGGGTATGCAGCGAATTTGTCATGTGTTATCCGCCGGGAATACCAATCCTGGCACCGGGAGAGCTCATTACGGAGGAAATACTGAACTATATACGCTATGCCAAGAAGAAGGGCTGTTCAATGACGGGCCCCGAGGACATGGAGCTGAAGAAGCTGAATGTAATGGAAGGGGAGCATTGATATGGAATTGTGGTTTACGGAAAAGCATACGGCAAATGTGAATTTTTCTATCAAGGTCGATCGGCAGCTGTATTCCGGGAAGAGCGAGTTCCAGCGGATCGATATTTTTGATTCCAGGGAATTCGGTCGCTTCCTTACCCTTGATGGCTATATGATGCTGACAGAGAAGGATGAATTCATCTATCATGAGATGATCACCCATGTGCCGATGTGCGTACATCCATCAGCGAAACGCATCCTGGTCATCGGCGGCGGCGATGGCGGTACCGTGCGCGAGCTGCTGCGCTATCCCACCATTGAGCATATCGATCTGGTGGAAATCGATGAGCTGGTGGTGGAGGTATGCAGGAAGTACCTGCCCCAGACGGCTGGCTGCCTGGGAGATCCGCGGATCCACTGTCATTTTGAGGATGGTTTGAAATTCATCCGCCATTGTGAGGATGAATACGACCTCATCATTGTGGATTCCACGGACCCCTTTGGCCCTGGAGAGGGGCTTTTTACAAAGGAATTCTACGGCAATTGCTACAAGGCCCTGAGGGAAGATGGAATCATGGTCAATCAGCATGAGAGTCCCTTTTACAAGGAGGATGCTTACGCGATGCAGCGGGCCCATAAGCGCATTGTGGAGTCGTTCCCCATCAGCCGGGTATATCAGGCACATATACCCACCTATCCCTCGGGGCATTGGCTCTTCGGCTTTGCCTCGAAGAAATACCATCCGGTCCATCAGGTGGATTGGACACGCTGGAATGCCCTGGGCCTTGCTACGCGCTATTACAATACGCAGGTGCATGCGGGATCGTTTGCGCTGCCGAATTATGTGGAGGAGCTGCTGAAGGATGTTGAATAGGAATGTAGAGACCTTTTTAGGCTGTGAAACAGAATACAGCGATGCCCGCATCGTGCTTTTCGGCGCCCCCTTTGATTCCACAACCTCCTATCGTCCCGGTACCCGGTTTGCCAGCCGGACCATGCGGGCGGAATCCTATGGACTGGAAACCTATAGCCCTTATCTTGACCTGGATATGGAGGATGCCCGGGTGTTTGACGGCGGGGATCTGGAGCTTTGCTTCGGCGATACGGAAAAGGCTCTGGGGGATATAGAGAGCTTTACCCGTGAAATCCTGGCGGACAGCAAGCTGCCGCTGCTGATCGGCGGCGAGCACCTGGTGACGCTGGGGGCTCTGCGGGCCATGGTGGAAAACTATCCGGAGCTCTGCATCCTGCATTTGGATGCCCATACGGATCTGCGGGAGGAATATCTTGGGGCGAGGCTGTCCCACGCTTCTGTGATGAAACGGGCCTGGGAGCTGGTGGGGGACGACCGCATCTGGCAGTTCGGCATCCGCAGCGGCACCCGGGAGGAATTTTACTGGGCGGAGAAGCATACGCATCTGCATAAATTCGGCTTTCAGGGATTGGAGGCTGCGCTGGCGGCGCTGCGGGACCGCCCGGTATACTTCACCATCGATCTCGATGTGCTGGACCCTTCGGTATTTCCGGGAACCGGAACGCCGGAGGCCGGTGGGGTGACCTTTGATGCGCTGCGCCAGGTAGTGGACAGGGTATCGCGTCTGCAAATCGTGGGAGCGGATCTGGTGGAGCTTTCTCCCCATTATGATGCCAGCGGCGCTTCGACTGCCGTAGCACTGAAGGTGCTGCGGGAGCTGCTGCTTGGACTGGAACGTCCCTATTTGCAGAAATCAGAAAATGTGTAAACAGGAACTGCGGAAGACAGCAGTTTCCAGAATAGATGAATCTAGGAGGAATGAAGGATGGGAAAAGCTTTAATCATCGGCTGCGGCGGCGTAGCCAGCGTGGCCATTCACAAATGCTGCCAAAACAGTGAGGTGTTCGAGGAAATCTGCATTGCGAGCCGTACGAAGAGCAAATGCGACGCCTTGAAAGCGAAGCTGGATGGCGGAAAAACAAAGATCACTACGGCCCAGGTGGATGCCAACGATGTGGCTGCTCTGACAGCGCTGATCCGGCAGGAAAAGCCGGATGTGGTGCTGAACCTGGCATTGCCCTACCAGGATCTTACCATCATGGATGCCTGTCTGGCCACGAAGACAAGCTACGTGGATACCGCTAACTATGAGCCGGAGGATACGGCGAAGTTCGAATACAAATGGCAGTGGGCCTATAGGGAGCGCTTTGAAAAGGCGGGCATCACAGCTTTGCTGGGAAGCGGCTTTGACCCGGGCGTGACGGGAGTATTCAGCGCTTATGCGCTGAAGCATCATTTCGATGAAATCAATTATATCGATATCCTGGATTGCAATGCGGGCGACCATGGCTACCCCTTTGCTACGAATTTCAATCCGGAAATCAATATTCGCGAGGTTTCAGCTAAGGGCAGCTATTGGGAAAATGGCAAATGGATTGAGACAGAGCCCATGGAAATCAAGAAGGTCTACAATTTCCCCGAGGTGGGGGAAAAGGATATGTACCTGCTGCACCATGAGGAACTGGAGTCTTTGGGACTCAATATCCCGGGCATCCAGCGCATCCGCTTTTTCATGACCTTCGGCCAGAGCTATCTCACCCATTTGAAGTGTCTGGAAAATGTGGGTATGACCTCCATTGAACCCATAGATTTCGAAGGCCGGAAAATCGTGCCGCTGCAATTCCTGAAGGCGGTTCTGCCGGATCCGGCCAGCCTGGGACCGCGCACGAAGGGCAAGACGAATATCGGCTGTATTTTCCAGGGGAAAAAAGATGGCCAGGAGAAGAATTACTATCTCTACAATGTCTGTGATCATGAAGCTTGCTATAAGGAGGTCGGTTCCCAGGCGGTTTCCTATACAACGGGAGTCCCGGCTATGATCGGTGCGATGCTGGTCATGACAGGCCAATGGAACAAGCCAGGGGTCCACAACATTGAAGAATTTGATCCGGATCCTTTCATGGAGGCACTGAACCGCTGGGGCCTTCCCTGGCAGGAGAGCTTTGCGCCGGAGCTGGTGGACTGATGTCGTACATCGACGGCCTGGAGCCGATATGGCAGGAGGTGCCTACCCCGGCCTATGTGGTGGATGAATCCTTGCTGCGCCGGAATCTGGAAATACTCTCCGGCTTGCAGCGGGATACGGGCTGCCATGTGCTGCTGGCCCAGAAGGCTTTTTCCATGTATCATTTCTATCCGCTTATCGGCAGCTATCTTTCCGGGGCTACCGCCAGCGGCCTGTATGAAGCGCGGCTTGCCCACGAGGAGATGCCCGGCGGGGAAAACCATATTTTTTCACCGGCCTATCGGGCGGAGGAATTTCCGGAGATTCTGCAGCTCTGTGATCATATTATCTTCAATTCCTTTGCCCAATGGAAACACTTTGGCCCGGCGGCACTGGCTGCCGGTCGGGAATGCGGGCTGCGCATCAATCCGGAGCACTCTACCCAGGAGCACGCCATCTACGATCCCTGCGCACCGGACTCCCGACTGGGAATCCGCCTTGCTGAGTTCCTGCCAGATCAGCTGGAAGGCATCAGCGGGCTGCATTTCCATACGCTTTGTGAACAGGATGCTGACGCTTTGGCGGAAACGCTGGCGGCAGTGGAGGAAAAGTTCGGCAATTATCTGGGGCAGATGAAATGGATTAATTTTGGCGGAGGCCATCATATTACCCGGGAGGGCTATGACCTGGCTCTGCTGAAAAAATGCATCCGGCATATGCAGGACCGCTATGGTCTGAGGGTGTACATCGAGCCTGGTGAAGCAGTAGCCCTGCAGACAGGCTTTCTGGTGTCGACCGTGCTGGAAATCATTCCCCGGGAGCCAGCCATTGCTATCCTGGACACCTCGGCGGCCTGCCATATGCCGGATGTGATCGAGATGCCCTATCGTCCGCCGGTGGTTGGGAGCGGCGAGGCAGGGGAAAAGGCCTATACCTATCGGCTGGCCGGACCCACCTGCCTGGCCGGGGACAATATTGGCACTTATTCCTTTGACCAGCCGCTGCGGCTGGGGGACCGGGTGGTCTTTGGGGATATGGCTATCTATTCCATGGTAAAGAACAATACCTTCAATGGTATGCCGCTGCCGGCCATTGTCGCAGTGGATGCACAGCATCATTGGCAGCCGGTCCGTCAGTTCGGCTACGCGGATTTCAAGCAGCGCCTGTAAAGTCAAAAGCACTTGTCAAGACGATGACAAGTGCTTTTTTATATGCTTTTTAGGATGAGGCAGCCAGCTGCCGATGTTCTTCGATGCGCTGCAGGACAAATTCCCGCAGCAGGTTCAGATGCATATGCATTTCATAGCTGGCATTGTTCACATTTCCTTCAAGGATTGCCCGGGCAATGCGGCGATGATAAAAGATTGTATTGTTTTCCCTCTGGAGATCCAGCGTAATGGCAATATTGCGGGATACGGAAGAATTCAGGATGCAGTAAAGATGGGCAATGACCTGATTGCCGCTGGCCTGGGCAATGAGCTGGTGGAAATGGGCATCTGCAGCGGCATAGGATTCACCATGTTCAATCAGGGCTTCCATGGCCAGTGTTTGCTGCTGGATAGCCTCCTTTTGATGCCGGGTGGCATTGGCTGCAGCCAGCATTGCCGTATGCGGCTCCAGTAAAAGCCGTACGTCCAGCATGTCCAGTGCCAGCCGATGATCGTCATAAATGAATTTCAGTCCCAGGGGATCTTCCGGAATACCGGTGTCTTCGGCCAGAAAGGTACCGGAGCCCTGACGGATTTCCAAAATATTTCGGGCTGCCAGAAGCTTGAAGGCCTCACGCAGGGTACCCCGGCTGACTCCCAGCTGGGCAAGGAATTCCGTTTCTGTTGGCAGACGCATGCCTGGAGTCATTCTATTGGTGATGATGAATTCTGTTATTTTTTCCGAGGTTTTTTCAACCAGGGTAGGATTACGGGTTTCCGCCATTCGAATCATCCTTTCCATGTCCCTTGCAGGATTTTTCATAAAAGTCCGTTAAAGAACGTCATAACGTCATTATAACGCCATTGTTCAGGATTCCGCAACGCGGAATCCTGAACAATGGCGTTATAATATGTATTTTTTGTTCCGTAAATATCAAAAGTGGAAAATTCAATCCAAATCAATAAAAAGATATGATGAATTAGCAAACAGATAAAATATGCCTATGCTTCGGTTGTATGGTACATATATTAAAAATTATATAAAGAGAAATATTTTTCTGAGATAAAGTTCAAGAAAAATTCATCAATACTTTTTTTGCATGGTTATATAATTAACAATTATGAAATATGCGGCATGCATATACTAAAGTTGAACATAAATTCGGCAGATATAGTGTTTTCAAGAGAAAAATTTCTTTTTCAATCGGAAATTTTGCTTATCGTTATTGAACAATAAATATGATTTATATATTGCCCTTACCTATAAATTGACATTTCAGACACTTCACAATACAATAGAAATAATAAATTCATCTAATGAATTGACCTGCAAGGAGGTCGTAAGATATGGAAAGAGTGTGTAAGAATTGGGCTGAGGAAGCCTTTGATGAAAATTTAGTCCGAGAGGATTTTTGGGATGAATTCGTGGCGAATGGGACAGCGGCTTCAGCGGAAATCCATCGGGTGAAGGATTACGCGGCAGCAAAGGAACTGCTGTTAAGCCTTCACGCAGAGCTGCAGCCGGCAAAGATTGTGGCCGCAGGTGCTGAGGATTCCGCCGTGCTGACAGGGATTTATGAAGCATTGGCCGCGGCTGGCAGTCAAGTGTATACAGATAAATTCGCTATTGCTGAACAGGCGCCCACTGCTGATCTGGGTATATCTACAGCGGAATTCGGCGTAGGCGAAACCGGCAGCGTGTGCATCGATGCATATTCCTATGAGGCCCGTATCGTTGGCATGCTTCCGCCGGTCCATGTGGTCCTTATGCCGGCAAAGGCTATTGTGAAAAATGTCACCACGGCCTTTGAGGTTATTTCCCGGGTGTTCCGGCGTGGCTATGCAGGCTTCATTACCGGTCCCAGCCGCACAGCAGATATTGAACGGGTACTTACTCTGGGCTGTCATGGGCCCTCCCGGTTCATTGTGATTGCAGTAGAAGATACAGCGGAAAGCGGGGATGCATGATGGCAGACGGCAAGGAACGAAATCTGAAAAAAGAAATCGATGAAAAGCTTCATGACGGTATCATGCGGGATGCACTTTCCCGCTTTGTAGATCAATATCCGGCGGCGCGGCTGCATGCCTATGAAAATGTGGACAGCATCGAGACTCTGCGGGATGATCTTAGCCGGATGAAACGGGAAACCGTAGAACATATCGAGGAAGTGGCGGATACCTTTGAGCGGGAGGCTAAAGCCCGGGGGGTGGAATTTTACCGGGCAAAGGATGGGGATGATCTCAAGCAGTTCCTGCTGCGGATCTGTGAGGAAAATGATGTACACCGCATCGTGAAGTCAAAATCCATGGCCACAGAGGAAATCCATTTGAATGCTGCTCTGCAGGAAAAAGGGCTGCATGTGCGGGAAACGGATCTGGGGGAATGGATGCTTTCTGTTGCCGGTCAGCGGCCGTCCCATATGGTTTTGCCGGCAATCCATTTAAATCGCCATCAGTGTGCGAAGTTTTTTTCTGATGAGCTGCAGCGGGAGATTCCCAGTGATATTTCGTATATGATACATACAGCCCGCAAGGTGCTGCGGGAGGAATTCCTTTCCGCTGATATGGGCATCACCGGGGCGAATTTCGGCATTGCGGAAAACGGTGCCATCGGACTGGTTACCAATGAAGGCAATGCCCGGCTGGTCACCACCCTTCCCCGCATCCATGTGGTGATTCTGGGCTATGAGAAGCTTGTACCCAAAATCACCGACGCGTCCAAAATCCTCCGGCTATTGCCCCGGAATGGCACCTGCCAGCGCATGACCAGCTATATGACCATGGTAGACGGTCCTACGCCGGTCATTCGCAAGAAGGATGGCAAATATGTGGAAGAGATGCGCAAGGTTTACTATATTCTGCTGGATAACGGCCGGCTGAAGGCCGCGCATAATCCAAAGCTGAAGTCTGTGTATCAATGTGTTCGCTGTGCATCCTGCCTGAATGTATGTCCCATCTGGACACTGGTTGGCGGCCATGTTTACGGCCATGTGTATTCCGGCGGTATCGGTGCAATACTTACAGGTTTGCTGGATGGCGGCATGGAAAACTTTGCAAAATTCAGCGACCTGTGTATCGGCTGCCGTAAATGCACCACCATCTGCCCCGGAAAGATTCCCATCCCGGATCTGATCCAGGAGCTCAGAGAAACCTATGTGGCTGAGCATGGCCTGGCACTGCCGGAAAAAACGGCCTTTCAGGCAATCCTGGCCAATCGCAGGATATTCCATACGCTGCTGCGCATTGGTTCTGTAGCCCAGAAGCCTGTGCAGTCTGGCGGCTTTATCCGGCATCTTCCGCTGTTTTTTGCGGGCATGACCAAGGGACGCAGCCTGCCGGCTATTGCGGATACTCCGCTGCGGGATCGCACGTCGGCGCTCTGTGCTGAAAACCCGGCACAGCCTGTGCAGAAGGCAGCTTTCTTCAGTGGCTGCAATCTGGATTTCGTGTTTCCGGATACCGGCGTTTCAGTCATCCGGGTATTGCAGGATCTGGATATCGAGGTATGTTATCCCCAGGAACAGAGCTGCTGCGGCAAACCGGTACTGGGAATAGGGGACAGGGAGACTGCCAAAAAGATTGCCAGGCAGAACATTGCTGCCTTTGAGGCTTCCGGTGCCGATGTAATCATCTGTGCCTGTCCAACTTGCGCCGAGACGCTGATGGAAACCTATCCGGAGCTTTTGGCTGAGGATGAAGGCTGGCAGCAGCGGGCCCGTTCCTTTGCGGCGAAGGTGCGGGAGTTCACCAGCTTCGTGGCTGAAGCCTACCGCCGGACCGGCCGCAAACTGCCGGCAGCGGCGGGAAAGGTCACCTATCATGATTCCTGCCATTTGAGGCGGGGATTGGATATCTTTGAGGAACCAAGGGAGTTGCTGCAGGCCACCGGCCGGCAGCTCGTTGAAATGAAGGATGCCGATAAATGCTGCGGTATGGCCGGGGCTTTCGGGGTGAAGTACAGCGAGATCTCGCTGCCTATCCTGCAGGAAAAGATCACCAATATAAAAGAAACCGGAGCGGATACAGTGGCCGTTGCCTGCCCGGCCTGCATGATGCAGCTTCGCGGCGGCATGGATCAGCAGGCTCCGGAAATCAGGGTCCGCCATATTGCGGATATACTGGCCGAGCAGCTGCCAGGGAAGAAATAAATTTTTTTGCTTAGGGGACAGGTGGGGAATAAAGGGCAGGGAGCGAAATATGACTCATCTTTTACAATAAAAAAAACAAAAATTAAAAGGAGGAACATCAAGTGGAAAAGTATCGTATGTTTATCAATGGTGAGTTCGTTGAAAATGGTTCCCGGGAAATGATACCTGTGGTAAATCCGGCAAATGAAGAGGTCCTGTCGGAAATTCCTGCAGCAACCGTGGCCGATGTGGAAGCGGCTGTGGACGCGGCCTATGAGGCGCAGAAGAGCTGGGAAAAGCTTCCTGCTATTGAGCGGGCCGGGTACCTGCGCAAATTTGCAGCCCTGATTCGGGAAAATGCGGATCATCTCATCCAGGTGCTGAGCGCTGAGCAGGGCAAGACCCAGGGGCTGGCCACTGTAGAAATCTATTTCACGGCGGATTATTTTGATTATATGGCTGAGTTTGCCCGTCGCTATGAAGGGGAAATCCTGCAGAGCGATCGTCCCAATGAGCAGATTTTTATCCACAAACTGCCCATTGGCGTGGCCGCAGGCATCCTCCCCTGGAATTTCCCGTTTTTCCTCATTGCCCGCAAAATGGCGCCGGCTCTCGTTACCGGCAATACCATTGTCATCAAGCCATCCACGGATACACCGAATAATGCCTTTGAATTCGCGAAGCTGGTGGCACAGACGGATCTTCCCAAGGGCGTGTTCAACCTGGTCACCGGACGCGGTGGTGTAGTAGGCAATGCGATGGCATCAAATCCCAAGGTAGGGATTGTTTCCCTCACGGGCAGCGTGGAAGCTGGTGTGAAGATCATGCAGGCTGCGGCACCGAATATCACCAAGGTGTCCCTGGAATTGGGCGGCAAGGCGCCGGCTATCGTTATGGCGGATGCGGATCTGGATCTGGCGGCAAAATCCATCGTCGCCTCCCGGGTAATCAATTCCGGCCAGGTATGCAACAATGCGGAGCGTATCTATGTGCAGGAGTCCGTATATGAGCAGTTCCTGCCCAAGGTAGTGGAGCTCATGCGCAATACCCGGGTGGGGGATCCGGCAAAGATCAAGGAACTGGATATGGGCCCACAGATCAATCTCCGTCAGGTGCAGAATATCCAGGCAGCTGTCGATGGTGCGCTGGCAGAAGGCGCAGAGTGCCTGCTGGGCGGCCATCGCAAGGATATGGGTAAAGGCTTCTTCTATGAGCCTACAGTCCTGGCAAACTGCCGGCAGGATATGAAGATCATGCATAATGAGATTTTTGGACCGGTACTGCCCATTACCACCTTCAAGGATTTTGATGAAGCTGTAGCAATGGCCAATGACTGTGAGTATGGGCTTACTTCCTCTATCTTTACACAGAATCTGGATATTGCCATGCGGGTAAGCAAGGAAATCAAGTTCGGCGAAACCTATATCAACCGGGAGAACTTCGAGTGCATGCAGGGCTTCCATGCCGGCTGGCGCAAGAGCGGTATTGGCGGCGCGGATGGTGCCCATGGGCTGGAGGAATATCTGCAGACCCATGTGGTGTATATTGATTACGATACTGAAAAGAAGTAAATGCTTTACTGAAAGAGGGCTGCACATTTTGGTGCAGCTCTTTTTTTGATGATGTGGCTCAGGTTCTATGGTATAATAGATACAATATGCTGGTTTTATTTTAACAAAGCAGGGGATATCCGCGCCCTGCCGGTTATTTTCTTTTATGCCCGCTGCCCGAAGAGGCGGGAAAAAATATCATTCCGAGGTATAAGGAGCTATTCAGCTGATGGATAATGTTTATGGACAGGTAGAGTCCTTTTATAATAAAAATGCCGAGATGGAAAATATCCTGCATCGGGATCTCATTGAAAAATATTTGCGCAAATGTGCCTGGAACGGAGACTCTGAGGAGGAATTGAAGGGCATCTGGCAGGTTTTGTGCTGCATCCTGGAGTACATGTATGAAAACGATATCATTGTGCTGGATTACCTGACTATGTACGATTATCAGGAAATGCTTTATGATGGGAAGTATCAGCCCCACAAGGAATTGGTGACCGAAGAGGCGGTGGCCGGATTCTTTAAATATCTGGAGCGTTTTTATACGTACATCAAGGAATATGGATACGGCAATCACCTGGCCATGCTGGAACGGGCAAGAGCCTCTTTTTATGATGAGGGAAAGTTCGTTTATCCGGATACCGATGGACAGGACGCGTTCTATAAGGATTTAGTACATCTGGATAATCTTTCCTTTGAGGATACAGAGCAGCTCAATACGATGCTGGAATCCCTGCTGAACCGGGTGGGAGAATATTTCCGCCAGCCGCTGTTTACCGGGGATCTCACCCGGGCGTTGACGCTTTACAGCGGCCCCTTTGAAATCAAGGAAGAAGACAGTAAGGGAAATGAGGAATTCTGGTTTACCTTCTGGGATTATTTTTTCTTTGATTATCATTTGATGGAAACGGACATGACGCCGCTGCATTATTATTTTGAACAGGAAAAGGAACGGCTGGAGCCAAGTGAACGATATATCCTGCAGGATCTCCTGAAGGCGAAATTCACAGTATTCTCCATTGATTTTGCTGAGGATGAATTCGTGCAGTGCACCAATCTGTTCACCGATGCAAAGCTGGAACTGCCTGCTCCGGATTATGGGATGATGGACTACAGCAAAATGCTGCTCTTTGGTCATCTGCATCTGCATGGCGTAATGATGCTGAATTATATCACCTCGGTGCCGGCCAGTGAAAAGCTGCGCAGGCGCATCAAGGAGGAGATCCTGCGGCAGTATGAAATCTATCGCTGTCAGGATGCTGAGGCCACAATGGGAGATTTCTTCCGACGCCATGCCATGGCAGTACGTCATACGATAAATATCCTGGCTAGCTATGCTCAGCTCAAGGTGGTTTCCGCCAGGCCGCAGCGGCAGCCGATGAAGCGATCCGCCAGCCAGCTGCCGGCAGAGCAGCGGGATGGTTTCATCCAGCTTGCCCATCGGATGGGCCTCAGCCGTCATAGCCAGAAGCTGGCTCTATGGCTCTATGAGGATGCATTTTCCCTGCCGGAACTGCAGAAGGAATCCCTGACTAATCCGGCAATCCTGGGGGCTGTCCTGGTTCTGTACATGAATGTCAATGGCTTGGAATTTTCAAATCTAGATGAAGTGCTGAAGGATTTGCAGGCCAGTGAGGATGAAACCATCCACTGGGTTGAAACAATATACGAGGGACTGGATTGTGTCACCTTTGATCCCCGTTATTTAGCAGAAGAGGGCTTCATCCAGGCACTTTATACGGTATGAGGAGGCGATAATCATGCAGTGCAGTCGTTGTGGGCATACATTGGATGCCGAGGGAAATTGCGCATTTTGCGGGGCACATGAAGATCCGCAGGTACGGGTTATGTCAAAGGAAGAGAAACTGGATTATCAGGGTGTCACCATAGATGAGACGGAGGATCCAGGGGAGCGGCCAAAGCCTAAAACTGAGCCGGCATGGAATCGCCAGGGGATTTTTGTGAAGAGCAGTACCTTTGGCGGGAATTGGGCTTCAAAGGCAGCCCTGATCCTGCTGGTCGCAGCTGTTGTCGCTTTCGTGGTGTTCATTGCGCTTCCTGTTGCGGTGGTCGGGCTTCTCATCGGTGCGGTGGTCTGGCTTTTGCTGAGCTTTCTGCGGGGTTGAGCCGGGGTTGTTAATGCCATCTTAATGTTTTTCTCAGAAAGCTTTCAGTTTTATATGGTTAATTAAAACAGGTGGTTTTTTACCATCTGTTTTTTATTTTCTGAAAGGAGGGACGGACAATGCAATTTTCTATACCTTCCGGCCCACGCCGCTTCCGGCCCTTGGACCTGGTGGTGCTGCTCTTTATCTTTATCTTTTTTTATAGCATCCTGAAACTGGGAGCAGGTATGGTCGTGCCTTTTTCGGCGGATGCCCAGCCTGTGGTGGACCTGGATCCATCAGCTCTGCCTTATTATGCCGGCCGTTCACTGCTGCGTATGTTTTTGGCCTTTGGCGCGTCTTTGGTTTTCACCGTGATATATGCTTATCTGGCAGCGCGGAATTCCGTGGCCAGGGCCATACTGATTCCGCTGCTGGATATCCTGCAGTCCATTCCTGTGCTGGGATTTCTGTCGGCGACAATCCTGGCTTTCATGGCTCTTTTTCCCGGGAATCTGTTTGGCGTGGAATGCGCTTCCATTCTGGCTATCTTCACGGGCCAGGCCTGGAATATGACCTTCAGTCTTTATCATTCCCTCATGACGATTCCCCGGGATCTGCAGGAAGCTGCCGATATGCTTCATCTGAACTGGTGGCAGCGGCTGCGCCGATTGGAACTGCCGGCAGCGGCTATCGGGCTCATCTGGAATGGCATGATGTCCTTTGGCGGTGGCTGGTTTTTTCTGGCAGCCAGTGAGGCCATCACTGTGCTGAATGTGGATGTACATCTGCCGGGGGTAGGTTCCTATCTGGCGGCGGCGGTAGACGCCGGGGACATGGGGGCTATACTTTACGCTATGGTTACAATGCTTGTCATGATTGTGCTGGTGGATCAGCTTTTCTGGAAACCCCTGACTGTCTGGGGACAGCGGTTTAAACTGGAGAATTCAGCCGATCCCAATCCCCCGGAATCCATTGTATTCAATCTCATGCAGCGGTCTCAGCTCCTTGCCTGGAGCGAAAAGCATATTTTGACGCCTGTTGGCCGCTGCGTGGATAGCTTCATGGATGGACTGGCCCGCAGTACGGAAAATGCGGCGGCCTCCCTGCGGCAATCCTGCAGGGGAAGGGGCTGGCACTGGGGCGGCAGCGGATTGCTGGTTCTTGCGGTATTTTATCTGCTGTATCAACCCAGTCGGGAGGCTTTCCAGATGCTTTATGAAATGGGCGGCATGGAGATTCTTCAGGTACTGCAGCTGGGCTTCTATACCTTATTACGGGTATTGGCCGCACTTTTACTGGCGCTGCTCTGGACCCTGCCCGTCGGGGTATGGATTGGTCTTCGGCCCAGGCTTTCATCGCAGCTGCAGCCACTGATTCAGATTATGGCCTCCTTTCCGGCCAATATGGTTTTTCCCTTTTTCACCGTGCTGTTTGTCCGTTGGCAGGTGGATATCGAATATGGTTCGGTGCTTTTCATGCTGCTGGGAACCCAGTGGTATATCCTGTTCAATGTAATTGCCGGGGCCGCAGGAATCCCCAATGATATGCAGGAGGCGGGCAGGATCTTCAAAATAAGAGGCTGGGCACGCTGGAAACGTATCATCCTGCCAGCAGTATTTCCCCAGCTGGTCAATGGACTCATGACTGCTGCTGGCGGAGCCTGGAATGCCAGTATCGTATCAGAGCTGGTGAGCTGGCGGGATACAGACCTGGCAGCCAGCGGCCTTGGAGCTTATATCAGTCAGGCAACAGCTGCTGGTGACTGGCCTGAGATCGTAGTGGGCATACTGGTCATGTGCATCTTTGTCACCGGCATCAACCGGCTGGTCTGGGGGCGTCTCTGCCGCCTGGCCGAGACAAAATATCACCTGGAATAGGAGGCCAAGCATATGAGTAAAACGTTATTGGAGCTGCAATCCGTCGGCCGGTCCTTCATGGCAAAGGATCGCAAGGATACAGTGATTTTAGAAAACATCAATCTTCAGGTAAACGAAGGAGAATTTCTGGCAATCCTCGGGCCTTCCGGCTCGGGGAAATCCACGCTGCTGCGCATCATTGCCGGACTGATTCCGTCTACGGCAGGAAAGGTCAGCTATCTGGGGCAGGAAATCCGGGGAATCAATCCTGGTGTGGGGATGGTCTTTCAATCTTTTGCGCTCTTTCCCTGGCTTACCGTCCTGGAAAATGTGCTGATGGGGCTGCAGGATAGTCCCCTGTCTCCGACGGAGAAGGAAAAGAAAGCCATGTGGGTCATCGATATCGTGGGGCTTGATGGCTTTGAAAATGCCTATCCCAAAGAACTTTCCGGAGGCATGCGCCAACGCGTCGGCATTGGCCGGGCACTGGTGGGAGAGCCGGACATTCTGCTCATGGATGAAGCTTTTTCTGCCCTGGATGTGCTTACGGCTGAAAATCTGCGCCGTGATCTGCTGGAACTCTGGCTGGAGAAAAAAATCCCTACCAAGGCCATCATACTGGTGACCCATGGTATTGAGGAGGCCGTCTATATGGCTGATCGGGCGGTCATTCTGTCCACGCGGCCGGCAGCAATCATTCAGGATATCAGTATTCCGCTGCCGCGCTGGCGGGATAAGAAGTCGCCGGAATTTCTGGCCTATGTGGACCAGATTTATTCCTTCATGACCAAGGGAAGAGGGCCCGCTGTCCCCGCCCAGGTATTGGTTCCAGAACCTGGAAATGTATTGCTGCCTGCAGTATCCGCAGGGGCGCTGACCGGTTTTTTGGAGCTGCTGGAGGATTTGCAGGAAAAAACCGATCTGTACAAGCTGGCTGAACGTTTTATGATGGATATCGAAGACTTTTTTCCGCTTATTGAAGGGGCTAATCTGCTGGGCTTTACCCAGGTCGCTGATGGAGATATCGAATTGACCGAGGCTGGCCGGCGTTTTGCTGAGATGGCGCTGCTGGACCGCAAGGAACTCTTCCGGGATCAACTGCTGCTGCATGTACCGCTGGTGAAGCGCATTGCCGGGCTGCTGCGAGCCAAGGCCAATCGTCGTCTGCCCAAGGAGTTCTTTTTAAACCTTCTGGAACAGTCTTTGGAGCCCAATAAAGCTGCTGCGCAGCTGGATCTGCTGATTGGCTGGATGCGTTACGCAGAGCTCATTGATTACGATGATGATACCGAACTGCTGCGTTTGGAAGAAAATTTCGGCTAACTTTACAAAATTCTGTTGACAAATTTTAAATACCGCGTTATGATGTAACCATCAAGTTTACAACTTAACATTTTACATCATGGATTGGGAAATAGTAGCGGTATTGTATTCTGTTCAGCGAGCTGATGACCGGGAAGCCGGAGGTGTGATGATCAGCCAGAAGGGTATAGTGAATGGTCCCATGAGAGTCCACCCAAAGTCCTTTTGGATGAGTAGGCTGGAACGGCTGCCACCGTTAACAGGCTAGAGTATCGGAGCAATCCCGTACTTGAAAAGAGAAGTTTGTTTTACCGGGTGGCATAGCGAATCCATTTCGTCCCGTAAGGGGTGGAATGGATTTTTTTATTTGGCAGCAAACTTGAAGCAGGGTGGCACAGCGAAACCATTTCGCCCCAGTACAGATTAAGGTCTGTATGGGGTGGAATGGTTTATTTTTTTTATTAGAAAAGGAGCGAAAAATCATGTTAAAAAAGTATATTGAAGTTCTTATGAATGGACAGGATTTAAGTCAGCAGGAGGCAGGCAGCGCGATGGAGGTCATCCTGAGTGGACAGGCGGTAGATACGCAGCTGGCGGCTTTTCTGACTGCGTTGAAGGTCAAGGGAGAATCCGCGGGAGAAATTGCTGGCTTTGCCAAGACGCTTATTGCTCATGCGGATCATGTTCCCCATAAGAAACCTGTGCTCTGCAACTGCGGCACTGGCGGCGATTCCAAGAACACCTTTAATATTTCTACCACTTCGGCCTTTGTATTGGCCGCTGGCGGTGTACAGGTAGCCAAGCATGGCAATCGGAGCGCCTCCAGCCGGAGCGGCGCTGCTGATGTGCTGGAAGCCCTGGGGGTCAATGTGAATCTGCCGGCGGGCTGTGTGGGACAGGAAATTGATGCCATCGGTCTGGGATTCCTGTTTGCACCGGCATTAAACAAGGCCATGAAATATGTGGCGAAGACGCGCCGTGAACTGGGATATCGTACCGTATTCAATATGCTGGGACCCATCATCAATCCGGCGGGACTGGATTATCAGTGTGTGGGTATCTACGATGGTCAGCTTACCCATAAGTTTGCAGAGGTGCTGCGGGAGGTAGGCGTGAAGCATGCGCTGGTATTCCATAGCGAGGACGGAATGGATGAGCTTTCGACCTTTGCTGAAAGCAAGGTCAGTGAATTGAAGGATGGGCAGATTCATGATTATGAAATCGACCCGAAAGCGTATGGCTTCACTGCCAAAGGCAGCATAGCGGACTATAGGGGCGGCGAGCCGGCAGATAATGCGCAGATCACGCTGGATATCCTGGAGGGACGGGAAAAAGGCGCGAAGCGGGATATTGTATTGCTCAACGCGGCAGCCGCTTTTTACGCCGCTGACCGGACCGCATCCATTGCCCAGGGGCTGGAGCTGGCCGCGGAGATGGTGGATTCCGGCAAGGCGGCAGCCAAGCTGCAGGCGCTTATTGATATCAGCAATGAGTTGGAGCCGGCGGTATGAAGGTCAAGATCTGCGGGCTGCGGACTGTGGAGGCCGCCCGGACCGCTGCGGAGGCCGGAGCGGACTTCCTGGGCTTCATCTTCTGGCCCGGAAGCCGGCGGGCCATTGCACCTGAGGCAGCTGCAGCCATCTGTCAGGAAGTGAAGGGCGCTGCCAGGGTGGGGGTGTTCGTGGATGAAACCCGGGAAGAAATCCAACGTATTGCCCGCCTCTGCGGTCTGGATTATGTACAGCTCCACGGCCATGAGGACGGCGGCTTTGCTGCCAGCCTGCAGCTGCCTGTGATCAAGGCCTTTCGCTGGGGCGATGATTTTTCCCCTGAGGAGGCAAATGCTTTTCCAGCAAAAATCATCCTGCTGGACAGCTTTGCCAAGGGAATGCCGGGAGGGACCGGACAGACCTTTGCCTGGCATCAGGCAGCGGCTGCGGCAAAACTGGTTAAAAAGCCGCTGCTGGTAGCTGGTGGAATCAATCAGGAAAATGTCGGGAAAGTGGAAACGATTTTCCGGCCCTTCGGGGTGGATGTTTCCGGCAGCCTGGAGGAAAATGGCGAAAAATCCCTGAGAAAGATCCGGGATTTCATGACAATGATAAAGCGGGGAAATGAAATATGAAAGATATATTGGCAGAGATTGTGGAAGATAAAAAGGAAATCGTGGCGGCTGCGAAACACCGGCTGCCGCTTCATGAAGTGAAAAAACGCATGAGGCCGGGAACCTTTTCCATGGCCCATCGGTTTCGCGGGGAGGATTGGAGCCTTATTGCGGAATGCAAGCTGCAGTCTCCGGCTAAGGGACGGCTTTGCCGGAAATATTCCGTTGATGAGCTGGCCCGTATCTATGCGGCAAACGGCGCCAGCATGCTGTCCGTACATACCGATCCGCATTTTCTCGGCTGTAATGAGGATTTTCAGCGGGTACGCAGCCTGGTGGAATTGCCCCTTTTGCGCAAGGACTTCGTCATTGATGCATATCAGCTCTATGAAGCGCGTATGCTTGGCGCGGATGCGGTATTGCTCATCGCCCGGATACTCTCGCCAGAGCAGCTGAAGGAATATGTGTATACGGCCTGGGGACTGGGAATGGATGCGCTGGTGGAAGTCCACGATGAAGCAGATATGAAAAGTGCGCTGCAGACGCCGGCGGAATTCATCGGCATCAATAACCGCAATTTAAAGACATTTACCACTTCCATTGAGAATACCCTGGCGCTGCTGTCCTTTGCGGATCGGGAGCGCACGCTGATCAGTGAAAGCGGTGTATTTACACGGGAGGATGCCCGGCGGCTGCAGGAGGCCGGCTGTGACGGTATCCTGGTAGGCGAAGGCCTGGTACGGGCTGAGGACATTGCCGCCAAGACGAGAGAATTTTCCGGATTGCAGAAATCCGTGGATAAAAGTGCCTGAAATTTAACATATATGGAGGAATAGAGGATGACAAAGACAGGAAGATTTGGAAAATACGGCGGACAATACGTGCCGGAAATCGTGATGCCGGCCCTGAATGAGCTGGAGACCGCCTATAATACATATAAGGACGATCCGGAATTCCAGAGAGAATTCCAGTTTTATCTGCGGGAATATGCGGGTCGGCCGACGCGGCTTTATTATGCTGAGAAATTAAGCAAATACTATGGCAAGGCAAAGATTTTCCTGAAGCGGGAGGATCTGCTGCACACCGGGGCGCACAAAATCAACAATGCCCTGGGACAGGCCTTGCTGGCCAAGCGCATGGGGAAAAAACGGATCGTAGCTGAAACAGGCGCGGGACAGCATGGTGTGGCGTCAGCTACAGTAGCAGCGCTTTTCGGTATGGAATGCCATGTATTCATGGGCAAGGTGGACATAGAACGGCAAAAGCTCAATGTATTCCGCATGAAGCTCCTGGGAGCCAAGGTCATCCCGGTTTCCAGCGGAACGGGAACATTGAAGGACGCCACAAGTGAGGCTATCCGCTACTGGGCTACGAATATCACCGACACCCATTACATCATCGGATCCGCTGTCGGACCGCATCCCTATCCCACCATCGTCCGGGATTTCCAGAAGGTCATTGGCGAGGAGATCCGCTCCCAACTCATGGAAAAAATCGGTGGATTGCCAAATTACCTGGTTGCCTGTGTGGGTGGAGGCAGCAATGCTATCGGGACCTTTTATGATTTCCGCAACGATGCTTCAGTGAAGAAATTCGGGGTAGAAGCAGGCGGCCGCGGCGATGCACCGGTGGATAACGCCAAGACACTGAGTGGTGCCGGTGAGCCGGGAATCCTGCATGGGGCGTACAGCTATCTGCTGCAGGATCCGGACGGCCAGGTGGTGGAGGCCTATTCCATATCCGCGGGCCTCGATTACCCGGGAGTAGGGCCGGAGCACTCCTATTTCAAGGATGCCGGAATTGTGAGCTATGTATCGGTGAATGATCAGGAGGCCCTGGCAGCCTTCCAGCGCCTTTCGGAAATCGAGGGCATTATTCCGGCGATGGAGAGTTCCCATGCGCTGGCGTATCTGGAAAAATTATTGCCTATGACTCAGACGGATGAATCGGTTGTCGTATGCCTGTCCGGGCGCGGTGATAAGGATGTGGCCATGGTGGCAAAAGTATTGGGGGAGGATATTGAATGATGACACGTTTGGAAAAAGTGATGGCTGAGCTGAAAGCCGCAGGAAAAAAAGGCATTTTTATCTATATCACAGCAGGTGCGCCGGATGTGGCGACCACCATTGAAGCGGTGAAACAGGCAGAAAAGGCCGGCGCCAATGTCATCGAGCTGGGGCTTCCCTTTTCCGATCCCATGGCGGATGGGCCTGTCATCCAGACCGCATCGGTGACCGCGCTCAGGGCCGGAATGACCATGAAGAAGGAACTGGAGATTGTCCGGGAAATCCGCCGTTTCTCCCAGATTCCGCTCATCGGCATGGGCTATATCAATACCATGCTGCATTATGGCTTTGAAAAATTCGTACAGGACTTTAAGGCTGCGGGCATGGATGGAGTAATCATCCCGGATGTTCCCCATGAGGAGTCCGCCGATATGCGCCGTATCTGTCAGGAAAATGACTTTCACCTGGCGGAATTCATCACTCCGGGAACCACGGAGGCACGGATGAAGGACACCTGCCAGGATGCCAGCGGCTTTATTTACTGCGTATCCAATAATGGCGTTACCGGGGTCAAGAAAATAGATTATAGTGCCATTGGCCAGGTGTGCAGCACTGCGCGCCGCTATACGGATACGCCGCTGGCCGTTGGCTTTGGCATCGGTTCACCCCAGGCGGCAGTGGAGGCCGCAGCCCATGCCGATGCTGTCATTGTAGGCAGTGCAGTGGTAAAACGGCTTCTGGAGCATAAAATGACGGAGGCTATGGCCCTTGTTGCCGCAATGCGGACTGCTTTGGACGAGAAAACCGTATCCTGAGCTGCCACTTTTTGCAAAATATGACCACTTTTGCAAAATCTATTGCTTTTTTCATCAAAATAAGGAAAATATAATTAATAGCTCTTTTAAGCGGGTAGAGGGCATCCCTTCTTTTCCGCAAATAAGAAGAAAGGCTGTGAAAATGATGAAAAAAGGAGTTTTGGGATTGGTCGCAGGTGCAGTTTGTCTGGGAGCATTGACATTTGGCGGAATACAGACCACGCCGATATGCTATGCTGAAGAAACTGCCGCGGCAGAGCAGCAGGAACAGGGAAATCAGATGGAGGCTGCCTCGGCACAATTCTATACCCAATGGAAGGCAGAGGATGGCACTATCTATGATCCCACAGTCACACAAGCACAGATTATGGAAGTTTATAAGCTGGATGATAATATGGCGGTTTTCCGCGTAAAAGATCCGGCGGCTGCCAAAGAATTTTATGCCTATATCATGAAGGGCAAGGAGATGTACTGGTATGAGCAGCTCGATAAAGGCAATCCCTACATGTATTTTACGCGGATAGAATAAGGTAATTTACGTTATTTTAGAAATCCAATGAATCACCATGGATATCAATGATCTTATCGACAGGGATAATGGTTCCATCTGTCAGGAGCAGATGGCGTTCATATTCCAAAATTTTTTTCACCCAACCGGTGGTTGTCTTATAGGCACCACCGGTTTTCTTTGTATCCGGGACAAAAAAGGTAATGGAGATTTGCGGCTTGTCCTTAAGATGCTTCTTGAGGAAGGACAGCTTTTCATTCAGTTCTGCTTTCATGGTATCGTCCAGGTCCAGCTCCTGGTCTGTAAGGCGAGCTGTCTCTTTGATGGCCGCCTCATAGCCTGTCAAAGCCGCAAAAGGGGAAAACTGTGCGGCACGGGCAGTCCGTGACATGCGGGGATGTGTTTTTGATGTGGGATGAGAGAGCTGTAAAATGTCATCATAGGATGTATTCATGCTTTATGGCCTCCAATCTGTCCGTTCCTGGCAATGGTCGTAGCACCTTCCTGCAGATCGCTGCCTTTCAAAATAGCATTCTTGCCATATTTCTTTTTGATGGCCAGCATGGCCTGCTGTCGTTTTTTTTCGCGCAGCAGATCCTTTTCAGCCGCTTCTTTTTCCTGCAGCTGTGCTTCGTTATCAGTGAAAAGATCCAGCTGATCGACAACCGGTGATTTTGTCAGGGCAGCCTCGGCTGTGATGTGATTGGCGGTAATATTGACTCTTCGGACAGATAAATCCGGATTCATGATTTTATCGCAAAGCTCCATTACTGCTGTGGTTATTTTTTGTGTAGAGGAGGTAGGAGCGTCCAGATGGATTGTGCCATGGGCATGCTTAGGAAGGCGGCGGCCATAGCGGTCCGTAGTTATTTCCCCGCAATAGCTTTTTGAGCCTGCCTGGGAGAGGTTCTCTATGTCATAGCCGACGGTCAGCACCAGCTGATCGGTGACCAGCCCCTTATCGACAAGTTCCAGTACCAGCAGTTCGGTCATTTCCCGAATGACCAGCCGGGCCTTTGGAAAGGGATAGGGGCATTGCAGTACCTGGCCGGATCCCAAACTGCTGTCACTGGGTCTGTAGGCTTTGATATCAGCCATCGTACAGGGCTCCCAGCCCCAGGCATGGTCAATAAGCAGTTCCGCATTCACGCCGAACAGCTTATAAAGCAGTTCTTCATTATGATATGGACCCTCCTGGCTGACAGAGCAGCGGGCAATATCGCCCTATAATGGAACCATGAATTAAGACAACTTCGAAACTACTTCTTAATGTGAATCTCGTGGTATACTGGAGGCGATCAATGAAAAGGAGATAATCATCATGTCACGCACGCGCCGTCATTTCACATCGAAATTCAAATCCAATCTCGTCATCGAGCTGCTCAAGGGTGAGAAAGACCTCAACACGCTGGCGGCTGAGAACGAAATCCTGCCGAACCTCTTGCGGAACTGGAAGAACGAGTTCCTCAGCAAGGCAAGCATCATATTCGATGATTCCAGAGAGGACAACCTCAATCAAAAACTCGAGACCGAGCGGAAGGAGAAAGCCTCCTATGCCCGCAAAGTTGGCCAACTCACCATGCAGGTGGATTGGTTGAAAAAAAAATCTGAGGAAATTCTTGGACCGGACTACGAGAAACAGTATTCTCCAAAACCTTTCGAGGAGTGAGTGCAAGGGGCTTTCCCTTCGGAAAGCAGCGAAGCTGCTCGGCGTCAACCGCACGAGCCAATACTACCAACCCAAAGAGAACACTCCATCAGATGAAGAGCTGGAATGCAAGCGCATCATCGATCGTTTCCACACGGACAATCCTGCCTGGGGCGCAAGGCAGCTGGCCTCGCAGCTGCAGCGCCTCGGGCATCAGGTCGGACGACGCAAGACAGCTCGCTACATGCGCGAGATGGGCATCGACGCCATCTATCCGAAGATGAACCTTTCCAAGCGGCAGCAACAAGCGCAGGTGATGCCCTACCTGCTGAAGCATGTGGATGTTCAGCAGCCTAACCAGGCATGGTCCATCGACATCACCTACATCCCCCTGGAGCACGGTTTCGTTTATCTGACAGCCATCATCGACTGGTACAGCCGCTGCATTGTTGGCTGGGAGGTGGACGATACCCTGGACACCCGGATGGTCATTGCCGCCGTAAGGAAGGCTCTCCGTATAGCAAAGCCGCAGATTCTCAACTCCGACCAAGGATGCCAGTTCACCAGCAAGGAGTACAAGGCTTTCCTCAAGGAACACAACATCCGCCAGAGCATGGATGGCAAGAGCCGCTGGGCCGACAACATCAAGATTGAGCGGTGGTTCCGGACATTCAAGTATGAGGAAGCCTATCTCACGCAGTACCGCAACATCCGGGAGGCTCGCAAGGCCATCCGCAACTACATCAACGTGTATAACTTCCAGCGCTGCCACTCAGCCATCGGGAACGTCCCGCCAGCAGAGCGCTACTTCCCGGCACTGCTGCTTAATGCTGCAATGTCTGCTGCCTGATACATTTAGAAATTTATCGATTTTGGTCTTGACAAGCGTGCCACTATACCCTGACATCTTATCCAGCATTTAATAATACCCTCTGATGAATATTGTAATTATAGATTAAGTTTATTTATTTGTCAATTACATGAAATCTGTAAGGTTATGGCTTATATAGCAGGTATAGTTCTATCAAATCTATATTCAGCCATTATCCTGGAATGATCTCAATCCAGTAACCATCCGGGTCGCTGATGAAGTAGATTCCCATTTCCTGATTTTCATAGCAGATACAGCCCATTTCCTTATGCTTTTTATAGGCAGCCGGCAAATCCTCTGCGGCAACAGCAAGATGAAATTCGTTGTCACCGAGATCATAGGGCTTTTGACGTTCCTTCAGCCAGGTCAGTTCCAACTCGTGCGGTGTCTGTCCGCCGTCGGATAAATAGGCCAGCACAAAGCCTGGACCATTGAATTTCCGAACGGCCTGGAAGCCCAGGGCTTCTTCGTAGAACTTCAGGCTTTTATCCAGATCGAGAACATTGAAATTGTTATGGGCAAAATGAAAGTGCATATTGTGTTCCTCCTAGCTTGCTTGATGGATCTGTCCACTCATATACTGATTGCCCCAGTCGCACATCGCCTGAATGATTGCCGACAGGCTTTTGCCGTATTCTGTAAGGCTGTATTCAGTTTTGGGCGGAACAACAGGATAGACTTCCCGGTGGATGATCCTGTTATTTTCTAATTCGCGCAGCTGCTGCGTCAGCATCTTGGGCGTGGCCTGAGGTAAAAGACGCCGCAGTTCACTGTAGCGCAGCGTACCGTTCATCAGATGCCAAAGGATAATGGCTTTGTATTTGCCGCCGATAATGCTCAGAGACGCCTCAACCGGACAGTTGAATACAGCAGTCATCGGCTTATTGCGCTTTCGCTGCGAGGACTGTGGCTGCAAGTCCTTTGATCCAGTCCTGATGCCCGATGTTCATTGTATCCGGCTTGGATTCATGCAAATCCTTTGCAGGCTTGCCTTTTTGGGATTCCTGCGTGAGAATGCGGACACGGTCTTCCGGAAGGTTTTCAATGAGCCAGGCGTGTATGACATCCAGCCGGTGCTCAGCATCACCATCTGCCCAGCCATGCCAGGCAAGGCGGCCAGGCTCGCTGCCCTGCGGGGCTTTGAATTCAGTGATTTCAGCTTCAATGGGGAAGCCGAAGGTTTTGAAACGGAACCGTGTATCAGGCGCCAGAATAGTTCCCTGTGTATTGTCAAATTCGACATCAGCAACATTGTCATAATAGGATGTCCAGATACTCGTGTCAATCAGGTTTGCAAATACCTCAGCAGCGTTGATTCCCCTGACGATCGTTTCGTTGGATGCAAAATTATCGGTGGTTCCCGGCAGATACTCCTGCGGCCAATTGATTTCGTTCAACATAATAAATTCCTCCTGATGAGATTCATAAAATGATTTTTCTTTTTACCGTAACGGTTAATTTCAGCTGATGAATTCATCATACAGGGTAAAAGCTGTTTTGTTAAGAATGCACTTTAAAGTGCTATAGTTACTAAAAAGATACTGTATCATTTTTTTGAGATAAAATTTTCAATTCCCTTTAGGACCAAGCCATTTGTAAAATTGATAATATCTTCAATCGAGGTTCGTTTATGATCTTCAATCCATCCTTTATATACCATCAGCACCGTGTTATGCCAAAAATGATAGATTAAATTACTCAAACTTCGCAGGCCATTAAGACCTGTCAATCCTAATAAAATCAAGGCATCTTCCTAATAAAAACAGCATAAGCCCTGCCCATTTGGTACAATTAAGTTACCATACAAAATCCAACCAATGGAGGCTTATGCCATGAATAGTATAACACAAGATGTCCATCAGAAAAACGTTGCATCACAGAAAATGCAGAACTTCTTCGCCACCTACCGTATTGGACAAATCCTACGGAAAGCAAATGCTCGCAAAATCACCGGCGTTCCGGCCATACAGATTGTCCTCTTCATATTCTCTATGGCATTTTCCAGTAAGTCCATGTACATGGAAATGAAACTGCACCCGGAAAAGGCTTCCTTCGGAAAGGATACGTTTTACCGGTTTATGAAGTCCTGCCACACAAACTGGCGGAAATTCACATCGCTGCTTTGCCTAAAAATCATCAAACAGACCATCGAACCGCTTACCAGCAAAGACCGACTTAATGTGCTCATCATAGATGACTCCATATACAGCCGTGCCCGCTCTAAGAAGGTAGAACTCCTCGCCAAGGTTTTTGACCACGCCAAGCATATCTACACCTACGGCTTCCGCATGCTGACGTTGTGCTGGTCGGATGGCAATACTGTTCTGCCGGTCAGTCACTGTTTGCTTTCCACAGAGAATGCGAAAAACCGCATGCAAGAGGCCTCGGTCAGTGTAGACGCCAGAAGCAATGGCGGCAGGCAGCGCAAGATTGCTCAGATGAAAGGCACTGAGGTGGTGCTCGAGCTGCTGAAGGAGGCTAAAACCCTTGGCATTCCAGCTAAACATGTGCTCTTTGACAGTTGGTTCTGCTCACCTTCAGCAATGCTGGATATCAAGGAAATTGGCTATTATGTCATCGGCATGGTCAAAAAGTCCAGCAAAATCCATTTCCTTTTCAACGGAAAGATGCAAGACATTAAGACTATCTACAGCCAAAATAAGAAACGTCGCGGCAAAGCAGCATGGAAACTTTCCGTTGAGGTTAAGGTTGTCAAGGAGGGCCGTGAAACACCGGTACGTCTGGTCTACGTCCCTAACCGCAACAAGAAGCGTGAATACCTTGTCTTAGCCACAACCGACATGTCGCTTACTGAAGCTGAAATTATCCGTAACTACGGCAAGCGCTGGCAGATTGAGGTCTTTTTCAAGATCTGCAAAACCTACCTGAAGCTGAGCAAGGAAAGCCGCTCGCTTTCTTATGATGCCATGACTGCCCACGTAGCTATTGTCTTCACACGTTACATGATGCTAGCTGTGGAACAACGCGAAAGCGTTGACGAGCGCAGTCTGGGTGAACTCTTCTTCATTAGCACGGAGGAATTGGCTGATATAGCACTAACTGCTGCTGTCGAGCTCATTATCCTGGAGTTCGTAAAGCAACTTGAACAGACTGACATTATGGACAGTGATAAACTGGCGGCAATGGCAGCAGATTTTATGTCATCGCTGCCAAACCGGATCAGACAGGTCAATTCTGTCTGCCAGTCTGAAATGTTAGTAGTTGCGTAACGGCTGTACTATTGAGTTTTTTGATGTTTTTAAGGTGCGAAGTTTGAGTTAGTAATCCTAAAATTAAAGTAATGTGGAATACTAAAATTCTGGGTGCATTTGGCGATAAGCAACTACAGACCCTGCTTATACAGGAGGAAGCTGATCAGGACAAGCGAGAAATGAAAATGGATGGCGTGTTTGTATATATTGGCTCCTTACCGCGGACCGAAATGTATGCACAGGATTTAGAACTAGATAATTATGGGAATATTGTTGCCGGGGAAAGTTGTGAAACCAATATTCCTGGGGTTTTTGCCGCTGGTGATGTGCGGACCAAAAAAATTCGCCAATTGACTACGGCAGTTAATGATGGGACCGTAGCGGCGTTAATGGCGGAACGATATATTTTAGAATTGCGTAGGAGGGATGTATATGATAAAGGTGTACTCAATTTCTGATTGCTCTTGGTGCAAAAAAGCAAAAAGCTATTTAGAGCAAAAAGGAGTCAACTATGAAGAAACTAATGTAGAGCACGATGCGGAAGGTCTGAAGGAATTAGTGTCACTTTCCGGTCAACAGAGTGTGCCAGTAGTGAACATTGATGGCAAGATTGTCATTGGTTTTGATCGGAATAAAATAGACGAATATTTACAATGGCAACTGTCGCAGTTTTAATCCAATTTATTGAGAACAAATAAAAAAAATATTATTAGGGGGCAATATAATGGAAGCAATTTTTAACAGAAGAAGTATACGAAAATATGAGGAAAAACCAGTTGAAAAAGAAAAAATCGAAAAACTTTTAAGAGCTGCCATGCAAGCGCCATCAGCAGCAAACCAACAACCATGGGAATTTATAGTTGTTGAAGATAAAACAGGGTTAAAAAAACTGTCAGAAACAAGTCCTTATGCAGGGATGGTTGCAAATTCCGCAGTTACATTTGTATTGCTATCAAGAAAAGAAGAAATACCAATTCCAGAAATTACAGATCAAGATATGGGGGCTGCTGCAGAAAATATTCTTTTGGAAGCAGTACACTTAGGGCTTGGGGCAGTTTGGATTGGAATTGCACCTGTTGAAGAAAAAATGAATGCTGTAAAAGATATGTTTAGTTTGCCAGACAGTATTGAGGCCTTTGCACTCATAGCAGTAGGCTATCCAGATGATCAAAAAAATGTATTTATCGATCGATTTGATAAAGCAAGAGTTCATTACGAAAATTGGAAGTAAAGGGTTAATGATTACGACTCCTTTCTTTTAACCGGGGGGGAGTCGTAAATCTACTAAAAAGCAAAACAAATTGGGAATAATGGCAAGAAAATAGGAGTAATGAGTGATATGGTGTGTGTCATTAATGTTCAGTCAAAGTATCCAATAATAAAGATAGGGAGTGACCTTACATGATAAAAGTTGTAGCAAAATTTTTTCCAAAAGAAAAGAAAATTGATAGAGTCATAGAATTAGCTAGGGAATTGGTCGAAAAAACAGTGCTAGAAGAAGGCTGCATCAAGTACGAGATGTACCAGGATGAAAAAGATCCTAAAGTCTTACTAATGCTTGAAGAATGGGAAAGTATAGAATTTTTAAATAGCCATATGTCTTCGGAGCATTTTACAAGAATTGTTCCACAACTTAGTGCATATATGGATAAAGAACCGGAAATCAGTGTTTGTAAAAAAGTACTGTAAAACCTTGTACAGTGATAAGAAGAAAAGAGTGTGATGTGTAAATGTTAAAAAAAATATTTTCTCCCATAAAAATAGGAACACTAGAAGCTTCTAATCGTCTTGTTGTACCTGCTATGGTGGTTAATTACTGTAATGAGGATGGGACGGCAACAGAAAAATTTATCGCCTATCATGAAGCAAAGGCAAAAGGTGGCTGGGGAATTATTATAACGGAGAACTATGCTGTGGATCCCAAAGGGAAAGGATTTACAAGGATTCCTGGACTTTGGGATGATAGTCAAATACCAGGACATAGGGAGCTTACAAAACGCGTTCATCAATATGCAAGTAAAATAGTGGCTCAAATTTATCACGCTGGAAGACAAACAAATCACTTGGTTATAAATGACCAGCCTGTTGCTCCCTCGCCGATTCCATGTCCTGCTAACCAAGAGATTCCACATGAACTTACTGTGACAGAAATTCAACAATTGGTGAAAAATTTTGGCGATTGTGCTCGTAGAGCGCAAAGTGCAGGTTTTGATGGTGTCGAGATCCATGGTGGACATGGATACTTAATCGCACAATTTATGTCCTCGTATTCCAATAAGCGAACCGACGAATATGGCGGGAACATTTACAACAGAATGAGATTTCCGCTAGAGATACTAGCGGATATCAAAAAGAAAGTTGGCAATGATTTTCCAATTTTCTTCAGAATTTCAGGGGATGAACTTGTCCCAGGTGGAAGAACCATTGAAGATACAAAAGCAATTGCCATATTGCTTGAAGATGCTGGTGTGAATGTATTACATATATCTGCCGGAGCCTATGGAGCTATGCACGGAATTATTCCACCTGCAACATTGGCCCATGGCTGGATTACAGATTTAGCGGCAGAAGTGAAGAAAGTTGTCGATATTCCCGTAATCACTGTTGGCAGAATCAATGATCCACTCTTAGCGGAATCCATATTAAGAAGTGGGAAAGCAGATCTTGTTTCAATGGGGAGAGCATCATTAGCAGACCCGAATATGCCCCAAAAAGCCTTAGCAGGTAAGTTTGATGAGATCATTCAATGTATAGGCTGTTTACAAGGGTGTGTTGCTAAGATTGTTGAAGGAAAAGCAGCTCAATGTATTTTGAATCCTACTTTGGGAAGAGAGTGGGAAATAACAATTAAGCCAGCTGAACATAAAAAGAAAATATTTATTGCCGGTGGTGGTCCTGCTGGACTAGAAGCTGCAATCCTAGCCTCACAAAGAGGACATGAAGTTCATGTATTTGAAAAAAGTGATAAGTTGGGTGGGCAATTCTATCTTGCAAGCATTCCGCCATCAAAGGGGGAAATTGCAGGTTTCATAGCTTGGCAAATCAAGCAACTAAAAAAATTCAATGTAAATATCCATTTAAGTCGTGAGTTGACTAAAGAAGTAGTGGATTTAGAAAAACCCGATACAGTAATTGTGGCTACAGGAAGCCGACCAATTGCAATAGCTATACCTGGGATGGAGAACTACCATACAGTAACTGCTCAGGACGTATTAATGGGCACTGTTACAACCGGTGCCAGGGTGGCGATTATTGGCGGAGGTTTAGTAGGATCAGAAACGGCAAACCACTTAGCTAATCATGGAAAGAATGTAACAATAATCGAAATGATGCCAGCGATAGCCGTTGATGAACCATTTAGTGTACGAGAATTTTTACTAAAGGATTTAGCTGATAAAGGTGTTAGAATACTAACTAACTTCAGAGTTCAAAAGATTACTGCAGAAGGGTTAGTTGCCGCAAAGTTTGACTGCGAAGAAAATTTAGGAAAATTTGATACCATAGTAATCGCTGTGGGTGTGAAGGCTGTTAATGAATTAACTCATGAGTTAGCGGGGAAAGTGAATGAAATAATTACAATAGGTGACGCAACGACGGTAAGAAAAGCATTAGAAGCGATACATGAGGGCTTTAATACAGGCATTGCAATTTAAAGATAGCAAGAGATTATATTTAGGGGGTGGATTTAGGGACTGTCAAGTAAAGTGTGTAAATTAATTTAAAAAGATGCCTGATATTTTTGGACCATAGCGCCGACCCGTTCGTCAATAATCAGCTGGTTCATCACCATGGCCCAATTGCGAATCGAGCGCCCTTGCCATTTCTGGTAAAGTTCCTTGATTCGCAGATAGAACACCTTGAAAACGGCAGTCTCGCTGCTGAAAGAGCCTTTCTTGGTAACTTTACGGAAGCTCGAGTTGACGCTCTCTATCGCATTGGTTGTATACATCACACGACGTACATCGCTGCCGTAATTGAACAGTTGCTCTACGTGTCGGAAGTTGTCCTTCCACACACGGATGGCTCCTGGATACTTACTCCAGGTATCACAGAACCGCTCGAACTCAGCCTGGGCTACTTTCAGATTGACTGCTCCATAGATCTTCTTGAGCTGTGCGGTAAAGGCCTTGTAATCTTTGCTAGGCACGTATTTCAGTGAGTTACGGACTAGGTGCACGATGCAGCGTTGCACGACGACATTCTTGAAGATGGACTTCGCTCCATCTTCAAGTCCGCTTACACCATCCATCGAAATGAAGCCGATATCCTGAACTCCGCGGGATTTGATTTCATCAAACACCTGCATCCATCGATGCTTGCTTTCTGTATCGCCCATCCACAAACCAAGGATATCTTTTTTGCCCTTCAAATCGTATCCCAAAATAACGTACACAGCCTGGTCTGAAACACCTTGCTCCGTACGCATGGAAACGTAGATGCAATCAACAAACACAAAAGGATAGAATGCCTTCAGTGGCCGATTTTGCCACTCGGTCAGCTCATCCAAAACACAATCCGTGATATTGGAGATCTGACCGGCAGACAGCTTGAAACCGTAGATGTCGTCAATGGTCGACGAGATATCCCTCTGACTCATACCACGGGCATACATGGCAAGCACCTTGCCCTCAATGGAAGAGACGTCCTTTTGACGCTTTTGTACGACTTGAGGCTCAAAGGAGCCATCCCGATCACGTGGAACATCGATTGGGACTTCTCCTGCGGACGTCTTGAGCGTCTTATGCGTATAACCGTTGCGGCGATTGGTCGTTTCTTTTTCATTACGCTCATTAGCCTCATAACCGAGATGATTTTCCATTTCACCATTCAGCATGGCCTCAAACATTGGCCCAAAAACATCTTTAAGGGCGTTCTGCATATCTTCAACGGTCTTGGGCTTATATTCACTGATGATAGCCTTAGCCAGGGACTCGCCACGTGTGGGTTGTTTCTTCGACATAAATTCATTACCTCCGCATGTGTTTGACATCCCCGACAGGGGAGCATAATCTAAACTGCTGGTGTCTTACTTACACAGTTTATTATACACTCCCTCTCTCCATCCGAATCTGTAATTTTTTAGATTTGACCACACAATCAAACCTTCTCCAATATTCTTAATCCAAATCAAGGATTATATAGCAAAATCATGTATCAAATAAGGTATACTGCGCTAGAATTTCCGCAACCTTTGTCGCTTCCAGCACTGTATGTACAATAAAAGAATATTTTATCTGTGCCAGCTTACGCTGCTTTCCGCCATTACTCTATGTGTCAATCCTATCCAACGACTCCCGCAGTCGGTTCTCACGGTTAGCAAACAAAAGCAAACAATAACTTAATGACAGAAATGAATTCCGATTACATCAGCCAATAATTAGCATCTAAAAGCCACACATATATTTATGATTGGCATGATTGAATATTTTGGCCAGGAGCTCTAGCGTATTGGAACGATTCCTGTTGAACACTGAAACATCAATGATGGTCACATTATGTCTTTCCTCGCGGATAAACAGTGTAATCTTCTTGATAAGGGCATTATCAAGTTGCAATGTGAACTTACAACAATGTTGTTTCAACACAGGAAACAACATTAGTACTTGTATGATAATTACAGAAGCAAAATTACATACTTTCCTTTCTTTTATTTTGTCAAAGTATGTGACTATAATACATTCAGATGTTGTGGACTTTTTATTTTATCCTGTAGTTCAACTACTTTAAGGAGTGTATTGCCGTTACATTATCTGAATTGTTTATAGTTGGATGTGCCACGGGCTCTAACCAGCCTACGAGTACTGATTTCAATCAAGTCTACGATGATAATCGTTAACGGATGTCACATCATCAAAAATAAGGAAAGGGGTGTATCCCATGATCTACGTCGGCATTGATATTGCCAAGCTCAATCACTTTGCTTCCGTCTTATCTTCTGATGGTAAAGTCCTCGTTGAACCGTTCAAATTCACAAATGACAATGATGGCTTCTGTATGCTGCTCTCTGTCCTGGATTCCTTTGACAAAGACGGCCTCATCATTGGTCTTGAATCTACGGCTCACTATGGCAATAATCTTGTTGAATTCCTTGTTTCCAGGCATTTTCATGTCAGTGTCCTCAACCCTATCCAGACTTCTTCTATGCGAAAGAACAGAATCCGTAAGACCAAGACCGATAAGGTTGACACTGCCATTATTGCCCAAACTCTTATGTCGCAGCCCTACAGACTTTTCACGCAGTATGATATTGACCTGCTGCACCTGAAAAATCTTGGCCGCTTCCGTCAAAAGCTTATGAAGCAGCGTACTCGCAATAAAATTATGCTGACTTCTTATCTGGATCAGGCTTTCCCTGAGCTCCAGTACTTTTTCAACGGAATCCACCATAAGTCTGTTTACGCCGTCCTGAAAGAGGCGCCTTCACCGGAAATGATAACTTCTATGCACATGACTCATCTGGCACATCTTCTCGAATCTGCTTCACATGGCCGTTTTAGAAAAGATAAGGCTCAAGAGTTAAGAGTTCTTGCACAGAAGTCTGTCGGTTCCAGCGACAGTTCTATATCTATTCAGATAACCCAGACCGTTGAGCAGATCGAGTTACTGGATAGCCAAATAATTGATGTCGAATCCAAAATGCAGAATATTCTTCTTGCTATGGATTCTGTCATCCTCACCATTCCAGGCATAAGTTATCTGGAAGCCGGAATGATTCTTGGCGAAGTAGGTGATGTTCATCGCTTTGCTTCTCCGCACAAGCTGCTGGCTTTTGCTGGCCTTGATCCGACCATACATCAGTCTGGAAACTTCAATGCCAGTCACACCAGAATGTCCAAGAGAGGCTCCAGATACCTCCGATTCGCCCTGGTATATGCTGCCCACAATGCAGTAAAGAATAACTCTGTATTCAAGCAGCTCTACGACCAAAAGCGCAACAATGGCTTAAATCACTATGGTGCCCTGGGGCACTGTGCAGGTAAACTGGTTCGCATTGTCTACAAAATGCTGACAGATAACGTCGCATTTAATTTATAAAAGCGAACATATTTTCGAAAAGTTCCATTCATGGGAGCTTTATTAAGGTTACCCTTTTTTATGGAACCGTGGACAAATCCATTTTTTGTTTAAAAAGTGCTTGACTTTTCATAGTTGGTCTCCTTAGAGCGCAATGTCTTTATCATCTATGAAATGATTGGAATACTTCTGTAAAAGTCTTCCAATTTCAAAAATGACAGCAAAATCCAAATTATTGACCGGAGAAATTATTGTTCCATCTTGTTTTCTAATATAATTTTCTCCATCACACTTTACGTAATCGTATACTTTACTAATATCATAAATATTTTCTGGCTCAATGATTTCTTTTCCCTGTAAAATTCCTGCCGTTATTGAATGATTCCCCCCAAATACCCATGATACTCCAATTGGTAACCATAATTCAATACGATGATTTGAATCTTGCCTCCACTTTCCACCTCTTCTTCCTTCTCCAATCGTTGAAATACATTCTATAAGACTTTTTCTATCTTGAGGCCAAGGAAGAATAATATCTTTGCCAAGATTAACTTTCTTTTTCTCTGATAAAGGTAATAATATGTCAGAAAATAAAACTGGCGGATTACCAGCATCGATAATAACAGACCTTGGGGAAAATATATTTTCAGAAGAAATAGGAGCTAATGAAGAATATGTCTCATTATTAAACATAAACTCCGTAATATACTCAGTTTGGATTTTTTTACCAAGCAAATGAATTATATCTACCAACGAATATTTGTGATTGTTATAGTTAGATCGTATAGAGGCCATTTTCACTAAGGATTGTTTTATCTTTGGCATCTGATTTTGCATCGATATTAACTGTGAGCCGGGTATTATTTTCTTTGTGAACTAAATGTTTTACAATGCCGATTATAAGGTAATGCTGTTGCTGAGTGTATTGCGATTCGTCTGCTGCGATTGTTGATGATATAGTAGTTGCGTTTGAATTACGATATGGATAAATCTGTACAGTATCAGATTCTTTTGATACTGTAGCCTGTAAAATGTTCCAGGTTTTATTGTTGTCTTGATCAAGCTGAAGCACATGTTTAGGCACGCAGCCGCGATGCACTGCATCCCCAATTCTTACGGCAAATATTTCAGCATGGTTCTTGTCGGTCGGCAAGGGGGCGAGCAAAGCATAAGAATCTCCATGGAAAGATAGAATCTTCAATTGCCGGATAGGGATTTTGCCATCGATTTTACAGTGACGTGTGAGCAGGCGCGGGAGATGTTCTGTATAGAGAACATCTCCCGGGGCCTGCTCTTTTAATTTCAGCAATACAGCAGAATAGTCGGCTATCTTTTTCTCTTCCTGAATGTAGGCTGCGTAGGTCTGTTTACTGGCGTGAATGTGGGCTTTGTTTTCTTGCCGGAGTGTTTCTTCTATAGCAGGAAGTTTATCCCGATATTCGCCAGCAAGCTGCTTCTTGTAGCGGCCAATCTGTTTGCCTAATGTTTTTCGTTTCTGCTCTGTTTGCTGATAGGTTCGCATCAGTGTTGCCAGTTCATGGACTTGTTCCGGTTGATTGTAAAGCGCTTCAATCTGAGACTTTAATTTTGCCAGATCTTTCTTGGATTGGACGTAGTCTTGGCAGGCTGCAGCGTATCTGCCATTGAAAAGCCTGTCGATAGCAGTTGCATGCAGTTTTTTATCTGGGATGACGAAGGATCTTTCCTGGCGATATGCTGCCAGTTTTGTAGCCAAAGTGGAGTTACTCGCTTTGGACTTTTTGTGCAGGAAATCCTGGATATCGCCAACGGTGATGACCATTGGCTGATTCGCTTCTTCCTGTTCCTTTTCGTCGGCGATGCGTGCCTCTTTTTGCCTGGCAAGGCGCAGTCGTTCCTGCTGAATCTGACGGGCAATCCGACGAAGTGCGAGGTCGTTGGCGAACAGCGATAGTTTCTGCTCTTGCCGCGAAGCATCCGGCGCTGTCGTGACGGTTGCTGTATCCTCCGCAGCAGTTACTTTTTTTTCTGCAAGGGAATCTGCGGCTTCGGCTTCCTTGAAAATCCTTTCCATGGTCTTTTGATTGCGATAGGAGGAGCCGAGGTGAGGCGCTGGGGAGCGGTCTAAAAGCGCAGCTTCGTCAGTGCGTTCTTGAGCCAGCAGATCTTCGCGCTGGCTGCTCAATGATTTTTCCGAGATGCGGCAGGGGAGATCTTTTTCGGCAAATTTTGTATTGCACAGTTCGGCCCAGTGATGACGGAGATCCAGCGTAGCTTCTTTGGGGCAGAACTGCCGGGAGTTGCGATAGCCGGAGACAGCATTTCCTTTGGTGTCTTCGGCATATTGCTTGAAGTATTTTTCGGCAGGGAGAGGACGGTCTTTTTCGAAGATCTTTTCGGAGAACATCAGGTGACAATGGATGTTCCGGTGTTCCTTATCAAAGGTGGCGGTTTTATCGTGGATGGCATAGCTGAACGCATGCTGATCGCGAATGCCATAATCATCCATCAGCTGTTCGACCAGTGCGATGTTTTCTTCCAACGTGAACTCCTCCTGCAGTGCAAAGCGGAATTCACGATAGGCACGGCCATTCTTGCGACGGTTCAGTTCAGCCTGCTCCCAGAACTGGTCAGCGTTTTCGGCCCAGCCTGGCATATTGCCGTTGGCCGAATAGACTAGATCTTCTTCCCGGCCGTGAAGATGGGCATAGCTGCCCTGTCGGCAGATATACTCATAGTGTGTCTGCGTGTTCAGTTTCGATCCATCGCGGCGTTTGCCGTGAGGGACATTCTCGAAATAGAAATGAGCCATAGCGAATCCTCCTGGGCCTCGGCACGTCAGCCGAGGCCTTTTCTGATGCCTGCAAGGCAGAAGAATATGGCGCAGCCGTCGGCCCCTTAGGGGTAGCCAGCGCCCTATGGGCGTCTGCCGGTCCAGCCGGAGGTTGGCGCAGACAAGTCTCGCAGAGACTTGTGTAAATGCGCATTATGGGTTTTCTCCGCGCAGCGGCTGGTGGATCCCTTCAAGGATATTTTATCGCTCATCGAATAGAAAGTAAATAAAAATATTTAAATACAGGTAGAATAATATGGATATATTACCGAGTTATAAAGGAATATATTAAATAATTAAATATTTACAGATTATTATGATTGTGATAATATTTACCTTGTAGGAGGTGGTGATATGGAACCACAAAAAACGTTCTTTCCAGACAGGGAACCGACGGAGCTGTTTGATCGGAAGGCTTCGGGAAAGTTTCAAAATGACCTTTATAACCTGGCTCTGGATAAGGATGTAGCGAAGAAGCGGAACCTGCTGTATCTGGGCCTGATTATCGTTTGTGTCCTTTCTACGATCTTCATTGCAGCGACGGCGAACTACAAAACGTATGTTGTGCGGGTAGATAACGCAACCGGGCAGGTGGAGACTGGCGGTGAGCTCAAGGCAACGAATTATAAGCCTCAGGAAGCAGAGCTCAAGACATTTTTGGCACAGTTCATCATGAACACGCGGACCATCCCACTCGATCCGGTTCAGTATCGTGTGAACTGGGAGAATTCCAAGCATTTCCTGACGCAGGAAGCGGCACAGAAGCTGGTAGCGATGACTGACAAGGAAAAGCCGGTGAATAAGCTGGGGCATCTGACGGTGCAGCCGGAAATCAAATCCATCCAGCTGCAGCCTGGTACGCAATCTACCTATCAGGTGCGCTGGATTGAAGAAGAGTATGCATTGAGTGGCGGCAAGAGTGGTGAGAAGGCAAGCTATGTTGCTTTGTTTACCATCAAACTGGATCCACCGACGAAGGAGCAGGAACTGCTCATCAATCCGTTAGGGCTGAAAATCAAAGATCTCACGATGACCCGTGAAAATGAGACGAAGGGGTGAGGCAGGATGAAGTGCAAAAAGAAGCTGCTTGCAGCGGCCATAGCTGTTGTTGTTTGTTCTGTATCCCCTGTATTTGCTGCGCAAGGATTTTACAGCATCGAGGATGCAGCCTGGCAGGAATCCCGTCTGGTCTATCCTTATCATGATGGCAGCATGTACCAGGTTTATACGCAGCTGGGGCACGTGACGGACATTGAGATGCATGCGGGAGAAAGCATCCAGAATGTCATGGCCGGAGAAACGTCTTCCTGGGGAATTGAGACGGCCAAGGTCGGCGGAACCGCACATGTTTATATCAAGCCGAAGGCTGCCGGGATTAGTACGAACTTCGTCATCAATACGGATCGCCGCTCTTATCGGTTGATGGTGGCATCGACCGAAGAATATGAACCGGTGGTGTGCTGGACCTATCCGGCTGATCAGCAGCGAAAAAAAGCACGGGAACGAGAGCTGACCAATCGCAGCGATGGAATGTATCCGGAGCTTTTCATGAAACACTATCAGGGAAGGTTGATTCCCAAGGCCATGAATGCATCTTATAGGCTGGAGGGAAGCAAGCAGGCCAGCAAGGCGCTGTTCCCGTTGCAGATCTTTGATGATGGTACCAGAACGTATATCGAGATGCCGCAGAATAACAAGTACGACCTCCCGGTGCTTTACAACGTGGATGATGCAGAGAAGAAGGGAAAGCTTACGTTGGTGAACTATCGGATGCATGGCGCATATTTCATTGCGGATCGTGTATTTGCGCATGCACGCTTGTATTATTCCCATAAGGTTTACGTGGATATCTATCCGAAAAATGAACATGGGGGCGAGAACAAATGAGATGGCCGAAATTCAAGAAGTTCTGGACGAAAACAGAGGAAGAACTGCCCGTTGATGAATCGGAACAGCAAGAAGAACAGAGCAAAGATGAGATTGACCTGGGTGACATCCATTTCGGGGAAGAACTGGATCCTGAGGCCAAGGCCAAGACCTTTGCGAAAAAGAAAATCTTCTGTGCAGCCGGTGTGGTGGCGGCGGTGGCGCTTACCGCGATTGCTTCCAATCATTTGTTCAGTACGCAGCCTAAGGAAGATAAACCGCTGGGCACTCAGAGCATTGCCAATGCGGCGACACCGGCGGATCAGCTGCCAGGTAAGTATTCCGATATCGATAAGACGAAAAAGCCGACAGCCAATGAAAAGCCGGAGCCCGCGAAACAGCAGACTGGACCCGACAACCGGACGACGGCGCCTGCGAGGACGAACACTCCGGCGGCTGCGCAAACGCCCAGTCGTGCACCTGCCATGCCAGCGGTAGCAGCTGCACCGGTGGTTATGCCAGCGGCTAATCATACGGAGCAGACAGCAGCCCGTGAAAAACAGAAAGAAGTGGAGGCAAGGAACAATAGTGAGATTGCGTTCAAGCTGGCAGCTGCGATTTCAAAGGAGCAGGCTGCCAATGCGATCCAGCCATTGGCGAATGCACCTGTGAGTACGAGTGGGAATGTGATGCAGACAAGCGTGCAGACGGCATTACCGCATTATGGTGTGGAGACCTATGAGGATTCGGGTATTGGTTCGTATATCCTCAATGCGGGAGCGGTTATCCAGGCATCACTGCTTACGGGAATCACGAGCGATGTAGCCAATAGTGACGTAGTCGCGCAGGTCCGGCAGAATATTTATGACAGCCTGACTGGCATGCATCTCCTGATCCCTCAGGGCAGTCGTTTGATTGGTCGGGCTGGTTCTGCTGGTGGCCTTGGCAATCACCGGATCGGCGTGAAGTTCTATCGCATTATCCTGCCGAATGGAAGCTCATTGACACTGCCGGATCAGCAGGCTATTGATGGTACTGGTTATCCGGGCTTGGCAGATAAATACATGGAGCATAGCGGCAGACTGTATCGCACTGCCTTCTTGAGTGCCCTGCTGGCAGCTGCGGCGCAGAGTGCGACGGGCAATACGTCGGGCAGCGATGACCGCAGCCCAGGGCAGGAAGCTGTTTCCGGTGCGGCAGCAGCCATCCTGAGTACCGGCAATAAATTGGTGGAACGTGATGCCAAGATCAGCCCGACTATCGAGATCGAGCCGGGGTTCCAGTTCAGTGTATTTGTCAATCAGGATCTGCTGGTTGGTGAGTACGATGTCTATTAAGCTGCTGGCTTTTTTCCTGCCCCTCTTTGGCGGCTGGTGGATGGCCACGCAGAAACTGGCTGCTCTGCTGCAGTATGATGGAATCCTTGGTCAGCCCTTATGGTATGGTGGTCAGCCGTATTATCTGCCCTGGCATTACATCCGCTGGTATATGGAGCTTTACGGGTATATACCGGAGCTGTTCAAGAAGACCTATGGGGATTTGTACGGCGGCTTGCTGGTGGGGACGATCTTTCTGTTCCTGCTGCAGAAAAAGCAGCTGCTTCGGTCGCATGGATCCGCGCATTGGGGTGAATACGAAGATGTTGAAGCCATGGATCTGATTTCTTCAAGTGGTGTCGTGGTCGGCCTCTATGATAACCGGCTGACACAACTGGGGACAGCCGGTCTGCGTGCGTTGGAGCGTATCAAGAAGGAGAAGGTCACTTACGCAGAAATGGCATTTGATAAGCGACAGGAAAAGATACGGGACAAGTATAGCCGGGAACTGCAGAGTATCCAGCAAAAGATGCCGCAGATACAAGACAAGAAACTGCAAGGAAAGGTACAAAAGCGGCAGAAGGTTTTGGAGAAATATCTGAACCATCCCCTGCGTTATGATCCGGCAGCTGAGGATTACTTTACGGTATATCCCTTGGTATACGGCTATAAGAAATTGCAGCAGATTTTCTTGCATAAACAGCATTTTTACCTGCGGGATAATTCGAATAAGCATTTGGCGGTCGTTGCTCCTACACGCAGCGGCAAGGGAGTCGGGCTTATTATCCCGACTCTCTTAGGCGGCTGGAAGGAAAGCGTCATCGTCAACGATATCAAGTCTGAGAACTGGGGAATCACTGCCGGGTATCGGAAGCGCATGGGACAGACGGTCATCAAGTTTGAGCCTACTGCCGAGGATGGCAGCTCGGCCCGGTGGAATCCTTTGGAAGAAATCCCTATCGGTACAACTGGGGAGGTATCCGCGGCACAGAATCTTGCCTATATCCTTGCCAACTATGATGGCAAGGACAAGCTGGATCATTGGGGCGCTAATGCAGCGGTTGTCCTGACGGTGGTTATCCTGCATCTCCTATATGCGCATTACAGCGACCCGGAGCATTATCCGGAGATGCCGAACCTGTACAGCGTGTCGGCGTTCATGAAAGCCAATCTTGTTCCGGTAAGGGATAAGGAGGGGAATGTCGTGATGGAAACACACGACGGCGTCCTGGTGGAGAAGGTCGATCCCAAGGGCTTTATCGATACCTTGAATTCACTGAAAACCTTTCAGCATGTGCCGGATGAGGGGATTGATATCCGGCAGTGGGATAAGGAGGCGGGAAAATACGTTACCCGGCACTTCACACCGGAGGACATGGCAGCAATCTATCCCAGTGCCCAGTCCCTGCAGTATTTGCCGAATGTGCATCCGATTATTTATCAGAATTTTGTTGAGATTACAGCGAAACCAGAGATGGAGCGTGGCAGCATCATTTCCACGGCCAATACCGCAGTCAAGGAATATCTGGACCCGATACTGGCGAAGAATACCGCCTGCAGTGATTTCTGTATCGATGACATCATGAACGACGAGAAGCCGATCAGCCTGTACCTGGTGACACCGCCAGCTGACCTGCTGCGTCTGGCACCAATCTTTCGGCTGTTCTTCGAGATGATGGTCAAGCATCATGCCAAGAAAATCGGTACCTATGAGAATGGTCTTGTCAAGACGGTCTACCGCCATAAGTGCTTGTTCCTGATGGACGAGTTCAGCAGCCTGGGCAATCTGCAGTCCTTTGCGGCGGCTTTATCGTATATTGCCGGTTATGGGATGAAAGTATTCCTGATCAATCAGGGTCTGCCGCAGATCAACAGCATCTATGGCAAGGACAATCATATCCTGATGAATTGTCACCTGCAGATATTCTATGCCCCGAATGATAACGATACGGGCAAATATGCGGAGACGCTGGTCGGCAATGAGACCATCTATGTGGAAAGCCAGTCATCCAATGGATGGCTTTCCCTGACAAACAAGAACTATACGAAGTCCGAGACGGGCAGGCCGCTTATCACCGCAGATGAGATAAAGAGGCTGGGAGATAAGGAGATCATCATTGCCAGCGGCAGTCCCCCATTGCTGACGGATAAGGTGAAATACTATGAGAATGGCTATTTCACCGAGAAACTGATGGATGCACCGGTGGTAAGTGATGTCATCCGGGATAATCCAAATCCAGAGCGGGAACAGTGCCTGAGGCTGCATCGTGAAGCACAGGAGGCAGCGGAGGAAAATCGACGGCATTTTCATTTCACTTATCGGAGTTAGGAGGAAAGCAGTATGGATAAGCAGGAGAAAGGCACTTATATTGAGGATGAGCGTGCAAGGCAAACAGCAGAGGAAATCGGCATTGATTATGATGAGCTGATCCTGGCTGAGGAACCGGCAGGTGAGGATGATGATTCATGAAGTCTTAGAGAGCCGTGATGCAATTGGCCGGAAGATTATCCAGAACATCCGCAGCTACGGCATACCGGATGGCAGCAGCGAACAGATTCAGCGTCCTTATAATGACAGTGCCCGTGTGAAATATCCCTTCACCGGGGCGAATTATCTGCGGCTGCTGGCCGCTGGTGAAGAGGACCCGCGCTGGTATAGGCTGAAGGAGCTGCAGCGTTTTGGCTATCGGCTGCGGCAGGAATATCCGGTGACAGAACTGGAAAGCTGGACCCATCTGAGCGATGGCATGGAGAACGCAAGGGTAAAGTTTGAGCCTTACGTGAACGCCCGTTATGTGCTGGATCTGCCACCAGGAGCTGCATTCAGCCGGGATCGTGGGGACAGCTATGATAAGGTCGTACAGCTTCTGCAATGTGCGGAAGAAAAGGCCGGAAACCGGAGGTTCACCTATCCCACGGGAAAAGAGGATATGTTCTATCGGCTGATTCACGCCAGCGCATATGAGCTTCGCAGGGAAAATAGTATCGAGGCAGACCGGATACTGGCCGCGCCGCTTATGGCTTATCTGACGTTCAAGACAGCAGGCTTATCCTGGGATTATGAGAAGGAACCGATATTTTCTAAAAGTTGGCTGGAAGAACTGCAGGGATCAGAGGGGCCTGCCCGGTTGTTCCGGGCGATGGGCAAAGCCAGCAGCATGCTGAATCGTCTGCAGTCACAGGTGCTGGCCCAGGCCAAAGACTATTGCCATGAGGGGAAAGGAGAATACTTCAAGGATCTGCGGGTTACGCTGTTTTATTCCGAGGCGGCAGAACTGGGAAAAGGTGTTCACAATGAACACTTTTTCCCAGCAGGAACTTATCGGCAGGAAGCAGCCTATGAACTGCTGGCTGAATTGCTGCGTGTAGACAAAGAACGCTGGGAGAGCGGACTGGGCCGTCATGATGATCGCGGCCGGACGAAGATCTCTTTGGAGTATGGCAATTTCCAGCTGCAGGAGGCCGTGATCAATCTGGGCAGGCTGGAGCTGGCGAATGAGATAACGGTCAGCAGGGCATGGGCTGAACGGCTGCCGATGAAAGCCAGGGAAGAGCTGAATGATAAAGACGGCATGCGGCTGCATCTGTTCCGGTATGATCGTTCCCTGGAGGAAAACAGCCGGGCTGTAGAGAGACGGGCCGATACGTTACGGTCCTTTCTGGAGACCTGCGCGGATACCGTGCAGGAAATCCGCCGGGAAGAACGGCATTATCTGCGGGAATATCCGGAAAGGAAAGCGGCCATGGAAAAACGAGCACCGACGTATCTCTATTATTTTCATGGACTGGATGAGCTTATCGAGCATCGTGTAGCGGACCAGGCACTGGCGGTCCATTACAATGATCGATTCTTTCCGGGAGCCAGGATCGGGCTTCCAGGGGAGAAGGGACAGGACTATCAGACCGGTGGCATCATCGTTGAAACGAAGTGGCCGGTGAAAACCAGACTGGGACAGCCGGTGTATACGCAGCAAGAGATTGCGGATTTTGCTGATCTGGAGCGTTTTTCCATTGCCTATCGGGAGGAAGGGCAGGCTTTTTCGGAAAACAGGTCGGTACTTCGGGGCGATGAAGCCATGGCATATTTCGTTGGTCATAAGCTGGAAGATGCCGCGCTGGCGACGGTTCCCAATCATGATCCGGCGCTGGAAACCATGGTGAAGATGGAGTTTCGTTTCGATGACCAGCCATTCTATCAGATTCGTTACCGGGAAGGCAGCGGGGACTTGAACCATAAGCTGCCGGTAGGCTTGCCGCACCTCACCGATGCCCGCGAAGATCAGCGGTTTCAGGCGGCGGTCCATACCTGGGCCAAGTATCATAACGAGAATCGGCTGGATGCCTGTACGATTCTCTATTCCAAGAGCTGGGTGCCGGTGCTGGCCCGGAAAAATGAGCGCAGCTCGCAGCATCTGCCAATAGCAGAAAAACAGGAGAATACACAGAGAACCATGGCGATGGGGAGGTGAGGAAGATGGCAGGAAGCAGGACATTGACACGGCTGGAGAAAAAGTTCCTGGTGCTTCGACAGCGGCAGGAGGCCATGCAGGCCCGCTATAAAGCACAGCTGAAAGAGACACAGCGGGCTATTGTAGATAAGCGCAATGAATTGATCGTGCAGACGATCCGGCGTATGGATTTCCCGACGGATAAACCCGTCATCCTGATCGGGGTGCTGCTGGAGGCAAAGCAGCGGCTGGAAGGATCGGAAAAGGCAGCGCTCATTGACCGGTATATTGCACTTTATAACGAATTCGCTGCGGCTTATCCCAATCTGGTGGCGTTTGCAGAGGAAGCGGAAGAGCCAGCAGAGGAGGAACCGAAAGGGAAGGAGGAGATGCTGGATGGCAATGAATCGCAATCTTGATGTAGTTTTAGGTGCCAGGGTCGTGGATCTCATGAACCGCGAGGATATCACGGAAATCTACAACAACGATGATGGCTTTATCCGCTATCAGTCGCATACGGAGGGCAAGGTCAAGACCGATATCCAGCTGACACCAGAGCAGTATCAGGCCATCATCGAGCTGGTAGCCGGGCAGGTCGGCAAGATTGCCAACGAGGAGGTTCCCTCCTTATCCGCTGAGATTGCTGGCTATGGCTGCCGCTTCCAGGGCGAGCTGCCGCCAATCGTGCGGCAGCCGCAGATCAATATCCGCAAGAAGGCGGTACGGATCTTTTCGTTGGAGGATTACGTCCGGGACGGGATGCTTTCTCTCACCTATAAGGTCTATATCGAGCAGGCCATTGCTGCGCGGAAGAATATCCTGATCGTTGGCGGTACAGGAACTGGCAAGACGACCTTTCTCAATGCAGTGCTGGCGGCTATTGCCCGGATTTCGCCCTATCACCGGATTATCAGCCTGGAAGATCTGCCGGAGCTGCAGTGCCCGGCAGATGATTACAGTCCGATGTTCACCAAACAGGATACCGGACAGGGAGGCATCCGCTACAACATGACGCGGCTTCTGGCTGACTGCATGCGTCGGTCGCCGGATCGTATTGTGGTTGGTGAAGTAAGGGACGGGGCTGCTTATACGATGCTCAAGGCCTGGAACACCGGCCATGAGGGCGGTGCTTGTACCGTCCATGCCAATGGAGCGGTGGAAGGATTGACCCGTATCAAGTCGCTGGCACAGGAAGATCCGGATGCAGCCGGGGATACCAAGGAACTCATCGGGGAAGCAATCGATGTGGTGATTTCCATTGCGCATGTTGAGTTTGGCGATGGGAAAAAGGGGCGCAGGGTGAATGACATCATTGAAGTCGCTGGCTATGACAGCAAGGAAGACCAATATCGGATCAAGCATGTGAATGCATAAGGGGGTAGAACAAATGAACAGTAAAGAAATCATCAAGCAGAACTCTTTTCGGGCAGCGGTAGCGATGAGCATCCTGCTTTCCAGCATCAGCAGTACGGCTTTTGCCAGTACCATCAGTGGAGATCGTGTTTCCGGGATTGAATGGCCATGGATGAAGTTCCTGAATTCCCTGGCGGATCAGGTGACCGGACCCTTGCCGATGACCCTGGGGGCACTTGGTATTGCCGGAGCCGCCATCAGTTTGTTTGCCGGGCATGCAGGCGGCGGCACCCAGAAGTTCATCCTGCTCATCTTAGTGATTTCCATCTGCCTGTTCGCACCGAACTTCATGACGTTCCTGCAGAGTTCGGCTGGCGGACTTACGATTTCGGGGGCGATGTAGATGGCAGAGACAGAAAATCGGCCGGAGGGGTATGAGATTCCCATTCACCGTTCCCTGGTGGAAGCAAGGCTCTGGATGGGCGTGCCCCGGAAACTCTTTATCGTTGAACTTTTGTCTGGTGTAGCCGGAGGAATATTCCTCAAGACCTGGACGGTACTTTTCGTTGTGATTGGGCTTCATTATCTGAATCGTTATCTGACGCAGCAGGATCCTCGCTATCTGGAGGTGTTTATCCGTTCCCTGCGTCATAAGAAATATTATTACAAGGGGTAGGGTGATGGCATGAAATTCAAGGATTTATGGCGGTTCAAATGGCATAAGAAAGGTCCGAAGATGGGGTTCAGCAATGAAGTCGGCGTGTTCCGTGAAAAGCCACGGCTGGCTTTTATGCTGCCCTGGGCTTTTGTCGATAAGAACGGCATTGTGCATGGCAAGGATCATTCGCTCATGGCGGTACTGAAATTCCGGGGGCCGGATATGGAAAGCTCTACGGAACTGGAACTGATGCAGTATAATGCCGCCGTGAACAACGTCATCAAGATGCTGCCGACCGGCGTGGTGCTTTACTTTGAGGCGCAGCGTCATGCTGCCAGTGAGTATCAGGAAGCCAAGCCGGAAAATCTGCTGGTGCAGATGATGGAGGATGAACGGGCCGAATACTATAGCGGCCAACACCACTATGAGACGGAGTTCTATTTCACGATCTTCATGGAGCCGCCGCAGATGCTCAAATCGAAGCTGACGAATCTCTTCATTGAGGATAAGAAGACGGAAGGGAAAGCGGATATCCGGGTCTATCTGGATTGGATGGAAAAGTTCATGAACCGGGTGGATATGGTGGCTCGTATGCTTTCCCTGTGGTTCCCGGATATCCGGCTCATGGATGACAGCGAGACGATTTCCTACCTGCATACGACGGTATCTACACTGCATCGGCATAAGATGAAAGTCAATCCATATAAGTACCTGCCGGATTACCTCTGTGATTCAGATGTGCTTGGCGGGCAGCGGATGAAACTGGGAGATAAGCACATGCGGGCCGTCACGATCCTGAACTATGCACCGCTTTCCTCGCCGGGAACCTTTGATGTGTTCAATCATATGGATCTGGAGTATCGCTGGGTATCCCGGTTTATCTGCCAGTCCAAGGAAGACAGCATGGAAACCATGAAATACCGGCATCGGGAATGGAATCAGGAGATCAAGGATTTCTGGGTACATGCCAGGGAAGCCTTCCTGCATGAACGCTTCGACAATGAGATCAATGAAGGGGCGCTCATGAACCGCGAGGATGTCACGGAGTGCATGAAGGAGCTCAGCACGGATGATGTAAGCTATGGCAACTATACGATGACCATGCTGATTTTTGATGAGGATGAGCAGCACTGCGAGGAAAAGGCGAATATGATCAGCCAGGCAATCAATTCCAGTGGCTTTTCCAGCTATGTGGAGACCATCAACAGCATGGAGGCCTGGTGGGGCTCCATACCGGGCTGCTACCGGGCGAATCTTCGGCAGGATAATGTCAACAGCTTAAATTTTTGTCACCTAGCCCCGATCACCTCACTGTGGTCCGGAGACAAATGGAATAAGCACTTGAAGGGGCCTGTATTGCTCTATACCGATACCAGCGGGTTCACGCCATTCCGGCTGTCGCTGCATATCGAAGACGTAGGGCATACGATGATCTGTGGGCCATCCGGCAGCGGCAAGTCCGTGCTGCTCAATACGCTGGAAGCTCACTTCCTGAAATACCCGGACAGCAATGTGTTCATTTTCGATAAAGCGGCATCGAGCCGGGCACTGACCCTGGCTGTCGGTGGGAATTTCTATAACATTGCCGCTGAAGGCAAGGGGGAACTTTCCTTCCAGCCGTTGGCCGATATCGAGGATGAGCAGGAAATCAAGTGGGCCAAGGAATGGGTGCTGGCCTATCTGAGACAGAAGAACGTAGTCATCACGCCAGCCAAGGACAACTTTGTCTGGAAAGCCCTGTGTTCCCTGCGGGAATTCCCCAAGCAGCAGCGGACGATTTCCACCTTCTGCGAAATGGTACAGGATCAGGAAATCCGGCAGGCGCTGGTACCGCTCACGATGAAGGGCAGCTATGGCAAGCTCTTTGACAATTCCCGGGATATCTCTGGCGAAGGCCATTGGCAGGTCTATGAGATGGAAACGGTCATGAATACGCCGGCCATCGTGCCGACCGTCCTGGATTACCTGTTCCATCGGATCGAACGCAAGCTGCGGGTGGGGAAAGGGCCATCGCTGCTGACACTCGATGAGGCCTGGCTGTTCTTTGACAATGATATCTTCCGGGCCAAGCTTCGGGAGTATTTCAAGGATTTCCGCAAGAAGAATACCTCCATCATCTTTGCCACGCAGAACCTGTCAGACCTTGCCAATAAACCGGAACTCCTGTCGACGGTCGTGGATAACTGCCCGACACGGATATTCCTGCCGAACAGCAAGGCGATGACCGCGCAGAACCAGGAACTGTATAAGATGTTTGACTGCAATGAGAAGCAGATCAGCATCATTTCCCGTATGACCAAGAAGCAGGACTACTACTATTCATCAGAAAAGGGGAACCGCGTCTTCCGGCTGGCCCTGCGCCCGGCAGAGATTCCGTTCGTGACCGCGACTTCCAAGCAGGATCAGCAGGAAATCAACCGTCTGCTTCTCTGCTATGGCCGGGAGAATTTCCTGGAAGAATGGCTTCGCTTCAAAGGCTATGAAGAAGAATGGGAAACGTATCAGCAGGCGTATTTGCAGGAAAAAGCAGAGGCAGCCGAAACAGGATCTCCGTATGGTGATTTTGAACGGTATCTGCAGCAATGCTCCTGAGGGGCAAAAGGTGTTCATTATGAACACCCGGAAAGGAGAGAGGAGAACATGGTCAGATTTCGTAAATTCCTGGTGGCCGGGGCATTTTCCTTGCTGCTCATGAATCCGGTACGGACGGAAGCGGCAATTCCCGTCATCGATGACAGCAACATCATGCAGCAGATCAAGACGTATACCGAGACCATCAAGGTCGTGACCAATACCGCTGAACAGATCAAGCTTCAGCTGAAGGAGCTGACCTCCCTGCCGCAGCAGATTCTCGATACCTATAAGAATGCCGTGGCGAACAGCATGGCCATCGTAACCGGCGCCTTGCAGAAGAGCGGATTCTTTTTGGATGATACCGATTGGAATAAATATTGGCAGGATCTCTATCCAAAGCTGGAAGGCAGCGACTATCAGAAGACAACCTGGTCGGAGCGCAGCGTCAACACGACGATTCAGGAAACCTTGTCGATGATCAACAAACAGGATGTCACGAACTATCACACGCTCATGCAGGAACTGGAACAATCAAAGGAGCGTCTGCAGGACCTCCTGGAGCTCAATAAGAGCCCGGAAGGCAGCAAGCAGGCGCAGCAACTGGCCAATGAGATTGCGGCGGAGAAGGCACATATCGAAAGCATCCAGACCTCCATCCAGGCCATCACGGCCAAGAACCAGACCATGAAGCGTCAGGCGGAGGTCATCGAGAAGCAGAATCATGCGGCGGTCGTGCAGGCTGCCAAGCAGGCCGAAGATGAAGCCTTGACCCAGATGAAGGAATCGACGACAGCTTCTGTGCCAATTGTCGATGATCCGTGGCAAACCTATGGAAATGTCAGGTGGTGAGGCTAAGTGGACTTTGCGAGCAGTGATTTTTTGACGGAGCTTCTGAAATTCTTTGAGATGCATTGCATCACGGGCTTTTTGGCGTTGCAGCCTTATGCCTGGCAGCTGTGTTCCGTCCTTGCCATCATTGATCTGGGAACGACCTGGACCCTTTATAGTGGCGAGGTACGTATGTCAGCCCTGATCAGCCGGGCCATCAAGGTGGGATTTTTCCTGTTCCTTATCCTGTATTGGGATAAGATCAACTCAGCCATCCTGCTTTCTTTCCAGTATGCCGGGCTGACAGCAGCCGGGGTGGCACCGTCCGGCGACTGGATTGCACCAAGCAAGCTGTTGCAGCAGGGATTCGATGTCGTAGGGGATTTGCTGAAAGGCTTTCAGGATACGAGCATCATGAGTGATGGCGGCCTGGGGAAATGCTTCATGTACCTGTTGGCGACAGTCGTTACCCTGGCTGCCTTTTTCTTCATCACCTTGCAGGTGCTGCTGACGAAGATTGAGTTTAACGTCTTTGCTTCGGTCGGCATCATCCTGCTGCCTTTTGGCGCAATCCGCTTTACCGCCTTCCTGTTTCAGCGAACGGTATCGGCGGTCTTTTCCTTTGGCGTGAAACTTATGGTCATGTATTTCCTTATCGCACTCTTCAATTCCCTGGCAAGTGGCGTGCAGAGTATTCCGGCCACGGCTTCTTTTGCGGAGATGCTGCGGCTGGCACTTTCCTATGCGGCCATGGCTTTCCTGGCCTGGCAACTGCCGAATAAGGCAGCCAGCCTGATGAATGGCATGCCATCCATGGAAGCAGGAGATGCCCTGCGTGGTGGCCGGATGGCTGCAGGCATGGCAGCAGGTGCGGTGACTGGCGGCGTCGGCGGAGCAGTCGCGAAGGCTGCCTCGACCTATGGCAATGCACGGGCTACGATGACAGCAGCCCGTGCCAGTGCCGGAGACAATGCCGGGAAGTGGGGCATGGCAAAGAGCTTTGCGGGAACCATGGCCGGACAACGGCTGGCGAACAGCACCATTGGCCGGGGAATCGTGAAAGGAGCGAACCGGGCTATGAGCCATGACAAGAACTTCCAGAAACTGCGCAGCGGTGATGTTTACCGCCAGCCAGAAGAAAATCGGAACGATTACGATAGATAGGATGGCAGGCGATGAAGAGATTATTCGGTTTATGTATCGCGGGGCTGCTGCTCTTCATGACAACGGCCTGGGCAGCAGCCCCGTTTCCCGGAGGCGAGGTGACCTCTCCCTTTGGGGAAGAGAATCATTTCGGTCATACCCATCAGGGCATCGATATCGGCACAGAATCCGGAACACCCATCCACGCACCTTTTGGTGGTACCGTGGAGCATGGTTCCGGAGCTGGTTTCATCTATTGGGTGCTCATTACCGGCAGTAATGGGGAAGCCATGCTTTTCGGTGATTGCAGTGCCGATACGCTTAACTGCCCATCGGGGACGGTGGCAGAGGGCGAGATCATCGGCTATACCGGCGGCGATGCCTATAGTGGGGAGCTGGGGATATCCAGCGGAGCGCATTGTCATGTGGAATATTGGCCAAGTGGCTATTATCAGGGATCGGTCGAGGATCCTGCGCCGATACTTACCGCGTTAGGCGTAGATCTTACGGGCAATGTCGTTGGCCCTGGCGGCTTTGGCCGTCGTGGCAGTGACAATATTGCCCTGCCCTGGGGCGTAGAAAGCATGTATCAGCTGGGGGACAGCCTCAATCAGCTCATGGAGACGCTGGTTCAGGCAATCGGCAAGGGCTATGACGGGCTGCAGAAGGCTGGACTGGCGCTGCTTTTTGTCTTGTGCATCATCGATCTGGCTTTGCCGCCACTCTTGATGGGCTGGGAGTTTTCACTGCCGCAGATGCTGGGGAAGATCTTCAAGTATGGCTTCTTGATGTTCCTGTTTGCGCACTGGCAGACCTTCATCAATGATTTCCTGCTCAGCTTCATCAGCTCGATTTCCGGGACTTTCATTGGCGATACGTCCGTCATCACGGAAAACATCAGCCAGCCGCAGCTGTTGCTGCAGAAATGCGTCTACATGCTGACACCGGGACTGAATAAGATCGCATCTTTTGGCGCAGTGGATTTCGTGCGCAACCTGGGATCCATCATCCCCATCTATGTGGCGACATTCCTGACGATTGGCGTGTATTTCTTCTTGGCCTGCTATATCCTGCTCGTCTATGTGGAGCTTTACTTGTCTGCTTCGATTGCGCTTTGTACCGGGCCGTTTGCGGCGATGGGGTTCAGTCGGTTCATTGCGGAAGGCAGTCTGGGGCATCTGATTTCCAGCACCTTGAAGCTGACGTTCCTTTCCATCATGGTTGGCCTTTGCGTGTTCTGCATCCGTGATGCGGAGCCGGGCGAGATCTTTGCAGTGAAGACGGCGGCAACTGTGCAGACGGGAAGCGGCAGCGTCAGCGGCCCGGCAGATCTGGTGGCGCTGGCGACAGAGAAGGCGGAAAAATACGGGGTGCCGGTCGCGCTGTTCCTGGCGCAGATCCAGTCGGAAAGCAGCTGGGATCCGACGGCGGTAAGTTCAGCCGGAGCCGAAGGTTTGGGACAGCTCATGCCGGGCACGGCTGCTGGACTTGGCTGTGACAATCCCTTTGATCCGGAGCAGAATCTGGAAGCCAGCGCAAAATATATGCGCAGCCTTTATGAGGAGTTCGGGGATTGGAACTATGCGTTGGCGGCCTATAATGGCGGCCCGAACAGTCTTGATGCCGGAGAACCGCTGCCTGGCTGGGCACAGGATTATATCGATATGGTGTATCGGAATATGTCCGGTTCCTATACCGTGAATAATGGCATCAAGGCGGAAGCGATGAGCAAATATCTGCTCTTGTGCCTGTCTCTGATCGGGCTGGCCGTATTGACATTCCTGATTCCATCCCGGCTCATCCAGCATGTGGGAGGTAAATATGAACTCTCAACATCGTAAACGAAAAGCGGCAGTCGGGATCCTGCTGGGAAGCATTCTTTTCCTGACTGTCGTGCGGGTGGCTTTTGGGCCGCTCTATTATGTCAACCATACAGATTCAGCACCGCATGGCCTGTATCTGCCTAAACTGGGAGCAGGACTCTCAAAGGGCGGCTTTGTCATCGTGAAGCTGCCGGTAGATGTACCGGCCTTGGACGTATCCAAGGGCTTCTTGCTGCTGAAACAAGTGCAGGGCCTTGCCGGAGACTCGTATGAAGTTACCGAAACGGAACTGAGCATGGATGGCGCAGCGTATCCGATTCAGCGTACAGCAAAGCTGCCGCAGCTGCAGCCGGGAAGCTATGAAATACCGAAGGGGGAAGTCCTGCTGCTCAATTCTCCGGCGGATTCTTTTGATTCAAGATACCTGGGCCCGGTCAATCAAGAGCTGATCGTGCAGCCGGTCTGGCTGGCCGTATCGTGGGAAGGATGGTGAGGACCATGAAGAAAAAAACATTGGGGGCATTTTGCTGTGCGTGCCTGTTGTTCCTTAGCGCACCGGAGGCAGCCGAGGCCAGCTGGTACTGGATACATCCAGGCGATCATGTCTTTGATGCCAAGCGCTTTGCGGACAGCATCAAGGAAACGGCTGAGACAGTCAAGAACGTCATGCAGACGCTGGACAAGGCCCAAAATCGGCTGAAGATGCTGGCGCAGGCTGGAGATATCGAGGGCATGTGGACTTGTCTGGAGACAATGGGCAGCCTGCCTGAGGGAAAGACGGCAGCAGAGTATACGCAGCGGGACCGGTCGGTCTGGGAGACGGCTGGTAAGAACGAGCCCTATTGGCCAATCCTTCATGCTAGCCAGGCCCAAAGCAATCAGGATACCGGCAAGGCTGCCGAGACGTTGTTCACGAATGAGCAGCAGCGGCAGGAGACTTTGCGGAATCTTACAGCGCAGCAGGATGAAGGGCTTCTGAGTGAAGAGCAGCGGCTGAATGCACGCGAGGCACTGGGCGCCTTGTCAAGGATTGATGCGGCTGAGCTTCTGGTAAGCCAAAACCAGCAGGATATCAGCGAACAGGAGGCTGCTGCCAGCAGTCAGCGTGTGGAACAGGAAAAAGCCAAGGCGGGTGCGTTCTATGGCTACGATCCGTATCATCCCAATGAATATGATCAGGAGAAACGGGTGGTCAAGACGCACAGCCTTGGCTTCATGAAGTATGGCGGGGATTAATCCCGTTTGGTTTCGGCGGCAATATAGATTTCCAGCATCTGCCGCCACATCTTGAGCTTTTCCTGAGGCAGCTTCAACAGCAGTTTCTGGATCTGGGCAATCTCCCAGTCATTGGCGGACTGCTCCAGTACGATGGCAGCGGATTCAGGCTGATTGTTTTCCCCGTAAAGGATCCATTCCAGCGCAAAGCCCATTCTTCCGAGTTTCTGCAGGACCTCTGCTGAAGGGGAAGTCGAGCCGTTTTCCAGTGAAGAAAGGGCCGACTGGCTGATGCCGAGGTCATGGGCGAAATCCATCTGTGACTTCTGGTAATAGGTGCGGATGACCTTGATGCGGTGGGCCATGGTAAGCGATGTGTCGAGATCGGAAAGATGGCCGGATTCATCAGGCGTGCGTCCGTTGAGAAAATCAAGGGAGACGTCCAGAAGTTCTGCGATGCGTTCCTTGACGACAACTGGCGGTTCATCCTTATCGGTTTCATAGAGGGAGATCTGCCCTTGCTGAACGCCAAGCTGATCGGCCAGCTGCTTCTGGGTCATTTTCTTGTTCTTGCGTGCGGTATAAAGCCGCTGGGCAAAGCTGCTCATGCTATCGGCTCCTGTTCTTCAAATAATTATTCGAAAACGAATTTTATCTATATATATTTTACCATATCTTGATAATGAGGAGGAAGCTTTTTATGGGAAAGTATGCAAATCTTTATCTGGCCGAAAAACCGGACATTGGCCGTGCCATTGCTGGCTATCTCTGGCCGGATGGAGCCGAGAAAGGCACGGGCTTCATCGCAAAGGGCGATACCTGCGTGAGCTGGGCGTTTGGCCATATCCTGGGACTCGCGCAGCCGGAGGAATACGGCGAAGAATATAAGCTCTGGAAGAATTATCCGATTCTCCCCAAGACCTGGAAACTGCATGCGGCAGCCAATTGCCAGGAACAGCTGAAGGTTATTCGTGGGCTGCTGAAAGAAAGTGATACGGTCATCCATGCGGGGGATCCGGACCGCGAAGGGCAGCTGCTTATCGATGAGATCCTGAAATATTTCGGTTACAAGGGAACCGTAAAGCGCTTGCTGATCCATGCCAAGGATGCCGTGAGCCTGGCACGGGCCTTTGACAGCATCGAGGATAACAGGAAGTTCGAACCGCTCTATGCAGCAGGCCTTGGCCGGGAACGGGCTGACTGGCTGATCGGCATGAATCTTACGCGAGCCTATACAGTGAATGCCCGTCGGTACGGATATGAATCGACTTTCCGGATTGGCCGGGTCAAGATTCCGACACTGGCACTGGTTGTGCAGCGGGATGAGAAGATCCAGAACTTCCAGGCGGAGAAGTATTATGAGATCGAAGGCGATTTTCAAAAGGATGGCATTTCCTTTAAGGCTTTGTGGAAGCCTAAGGAAGAGCTGCTGGATGAGCAGGACCGGATCAAGGATAAGTCGATCGCACAGGCCATTCTCATGAAGCTGGGGGATGCGGCTGTTACCGTAGATAAAGCCATGTATAAGGACTGCTGTCAGGCACCGCCGCTGCCATATTCGCTGGATATGCTGCAGGAAGAGGCCAACCGGAAATTCGGTTATTCGCCTAAAGATGTCCTGGATACCGTGCAGGCCTTGTATGAGAAGAAGCTGGTTTCCTATCCACGCAGCGATTGCAGCTATATCCCCGTATCCCAGCAGGTGGACAGCAAACGGATCCTGCCCTTGCTGCAGGCGGAAAAGATTCCCGGTGCAGAGCAGGCTGATGCCAGTCGGCAGAGTCGTGCGTTCAATGATCAGAAGGTAAGCGCCCATCATGCGATCATCCCTACAGGCGAAAAGCCGGGACAGCTGAGCGAGCAGAAAACGAGGATCTATCAGCTCATCGCGAAACGCTATGTTCTGCAGTTCCTGCCGGAGCATACTTTCCAGAAGGTGACATTCACGCTTCTGGCAGGCGGTGAACGCTTTGCAGGCAGCGGAAAGCTCACGAAAGAACTGGGCTTCCGGCAATACGAGAAGGACACGGAGAAAAAGCCGGAGAGCAGTGAAAACCTGCGGCTGCCGGAACTCCATGATGGTGAGGCAATCGCGCAGCATGCGTATGCAATCTGCGAAAAGAAGACAACACCACCCAAGCGATTTACCGAAGGTACGCTGCTGGCGGCTATGGCCAATATCTGGCGTTATGTTGCAACGGATAATCCCAACCGGGACAAACTCAAGGAAGTCAAGGGAATCGGCACCCCGGCTACCCGGGATACAATCATTGCCGAGCTGCAGGCTGCTGGCCTGAAAGGCAAGCCCGTCGAGCCCTGCCTGCGTAAGGCCAAGAATGAACTCGTGCCAACAGCCTTTGGCATTGAGCTAATTCATAATATCGCGCCAAGCCTGACTGTGCCGGATATCACGGCTGAGATGGAGTATAAGCTGACGGAGATTGCGGCAGGCAGGCTGAGCCTGGTGGATTACACTGATCAAGTGATCAACATGGTCCACGAAAATATCCAGTTTGCCGAGCAGCATGAATTTCCTGAGCAGGAAAAAGAAGGCCAGGTGCTCTGTCCGATTTGCGGACAGGGACACCTGGCACGGAAGTTTTCGCCTAAGACGAAGAAGTATTTCTATGTCTGCAGTGATCCGGCCTGTGTTTCCAAGACGACAGGCCGCAGGGTGTTCTTTGAGGATGATGCCGGTCATCCGCTCATTGCGAAGTGCCCGCATTGTGGCGAAGTATTGGTTCATATTCTCAAGAATGGTAATTCGTTCTGGCTTTGCGCCAAGTGCAGCAATTTCTTCAATGACGTTGGCGGACATCCGGATTTTAAGGGCAGAGGAGGGAGATCATGAGCGAGGAAGAATCCAAGGACCTGGATGCGGATATCGAGGCCTATGATGCACAGGATGATATGGAGGAAAAGGTCCAATTGCCTCCAGAGCAGGATCTGAATCAGCTTCTGAAGGATATCAGCTGCCTGCTCGGTGGCCTGAACGGCCAGCTGCAGGTATTGGAAACCACCATAAAGCAGCTGCCCAAAGAGCAGGAACAGCTGGAAAACGCTACAGCCCAGATCGCCTGCATAGCCAACGGCCTTGCCGATGACCTCCGAAAGCAATGCCTGGAGGAATACATAGGCATCCTCAAGAACGTTGAAAAGAACTATAACCGGCTGCAGGAAGAGGCGGAGGCTTGGCAAAAGAAAAGGGAACAGACTAAGATAAGCATACAGCACTTCTATAGCGGGATACTGCTGTTGTTGCTCGTTTTTGATATTTATCTTGTTGGGAAAATGTTGTTTTTCTAGTCGGGGGGAAGTAAACAAGAGCAAGACCTAATAATCAATAATAAATAAAATGATGACAGCTCGCAGGGATGCGAGCTTTTATATTTGCAAATATAAAGTTTTGATTCATATTAACAAAATATAGTTTCAAGTGCATGGCATATATGCTATAATTAAAATCAAGTGAGAATTGACAGGAGGATAGAACATGTCAAATATTTCGTATGATCCATTGTTTAAGCTGTTGATTGACAAGCATATGAAGAAGACCGAACTATCTAAGGTCGTTGGAATCAGTACCGCTACGCTGGCGAAGCTTTCAAGAAATGAGTCTGTTTCCCTGGATATACTGGTGCGTATCTGCCGGTCGCTGGACTGCAGGATTCAGGATGTGATTGAAGTGCTGCCACGAAGGAAAATGGATATGCTTGTTGCAGAGGATAAAGGCGAACATTATTGATTCGGAGCTAAATAAACGATGAGGTGCAATTTGCTATGATTGTGAAAATAAAAAAACGAGAATTTGAAAATATTCGTCATAGTAAAAATCATGTTGTATTTATTACAAAAAAAGAGTATAAGCTGCCTAAAGATTGTAAATTTATCAATATAGGAATAGTTCTCGCAGAAAAATTGCAGATATGTCCTGTGGCACAACGACTGGAATGCTTTCAGGAAACTCTTCGGGATTTAGTGAATTGTTCTCTTACTGATATTGTATTGACGCATTTGGACATCTTGTTTGATCCACAGTGGCAGATTGAAGATGTTCTACGCGAACTGCAGTTGATCAGCCGTAATCATAGGCTTTATGTCTTATGGCCTGGAAATATAACAGAGGACCGGTTGACTTATGCAGAGCTTGGATGCCAGGATTATCAATCGTTTATGTTCAAGGATTATGAGGACACGTTTATCGTGTAAAGAAAGGATGCCGTTATTATGAAGTATAGTGAATTAGTTCAGTTTAAGCCAATCGTTACCGTTATCGAGTTGAAATCTGCAGACAATACAGATAAGGCACGGAAACTTGTTCAGGACTATGTAATGAGTAATGATATGGCGGAGATGGTCAATGTCAAGATTCTTTCTCAGTTGTCTTTGGAGAATGTTGTTGATAATAAAGGTGTTTTGCTGGTTGGCAACTATGGTACAGGTAAATCGCATTTGATGAGCGTTATTTCTTCGATTGCGCAAAATGAGAAGTTACTGTCGGAGGCTCGCAATGCGAAATTTCGTGAAGAAATAGGGACCATAGCTGGGCGGTTTGAAGTTTTGCGCATTGAAATCGGTTCGACGACGAAATCTTTACGAGCAATTATTACTGAGGAAATAGAAAAGGATTTAAATAAACGGGGGATTTCTTTTCAATTCCCGGATGTGAGTAAGATTACGAACAATAAAGATGCGCTGAACGATATGATGGAGGCCTTTAGCAGTAAATATGAGGATAAGGGCTATCTGATTGTTGTAGATGAGTTGCTGGACTATTTGAAGAGTCGTAAGGACAATGAGTTGATGCAGGATATCAATTTTATGCGGGAAATCGGCGAATTCATCAAGAACAGCCGCTTTCGGTTCATGTCAGGCATTCAGGAAGCATTGTTCAATAATCCGACATTCCATAATGTAAGTAATACGCTGCTGAAGATGAAGGATCGTTATGAGCAGGCGCTGATTCAGTCACAGGATATTGCTTATGTGGCAAAAGAATGTGTCTTGCATAAGACATCGGAGCAGAAAGCAATGGTACGGGAGCATTTAATGCTATTCTGCAAATTCTATTCAGGAATGGCGGAACGGATTGATGAGTATGTGGATTTATTTCCCATTCATCCCGCTTATATCGATACGTTTCAGCAGATGGTTATTGTAGAGAAACGCGAGGTATTGAAAACAATTTCTCAGACGATTGCCGGGATGATTGATCAGGATGTTCCACCAAAAGAGCCAGGGATAGTATCGTATGACAGCTATTGGAAGCGTATCAAGGAAGATCCAGCGAAGCGTGTAGATCCATCCGTTGCAGAAGTATTGCGTAAGAGCAGCGTTTTGGAGGATATTATTCAGCGTTCGTTTACAAGGCCTGCCTATAAGCCAATGGCAATGAAAATTATCGCGGCGCTTAGCGTACATCGACTTACAACTGTAACGCTAGATGCAAAGCTAGGACTTACAGCTCAGAATTTAAAGGATGATCTTTGTATTTATACCGAGATGCCAGTACAAGAGGCAGAATTCCTGCAGAGTACAGTAGAAACAGTTCTGAGGGAAATTATCAAGACAGTTTCTGGTCAGTTCATTGAGTACAACAAGGAGAATGAGCAGTATTATCTTGATTTGAAGAAAGATGTTGACTATGACCAGAAAATTGAAGACCGGGCTGGCAGTTTGTCGGATGATCGGCTTGATCAATATTTTTATCAGCTCATGTGGGATTGCCTGGACTGGCATCCTCAGGAATTTCATACAGGGCATAAGATTTATCAGTATAATATCAACTGGTTGGATAAAAACTATTTCCGTCGAGGATATCTTTTTATGGGAACCAGTGCGGAACGCCCAACAGCCCAGCCACCGGAGGATTTCTACGCGTATTTTCTGCCGCCATTCAGTAAGTCTGTGGTGGAGTCTGAGCAAAAGGAAGATGAAGTATACTTTAGGCTGCAGCCGGATGATACACTCGTGAAGATGATTCATACCTATGCCGGTGCTTGTGAGTGCGAGGTAACGTCTCCGCAGGGAGAGACGAAAAATGCCTATGCACAGCGCGCAAAGGCAGAAGCTAGGAAAATCCTGCATTGGATGGAAGAACATAAGACGATGGCGTTCAAGGTTTCATATCGTTCCCAGGAAAAGATTATGTTGGAATATCTAAAAGGCAGCCGTATGGATACGCTTACCATCAAGCAAGCAATTGATCAATGTGTATCGAAGGCACTTTCTGGATATTTCCACAACCGATATCCGGAATTTCCAAAGTTTAAGATGCCAATAACGATGGATAATCGGGCAACGGTCCGCTCAGCTGCGATTAAAGCAATGATGGGGAAAAAAGACCGTCTGGGTATGGAAACACTGGAAGCCCTTGGACTATGGCGAGAAGATAAGATATCTGTGGATTCTTCACCGTATGCGGTGTTTTATCGTAAGAAGCTTAAAGTTTTGCCTGATGGAAATGTTCTGAATTATGATGATGTCATGCAGGAATGTGAAAATCACGAATCGTTAGATAAGCGGTATAAATTGCCAGCGGATATTACGAGTATTATTCTATCTGCTTTGGTCTACAGTGGTGATTGTGTACTTGTATCTGCTATGAATATGAAATTTGATGCAACGAATGCGGGAGACTTAGCAGATCGGGTAAATCCATCGGATATCTATGAGTTCAAGCGTCTAGAGAAACCGAAGGCCGCGCCGATAATGAAGCTGAGAAACTTATTTAATATTTTGGGACTTAATGATGCACTGATAGCCAATGAAGAGAAGTGGGACAGTGCGTTAGGGGAACTGATGCGGGCCTCGAGCACGGTAGCAAAGACAGCATTCCATGAGGATACATTTTTAAATCGAAATCCAGAGCTTTGGGGCGACAGCATCCTGCCATCGACGCAGATTGATGTCCTGAAAAACCAGATTCAGCCAGCGAAAAAACTCGATGATGATATTCGCAGTAGATTCAGCAGCCCAGCTAAGCTGAAAAATTTTGATTATACGGATGAACAGTTAGTAGATGTGTCAAAGGCAATTGCACTTGAAGAAATATTAAAACGGACGGAGCAGCTTTATGTACACATTCAGCCTGTCATGAGCTATATGGCATCTGCATCGGTCCGTGTGTCGGATGAGACATTGTGTCAGAAATTCGCTGCTGGCAAGGAAGAGTGGATGCGGATTCGCGGTACATTGCTCGATGATACGTTTGATGAAGATGATATTGATGAATTGGTAGACACATTGGAAGGGCTTAAAAAGGAATATATAGATTATTATCTGGGCCAGCATAGCCAGTGCCGTATCGGCATCAGCGACAATAAAAAACGTCAGCAGATTCTTGACAGCGATATGGTGCATCAGCTGGGAATCTTATCGCAGCTGAATGATATTGTCACGACAGGAAAATACAATGATTTGCTGAATAATCAGCTGAAAAATCTTCGTGTATGCTATGAATGCACGGTCGAAGATATGCAAAAAAATCCAGAATGTCCGCATTGTGGTTTTAATCCAATGAGCCATGATGCTATGGTGAATGGGAAGGTCACAGCTATTGAAGAACAATTGCAGCAGATGTTGGATGATTGGAAAGAATCTATTCTGCAGTCTGTCAATGAACCTATCCTTGTAGTAAAGAAAAAGCAGATGGGTACCGAGCTTCAGAAATGTCTGGATCAATTCATCCAAACAAAGGAGTGGCCCACAGACCTGCAGCAGCTTTGCAAGGCGATAAAAGAGCTGTTTGCGGATTATGAGTGTGTTGCCTTGAGTGAAACCGCATTTATGGAAAAGATTTTGTCCTGGGGAACATTATCACCAGATGCCTTTAAGAAGAAGATCAATGACTATATTGATAGCTTGATGGGCGGTAAGGATAAAAATCAGATTCGTCTGGCGTTTACAGAAGAGAGGGAAAAGAAATAATGGAGAAAGATCATATGAAATTGACAAAAGAAGACCTTGATAAAGTGCGCAATATTGAGGGATTTCCAATCGGGAGTGATGAAGATATCATCGCCTTGTCACGTCCACCCTATTATACCGCCTGCCCAAATCCGTTTATCAAGGAATTTATCGAAAAAAATGGTACATCCTATGATGAAGAAGCAGACGACTATCATTGTGAGCCATTTGCGGCTGATGTTAGTGAAGGGAAGAAAGATCCGGTTTATAATGCACATAGTTATCATACTAAAGTTCCGTATAAGGCAATAATGAGATATATTTTGCATTATACTAAACCGGGAGATATTATTTTTGATGGTTTTTGTGGGACAGGCATGACAGGTGTTGCTGCACAGATGTGTGGAACAAATAATATGAAAATACAAAATGAAATGCTGGGGATGTTTGATGAAAAACAGTGGGGGGCTAGGAAGGCAATCCTTAGTGATTTATCCCCGGCAGCAACATATATTTCATCAATGTATAATTACAAGGTTGATGTGGATGAATTTCAAAAAATCTTTCAAAAAATAATAAAAACATTGGAGAATGAGTGCTCATGGATGTATGAAACAAAAGAAAACAATGAAATTTATCATGTTAATTATATAGTTTGGTCGGACGTTTTTATATGTCCACAATGTGGACACGAAATTATTTTTTGGGATGTCGCTGTTGATAAAAAAACAGGTAGCGTTAAAAAAAGTTTTAAATGTTCGCATTGCAATGCTATGATGACAAAAAAAGATTGTGATAGAGCTATTGAAACTGTTTATGATGATCAACTTGATAGTATGGTAAAAATGTCAAAACAAGTAATGGTTTTAGTTTCGTATCAAGATTCTAGAGGTGAGCATATAAAAAGTCCATCTGATTACGATCTTTGTGTTAATAAGAAAATAGATAATGTAAAGTTAAAATATTGGATGCCAATAGATCGAATGTGTGAAGGGAAAGAAGCTAGGCGTAATGATTTAATTGGTGTGACACATGTTCATCAATTTTATAAGCGTAGGAATGCATATATTTTATCAGCTGCATGGGATGCTATACAAAAAGAGAATTGTGATCAAAATATGAAGATTGCATTGATGGGAATTGTAACTGGAGTAATGCAAGGGGCAAGTCGTCTACAGAGATTTAGATTAAATTCAACCTTTCCTAATATGATATTATCTGGAACTTTATATATTGGTTCAATGGTTCGTGAGTGGAATGTGTTAGATTGGATGCGTGGGAAATTCAAAAGTATTTTACGGCTAAAAAATGCGATAAATTCATTTAAAAAGTCAGATGTTATTATTAGCACTAATTCGCTGACTGACGAAAATATAATACAAAATGATTCTGTTGATTATATATTTACGGATCCACCATTTGGTGACAATCTTATGTATTCTGAGCTGAGCTATATGTGGGAATCATGGCTGAAAGTAAAAACAAATAATCGACCTGAAGCAATAATAAACACTGCACAAAAAAAGGGCGTAACTGAATATCAGGAGTTAATGATGCAGTGCTTTTATCAGTATTATAGAATACTAAAACCTAATAGATGGATTACGGTAGAGTTCCATAATTCAAAAAATGCTGTATGGAATGCCATTCAAGAAGGGTTACTTCGTGTTGGCTTTATAGTGGCAGATATTCGGACTTTGGATAAAAAACAAGGGAGCTTTAAACAGGTACAAAATAGTTCGGCAGTGAAGCAGGATTTGATTATTTCTGCTTATAAACCTTCACGAAAATTTGTCAATGAATTTAATAATAATGCAGGAGATGTAGATATAGTTTGGCAATTTGTTCGCCAACATTTGGAAAAAATTCCTGTGTGTTTAGATGTAAATCATAATAAAAAAATAGATATCATTTCGGAACGATGTGACTATCTTCTTTTTGATAGAATGGTTGCCTATCATATTGTGCATGGCATTCCCGTTCCTATGGATGCGCATACCTTTTATGATGGCCTCCGTCAACGTTTTGTCGAACGTGATGGAATGTTCTTCAATCCTGATCAGGTCAATGAATACGATGAGAAACGGTTGACAATGGAAGTTGAGGATCAGCAGATGGCACTTTTTGTCACGGATGAGAAGAACGCGATTGCTTGGCTGCATCAGCTACTAGATAAAACGCATCTTTCTTATCAGGAGATTCAACCGAAATATTTACAGGAGCTTCATCAAGATAAGCGTGAAGAGATTCCGGAGCTTTTGGATATGCTCAAGGAGAACTTTGTGCAGGATGCTGCTGGGAAATGGTATATTCCGGATTTGACGGATGCAGCAGATTTGGCGAAGCTTCGCAGGAAAAAATTGCTTAAGGAATTCTATGACAGTTATGCAGCAGGTAAGCAGAAAATCAAAGTCGCGCGTCAGGAAGCAATTCGTGCCGGGTTTGATGATTGCTGGGCTAAGAAGGACTATGCTACAATTGTTCATGTTGGTGATCGTTTGCCAGAGGCGGTCTTGCAGGAGGATCAGGCGCTTTTGATGTATTATGATAATGCATCAAGCCGTGTCTAAAATGGAGATGAAGCTATGTTAGCAGTTGGTTCATATGCTATGGATATGCGGACCAAGCATGTGGTACAGATTATCGAGCGTGAAGAGCTTTGGGGAATCTGTACCTGCAAGGTCTATGACGCGATCGGGAATCGTGTTTACTCAGTAGACCAGAATGGACTATCAGAATCGTCACAGAAAAAGGTATCATCCGATTCCTTTATTCGTTTTGTTGCTGCTTGGTGCAGAGTGAAAAATGAATTGGCAAATGGAATCGTTTTCGATACCAGTGAGTCAGTCATACCACTCCCTCATCAGCGTTATGCACTGGAGCGTGTTATGCGGACACCAGTTGTGCGCTATATGCTGGCAGATGAAGTCGGTTTAGGGAAAACAATCGAGGCTGGGTTGATTATCAAGGAACTGGAGACGAGAGGTTTGATTGAGCGTGTGCTGGTTGTGGCACCAAAAGGCCTGACTACACAGTGGGAAGCTGAGATGCAGGAAAAATTTGGGGAAAACTTTACGATTGTCCTGCCAGAAGATATTGCCACATTAAAGAAGCTGCATCCGGATCAGAATATTTATGAACAGTTTACGCATGTTATTACATCCATGGATTCCATCAAACCAATGGAGTCTCGTATCGGATGGAGCCAAGAAAAGATTGATGCCTATAATGCAGATCGAATCGAAGCAATTGTCAGCGGCAGTTGGGACTTGATCATCATCGATGAGGCTCATCGTGTGGCTGGTTCATCAAATGAGGTTGCTCGGCATAAATTGGCGACCATGCTGGCAAAGTCCAGCCCTAATTTGCTTTTGTTGACGGCAACACCACATTCTGGCAAGACAAAACCGTTCCTTAGGCTGATGCGTCTCCTGGATCGGGATGCTTTTCCAAATCCCAATGCGATTGTCAAAGAACAGGTAGCACCTTATTTGATTCGTTCAGAGAAACGGGAAGCGGTTGATAATGATGGCAGGCCCTTATTCAAAAAACGGCATACGCAAATTGTCGAAGTCTCTTGGCAGCAGCGTCACTTGCCCCAGAAACAGCTTTATGAAGCTGTGACGGAATATGTTCGTGTCGGCTACAATCGGGCCTGTAAGGAGAAAAAATCTTATATTGGATTTTTGATGATTTTGTTTCAGCGGTTGGTTTCGTCAAGTACAGATGCCATTGCTGATGCTTTAGCGCGGCGTATCCATATCTTAGAGGAACAAAAGGATCGACTAAGTGTAGCAGACCTTTCGTCTGTATTGGAGGATGAGACAGAAGAATCCCTGCAGGCTGCATTGCAGGCGATGTCTATGGATATGATGCAAGAGAAAGCTCAATTGGATGCGATTTTATCCTTGGCTCGTCAGGCAAAGCAGCATGGGCTTGATGCAAAAATGGAAGAACTATCGCATTTGTTGGTACAGATTCGAGAGTATGATGCTGAGGCCAAGATTATCTTGTTTACGGAGTTCGTAGCGACACAGAAAGGGCTGAGCATGCTCTGTCAGTCAAAGGGGTTTTCTACAACACAGATCAATGGAGCGATGAGTCTTGAAGAGCGCAATGCGTCGCTGCGATTATTTCGGAAGGAAAGAGATATCTTGATTTCCACGGATGCTGGTGGAGAAGGCCTGAATCTTCAGTTTGCACACGTGGTAATCAACTATGACCTGCCATGGAATCCTATGAAGATAGAGCAGCGTATCGGGCGTGCAGATCGTATCGGTCAGAAAAAGGATGTCAAGGTGTACAATCTGATTCTTGGTGATACGATTGAGAATCGTGTCCGTACCGTATTGGAAGAAAAATTGCAGGTCATTTTCAAGGAGCTTGGCATTGATAAACTGCAGGATGTATTGAATTCAGATACTGCAGAACTGGATTTTACGGATATGTATATGCAGTCTATTGTTCAGCCACACTATATCAAGAAATGTACGGATGAATTGAGTAAAGATGTTCAGAAGCAAGTTGAGCAGGCTCAGGAAATCCATGAGATCATTCGTGATGAAAAGACATTGAAAACAGATGCGGAGCTGGAGAGACAGCAACAAAAATTCCATGCGGTATTGCGTGAGATGATGCATGAATATAATATTTGTCATGGAGTGGATACAGACTTATTTTCCGATTTGGAGCTAAGTGTTGCAGACATGCGTATCCAGCAGCTGCTGGCATCTCAACAAGTCTGGCATCCGAAAGAAGGGATTCCAAGCTTCCATCTTGATGGTGTAGACGCGGAAAAAGGATACTGGTCTCTTTGGGAAGTTGCGCTTGGTGATTCTATTGAGGATAAGCGTATGGTATCTATTTTTGTCAATAGGGAGGGCATTTATCGACCGGCTTCATCGAAGATGATTTGGAATGAGCTGCTTCAAGGACAGAAAAAGCTGCGAATGTATCCAGATGAAATGGCTGACGATAGTAAGATCGGCAGAATCGAGGCAAAAGCTAAGCAGGTTGCAGAGGATACCTTCTTGGCAATTCGCAGCGACTATTTTGAGCGCCATGAAGCAGAGCATAAGAAAAGACATTATGCATTGACCTTGCGGCTCCAAGCGGCAAGAAAAATCGGTATTGCCAATATTCGCAAGGGACGCGTGGAAAAAATAGAAAAAGAGCTGGCAGCAGAGCAGGAAACCTACGAAAATTCTCAATCGATTTGTCCGACTTTCCGGCCAATGCTAATTTGTAATATGGTGTGATGATATGTTACTTGATAGATTGAAAAAGTTTACAGGAATTGAAACGTCACCATCGTATATTTTACTGCGTGATGGAGATGATTTATGGAAGCATAGTGGAATTGAAGGTTCTTTGCGTGGATATACGATTCGGCAGGCAAAGGATTCTGTTGATTTACGCTATTATTATGAGATGATGCTGGAAGAGCATACAGAGCAGATTATTATCTTGTATGAGGGAAGCTATATTCCCTATGACATTCAGTCAAAAATGCAGGTGATTGATGTGTCCTTTCAGTCCTTTTATCCTAATCTTGATGTGCATATTTTGCGTCAGTATCCTAATATACAACAGGATGTTTTGGAAAAGGCTTATTCTATGTGGGAAGGTTCATATAATAATACCAGTGCATTTTTAGATCAGGAAATATGGAACGAGATTACCATTCGAGAGGTATCTGAAGAGTACGTCAAAGCCTGCCAAAATCTTTTGCAACAGGATTTAAGGGCGAAGGATTGGTTTTGCTTGTCTGAATGGATTGGTTTTATAGAATTGGCTGCACGAATGAGGATTTCTATTGAGGGCCGTCATGAATTACATGATGAGGTGAATGAAGCATTTAGTCAGTGGCTGGAAAAAAAGTATACAGGATTGTCCCAAGAAAGTATTGGCAAGCAACCATTTATTGCAAATCAGGTTGTGCATCATATGGCATATTATTATCGAAAGCATTCAGCAAATTGTAAAAAGTTAGCATTGGTGGTCATGGATGGTATGAGTTTTGCTGATTTTCATTTGATACGATACTATTTGAGACGACAGCCATATATGCATGTTACTGGGATGTTCAGTCAGATTCCGTCTATTACTTCGGTTTCCAGGCAGTCTATTTTTTCAGGAAAACTTCCACGGGAGCATGACAAGCCTTTTGATTCCAGTGATGAAGAACGTCAGTGGCGTGAGTTTTGGCGCGAGCAGGGGCTTAAGGATAGTGATATTTATTATGCAAAGAATCCAGCGGAGAAAATACCGACGAATGTTCATGTCGCTGGTTTGGTTGTCAATTTCATTGATGAGCAGATGCATCATGAACTTCAGTCAGGGCAGGGAATGTATTCCAGCTTGAAGACTTGGCTGGAGTCTGGCGAATTGGAGCAATTCATGATGAAACTGCGCGAGTCCGGTTATACGATTTTTATGACTGCAGACCATGGGAACACAACAGCACAGGCAGTAAAACGATTGAAGTTGCCTCATGCAATCACTGAAAATGGCAGCCGGAGGGCAGTAATCTATGAAAAGAATGTAGGTACGCAGGAATTGGAAGATTTTCCAGTGCAAGCGTATCCAAGTGCGTTTATGCCGGATGATTATAGTTATTATGTGTTCGATTCTGGTGCATGTTTTGGAGATCGGGATAAAGAGTATGTTTCGCATGGGGGCATAACTATAGAGGAAGTAGTCGTTCCCTTTATCAGAATAGGAGACGAATAAATGGCAAAGCAGGTTGGATTATCTAGAAATATTAATATAGAATGGCTTAGCTCGGTGGCTAATTATGCAATTAATGGGCAATCGCGAGAAGAAGCAAAGGAAGAATTGAATAAGGAAATCGGCATGAAGATTTCTTCGTCGGATAATATCCGCAAGACAAGGGAGATATTGCTGCATATTTGGTATGATAATGATGAATTTCTTCTTGAGCGTGCGAAAAAAATCTATCCAGAAGTTGGTAGTAATGAAAAATTAGCAATCCATTGGGCTTTGATTACCTTGTACTATCCTATATTTTATGATTTATGTTCGACAATTGGTCATGTTTTGAACTACAAGGATACCATAAATACACAGCAGATCAAGCAGGCGATATTTGAAAAATGGGGAGAGCGCCAGACTTTAGTGCATTCATTGTCAAAAAATATGCAAACGTTAAAAGATATTGGAGCTGTTTATGAGGCCGGGAAAAGTGGTCAGTATAAGATAAAGGATCATGCAATATCAGATTATCAAGCTATTGGATTGCTTTTGGCGGCAATCTTGAAATCAGATGATAAAACATATATAAGTTGGCCAGAACTAAAGGAGCATGCATCATTATTTCCATTTAGCATATTGTCGGTAGATGAATCCTATATGGCAGCTTTAGACTATATTGAGCTGAATCGGTTTAATGGTAAAGTCGCAATGCAGTTGCGAGAATGTGGAGGGAACTATGTCGGTAAGTGATGATTTCTCAGGATTTTGTTCTAATTTGAGGATGTCTTCGGATACAGTTGATAATATACAAAAACGGTATCATCAAATTACAAAAAGAATTAATACAGATTATTGGAGTACAGCATCTGATACAGATTATAGTCTATATGTGGGATCGTATGGCAGAGGTACAGAAATATGGACAAGCGATATAGATATAATTGTTCGTCTGCCCTATGAAACTTATAAAAGGTTTAATGAATATGATAGTAATGGACAATCAGCGTTGCTACAAGAGGTGAAGACTTGTTTGCAAAAAACATACAGTACATCGCATTTAAAGGGAGATGGACAAATTATATCAATTTGTTTTGATGATGGAATAGATTTTGAAATTGTTCCTGGATTTGTAAATAAAGATGGAAGTTATACCTATCCAGATACGCACGATGGAGGAAGCTGGAAAACGACAGATCCGCGTAAAGAAATTGATGAAATGAATAATGAAAACAAAAATTCTAATCAGAATCTGAAACGATTGTGTAGGATGACCCGCGCATGGAAAGAGAAATGCGATGTAAAAATGAGTGGCATATTAATTGATACGTTGGCTTATAAGTTTATTAAGGATTGGAAGTATAAGAGGGAATCTTATCTGTATTATGATTATATGAGCAGGGACTTTTTTCAATATTTAAGTAACATCGACAAGACTAAAGAATATTGGTTGGCACCAGGAAGTAATCGATATGTTTATAAAATAGAAAACTTCCAGTCTAAGGCTAGTATGGCCTATGATACTGCCATAGAGGCGATAAATAAGCAGGGGAATGGATGTGAATATTCTGCACGGCAAAAATGGAGGGATATATATGGAAACAGATTCCCTGAATAAGCAGAAAGGAAAATTAGAAAATCAAATTCGAGATGCATATGGGAAACTGACATATACAGAAACTACGCATTATAAAGCATATGATAGATTCAACAGATATGATGCATGGGCAAAATGGGGACAAATAATTTTATCGGGAATGTCTGTAACAGGTGCAGTAGCGGCCTTAGTGTCGGATGAAACATGCGTAAAAACAATTACAGTAGTTATTTCTGTAATATTATTTGTCTTAAATGCTTTCTTGAAAAATTTTAGACCTTTAGAAATTGCAGGTAAGCATAAAAAATCAGCGGATCAGTTATGGTCGTTACGAGAAAAATATGTCTCTCTTTTAACAGATATTCCTATGATGGATATAGTAGGAATTGTTAAAAAAAGAGATGAGCTTCAAAATGCTACATCTGCGGTTTATGCTGATTCATTGGGCACGGATTCAGCGGATTATTCAAAAGCACAAAAAGCTTTAAAGGAAGGCGAAGAACAGTTCTTTTCAGATATGGAACTTGATAAAATGTTACCTAGACATTTACGTAAATCTGATGAAGTTGATGGATATTCCAATCATAGAAAGTCGATAAAATGAAACGCGTCGATGTTGTCACTTTTTAGAGACTATATTTCAGCTTGAGTGGATATGTTTATAGGTGTGGTGGTAGTGAAATGGGAGAACTGACAAAAGAAGATATTGGTACCTTGCTGTCGCTGTTTAATAGAGATGGTTATGTCTTAGATTTTTCAACTAATGCTTTTGATGTATTTACAATGCAGAGCATTGGTGTGTCATTATGCGAAAAGTATAAGTTGTCAAAAGGTAAATCTCTAGTGGCATATTTGAATAATTCAACTTATGAAAATCAAGAAAAACTTTTGTGTGATTTATTTAAATACTACGAGGAAAATATGGAATATGAGTATAACAAGGATTATGATGACTTTGGAAATTTTGGATGTTATTCAAGGTATAATGAGAAATTTGCAAAAATTTATGAACGCTGTAGGGTGATTATAGATATTTTAAAAAGTAAAAATCATGTTATAATGCAGACGGCAGCTGATTTGAAGAATAAATTTTCTAGCGAGTATTTACGAAATCAAATAGATCTGATGGTATCTATGCAAACAAGTAATCCAACGAATGCAATTGGCTTGTCTAAGGAACTTATTGAGAGCTGCTGTAAAACTGTTTTGGAAGAATTGGAAATAGGCTGGAATAAAAATGATGATATATCACAGCTTACCAATAAAACATTGGAGGCATTGAGCTTGTTACCAAAAAATATACAGGGAAAAGATACTGGTGCAGAGGCAATAAAAGCTGTCCTTGGAAATTTGAGAGCGATTCCATCAAAGCTGGCTGAATTGAGAAATGTCTATGGTAGTGGTCATGGTAAAAGTGCATCGTTTAAAGGGCTTGAAGAACGACATGCTAAACTAGCAGTAGGAAGTAGCATTACATTCGTTGATTTTATATGGAGTACCTATGAGAAGCAAAAAGAAACCAGTTGCTGAAAAACAGTTTACTGTGATTTTGGAAGCTGTTATTATTGCGTTGCTTGGTACTGATATGAGCATGATACTTAGCGCATATATTACAATGAGAATATATAAATTCTGTGTATGGGAGACGTGGTTATGAGAATTTCAAAAATATTGGCAGCATTATTGATCTGTGTTGCTTTAGTTGGCGTCAATAGTACGAGCCAAGCTACGAAAATTTCTGGATCAAAAGTGTCGAAAGTGGTGGAGCATGTTTGCTTTGATACTAATCAAAGTGTTGAAACAGGAGGCAAGAATGGCTTGACGGTTATAATGGACCCAAGGATTCAGACCAGTACTGAAAATTTTAAGAGCACATGATATAGTATAGGTAACAAAATAGGAGGTTGTTATCATGCCAAGAAAAAAGTACACTGCTGAGTTCAAAACAAAGATGGTTTTGTCGATTCTTCAAGGCGATAAGGAATTCAATGTTATCTGTTCTGAGAACGACTTGAATCCGAGCATGGTCCGAAAATGGAAGCAGGATTTTCTAAAAAATGCCCATCTCGCCTTTGGTATAGATTCTGAACGTAAGGCCGTTCAGAGAAAGGAGGATGACCTGAAGAAAAAGAACGACCAGATGCTTAAGACCATCGGTCAGTTGACGCTGGAACGCGACTTTCTTCAGGACTGCTTTTGCCAAGCTGGAGAAGCCATCCCACAAATCCCAGAATATGATTCAAAGGGATAATGAGCTCTCCATACGTCGTCAGTGCGAGCTGTTGAGGCTGAATCGCTCCGGCCTGTATTACAATGCCATCCTGCCGGATGCAACAGCTGTTGAATTCGAAGAGTCTTTAATGGCGCGTATCGACCATTGGCATACCAGATGTCCTTATCTTGGATCTCGTAAAATTGTCATCAAGCTGCTGGAAGACGGCTTTCCCGTATGTCGTAAGACTGTGCGCCGGTTAATGCTGAAAATGGGGATCTATGCCGTTTATCCTAAGTCCAATCTATCCAAAAGAAATTTCAAGGAGGCTATCGTGCCATATCTGCTACGCGATTATACGGCATCATATCCTAATCAGGTCTGGTCTATCGATATCACCTATATTCCAATGCCGCATGGTCATATGTACCTGACAGCAATCATTGACTGGTATAGCCGACGGCTGGTTGGACACTATCTCTCTGACACATTAGATGCGACTTCTGTCATTTATACCGTAAAGGAAACCGTAAAAAAGTGTGGAATTCCCGCCATTATCAATTCAGATCAAGGAAGTCAGTTTACCAGCGATGACTATAAGGCATTGCTTCACAGTCTTAATATCCGACAAAGCATGGATGGTAGAAGCCGCTGGGCTGACAACATCATGATTGAGCGATGGTTTCGTAGTCTCAAGACAGAACAGCTCTATCCCAACGAATACCATTCACCAAGAGAGTTGCGTCAGCTGATTAACACGTATGTAGATGACTATAACAACATACGCCCCCACGAAGCCTTAGGTTATAAGGTCCCAAATGATTTCTACTTCGGCAGTTTTGCTGCGTAGACTTACTTTGTTTGATGACACGCTTAAAAATTTACGAAGTGGTCTTGACAAGGGGCCCATTATAGGTGATTTTTACAGGAATTGAAGCGAGAAATTATCATTTGCGAGTGGGCGCTGAACGTTCAGCTGATTCCTATTGGTTCATCAAGCCTTATATTGGCGATGATTACCGTATTGGTGTTGCTGGACTAAAGGTAACCTTTGAAAATACGACGGACCATATTCTTGTCATCAAGTGGTCGCAGTCTGTCCTTGCGATGGGGGATTTCAATGGGTATCCAGCTTTTCCAGGAATGAATCTAAGCAATGCAGGTGTGTCCAATGGCGTTGTTGATACGATTATCCCACCAAAGTCATCGGTAAAACTTGTTCCGCTCGTGTCGCGCGTGACTCGGATTAAGGGCGAATATTGTGGCGATTATGAACGTTTGAGATCAGATGGGAGTCTTAAGGCTATACTTTCGTTGAAGGTAGTGGATCAAGACGGGAAAGAGTGTGAATGTCAATGAAAAAGTGAGCCAGTCGCTAACGAAATTTTGAGCCACTTCGCTATTGAATAACTGAGCCACTCGCCAGCGAAAAAGTAAGCCACTCAGGACTAACCAGCCTGCATATTCTGAC